>Ga0224510_10001878_pt1 | contig 13255 bp, 12 predicted proteins | sample SF_May12_sed_USG_FD_170161 | JGI IMG/M metagenome (GOLD analysis project Ga0224510, IMG submission 170161) | Sediment microbial communities from San Francisco Bay, California, United States - SF_May12_sed_USGS_4_1 | ecosystem: Environmental > Aquatic > Marine > Sediment | place: USA: California... | reverse complement strand
CCGCAATTGCCATCTGCGTCCGGCAGGAACTTGGGAACGAGGAACAGGCTGATGCCGCGCGAACCTGCCGGTGCATCAGGTAATTTTGCGAGCACCATATGCACGATGTTCTCGACCAGGTCGTGCTCGCCGCTGGTGATGAAGATCTTGGTTCCGCTGATGCGGTAGGAGCCCTGGCCGTCCGGTTCGGCGCGCGTGCGCATGATGCCGAGGTCAGTGCCGGCATGGGATTCAGTCAGGCACATCGTGCCGCTCCAGACGCCGCGGATCATCTTCGGCAGGTACAGCCGGCGCAGCTCCTCGCTGGCGTGCTTTTCAACGCACAGCACGGCGCTGTCGGTCAGACCGCTGTACAGCTTCCACGACATGTTGGCCGACACGAGCATCTCGCCGACCGGACCGCCGAAACTCTCGGGCAGGCCCTGGCCGCCATATTCCGTCGCTCCGCAAAGTGCGGCCCAGCCATCATTGACGAATTGCCTGTAGGCCTCGATGAAGCCCGGCGGCGTCACGACACGTCCATCATCGGTACGGCGCACACCAATCCGGTCGCCGGATTCATTGGTGGGCGCCACGACGTCTTCCGCGAATCGCGCGCATTCCTCGAGCACACTGTCGATCAGCTCGGCATTGACATCGTCGCGACCGAGTTCGCGGTAGTGCTGCTCCGCGCGCAGCACTTCGTGCAGCACGAATCTGAATTCACGCAGGGGTACTTTGTACTGGGGCATGCTGGTGCGCCTCGATGCTGCGATCAGCCGACAGCTTCGGCGCAGGCGATGCAGAGGTCGGAATACGACAGTGCCTGCAGGCGGCGCGCATCGATCGGCTGGCCGCAGGAACTGCAATGGCCGTAGGTGCCCTGGTCGAGTTGCGCGAGCGCGCGGTTTATCTGCGCGAGCTCCTGCTTGGTCGCCTCGCCGATCCCGGCGAGCACAGCGTCATTCTCCATCTGGACGACCTGCTCGGCGAAGTCCTTGTCCAGCGGGCCGGATGAACGGGTGATATCGGCCCGCACCTTGGCGGCGCGCGTCAGCAGCTCCTGCTTATGTACCAGCAGCTTTCTCCGGATCTCATCGAACTCCGTCGTCATAGGACCTCCTGGCACCGGCCAGTCGGCGGCGGCACTCGTGGCGCCGCCGCCGGGGTCCTCTCAGTTTACCTGTACTTCGACCGTTCTTGGGCGCGCGGCGGGCTGCTTCGGCACGCGGACCTTCAGGATGCCGTTCTTGCTCTCGGCCTGGATCCCGCTCACATCAACGTCATCCGGCAGGCGGAAACTGCGCGAAAAGCTGCCGTAGAAGCTCTCAATGCGATGCAGCTTCTCGTCCTTGTGCTCGAGCTCGTTGCGGCGTTCCCCGCTGATCGTGATCACGCCGTCATCCACAGTGACTTTCACGTCTTCCTTGCTCACTTCCGGCAGTTCCGCCTTGATCAGGTACTCGGCGCCGGTCTCTGAAATATTGGCCGCGGGCGCCCAGGCAACCGCTTCGGCCTGCTGGCCCGGCTCCAGGACGGCCGATCGGCCCGCAGGCAGGCGCCCGAAAAGTGGATTGAGGCGTGCGCAAAAGTCGTCCAGTTCCCTGAACGGTTCCCAGCGAATCAGTGTCATTTCGATCCCTCCAAGCAATGGTGGCGGTGACGCCTACCTCATTGGGGTCTCCTGCCGCCAACTCAAGCGGAAACCTGTTCCGGACGCCCCCGGCGTTGCTTCGCATTGGCCCGCCCCCGTAATATCGGGTCGATTCCAGCGTATCGCCACCGTGTGGGCAGCAACGAGGATGCTTGATGGGCCGCGATCACAACCCGGTTCCTGGCCAGTGGTACGAAAACCTCGAGGATGAAGAGGTTTTCCAGGTCCTTTCGATCGACGAGGACTCGGAACTGATCGAGTTGCAATACGAGGATGGAGACGTCGAGGAGATTGACTACGAGACCTGGCAGGAGCTGGATCTCGATCTGACTGATGAGCCCGAGGGCTGGTCAGGGTCCGAGGACGCCGAAGAGGATGATGAGGACCTTGACGATGACGATGACGATGACGACTGGGATGATGACGACGATGAGGATGACGACGACGATGAGGCGTACGGCGATCGCGACGACTACTGAACGCGTACGCCGGAATCCGCGTTTATCCTGCCGGTCCAACGGGCATCAACCAAGGCAACGGGCAGATCTGCGGATACCGGCGCGACAGCATTTCCTGCCGCCAGTTCGGGCGTCTCGAATATTGCCGGGTGATGACGCTCGAGAAACTGACCGATGAGCGCCGCGCGGCCGTGCTCGAGCAGAAAGTGAAGCAGCCACGCAAGGTGAGCATCGAGTAGTAATCTGCCAATGCAGGGAACTGCCTGATTCGAGTGGACTTTTCGCGGTACCGCGGCAGCAGATTTCATGGACCCTGGGAAGAGCCCCTGGACGGCACTTGAATCTGGCTGGAGGCGCATCCATCTGGACCAATCATGAAAAGAATCCTGCTCTTCGTGCTCACCAACTTCGCAATCCTGATTGTCGCGAGCATCACGCTGCGACTGCTCGGATTCGAGCCCTGGCTGAATCAGCAGGGCATCAACTTCAATTCGCTGCTCGTATTTGGCGCGCTGCTGGGATTCGGTGGGGCATTCCTGTCGCTTGCCATCTCGAAGTGGATGGCAAGGAAGATGATGGGCGTGCAGGTCATCGGGCAGCCACGCAACGAGCCCGAAACCTGGCTGCTCGAAACCGTACGCCGGCAGGCGCAGCTGGCCGGCATCGGCATGCCGGAAGTCGGTTATTTCGATTCGCCGGAACCGAATGCCTTTGCAACCGGCGCGAGGCGCAACAGCGCGTTGGTCGCGGTCAGCACCGGCTTGATGAACCGGATGAACCGCAGGGAAGTCGAGGCAGTTCTCGGCCACGAAATCAGCCACGTCGCGAATGGTGACATGGTCACGCTGACGCTGATCCAGGGCGTGGTGAACACGTTTGTATTCGTCGCGTCGCGCCTCATCGGCAATGTCGTGGACAAAGTCGTGTTCCGCAACGAACGCGGCCATGGTCCGGCATTCTGGATCACAACGATCATCGCCGAGCTGGTGCTCGCTTTCCTTGCGACAATGATCGTCATGTGGTTCTCGCGGCGCCGTGAATTCCGCGCCGATTCCGGAGGCGCGCGCCTTGCGGGCCGTGACAACATGATCGGCGCACTCGAAGCACTCAAGCGCAGTCATCCGGCCGCACTCCCGGATCGCCTGGCGACGTTCGGCATTGCCGGCGGCATGAGCCAGGGTTTCAGGAAGCTCTTCATGAGCCACCCGCCGCTGGATGAGCGCATCGAAGCGCTGCGCGCCGCACCACTCGCCTGACGCGGCGCCGGCATTGAATCCCACGGCGAAGGCGATTCCCTCCTCCTGCGTGCAGGCCATCAAGGACCTGCTCGGGCCGCAGGCCTGGCTCGAGTCCGGCCAGGACCGGGCGCCATTCGAAGTCGATTTTCGCAGTATTCATCACGGCCAGACGCCGTTGGTTGTATTGCCTGGTTCGACCGAGCAGGTGGCCAGGCTCGTGCGTTATTGCGCGGAACAGCAGATCGGCATCGTGCCCCAGGGCGGCAATACGAGTTACTGCGGCGGCGCGACACCGCGCCCGGGCAACACTGAAATTGTCATGTCGCTGCGCCGGATGAGCCGCATCCGCTCGCTGGACGCATTGAACGACTCGATGACCGCGGATGCCGGCTGCGTACTCGAGACCCTCCAGGAGGCGGCGGCATCGGCCGGCCGCCTGCTGCCCATGTCGCTGGGATCGGAGGGCTCCTGCACGCTGGGCGGAGTCATTTCGACCAATGCCGGAGGAACGGCAGTCCTGCGTTACGGCGTGATGCGCGAGCTCGTGCTGGGCCTCGAAGTGGTGCTGCCCGACGGCCGCGTACTCGACCAGCTGCGGGCGCTGCGCAAGGACAACACAGGCTATGACGTAAAGCAGCTGTTTATCGGAGCCGAGGGGACGCTCGGCATCGTTACGGCCGCCTGCGTCAAGCTGTTCCCGCGACCCGCAGGCACCGTGACTGCAATGATCGCACTGGCATCGCCGGCCGCCGCACTCGCTCTGCTGGCGGAACTCAAGGATCGGCTCGGAACGGCGGTTACGACTTTCGAGATCATGCCGCGCGTCGCAGTCGATCTTGTCTGCCGCCACATCAAAGGAACCCGCGATCCATTCGGCGCAGCGCATCCATGGTACGTGCTGGCGGAAATCTCCCTGCCGCAGGCGGACTCGGACCTGGCTGGTCGATTCGAATCTGCGCTTGCGGATGCGATTGCAGGGGGTCGCACGATCGATGCCGTTTCAGCCACTTCCGATGCGCAACGTGAGGCCCTCTGGCGGCTGCGGGAGGCGATCCCCGAAGCGCAGCGCCATGAAGGCGCAGGCCTGAAGCACGACATATCGGTCGAGCCGCAGCGCCTGCCGAAATTCATCGAGGAAGGCGGCGCGTTGCTCGCGCGGATCATTCCGGATGCGCGACTGGTCGCCTACGGGCACCTGGGCGACGGAAATCTGCACTTCAACCTGACCGTCGGCGGCGCAGGCGATGCATTGCCGGCAGCATCAGGCCAGGTGCAGCGCGCGGTACACGACCTGGTCGCCGCTTACGGCGGCAGCATCAGTGCCGAGCACGGCATCGGGCAATCGAAGGTCGCGGAGCTCCAGCGCTATGAAGACCCGGTGGCCCTCGCCCTGATGCACAGCATCAAGAGGGTGATCGATCCGCGCGGGATCATGAATCCCGGCAAGGTGCTCGATCCGGGCCAGGCCCGGTAACTCAAGGGTTCTCCATGAAGACCTGCCGCTGACGCGGGCGGGTCATTTCTGCTTGCCCGCAGGGCTGGTCCATTTGCTGTGCTCGCGGATGAGCCCCTCCTGCGCGACGCTCGCGACCAGCGTGCCGTCGCGGGAGTAGATCGTGCCGCGCCCGAAGCCGCGCGCACCGGATGCACTCGGGCTGTCGATCACATAAAGCAGCCACTCATCCACGCGCACGTCGCGGTGAAACCAGATCGCGTGGTCGATACTCGCCATCTGCAATTGCAGGAACGAAATTCCGTGCGGCAGCGTTGCGGTTTCAAGCAAGTGGTAATCAGACACGTAGGCCAGCAGGCAGCGATGCAGTGGCTGGTCATCCGGCAGTCGGTCAAGCAACCGAAACCAGACCTGCTTGGTCGCGGTCGACTTGACCGGCTTGATATAGTTCGGAGGGTTCACGGGCCGGAATTCGAATGGCCGCTGGCGCCGGAAAAAGCTGCGCACTTTCTCCGGCACCTGCGCCAGGATCTCTGCATTGATGTCGCCTAGATCGCGCAACTCCTCGGGCGGCGGCGCTTCCGGCATCGGAGCCTGATGGTCCAGACCCGGCTCGCGGATCTGGAATGACGCCGACATTGTCAGGATCGGCTGCCCATGCTGGATGGCGACCACGCGACGGCTGGTGAAGCTGCCGCCATCGCGGCTGCGATCCACCTCGAAAACGATCGGGGCGTTGAGATCGCCGCGCCTCAGGAAGTAGGCGTGCAGGGAATGCACCAAGCGCCCGTCCACGGTCCGCGATGCCGCAACCAGAGCCTGGCCCAGAACCTGACCACCGAAAACCTGGGGCGCCCCGACATCGTGGCTCTGGCCGCGGAAAAGATTGTCTTCCAGGCGCTCGAGGTCGAGCAGGCTCAAGAGGTCGGAGAGGCGCTTGTCCATGCCGGTGCGTTTTCAGTCTGGCGGCGCGACGCCCAGTCGCTGCCGCATGATCGGACTTGTCGTCGTGTATTGCAGGAACTGGCGCTTCTCCGGATAGACATGATGCTGGACGCCGAATGACGCGAGCGCTGCCTCGTGGAATCCCGACAGGATCAGTTTCTTCTTGCCCGGATAGGTGTTGATGTCCCCGATCGCGAAGATGCCGGGCTCGCTGGTCTGGAATTTCTCCGTGTCAACGCTGATCGACTTCTTTTCGAGTGCCAGGCCCCAGTTCGCGACCGGGCCGAGTTTCGGATGCAGGCCAAAGAATGCCAGCAGCTGCTCGCAGGCGATTTCGGTCACCTTCTTATCCTTGCCCGTCACACTGGCGCCGACCAGGCGCTCGCCGTCGATGGCAAGCGCGCCGATTGTGCCCTCCACAAGCCTCATCTGGCCGGCCGCCGCGAATTCCTGCATGCGGGTGACGCTTGCGGGCTGCGCGCGAAACTCGGCACGCCGGTGAACCAGCGTCAGCGAGCGGGCCTTGCCGCAGAATTCGAGTGTCCAGTCGAGCGCGCTGTCTCCGCCGCCCGCGATCAACAGGTCGCGACCGTGGAAATCAGTCGCGTTGCGCACGCGATAGTGAATCTGCCTGCCTTCGAAGCGCTCCGCGTCCGGCACCATCAGCCTGCGCGCCTGGAATGACCCGAGCCCGGCCGCGATGATCACGGCGCCCGCGTCAAAGCGCGTGCCGGTACTGGTCGTGATGTCGAATCGTCCGTCGGCGCGTCGCCCGAGCTCGGCAACTTCCTGGCCCAGGTGCAGACCCGCATCAAACGGCTTGATCTGCTCAAGTAGCCGCTCGACGAGTTCCCGCGCACCGCAGACCGGCAGCGCCGGAATGTCGTAGATCGGCTTGTCCGGATAGAGCTCCGTGCATTGCCCGCCCGGGTGCGCCAGCGTGTCCACGACCTGACACTTCATGCCGAGCAGTCCGAGTTCGAAAACCGCAAACAGGCCCACCGGACCAGCGCCGATGATCACGCACTCAGTGCTGATGACATCCCGATTCACGGCTTCACTCACAGACGATTCCTCGGTCGCGGCCCGGCACGTTATCGCGTCAGGCGCCGGCATTCTAGCCGATGACAGGCTTGCGCCTCATGGCCCGGGCTGACCCACAAGTGGTGCCACTGCCGGCGCTGCGAATTGGCGCCGTCAGTCGTAATCGCGGACCACGCGGAATCCGAGGTCGGATTGCCGGAGCGCAGTCGGGGCGGCATCGCGCGCGGCGGCGCGGGCGGCGCGCGGCCTGCTCGCCCAGGATCCGCCGCGCACGCCCTTCAATTCGCAACCGCCCTGCCAGGTCCAGGCACGCGCGTCTTCGGGCCGTCCAGCGTAGCTCGCTGTGTAGCAGTCCATGACCCATTCACGCGCATTGCCGATAATGTCGAACGCGCCGAAGGCGTTTGGCTTGTACTGCCCGACGGGCGCCAGCGCAGCCACGCGGTCGCTGCAGCGCGCATTCGGCCAGGGAAATCGATAGACATCGACGGCCGACGAGTCGTAGACATTCGCGAAATCACAGGCGAGCGACAACACCGCGCTTTCATTTGAATTGTGCTCGCCCCAGAAGCGCGGGAATGATGTGCCGCCGCGCGCCACGTATTCCCACTCCGCTTCCGAGGGCAACCGGTAGCGCTTGCCGCTTTCCTTTGACAGCCATTCGGCATAGCCGCGCGCGTCGTCCCAGTTGACGCAGACCACGGGCTCGGCGTCCCGCGGTGGCTGCGCAAAGCCAGGATCGCGCCAGCTGCGATCGCGCTCGAGAACCCATTGTCCGCCGAGCCAGACACGACAGCCGGGCGCCGGTTCCGCGCCGGTCGCCTCGACGTAGCGGCGAAACTCGCCGAAGGTGATCTCGCGACGTGAAACATGAAATGGCCGGGTGAAGGAAATTGCGACAGTCGGAAACTCACCGGTTGTCGCGTCGATTTCAGCCGCGTCGGGCGCCGACCCCATCAGGGACCTTCCAGGCGGCACCAGCGCAAGTTCCGGGCATACCGGGCAGTCCGCGGCTGCGGACGGCGCGGGCAGTCCAGCCTGCTGTGCAAATGCCAGGCGCGCGACCACTATCAGGGCGACCGGGATGAGGCGGCACATCAGCGGTCCTCGGCGCGCGCCGTGCGCTGATCAAGATCCCTCGCGACACGGAATCCGGCGTCATCGCCGCGATCGTCCTCGGAAACGGCAGCACGGTGCGCGCTGCGGTTGCCATCGGGCGGCGTCAACCAGCTGCCACCGCGCTGTATGCGGCGCTTGCAGCCTCCCAGCCACTCCCATGCGCGCGCGTCACGCGGCCTGCCAACATAGCTGTCGGTTGCGCAGTCGAGCACCCATTCCTGGACGTTGCCGATCATGTCCTGCAGCTTGAAGGCGTTGGCCTGCAATTGGCCGACCTGCGCGAGGTTTGGGAAACCGTCGCGGCAACCCGTATGGGACCAGCCGAGCCGATAGGCCGAATCCGCCGTCACGTCATAGGTATTCGCGAATTCGCAACCGTCCTCCGGCGCATCACCCCATGGGTAACGCGTCGTCGTGCCGCCACGGGCGGCATATTCCCATTCGGCTTCGGAGGCCAGCCGGTAACGCTCGCCGGTTTCGTGTGCAAGCCAATCCGTATAGGCGCGCGCATCGGCAAAGCTCACGCAGGTGACCGGATGATCGTCCGTCGGCTCGACCGGTGTCGTTGGATTCTGCCAGCCGCGGCGCGCGTCGTCATTGAAACGCGAGAGCGCAGGATCCCAGCTGCGGCAGCCTGGCCGCGGCTCGTAACTGCTATCGGCGATGAAACGCGCGAACTCGCCGCGCGTCACTTCAGTGCGGCCCAGCGCAAATGCCTGCGGAATGCGGATCACCAGCGATTCACCCGGTGCGCCCATGACGAAACTGCCAGCGGGCACGACAATCATTTCGGGGCAGGTATCGCAATCGCGAAATGTCGTTCCCGGCGCGCGCGCCTGCTCCGCCGCCTGAATCCCGGTCGATGCGCCAAGCAGGAGCAGGCCCATCGCTGCCCGGCGCAACATCACGTTCCCACTCTCACGGGAATGTAGATCTGGGCGTTGCCGCGCTGGATCAGGAGCGCGACTGTGGCGCCGGACTGCGTCACCGAATTGCGGAATTCGCCGACTGAAGTGACCGGCGCGCCATTGACGGCGAGCAGGACATCGCCGGGCTCGACCCCGGCTTCGGCCGCCGGGCCGCCGGACTGCTCGACGACCAGGCGCCCTGCGGTGTGCAACTGCTGTCGCTCGCCACCCGACAGCGGCCGCACCGTGAGACCGAGCTTGCCGGCGTCCGAATCGCCGGTCGGCAACCGCGACGCCACCGCCGGATCGTCCTCGAGCTCGCCGACCTTGATATCGACCTTGCGCCGGGCCTTGTTGCGCCAGATCTCGACCGTGGCCTTCGTGCCCGGCTTGATGGCCGCGATAACGGCTGGCAATTCGCCGGAGCGCTCGACGACATGGCCATCGACCGCGAGAATCACGTCACCCGCCTTGAGCCCGGCCTTGTCCGCCGGCCCACCGTCCTCGACCTGGCTGACCAGTGCGCCGTACGGACGCGGCAGGCGGAAAGAATCGGCCAGCGCCTGGTTGACCTCCTGGATGGTCACGCCGATGCGCCCGCGCTGAACCCTTCCGGTGGCGACCAGCTGGTTCCGCACAAGCATCGCGACATCGATAGGAATCGCAAAGGACACGCCCTGATAGCCGCCCGTGCGACTGTAGATCTGCGAATTGATTCCGACCACCTCGCCCTGCAGGTTGAATAGCGGCCCGCCGGAGTTGCCGGGATTTACCGCGACATCCGTCTGGATGAACGGGGTGTAGGCATCGCCCGGCAGGGATCGCGCCGTCGCGCTGATGATGCCGGCAGTCACGGAGTTCTCGAATCCGAACGGAGAGCCGATCGCGACGACCCACTGGCCCGCCTTAAGCGACTCCGGATTGCCGATACGAACGAATGGCAGCTTGTCGGCGTCGATCTTGAGCACTGCGACATCCGTGCGACGGTCCACGCCGACCACTTTCGCCCGATATTCGTGCCGGTCGGTCATGCGCACGGTCACCTCGCGCGCCCGGTCCACCACATGGGCGTTGGTCAGGATGTAACCATCGGCGCTGACCAGGAACCCGGATCCTTCGCCGCGCGCAAGCGGTGGCGGCTGGCCGTGCGGCCCCCCGAAACCAAAGCGCCGGAAGAAATCGAAGAACGGGTCATCCGGTGACAGCCCCGGCGGTCCTTCGTCGCCGGCCTCGCGCTGCGCAACAGTCGTCACATTGACGACTGCCTTGCCATGGGCTGCGACGAGGGCGCTGAAATCCGGCAGGCCGGTGACGATCGCCGGCGGAGGCACAGCTTCCGACGCGGCATCCGGTATCGCCGGCGCCGGTGTCCCGGAAAGCTGCGTGGCGGGCGGCTCTGCGCCGCTGCATGCCGCCAGCATCACAAGAAACGCGATCGGCCAAAGGTATCGACTGAGTCTCTTCACGGAGTCCCCGGAAATGTCAACCAATGATGCGCTCTGACTATGCCAGTGCCTGCAAGTTGCAATCATGCGCATTAGTATTGCACCAAATGTCCCGTCTTTCCCCGAGCTTGTTTCTGTTCCTGGCGCTCTCCGTCCAGGCCCTGCATGCCGACAGCCTTCCCGAGCGTCCCCGCGCCGTGCTGAATCAGCAATTGGTGCCGGACTCGGCGGTTACCGTGGTGGTACGGGACGTCACCAACGGCGAGAGCCTGGTCGAGCTTAATGCCACGATGCCGCGCCCGCCGGCTTCGACGATGAAGCTGGTGCCGACCTGGGCGGCGCTCGAAATACTGGGGCCTGCCTATGCCTGGAAAACCCGAGTCTGGTCCGACGCGCCCGTGGTGAAGGGCGTCCTGAAGGGCAATTTGTACCTTCAGGGCGGCGGCGATCCGCTGCTGACGATCGAGCGCTGGTGGCGACTGGTCGCCGATCTGCGCCAGACCGGCTTGCGTGTCATCGACGGCGATATTGTCATCGACCAGACCCGGTTCGCTGCGCTCGATGAACGCCCGGAGGATTTTGACGGCAAGGCATGGCGGACCTACAACGTCCTGCCTGACGCCTTGCTGGTCAACTGGCAGTCGGCGGATTTCGTGGTGCGACCCGCCGATGACGGCGAGCGGGTCGAAGTCCTGATCCAGCCATATCCATACGGACTGGCCGTCGAGAATCGCGCGGTGCTCACTGCCGGCCGCTGCGCGGGCCGCAATCGCCGCATCACCATCGCTAGTCCGGATGACTCGCCGGAGCATGTCACCGTGACGGGCCAGATGTCGGCGAGCTGTGCACCACAGACTTTTCGTCGCGCGATCATGCAGCCGGCGGAGTATGCCTATGGAACTTTCGTGACCCTGTGGCGCCAGCAGGGTGGTGAATTCGCCGGCGGGATGCTGCGCGCGCCGACGCCGCCGGCAGCGCGACTGCTGCTGACGCAGGAATCGCAGACCCTGGCCGAAATCGTGCGCGTCACGAACAAGTACTCGAGCAACGTGATGGCGCGCACGCTGCTGCTCACCGTTGCTGCGGAAACCGGCGGGACCCCGGCGACGCCCGCCGCTGGAGAGGAATCGATCAAGGAGATGCTCGTGAGCCGCGGATTTGATCTGCCTGAACTCGTCATCGGCAACGGCTCGGGGCTCTCGCGCGAGGCCCGCATTTCCGGCGATGGCATGGCGCGGCTCCTGATCGGCGCCTGGAAAAGCCGCTACGCACCCGAATTCCTTGCATCGCTGTCGCTGGGAGGACTGGACGGCACCTTGCGCAAGCGTTTCGGCAAAGTCGGCGACCCGAGCCGCATCCGCATGAAGACCGGCACGCTCAGGAATGTCAGCACGATCGCCGGCTATGTCACGGGCGACTCCGGCAGGCACTATGCCGTCGTGGTCTTCATCAGCCACCCGGGCGTCCAGAATGGCGTCGGGGAACTGATCCAGGGCGCAGTCATCGACTGGGTACTCGCGCAGTAGCCAAGTGATCTCATAAGACAGATGGTTGCGCGATGCGACGAACCGCATTTCTGGGGCGATGGATGACGGCCCTGGCGAGGGCGAGCAGCCAGCTTGCTGTAATCGCCCCAATCAGGACGGCGCGCGGCCCCCTGTCCCACAGGCGCCGGCACAGGTACCGCATACGCGATCCATCCCATGGAGTGAAGGCCCCAGAACCGCAGGTCGCGATTGCCGCGCAGGACGCCGAATTTCATCGGGACACCTTAGTCATGCAGCGCGATCGCGTGCAACGGCCCGGCCTGCCATTGGCACGCCCTGTCGCGACGGCGCTCAGTTCGAGGGCAGGCGGGTGCGCAATTGCAGCGCCAGGCGCCAGCTGTCGCCATGCCGGCACCAGATGTGGACATAACTGGCGTCCGCACTCGCGCCGGGATCCGGTGCGGACAGTCCATAGCTGTAGCCGAGATCACCGGATGAGGCCGTGCCCGCGCCCATCGGCCAGTACTGCAGCGCAGCCGGCAGCGCTGCCAGCGCCGCTTCCCGCGCCGCGCCTGCGCCCGCGCCCTCGACCGCGGGTCCATGGAACAGCCAGGCTTCCGCATCCAGCCGCGCGAGCAGGCGTTGCTGGTGAGTCTCACCGCCCTGAATGCCGGAAATTGCGAGATCGAGCAATTGCAACTCGCCGGGTGGCACGGCGGGGCCGCGCTCGCAGGCGAATGGCCCCAATGATGGCGCGCTGGTGCGCGCATCCCAGGCGCCCGCGGGCTTGCGCCCGAATCCTCCGTCAAACCAGACGTGCCAGCCCGTCGTGGCTTTCTTCCAGACCGTGACGTAGCGGCCCTCGACGCGGCGGCCTTTAGGATCGCGCGGCTCGAGAATCCACGGCCCCGATGCAAAACCAAGATCGCCATCGGCCGATATCTGGGCACGGTCGGGCAGCCAGTCGAGCGTGCCCGGAAGGTCGTCATTGACAGTCCAGGCCGCTTGTCCCCAGGTTGGTCCCGGCTGCAGCACGATCGATTCCTCGTCGAGGAATTCCAGGAACGCCGCCTTGGCGCCGCGCCTGCGCGAAGTGGCGGCGAAGCGCGCCTCGAGATCGACGATCGTCCCATGACTCGCGGCGACCGGCGTCGTCGCCTGCGGCCGGGTTTCCGACGGGCAACCGGCGAGGCAGGCTGCGGCGAGAACGAGAACCGGCGCGTGCATGAATGGAATTCTCATGGGCGCCTACGGTACACCAGCGCGGAGTTCAGGCGTATTGATGCGCGGCATCCGCCAGCTCGCGCGCGACCGTGGCGCGCAGCGACTCCGGCGCGAGCACCCGGACGCCGGCTCCATATCGGAGCAGGTCCATCACCAATTCCGGCTCCTGGCTGTAGGGCAATTCGAGCACGTAGCTGCCATCGGCCTCGATGCGGCCGGCCTGGCGTGAGTGCCAGACTTCGTCGGCGACCCAGCGCGCTCGCTCCGGCGTAAAGCGCAGCACCGCGGTCTGCGTCTCGGC
>Ga0224510_10001877_pt1 | contig 13256 bp, 12 predicted proteins | sample SF_May12_sed_USG_FD_170161 | JGI IMG/M metagenome (GOLD analysis project Ga0224510, IMG submission 170161) | Sediment microbial communities from San Francisco Bay, California, United States - SF_May12_sed_USGS_4_1 | ecosystem: Environmental > Aquatic > Marine > Sediment | place: USA: California... | reverse complement strand
GGCGTCGATCCGTGCCAGTACCGCGTCGTTGGCCGGGCCGAACCCCTGCGCGCCCAAGACGCGGCGGGTGGTCTTGTCGAAAACCAGCCGCAGGGGGATGACCGCCTGGGTGGGGAAGAAGTGCGCTCGGTCGGACTGGGCGGTGATCACCGCGTCGGCGTTGAAGCCTTCGGCTCGTGCCGTTTCGAGACTGAGGCCGGTGGCACCGATGCAGCGCTCGAACGCCTTCATTACGAAGCTGCCGATCCAGCCTTTGTAGGTGGTGGGGATGCCGGCCAGGTTGTCGCCGACGATTCTCCCCTCGCGGTTGGCCAGCGAACCCATCGGCGCGATGGTGCCCTTGCCGGTGAGCATGTTTCTGACCTCGATGCAGTCGCCGGCCGCGTAGATGTTGGGGTCTGAGGTCTGCAGGCGGTCATTGACCATGATGTTGCCCATCTGGGAGACGGCAAGCCCTGCCGCCTGTGCCAGTTCGCTGCGTGCGCGGACGCCCGCCGCCATGATGACCAGGTCGGCCTCCAGGGTTCGTTTGGGAGTGATCACCCGGCAGGCCTTGCCGGCGGCATCGGCTTCGATGGCGGAGGCGCCTTCGCCGGTGTAAACGGCCACGCCGTGTTCGCGGAGGTGGGTCTCGAGCATCAGGGCGAAGGGGCGGTCCACCAGCCGCGGCATCAGCTGCGGCATGAATTCGATGATCGTGGTTTCAAGACCCCAGAGGTCGGTAAATGCCTCGGCCATCTCGATGCCGATGGCGCCGCCGCCGATGACCACCACCTTGCCCACCTCGCCCTTGGCGATGCGCTCCTTGATGGTGATCGCCTTATGCAGATCGCTGATCGTGAACACCCCGTCGAGTTCGGCGCCGGGGATGGGCAGGATGTTGGGGCGGCTGCCGGTGGCGATGACCAGTTGGTCGTAGGGAACCGAATCCTTGGCGCCGTTGTTGACATCCTCCACCGCCACCGTTTTGTTCTTGCGGTCGATGGCAAGCGCGCGGGTGCTGGCGCGAACGTTGACGCCCTTGGCGTTCAGGAAAAACGCTTCGTCGCGGGTCATGTGGAAACTGGTGTTGCGCAGTTCCTTCTCATCCGAGACGTCGCCGGAGACATAGTAGGGGATGCCGCAGCCGCCGTAGGAGATGAGGCTGTCTTGGTCGATAATGGTCACTTCCGCCTCCGGCATCAGCCGTTTGGCGCGACATGCGGTTTTGGGGCCGGCGGCAACCCCGCCGATGATGACGATTTTTTTTGACATGGGACACCTTCGCTTTGTGGTATTGAATATGGGCAGGACGTCATGAATAGGATTCTTGCTGGCCGCAAAGGATATACTTTCAGGCGTCCCTGGGTATCGACTGATCTGAACGGGCAACGGCCATGTCCGGTGCCGATGGCTTGCGCCTGGTTGGAGCCCGGGCCGGTTGCACAGAAGTCACCCTATCGCGGAAAGGAAAAGGTGTCAAACTATTCAAGTAATGGCTTAACTTCAGAGAAGTCTCGCCGCTAAATAATATTTAAAATTCCGTCAAATTGTGAAGCGCCGGAGGCCGCGGCTGAGGGTGGCTGGCGGTCGCCGTCAGGTTCTTGATTTTTCCCGGCGGCAAAGGCGAAGCGGCGGTGGTGGGTCAGGAATAAAACCGGGAAGTTTTTTTGTTGACAAAGAGCGGATGCCTGTACTAAGTTCACCTGCTGAATAACCATTCACATTGTATTTATTCCTCACTCTGTCGGTCGGATTTGTTGCTTGAGAAGTAATTGCTGGTAACGACACGGGCGGGCGGGGTGATAATGGTTTGTTTATCATTAATTACCGCTTAAGGAGGAAAAGAATGGCAAAGCATAACACGCCCATGATGGACGAGTTGGAGAAAGGCCCGTGGCCGAGCTTCGTCACGGATCTGAAGCGCCAGGCCGAGAAGAGCCCCCAGTGCTGGGACATCCTTGGCCAGATGGAGCTTTCTTTCAAGGACAAGATCACCCACTGGAAGCACGGCGGTATCGTCGGTGTTTTCGGTTACGGCGGTGGTATTGTTGGTCGTTATTCCGACGTACCGGCTCAGTTCCCCGGTGTAGCACACTTCCACACCGTCCGTTTGAACCAGCCCTCCAGTAAGTTCTACAACACCACCAAGTTGCGTCAGGTGTGTGACCTCTGGGAGAAGTATGGTTCCGGTATGACCAACATGCACGGTTCCACCGGCGACTTGGTACTTCTTGGTACCCGTACCGAGCACTTGGAGCCCCTGTTCTACGACTTGACCCACGACCTGAACTGGGACCTTGGCGGTTCCGGCTCCAACCTGCGTACCCCTTCCTGCTGTTTGGGCAAGGCTCGTTGCGAGTGGGCTTGCTACGACACCCAGGCTGCATGCCATGGCATGACCATGCATTATCAGGACGAGATCCATCGTCCCGCCTTCCCCTACAAATTTAAGTTCAAATTCTCTGGATGTCCCAACGACTGCGTTGCATCCATCGCCCGTTCCGACCTGTCCGTTATCGGTAACTGGAGGGACAATATCCGTATCGACCAGGCAGCCGTGAAAGAGTACGCCGCAGGCAATTACGTTGCCAACGGTGGCGCGCATGGCCCCAAATCCACCCTTGACATCCAAAAGGATGTTATCGATCTCTGCCCCACCGGTTGTATGTGGTTGGAAGGCGGCGAGTTGAAGATCGACAACGCTGAGTGTACCCGCTGCATGCACTGCATCAACATGATGCCCCGCGCGCTGCGTCCCGGTGTTGTTCAGGGTGCGACCATCCTCTGCGGTGCAAAAGCCCCGATCCTTGACGGCGCACAGCTGGCCACCATGATCGTGCCCTTCATCGAGATGGATCCGAACAACGACTTCGAGCAGTTGGTTGAGTTCATCGAGTCTGTTTGGGACTGGTGGATGGAGAACGGCAAGAACCGTGAGCGTCTTGGTGAGACCATGCAGCGCGTCGGTCTGCCCACCTTCTTGAAGGTCATCAACGTCGACCCGATTCCGCAGCATGTTAAAGAGCCGCGGTCCAACCCCTATGTATTCTGGGCAGAGGAAGAGGTCGAGGGTGGTTTTGAGCGTGACGTTAAGGAATTCCGCGCCCGTAACGCGATGTAATCGTGGTTCGGCAGGAAACGATAAAATATTATCTTAATTGATATATAGGAGGTTAGCCATGGGTTACGATCCGGAAAATCCGATGAAAGACAGAATCACAGACATCGGTCCCCCACACTATGAGCAGTTTTTCCCCGCAGTCGTGAAGAAGAACTACGGGAAATGGCTCTATCATGAGATCATTCGGCCCGGCGTTCTGATGCATGTCAGCGAGACCGGCGACAAGATGTACACCATTCGTGTTGCCAGCGCCCGTCTGATCAGTGTCGAGCACATCCGCGAGATCTGCGACATCGCCGACAAGCATTGCGACGGCATCGTTCGCTTCACCACCCGTAACAACATTGAGTTCATGGTCGACGCCGAGTCCAAGGTTCAGCCTCTGCTGGACGATCTGGCAAGCCGCGGCAACAAATTCCCCGTTGGCGGTACCGGCGCATCCGTTTCCAACCTTGTTCATACCCAGGGCTGGATCCACTGCCACACCCCCGCTACCGACGCTTCCGGCGTTGTTAAGGCGGTTATGGACGACCTGTTCGAGTACTTCACCAGCATGAGCCTGCCCGCCAAGGTCAAGATCGCGTTGGCGTGCTGCTTGAACATGTGCGGCGCGGTTCACTGCTCCGATATCGCCATCCTCGGCGTACATCGTAAGCCGCCCATGGTCGACCACGACACCATCACCGGTGTCTGTGAGTTGCCGCTGGCCATCTCCGCATGTCCGCTTGGAGCTGTTAAGCCCACCAAGGCTACCAACTCCAAGGGCGAGGAGATCAAGTCCGTAAAGGTTAACGCCGAGCGTTGTATGTTCTGCGGTAACTGCTACACCATGTGTCCTTCCATGCCTCTTGCCGATCCCGATGGCGACGGTATCGCCATCCTGGTTGGCGGTAAGGTTTCCAACTCCAAGTCTGCGCCCAAGTTCTCCAAGCTGGTTATCCCCTTCTTGCCGAACACTCCGCCGCGTTGGCCGGAAACCGTTGAAGCTATCCGCAACATCCTTGAGGTTTACGCCAAGGATGCACGCAAGTTCGAGCGCGTCGGCGAGTGGGCCGAGCGGATCGGCTGGGAGAAGTTCTTCGAGAAGACCGGTATTCCGTTCACCGTCAAGAGCATCGACGATTACCGTCTTGCTTACGACACCTGGCGGACCACCACCCAGTTCAAGTTTACAAGCCATATCAAATAAACCTTTTCCATAAGGAGCTACGAAAATGGCTGTTAGCAAAGAAGAACTGAAAAAACTGATCCTTGAGAAGGCAATCAATGCTCCCAAGCCTCAGTTGTACGTTAAGGATTTCTATGAATGCGATCCCGATGCCAAGCCGCGTGAGGTGAAGAACGCCGCCAACGAGCTGGTGAAGGAAGGCAAAATGGACTTCTGGTCTTCCGGCAGTACCACCATGTATGCTGCCAAGGGCCGCGCCAAGAACGAAGAGACCCGCTAAACCTCTTCTCTCGGTCAGAGTCTAAAAAAGCAGGGGCGTTTGCCCCTGCTTTTTTTTTGCTCTATGCATTTGGCTGGAGAACAAAAAAACCCGTCATCGCGTGCGTGCGATGACGGGTTTTTTGTGTATGGCTCGGTGCCGGTCAGACAGTGTGCCACCCTTATTTTTTGTCGATGGCGTCGGCCTTGTCGTAAAATTCCTTGGCCACCTTTTTATGTTTGAAGTTGGCGTGAATGGAGGCGATGGTCCGGTAGGCGTCGGCCGCGCCGGTGGTATTGCCCTGCGCGAGATACACCTCGGCGACCTTCTCCATGGTTTCCACCGTCCCCTTTGGGTTGAGCGACCCCCGATAATGATCGATGAGGTCAAAGTAGATATCGAGCGCTTCGTCATACTTCTTCATGCCGGTCTTGGCCGTCGCGACCTTCAGCCGTAAGGAGATGGTGCTCTGCTGGTCTTCCTCTTTTTCACAGATTTTGTATGCGGTTTCGATATGTTGTAATGCCTGGGCAAATTCGTGGCGGTCCATGCAGATGTCGGCGAGCTTGTCGGCGGCATTGGCCACCCCATGCAGGTCGCCGCACTCCTGAAATCCGAGCATGGCATTATGGAAGGCGTGTGCCGCCAAGGCAGTGTCACCCTTCACCAGGAAATCCTGGCCGGTTTTGTAATCTGCCTTGGCTTGCTCCTTCACGTCGCCGCCTTCTGGGGCAGGGGGCTGGTTGGTGTTTTCTTCGCTCATGGCGTGGTCTTCTCCTTGCTGGTTGCTATGCTGGCCAAGGCCTCTTCGGCGAGCTGGCCCAACGTGGTGGTGACTTGGGAACCGTTTTCGTAGAAACGAGCCTCCCGCTTGTCGTTTCGTAACGATTCGATGACGCTTTGTTTTTCAATCGCCTTGATCCGCGCGCAGAGGCGCAGGGTATTGCCGATCAGGTCCGCATCCTCGCTGTCGAGATAATCGAGCAGCTTGTAGAAGGGCATCGCCCGGATCAGGTCCGGGCGATGGCGGGCGATTTCCGCAAACGCCCACATGGTCAGCACCCGGGTCGATTCATGGCTGCTGTAGGGCAGGAGGTGACGGGTAAAGGCACCGAAGATATCCGGCCGGCTGGCGATCACCGAGCCGATGGTTTCGATGAGGCCCCAGTTGGTGGAGGCCGAATCGGCGCAGGATTCAAATAATCGGTGGAGAAGGTCACTGACATGCCCAGGTTGCCTGGTGGCGAGTCGGGCACAGGCTTGCCCGGTCATGTAGGCGGTAAGCCAGCGGCTCTCCTCAACGGGATCGTACAGAAGTCGCTGTAGGAAGCGAAGAACCCGGATGTCGTCAAAGAGCAGGTCGACCAGGCCATCAATGTCGCGCGTCTCCACCAACTGCTTGACCATCGGTTTGCTGGCGCGTTGCCGGTTCCGCTTCGGATCGCGGGTGGGTTCCACCGGCGGCGCCGAGAAACCGGGCGGCCGATTGGACTTGGTGCCGCTCTCCTCCTGATGCTGACTGACGCGTTCCTTGATCTCGGCGATATCCTTGTGCAGGCGTACAAAATACAGTACGCCGCGAATGAATCGTCCGTCCAGGTTGCCGGTTTCGATCACCTGATGGGTTTGTTCGTCGTATCTCTCGATGCGGCCGGTGAGATAATCGTCGTCCGGCAGGAGTTCCCACGCCAGGTCCCAGTTATCGTTGCAGGCGTAGACCAGTGCTTCGATCATTGCCGAGCCGATATTGAAGCCGGTTGGATCACAGGTGTAAATCGCGCCGCACTGACAGGTGCCGACGGTGAATTCCTGCAGTTTCCGCCGCACGGGGGGCTGCGGCCGGCCAACTTTTTGGCCGCAGAAGACGCACCATGGCGGCATCTTGATATTTGTGTTTTTCATGGTTAGTTGAGCCCCTTGCGGATCGCCTCCAGAAAGCGGGGGTCAACCGGAAAGCCAAGGGTTTTGGCCTTCTCTGCATGCAGCTGCGCAGCCTTGTAGTCTTCCTTGTAATAGAAGGCCACGGCCAGATTGTTTTGGGCCATGGAGAAATCCGGGTCGATCTCGACCGCTTTCTGGGCGGCGGCGAGGGCCTCGTCGAAATTGCCGGCCATGATGTGGGCGGTGGTCAGGTTGACCCAGGTGGTGGCCAGTTTGGGGTCGTGCCGGGTTGATTCGAGGTAAGACTCGATGGCCTTGTCAGCCTCGCCCTGCTGCTGCCAGATCAAACCGATGTTGGCATGGGCCTGGGCGGATTCGGGCAGGATGCGTACCGCTTCCTGGTTGGCGGCGAGCGCCTTGTCGAGATCGCCCATCTCGAAGTAGAGCGCGCCCAGGTTGACATGGGTTTCCGGGGCGAGCGGGTCGATGGCGATGGCCGTGTTGAGCTCGCGGAGGGCGTCGTCCTGGCGGCCGGCCTTGCGGTAAACCATGGCCAGATTGTGATGGGCAAGAAGCGAATCCGGAAGCTCCTTGCATTTCTTTTCAAGCTCGGCAATGACGGTGTCGAGGTTTTCCTGGGTTTGCTGGTTAGACATTGTTGACCCTCAAAATATGGTTTGTCCGGAGACCGGATGAAAGTAAAGGCGTCGTCGGAAAATAATTCCTTAAATATGTAATCACCCTCTCCCGTGATTGCAAGGGGGGGACGTTCAGGCGGCCATAAATTTAAATGCGGTCGCTCAAGAGGTCGCGACGGGCGACTGCTGCCGGCAAAAACACGGGCAGAAGGAGGTCGTCAAGGTGGGGTGGATGCGGTATAATGCTCAACTTTTAAAGTGTTGCCCCTAAAAAGGATCGTTGTGTGATGAACGAATTATCAAAACAACCGAAGGGCCTCGTGGTCGCCGGCTTGAGCGGCGGGGCCGGCAAAAGCGTGGCGGCGGTGGGGCTTGTCGCCGCCCTCTCCCGTCGCGGGATGCGGGTGACGCCGTTCAAGAAGGGGCCGGATTATATCGATGCCGGTTGGCTGTCCGGGGCGGCATCGTCGCCCTGCTATAACCTCGATCCCTATCTGATGAGCAGCGAGGCGTTGCTGGAAAATTTCAGCCGTCATGGCGGCAACGGCGAGATGGTGCTGGTTGAAGGCAATCGCGGCCTCTACGACGGGGTTGATCCGGAAGGCACCTACAGCACGGCCGGGCTTGCCGTGCAACTGGGGTTGCCGGTGTTGCTGGTGGTGAACTGCACCAAGACGACGCGGACGGTGGCGGCGATGGTGCTCGGTTGCAGGCATCTCGATCCTCGGGTTGATATCCGCGGCGTGGTGCTCAATCAAGTCGGCACTGCCCGGCATGAGAAACTGGTGCGGGAGGCGGTGGAGCGGTATGCCGGGGTGCCGGTGTTGGGGGCCTTCCCGCGCTTGCCGGATGTGTTTCCGCAGCGGCACCTGGGGGTGACCCCCTGTGCTGAGCACGGGGAGGCGCGGGAGGCGATCGCCGCCCTTGCCGACGCGGCGGAAAGATATCTCGATATCGACGGGATTCTGGCGTTGACGCGCCCCTCGTCGGTAACGATGCGCGAAGCGGACGTGCCGGCAAGGCCTGCCGGTGCCGGGGTGCGGATCGGGGTGATTCGCGACGCGGCCTTTCAATTCTATTATCAGGAAAACCTCGAGGCGTTGGTCGGCGAGGGGGCGGAGCTGGTCGAGATCAACGCCTTGGTCGATCCGGAGTTGCCGGAGATCGACGGCCTCTATATCGGCGGCGGCTTTCCGGAAACCAACGCCCGCTATCTTGCCGGCAACGGTTCCTTCCGGCGTTCGATGAAAGAGCGGATCGAGGCGGGCTTGCCGGTGTATGCCGAATGCGGCGGTCTCATCTATCTGGGCGAAGCGATGGTGCTGGACGGCGAGGAGTTTCCCCTGGTGGGGGTGTTCCCGGTGCGCTACGGCCTGGAAAAACGGCCGCAGGCGCATGGCTACACGACCCTCAAGGTTGACGGCGCCAACCCTTTTTATGCCGCTGGCACGGAGATCCGCGGCCATGAGTTCCGCTACAGCCGTGTTCTCGATTGGTCTGGACGTAGCGAGGAGTTGGCCCTGGCGATGACGCGCGGGGTGGGGTTCGTCGGAGGCCGCGATGGACTGGTTTACAAGAATGTGCTGGCCCTCTACACCCACATCCATGCGGTGGGCGTCCCGCAGTGGGCCGGGGCGCTTGTAGCCAGGGCGCGGGAGTGGCGGCGGGTTTAGTGGGTGGTGTGGGTGCCGAGCACCTTGATCTCGATCTCTTTCTGGGTGGCGGCATCCGGCTCCGGTTTTACCCAGTGGATAAATTCCGCGGTCACCCTGGTGAAGGCGCCGTTATCCTTCTGGCACTTGTCGCAGATCGACAGCGCACCGTCCCGATACATGATGACCTTGCTGGCCGCCTCTCCCTTCTTGTCCACCGCGGCCATCTTGCGGCAGCCGCAGTCGAGCCGGACCACGACCACGCCGATGCCGTCCGGGCTTCCTTCCAGGATGCCCTCGATCATCGCTTCTTCCGATTTCTGGGTGATCTGTTTCTGGGTTGGTTTTTTTTGCTGCGCCATGGGTCTACCTGTATGGGTTGGATGGTTATGGAAAGCGGTACCGGCCTGAGAAACGTTGACAAAGATAAAAGATCAAACCGTGCAGGTCAACCTGAATCGCCCGGCTCGGCACGGTTGCGATTTTGAGCCCTTTTGTCGGAGGCGGCGGGCGGCTTTTTTTTATTGACAAAAAAACAGGGGTCTATTAGAGGAAAGTGGTTTGCGAAGTGTGAAAGTGGTATGTAACGGAAAGTTCGGCGGGGGAGTCTTCGCTGTTTTTTGTATTTAATTTTTAATTATTTTTGGGAGGCCGAATTATGTGGCAGATCGAAGTTGACAAAGACAAGTGCACCGGTGATGAAGAATGCGTAAACGCTTGCCCCGGTCAGGTATTTGAGTTGGTTGACGGCAAAGCCGAGCCTGTAAATTCCGACGAGTGCCTGGGTTGCGAGACCTGCGTCGAGGTTTGCCCCGAGGGCGCCATCACCGTTGAGGAGATCTAATCCGGCTTTTTTGCCGAATTGCCAGAACGGTGTCGATAGGCCTGTCTCCGCTGCGGAGACGGGCCTATCTTGTTTTCGCGTTTAGCCTAATCGCCGATTGTCGGCATGGCCTGAAGCCGCCTGTAATTGAGTGGCGAAGAGTTTTCGGAGGGTGGCAGATGATCAAGCCTGCGGTGTCGTCCCGCAATATGATGTTGGTTGCGGCCCTCTTCTGGAGCGGCATCGGTTTGCTGCTGGTGGGGCGCGGCTGGTGTCTGGCGGGCCGGGCGTCGCTCGTGCCGCCCCTGCTGGCGGTGGGAGTCGGGACGATGAAGGCGTTGTTGGTTCTTGATCGGGCCGCCCGCCGCAATATTGCCAGGGTTTTATCCCTGCCCGAGCGGAGTTGCGTCGGTGCCATGTATTCCTGGCGGATGTGGGGGATGGTGCTTCTGATGATGGTGCTGGGGCGTCTGCTGCGCATGTCGCCGGTGGCCCCGGTGCTGGTCGGCGGTTTGCTGTTGGCGGTGGGGTGGGCGTTGTTGCTCTCCAGCCGGTTGATCTGGCTTGCGTGGCGGCGGTTTCCCGCCCCATCCTGATCTTTTGCGAGTTACGTGAAAGGGAGTATCGTGGTGTCGGCCGTTTCTTTGAACCGGGTGGAGATCGATCTTGCCGCCCTTTGTCATAACTGTCGGGCTGTGCAGCAACGGGTCGGTCCGGATGTGCGGATCCTGGCCGTGGTCAAGGCCGACGCCTACGGGCATGGCCTTGAGCGGACGGCGCTGGCCCTGGCCGGTTGCGGTATAACCGCCTTCGGCGTCGCCGAGGTCGATGAGGCCGTAAGGCTCCGGGCGGCTGGTATCGAGGGTGATATTGTCGTTCTCCTCGGTGTTTTTCCCGATTTCTTTGCCGAGGTGATCCGACATCGCCTGACCCCGGTGGTCTACGGGATGGAGGGGCTGCCGGCACTTTCCGCCCTTGCGGTCGCGGCCGGGGTGCGGGTTGACGTGCATCTCAAGATTGATACCGGCATGGGCCGGTTTGGGATCATGCCGGAGCAGGCGGCCGGGATGGTTGAGGCCCTTACCGCGTTGCCCGGCCTCTCTTTGGCCGGGATCATGAGTCATTTGCCGATGGCTGATTCCTCCCTGCCGGCAACCAACGCGCAGCAACGTATGTTTGCCGACCTGCTGGTAGGTCTCGAGCAGCGTACCGGATCCGGCGTCATCCATCATCTCGCCAACTCCGCCGCCCTGTTTCGGGCTCCGGACGCCCATTTCGACATGGTCCGACCGGGGATCAGCCTCTACGGTTGTTCACCGTCCGACCAGGAACCGATGCCGGAGTTGCGGCCGGTGATGCGGTTTGTGAGTCGCGTGGCGCAGATCAAGGATGTTCCGGCCGGTTACGGCATCAGTTACAGCCATACCTATGTGACCAAGCGTCCGAGCCGGCTGGCGGTTCTGCCGGTGGGGTATGCCAACGGCTACCTGCGAAAGCTCTCCAATCGGGGCGAGGTGTTGATCCGTGGCCGCCGGGTGCCGTTGCGCGGCAACGTCTGCATGAGCGCCTGTGTCGCCGATATCACCGATTTCCCCGAGGTCGCGGTGGGCGACGAGGTGGTGCTGCTGGGGCGGCAGGCCGATGCGGTTATCACCGCCGAACAGGTGGCCGGCTGGTTGGAAACCATCAATTATGAAGTTTTGTGTCTCTTCGGCAATCAGAACCGAAGGGTCTATATCGACGGAAACAACGGCCTGGAGCCGTGATGAGGGTCAATAGGAAATGATCAAGGCGCGATTGAGAGAACGGCTCAACCAATGTTTTGCGGCCGGGGTGGAAAAAGGATACTGGACAGCCGCGGCGGCCGGCGATTACGGCCTCGAGGTGCCGAAAAATCCGGAGCACGGCGATTTTTCCACCAACATGGCGATGGTCATGGCCGGCAAGGAACGCAAGAATCCCCGCGAACTGGCGGCCCGGGTGGTGGAACTGCTGGGCGCGCATAGCGATCTGGTCGAGCGACTAACGATTGCCGGGCCGGGTTTCGTCAATATCGTCGTCCCGGTCGCGGTCTGGCAGGCGGTGTTGCCGCAGGTCTGCGAGGGTGGTGAAACCTTCGGCCTTTCCCGGCTGGGTGAGGGGAAGAAGGTGCTGGTGGAGTTCGTCAGCGCCAACCCCACCGGCCCATTGAGCGTCGGCCATGGCCGGCAGGCGGTGCTGGGCGACGCCATCGCCCGGCTGCTGACCGCGGTCGGCTATGCCGTCGAACGGGAATACTACTACAACGATGCCGGCCGACAGATGCGGGTGTTGGGCGAATCGACCCGGGCCCGTTATCTCGAGTTGCTCGGGCTGCCCTTCCAGTTCCCCGAGGATGGCTACCAGGGCGGCTATATCGTCGATATCGCCCGCAATCTCATGGAAGAGAAGGGCGATTCCCTCAAGGAGACCGCCGATGTCAAGCCGTTCAAGGAAGCGGCCGAAAAGGAGATCTTCAAGGATATCGACGGTACCCTGCGGCGTTTGTCCATCCACTTTGACAACTACTTTAACGAACACACCCTTTACGAAGACGGCAAGATCGACGAGGTGGTCGCCGCCCTCCGCGAAAAGGGGCTGGTCTACGATCAGGACGGGGCGGTCTGGTTCCGGACCACCGATTTCGGCCACGACAAGGATCGGGTGCTGATCAAGTCCACCGGCGAACCCACCTACCGGTTGCCCGACATCGCCTACCATCGGGAGAAATTCCGTCGCGGCTACGACTGGATGGTGGATATCTTCGGCTCCGACCATATCGCCACCGTCCCCGACGTGCTGGCCGGGGTGCGCGCCCTTGGCTACGACGATGCCAAGGTGACCGTGGTCCTGCACCAGTTTGTCACCCTGGTGCGGGACGGCAAGCAGGTGAAGATGTCCACCCGCAAGGCGACCTTTGTCACCGTTGACGAACTGCTCGACGAGGTCGGCATCGACGTGGCCCGCTTCTTCTTCCTGATGCGCAAGGCGGACAGCCAGCTTGAGTTCGATCTTGATCTCGCCACCAAGGAGAGCCAGGAGAACCCGGTCTATTACGTGCAGTACGGCCATGCCCGGCTGCACAGCATCCAGAAGCAGGCCGCGGCCAAGGGGGTTGGCAGGGGTGAGCTCACCGCCGCCGACCTGGGCCGGCTGGTCGAGCCCGAGGAGCTGGTCATTCTGAAATCGCTGGCCGCCTATCCGGGGCTGGTGGAGAGTGCCGCCCAGGCCCTGGAGCCGCATCGGGTGATCTTCTTCCTGCAGGAACTGGCCGGGCAGTTTCACAGCTACTATAACAAGCACCGGGTGCTCGCCGATGAGGCGGAGCTGGCCCAGGCCCGCCTGTGGCTTGTCGAGGCGGTGCGGGTGGTGCTGCGCAACGGTTTGACCCTGGTCGGGGTGACTGCCCCGGAGAGTATGTGAGGGAGGATGAATATGTTGAATCGCGCTAAACGACTGCGCAGTTTCGCCGTTCGTTTCGAGTTGGGGATCGGCGGCCTTTGCGGGCTGACGGTGGTCTGTCTCTGTATCTTCCTCTGGGTGTTCCTCCTCGGGGTGTGGGCCGGGCAGACGGTTTTGTCGCCTTCCTCCTCCGACGAGGCTCCCTGGCTGCACCAGGTAGCGACCAGATTGCTGCCGGCCCCCACGGTTCCCGATATGCCGCCTACCGGCCAGGAACTGCGGGAAGCCCCGGCCGTGCCCGTGCCGGCGGTC
>Ga0224510_10001876_pt1 | contig 13259 bp, 11 predicted proteins | sample SF_May12_sed_USG_FD_170161 | JGI IMG/M metagenome (GOLD analysis project Ga0224510, IMG submission 170161) | Sediment microbial communities from San Francisco Bay, California, United States - SF_May12_sed_USGS_4_1 | ecosystem: Environmental > Aquatic > Marine > Sediment | place: USA: California... | reverse complement strand
CCCTTGTCCGCGAACAGATTCAGCGTGTTGTAGACGGTTGCCTTCGACACGCGCAGCCCATCCCTGGTGAGCAGGCGGATCACCTGTTCGGCGCTAAGGTGCTGCTCGCACGAAAACAGCACGTCCGCAATGCGGATGCGTTGCGCGGTCGGGTGTATTCCGTGGCTCGTGAGCAGCGCTGCCGTGCGCCTGCGGTCGGAATGGGGTATCGGGCTGGCGGCGTCCATCAGGTACAAATATACGCTCCGGCTGAAATCCGCTCAAACACAGCGCAATTGCAGCAAGGAGCGCGCGCAGAACCGGGCTAGCCTCGATGCATGTCACGTGGCTACACACTGCTCGAACTGCTGGCCGCCCTCGCGCTGGTGGCGGTCCTCGCGACCCTCGCCTATCCGGGCTTTGGCGCATGGCTGCTCGACAGCCGGCGTGACGCGATTGTCACGACCGCCATGCATGCGGTGCAAGCCGCGCGCCAGTTCGCCGCCACGCGCGGCGAGTCTACCGAGCTTTGCGGCACCATCGATGCGTTGCGTTGTTCCGGTGGCGACGACTGGTCCAGGGGCCTGCTGGTTGTCGGCGCCGACGGCACTGTCCACCGCAGCCTTCCGTCATCGAAACCCGACCATGGGCCGACGATCAGGTCGAATCGCGCGGTCATCTACTTTGAGCCCGGCACGAGTTTCGCAAGTCCGGCAACCCTGACGATCTGCGACAGGCGTGGCAGTCACGCTGCCCGCGCGGTGATCGTGAGCCGCAGCGGTCGCCCGCGCATCAGCGAACGCGACGCGACGAACCGGAAACTCAGATGCTGACCAAGCGACCGGCACGGGGATTCACGCTGCCCGAAGCGCTGATTGCGATCGCCGTCATGGTGGCGGGCCTCGCGGGCTCGACCGCAATGCTTCTGCAAACGGTCAGGCAGGAACGCGAATCTTCCAATCACCGCGCGGCAATCCGGATCGCCGCCTCCATCGCGGACCAGTTGCGCGCGATTCGCAGGCCGGACGAACTTCCGGTGCTGGCTATCGCCGGCACCGATCCGGACGCAGCCTGCGCAGGCTACCCCGCCAGTTGTGCGCCGGAGCGGGCCGCAGAAAGATTACGCATCACCTGGGCGGCAGAAGCTGTGTTGACCTTGCCCCATGGTTCCACCGTCGCCGTAAGCGTTCCGGATCCCCGGGTGTCCGCATACCTCATTTCGGTCCGCTGGCCAGCAACCGGTGGCGGATCCGAGCAGTTCCAGCTGCCGGTGACCACGTGATGCGAAACAAGGGGCTTACCCTCGTCGAAATGATGATTGCGATGGTGCTCGCGTTGATTGCGATCGCAGGGGCACTGGCGCTTGTTGCGCGTGGCCGCGCGATACATCGCAGCAGCGAGGCCGTGGCCAAGCTCGAGGAAACCACCGATGCCGCTTTCGCTATTCTGGCCGACGAGCTGCAGCTGGCGGGTTACCTCGGGTTGGCCAAGCCCGGCAGTCCGGTCGATGGTTCGAGCGCGGCCGGCGTCGCGGAAGCGCCTGGCCTAGCCGTGAGCGGTGGTTGCGGTGAGTCGCTGGCACTCGATCTCGGCTCGGTGATCACGGCAGCCGACGGCGCCTACCGTATCGATGCAAGCGCTCCACTGCGCTGCGCTGCGGGACCGAATGCGCGGGTGGTCGCGGGCTCGGACACACTGACATTGAGGCACGTGTCTTCGTCCGCTGCGCTGCCGGAAGCCGGTCGCTTGCAGGTCGAATCCAATATTCGTGCGGCGCGCCTGATGGCGGATGGCAACACGCGTCTTGGCGGCGCTGCACGCGTGCACGATCTCGAAGTCAGCGTTTTTTATGTCAGTGCCGACTCAAGTGCGCAGCGTGGCTGGCCTTCACTGAGACGCAAGCGGCTGGTCGGTGGCAGTCGGCCCGCATTTCAGGATGAAGAACTCGTCACGGGCGTCGAAGACATGCAGGTGGAATTCGGGCTCGACGATCCGGGAGACCAGGATGATGCAATCGATCGCTGGGTCACCCCGGCTGAGATACCGACACCGGATACACCGCGCGCCGTGCGCATCTGGATCCGCGTGCGCAGCGATACTGCGGAGAGCCCGGCCATCAATCTGCCCGCGCTGGCCTATTCGAATCGCACGGAGCCATCCGTATCGAGCCGCCATCGCCGCAAGCTGTCCAGCGGTGTATTCGAACTGCGCAATCTGCGGGGCTGGCCGTGATGCATGCATCCAGGGGTGCGGCACTCGCCATCGCACTCGTGTTGCTGGCCGGACTCTCCGCGCTGGCCCTTGCCTCGGCCGCCGCGGCGGTAACCGCACTTGCGTTGGCCGGGCATCAGCAAGGCGCCGCCCATGCCCTCGAAGCGGCAGAGGCGGGAATTACCCATGCCCTGCAGGTGGCACGAGGACACGCGGGCGCGAGTTCCGCCGGACCGATTCCGCACGGCGTCGGCGCGGCGAGCCTGGCGCACTTTGAAACGCGAACCACGGAAATCGAAAGCGATGGCGCGACTCCCCCTGGATTCAGCATTGGAACACCGGATGCCGCACTTCGGGCGCAGCACTACCTGATCGTGTCAACGGGTCAGGCGACGCGGAACGCGCGGGTGCGGTTCGAGCAGGGCTTCTACGTCGTGGTGCCGTACCAATGAAACGCCTCGGCCTTTCACGATTCTTGCTGAAGTCAGCGGCGGGCCTGATTCTCGGATTCGCAGGCCTGGCCGGTGCGGATCCGGATGAAGCCTGGCTCAGCCGGGCGCCATTGCCGGCGAGCATCAGGCCATTGCTGGTCATCGCGGTCGATACTTCCGCCTCGATGGGCGAGCCGATCAGGCTCGCCGTACCGTACGACCCGTCGACTGATTACGCGGCCGGCGCAACGCGGCAATGCGATTCACGGCGCGTCTACTGGCGCCGTGGGCCAGGCCCGGCGCCCGACTGCCTGGCGATGGCCGGCCTTGCCTTGAGTGCCACGCCCGGAGAAATCGGTTTGCAATGCGACGCCGCGCGCGCCGCGCTCGCGCGCTACGGATACTTCGTGTCCTCACGGGCAGCTCAATGGAATCCGTCGGGAAGTCATTGGGGTGCGTTGAGCGTGGAAAGCTCGGATCCCGTCGAATGCCGGAGTGACCGAGCTCATCACGGCCGCGAAGCTGGTCCATGGTTCGCCACCGACGGTCCAACCGGCCCCTGGAGCCAGAGTCCGGAGTCGGAAATTGACTGGGATGCCGCCCCGCTTGGCGACCCATACATATTCTATGCGGGCAATTTCCTGAACTACCTGGCAGCCGCGGGTCCGACCACGCAAACGACGCGCATGGCAGCGGTCACCGCAGAAATCGTCGCCGCGGTTTCCGCCACGGACGGACTGGACGTCGCGCTAGTCCGCTACTCCGATCGCGTTCCCGATGCGGAAGGCGGATTCGTCCTGCTGGCTCCGGTATCTGCGGCAGTGGCCGCATTGCAATTGCCAGCCTTGTTGAATGACATCTCTCCATCCGGGGGTGCGCCAATAGCCGAGACAATGGCCGAGATCGTGCTGTGGCTTTCCGGTGGCCCCGTACTTTACGGTGACGACGCGCGCGCGGATATCGCTGCAAGAGATCGGCAGGATCCTGCGCACTACTTGTCTCCCTTCTTGTGTCCCTGCCGGCCCGTGACGATTGCCCTCGTCACAGGCGGCACGTCATCACAGGATGCCGGGGCGGGACCCATCGCCCGGAGCCAGCCCGGGTTCACGGAACTGACAGGAGACTGCGATGCGAGTTGCCTGCCCGCAATCGGGCAGTGGTTGACGCAGTCCGACCTGCGGGAAGACCTGCCGGGGCGCCAGTTCGCACAGCTGACGTGGGTCGCTCCATCGCCCCTGCCGTCTCTCGTGGCTGAATCCCTGGACCGTGCTGGCGGCACGGCAGAAATTCTGGGAGGCCCGCTTGGCTTCGCGAATGTCGTTGCTCGCAGCCTGCAACATGATGCGGCCGTGGCGGCGGGTGCCCAGTTGTCGTCGGCTGGCTTGTTACTCACACCCGATTCCACCCATGAGCCCGCCGTGATCTATGGCATGTCGGCGCCACGGGCACGGCAACGGTGGCTGGGCAACCTGTTGCGTTACCGGCTGCAGGCCCCCGCCACCCCGCTTTCCGCGCCCGTCGCAATCGGTCGTGATGGGGAACCGGCACTCGATCCGGTATCCGGCCTGCCACGCGACGGCAGCATCAGCGCGTGGAGCAGTCAACCAGACGGGGATGCGCCATTGTTGGGTGGCGCCGCAGGCCGGCTGCCAGCCGCGCAATCGCGACGGCTGTACAGCGATGTCACAACCGATGCCCTGACCTCCGCGCGAAATCGCCTGGCTTCCGACAACGCATTGTTGAGCGCCGCACTCTTTGGCCTGGCCTCGCATGACCGCGAGACTCAGGTGGAAGTCGTTTCATGGCTCCTCAATCAACGCCAGCTCGGTGATCCCGGCCTGCGCGCACCGATCAGCGTGAATTACGGGATGGACGGCGGCCGCACCACATTTGTCGCAACCCATGATGGCCTGCTGCACGCATTCGACACGGACACAGGCGTCGAGCGATGGGCCTTCATTCCCCGGCCTTTGCTCGCCCGACTTCCGGAGTTGATGCGTGACGAATCAACCACTGCCCGAAGCCACGGCATCGATGGACCATTGGTGCTGCATCGCCACGATTCCGATGGAGACGGTCGGATTGATGCATCAGCCGGCGAACACCTCTGGCTGATTTTCGGATTCGGCCGCGGCGGCAGTGGCTACTACGCCCTGGACGTCGGATCGCCCGACGAACCACGACTGATGTGGTCACTCGCACCCGGCGATCTCGATGACGGGGCCGAAAGCTGGCCCGAACCGGTGATCACGCAACTATCTGTCGCCAGTTCCGGCCAGAACCCCGGCTCCTGGGTCGTCGTGCTGGCAGGCGGCTACGACCGCGCCTACGATTCCCGCGTATCACCTGTGCGCACGTCCGGTGCATCGCTGTCGATTTTCGACGCCGCGACCGGGCGCCGCTTGTGGCGTGCTGCTGGCAGCGCCGCATTGTCACCCGATCTGCACTTGCCCGAGATGACCGTGAGCCTTCCTTCAGCGCCGCGCGTACTGGATATGGATGGCGATGGATTCGCCGATCGAATGTACGTGATCGACGTCGAAGGCGGCCTCTGGCGCATGGATCTGCAGCATGGCGCCTCGCCAGCGAGTCTGGCGCGCGCGCACCTGGTAGCAAGGCTCGGCGGACCCGGCCAGCGCTTCGATCCGTCTCCCGATGTTTAGCCAATCCGTGAGGCCGGCAAGTTCCTGGGCGCGATCTCGGTGGGCTCCGGATGGGTCGCCAGGCCTCGCGATGCGAGCATTACCGACAGGATCTATTCGATTCGCGATCGGGAGCCGCCCGGCGCGGCGCTGAGCGAATCCGACCTGCATGACGTGACGGCCGGTCTGTGGCCAGTGCCCGCAGCTGCTCCGGGCTGGTTCCTGCGCCTGGATGCCCACGGCCCCGGCGAAAAGGTGATTGGCTCATCGCTGACCTTCGATCACCTACTGTACTTTCTCACCTACCAGCCGGCGGCCGCGCCTGCGCCAGCTGTCTGCGGACCACCCCTGGCCGCGAGGCGCCTGCATACGCTCGATGTGCGAACCGGGCTACCCACCAATCGACTGAACCTGCCGGGAGATGCGGTCGAACGCGAATTGCCGGGCTCGGGCTTGCCTTCCGGACTTCGCTTTGCATTCCCCCGATCGTGGGATGAAGCATGCCCTGACTGCCGCGCGAGACCATTCGGACTGGCTGGCGCCGAGCTATTCGACGCCGGATTCGGCAACGACCCCGTCAAGACCTCATGGCGCAAACTTCCAATCGAAACGGATTCACGCTGATCGAAGTGATGGTCGCACTCGTGATCGTGGCGATCACGGCGTCCTTTGCACTCGCCTCGTACCGCCGATACCTCGTGCGGAGCTACCGACTCGAAGCTGTCCAGGCGCTGCTGACTGCCGCAGCGGAACAGGAGAAGTTTCATCTGGCGCACGGCCGATACAGCGACCGACTCGATGCCACCGGTGGCGATGATCCGCCCGGATTACCCGTGTCTTCAACGACGCCCCAGCGCCGCTACGAGATGACGATTGAACTCGCGGATGCGGCGGCTTTCAGGCTGGCGGCGCAGCCGGCGGCCGGCGGCGGTCAAATGAACGATACGGAATGCCGGCGGTTCTCGATCGACGAAAGCGGGCGTCGCCAGGCTCTCGATTCGACCGGCGTCGACTCTACTCGCCGTTGCTGGTGATCGCGCTAGAGCGCCGGCGTCCTGCTCACTCCGCGCAGCGCCTGCGGCAGCCCAAACACCACTTTTTCCTCGCGCCCGATCACTTCGACGCCTTCCTGCCCACCCCATTCGCGCAGACGCGCGACCACCTGCTGTACAAGGGTCTCCGGGGCCGAGGCACCCGCGGTCACGCCGACAGATTTCTTTCCCTCGAACCATTCGCGCCTGAGGTCGTCGGCCCCGTCCACGAGGTAACCCGGGATTCCGCTGGTGGTCGCGATTTCGCGCAAGCGGTTGGAATTGGAACTCGATTGCGAGCCGACCACGACCAGCACATTGCAGGCGGCGACCAGCTGCTTGACGGCGTCCTGGCGATTCTGCGTGGCATAGCAGATGTCTTCCTTGCGCGGGCTGACCAGCGCCGGAAAGCGCTGGCGCAGCGCCGCAACGATCCGGGCGGTGTCATCCACGGACAATGTCGTCTGCGTGACGAGCGCGAGCTTCGCGTCATTGCGCACGGCCAGCCGCTCCGCGTCGGCGACCGTCTCGACCAGGTGGATGCGGCCGCCAGGACCCGTGTCGAAGCGCCCCATCGTGCCCTCCACCTCCGGGTGTCCCGCGTGCCCGATCAGGATCACGTCGAAGCCATCTTTCGCGTAACGCCCGACCTCCATGTGAACCTTGGTCACCAGCGGGCAGGTGGCATCGAATACGGCGAGCTTGCGGCGGGCAGCTTCTTCTTCCACGGCGCTCGAAACGCCGTGTGCGCTGAATATCACGGTGGCGCCGTCTGGCACGGCGTCGAGTTCTTCGACAAACACGGCGCCGAGGTCCCGCAGCCGGTCGACGACGAAGCGGTTGTGCACGACTTCATGCCGCACGTAGATGGGCGCGCCAAACAACGAGATAGCGCGCTCGACGATGTCGATGGCGCGGTCGACGCCCGCGCAGAATCCGCGCGGGTTGGCGAGCAGCACTTTCATCCGGGCGGCGCCTTGGTGCGGCGCGTGTGCATGAGCGCATCGATGACCAGCATGATGGCGCCGCTCGTGATCGCGATATCAGCGACATTGAAGGCTGGGAAGTAGGCCTGCTGCCAGTGGAAATGAAGGAAATCCACGACATGCCCCAGAGTAAGCCGGTCGATGCCGTTGCCGATCGCCCCGCCTAGGATGATCGCGAGCCCGATGGCGAGCCATGGATAGCCGCGCGCGGGCAGCGTGTAGAGCCACCAGACAATCGCAACGCTGATGGTTCCGGCGAGCCCGACGAAGAACCACCGCTGCCAGCCGCCGGCCTGCGCCAGCAGGCTGAACGCGGCGCCGGTGTTGTGCAGCCGTGTCAGCTCCAGGTAAGGCCCGAGCTGCATCACTTCATACAGCTCGAACTGGGTCACCACGAACCACTTGGTCAGCTGGTCGGCCACCACGACGATGACGGAAAGCCACAACCAGAAGAGCGCGGTCTGTTTCGGAAGAACATCGCCCTTCATGCGTAGCGCCTCGTCTCGCCCGGGCCATCCAGATTGCCGACACAGCGCGTGCAGATTTCCGGATGCAGCGGATCCGCACCGACATCGAACCGCCGATGCCAGCAACGCGCGCACTTTGGCGCGTCCTGCACTCCTACGCTGATCCACGCGCCGGTCTTTGCCACCGTGGGCGCCGGCACGGCGTCGGCCGGGCGCTTGCTGGCGGGCAACATCCGCGCGGACGAAGTGATCAGCACGAATCTCAGCTCATCGCCAATGGCCGCCATGCGGCGATGCTGCGCCTCGTCGAGATAGACGTCCACCACGGCCTCGAGCGGCGCGCCGAGCTTGCCCGCGGCGCGCAACTGTTCGAGCTCACGCGAGACATCGGTCTTGAGTGCGATCACGGCGTCCCAGTCGATTTCCTTCGACGCCTGGACTTCCGGCAAGGGCCACCAGTTCGCGAGCAGCACCGATTCATCGCGTGCGCCGGGCAGGTATTTCCAGACTTCCTCCGCGGTGAACGACAGGATCGGAGCCAGCCAGCGCACCATGGCTTCGGCGACCTGATACATCGCGGTCTGCGCAGACCTTCGCGCGGTGCTTGCCGCAGGCATCGTGTAGAGGCGGTCCTTCAATATGTCGAGCCAGAACGAGCCGAGCTCGATGACGCAGAAGCCATGCACCTTCTGATATACGACGTGGAAATCGTAATCGCGATAGCCCTTGATGACTTCCGCCTGCAGCTCACCCGCGCGCGCGAGCGTCCAGCGATCGATCTCCAGCATCTGCTCGATGGGCAGCGCGTCACGCGCCGGGTCGAAGCCCGCAAGGTTACCAAGCAGGAATCGCAGGGTATTGCGCATGCGCCGGTAGCTATCCGACATGCGCTTCAGGATTTCGTCGGAGACACTCATCTCCGAGCTGTAGTCGGTCGCCGCGACCCAGAGCCGCAGCACGTCGGCGCCGAGGGTATTCATGACCTTTTGCGGTGCCACCACGTTGCCGAGTGACTTCGACATCTTGCGACCCTTGTCGTCCACGGCGAAGCCGTGCGTGACGACCTGGCGGTAGGGCGGCACGCCGCGTCCCGCAACCGAGGCCAGCAATGAGCTGTGGAACCAGCCGCGATGCTGGTCGGAGCCCTCGAGGTAGACATCCACCGGGAACGGAATGACATCAGGGCGCAGCGCCGGCAGGCAATGGTGCACGACTCCCGAGTCGAGCCACACATCCATGACGTCTTCGCATTTCTCGTAGATCAGTGACTCGTCACCGAGCAACTGGCGCGGATTTAGCGCGAACCAGGCCTCGATGCCGCCCTCCTCGACCAGATTCGCGACGCGCTCCAGCAGGTCCGGCGTCTGCGGATGCGGCTCACCGGTTTCCTTGTGCACGAACATCGCGAGCGGCACGCCCCAGGCGCGCTGGCGCGAAATGCACCAGTCCGGGCGAGTCTCGATCATGCTGGTGATGCGCTGCTCACCCCAGTCCGGCACCCAATTAACCTCGCGGATGCCCGCGAGCGCATCGCGCCGCAGCCCGGCCTTTTCCATGCTCAGGAACCACTGCGGTGTCGCACGGAAGATCACGGGCGTCTTGTGGCGCCAGCAATGCGGATAGCTGTGCCGGTAGGGTTCATGGTGGATCAGGCGCCCCGCATTCTGGAGCGTGTCGATGATCGCTGCATTGGCATCGAATACGGACTGCCCCTCGAACAGTGGAGTGCCGGCAACGAATCGGCCGTCGGGTCCTACGGGATTGTCGATGGGCAGGCCGTAGTGGCGGCCCATCTCATAGTCATCGGCGCCGTGGCCCGGTGCCGTGTGCACGGCCCCGGTGCCGGTCTCGAGCGTCACGTGGCTACCGAGGATGACGGGTACTTCGCGCTCGTAGAATGGATGCTCAAGCCGCAGGCCCTCAAGCGCCGCACCCTTGGTCGTCGCGAGCACGCGGCCCGCAGTGGCGCCGATGCGGGTCGCGACGGCGCCAGCAAGCGCCTCGGCGACCACCATTCGCTCCATGCCGGACGGGCGGTCGAACTCGACAAGCACATAATCGAATGTGGGGTGCAGGCACACGGCCTGGTTCGCCGGCAGGGTCCACGGCGTGGTGGTCCAGATCGCGACAGTTGCGTCCCCGAGATCCTTGCCCGTGAGCTTGAAGCGACGCCCGGCGTCAAGCGCATCCACAATCGGGAAGCGCACGTCCACCGATGGCGAGGTGCGCTCCTCATATTCGACTTCCGCCTCGGCGAGCGACGAGCGGCAATCCAGGCACCAGTGCACCGGCTTGAAGCCGCGCACGAGATGGCCGCGGCGGATGATCGCCGCAAAGGCGCGCAGTTGCTCCGCCTCATAGCTCGCCGCCATCGTGAGATACGGATCGTTCCAGTCGCCGATGACGCCGAGTCGCTGAAAATCGACGCGCTGGGCCTCGACCTGGCTCGCCGCGTATTCCCGGCAGGCCTTGCGAAATGCATCGGCATCCAGCTTGTGGCCCACGCGACCGTGCTTCTTCTCGACCTGCTGCTCGATCGGCAGGCCATGGCAGTCCCAGCCCGGAACGTAGGGTGAGTCGCAACCGTCGAGCGAGCGCGACTTGACGATGATGTCCTTGAGAATCTTGTTGACGGCATGACCGATGTGGATCACGCCGTTGGCATAGGGCGGGCCGTCCAGCAGCACGAATTTCGGGCGCCCGGCAAATTTCTGCCGCAGCTTTCCATAGATGTCTCCGCGCTGCCAGGCCTCGACCATTGCCGGTTCGCGACGTGCGAGATCCGCCTTCATCGGGAAGTCGGTATTCGGCAGGTTGAGCGTCGTCTTGTAGTCCACGTCTATCCTCTGGCACCAAGCAGCTCGCGCGCCTGGCCTGCATCCCGATGCATCTGCGCAGTCATCGTCGCGAGATCGGAATAATGCACTTCGTCGCGCAACTTGGCGATCAAGTCCACGGCGAGCCGCTGGCGGTACAGATCGGCTTCGAAATCGAACAGATGAACCTCCAGCAGCCATTCCGTGCCTGCCACGGTCGGCCGCGTGCCGATCGATGCGACGCCGGGCAGCCGATCGATGCCCGCGCCCCGCACACGCACTGCGAATATTCCGGCCACCGGTGAGACGCGCCGGTGCAGGCGGATATTCGCGGTCGGAAAACCGAGTTTCCTGCCCAGGCGTTCGCCCGCGACCACGCGGCCGCTGATGCGATAGTCACGGCCGAGCAGTGCCTTCGCTTCGTCCAGTCGACCGGCGGCGAGTGCCGCGCGCACGCGCGTCGAACTGACGAGCCCGCCATCCAGTTTGCATGGCGGCACTTCGTCCACACCGAAGCCCCGCCGCGTGCCTTCGGCCCGCAGCAGCGCCACATCGCCGCTGCGCCCATGTCCATAATGAAAGCCTGCCCCGACCACCACCTGCTTTGCTCCCATTGCATTGACCAGTGCGCGCTCGATGAATGTCGCGGCGTCCCAAGCGCTGAGTGCCGCACCAAAGCGCAGCACACGCAGCCTGGAGACACCTGCCGCCTTCAGCGCTTCCGCCTTGTCCCGCAGGCGCATCAGCCGCGCAGGCGCTTCCTGGGGCGCGAAGTACTCGCGCGGGTGCGGCTCGAAAGTCAGCACCGCCACGGGCAAACCCAGCTCGCCGCCGCGTTGGGCCAGGCGTCTGAGGATGGCCTGGTGCCCCAGGTGCAGCCCGTCGAAATTGCCGATCGCAACCGCGCAGCCGCGATTTTCGGCTCGCACGGACTCGAAACCGCGGGTGATCAACATTGCCTGGGAGCGCCGGTCGGAACCAGCGCGAATTATAGTGATTTCAAGTCGCGCGGGCGCGCGCCCGCGAGCCACAGGGCTAGGAAGTAAACCCCGGCACCCGTACCGACACAGAGCGCCAGCTGCAGCGCCCGCTCCATTGCCCGCCAGCCGGTCCATGCAGCCCAGTCGCCGGAGATCCACCACAGGAAAGCCGCCATCGCGGCGCTCGCGAACAGGACCTGTGGCAGCAGCCTGCGCCAGTGCGCGGATGGCGCGTAGACACCCTGGCGGCGCAGCCCGCGGTAAAGGAGCGTCGCATTGATGATCGCTGAGAGCCCGGTGGACAGTGCCAGCAGCGCGTGCGGCACGGGAAATCCGTTGAGGTAGGCCGGTACCACGACCGCCAGGTTGAATGCGATGTTGATTGACAGCGCGATGATGCCGACCTTTACCGGCGTCTTCGTGTCCTGGCGCGCGAAATATCCGGGCGCCAGCACCTTCACCAGCGAAAAGCCCATCAGTCCCAGCGAATAGGCCATCAGCGCGTAGCTCGTCATCAATACGTCGCGCGCGCCGAAGGCGCCATAACCGAACAGCGTCGCGATCATCGGGCCCGAAAGCATCAGCAGACCGACCGCCGCCGGCGTCGCGATCGTGACCGTCAGGCGCAACGCCCAGTCGAGCGTGGCGGTGAATTTCTCCGGCGTCTCCCCCGCGTGATGCGAAGAGAGCCCCGGCAGGATCACGGTCGCAAGCGCAATCGAGAATACGCCCATCGGAAATTCGACCAGCCGGTCGGCGTAGTACATCCATGAAATGCTGCCGGCCATCAAGAAAGAAGCAATCAACGTGTCTAGCAAGAGCGAGACCTGCGCGACCGATGACCCAAAGATTCCGGGCAGCATCAGCCTCGCGATGCGGCGCACGCCTTCGTGCGCCCAGTCCCAGCGCGGCCGCGGCAGCAGCCCAAGCTTGTGCAGGGCCGGAAACTGCGCCAGCAACTGGATCACGCCTGCCACGAACACCCCGATCGCGAGCACCAGGCCCGGATTCGGGCAATGAGGCGCCACGATACCCGCCGCGACGATCATCACGACATTGAGCAGGATCTGGTTGAAGGCAGGCACGCCGAAACGGCCATAGCTGTTGAGCACGCCGCTGCCGAGGGCAACTAGTGAAATGAAGAACAAGTAGGGGAACGTGAAGCGCAGCATTTCGACCGTGAGGTCGAATTGATCGCCCTCATCGCGAAATCCCGGCGCGAACATGAACGCCAGGACAGGCGCTGCAATCACGCCAATTGCAGTGATCGCGAACAGCAATACGCCGAACACGCCGCTGACGCCGGCAATCAACCGGCGCACCTCGGCGTGCTCCCTGCGCACCTTGTATTCGGTGATCACCGGCACGAAGGCCTGCGAAAATGCGCCTTCGGCGGTCAGCCGCCGCAGGAAATTGGGGATCTTGAACGCCACCAGGAAGGCGTCCATCAACGGTCCCGCGCCGAAGGCCTGGGAATAGACCATGTCGCGGACGACGCCGGAGATCCTGGACAGGAGGGTCAGGGAACCGACTACACCGGTGCTGCGCAGGAAGCCGCGACTCATTGGCCGGGCACTATACCGCGTTGACAAGCCGCCCCTGCATCCGCAGAATGCGCGCCCTTATGGCCAACACCAAGTCAGCGGAAAAACGCGCCCATCAGGCGATCGAACGCCGCGCCCTGAATGTCACGCAGCGCTCGAAAGTGCGCAGTGC
>Ga0224510_10001874_pt1 | contig 13282 bp, 9 predicted proteins | sample SF_May12_sed_USG_FD_170161 | JGI IMG/M metagenome (GOLD analysis project Ga0224510, IMG submission 170161) | Sediment microbial communities from San Francisco Bay, California, United States - SF_May12_sed_USGS_4_1 | ecosystem: Environmental > Aquatic > Marine > Sediment | place: USA: California... | reverse complement strand
CCTGCACAGGATCGGGTGGCGTCGGGTTCAGCTTGAACTGCCCGAACATCGCGGCGCCCATCAAGATCGGCAATATGAAATACGGGTCGCGCGCCGACAGATCCTGGATCCAGCCGATAAACGGCGCCTGGCGCATTTCGACGCTTTCGAGCAGCACCCAGTAAAACGCCAGGAAAAACGGGATCTGGACGAGCACCGGCAGGCAACCCGCGACCGGATTGATTTTTTCGCGCTTGTAGAGTTCCATCATCGCGCGTGCCTGGCCCTCGCGGTCGTCCTTGTAGCGTTCCTGGACCGACTTGAGGCGCGGCGCGACAGTGCGCATCTTCGCCATCGAGCGCCCGCTCGTTTCCGACAGCTTGTAGAACACCAGCTTGATCAGGAGCGTGACGATGATGATGGTCCAGCCCCAGTTGCCGATCAGCCCGTGGACCTTTGACAGGATCCAGAACAGCGGCTGCGCGAGGATCGTGAGCTTGCCGTAGTCCGCCGAGCGCCGGAGCTCCGGCCCGGCCGCCTGCAGCTGCTCCTGCAGCTTCGGCCCGACGAAGACTTTCTCGGTCAGCTCAAGGGTTCCGCCCGACGGCACGGCTTGTGCGGGCCCGACCACGCGCAACAGGAAATCGCGATCCTTGACGCGCAGCTCGTACTGATAGGGCTGCCCGGCCGCCGGCACGATTGCCGCGACAAAATGGTGCTGCAGCGCGGCGACCCAGCCATTCGTGATCGAACGCGAAAGCGTCTGGTCTTCCTCGTCTTCGATGTCGAGCTTCTGGTAAGTCTCGCCGTCATAGATCGCCGGGCCGCGGAATGCGTAGGTTTCCACATTCCACATCGAGCGCTTGACCTCCTGCCAATGGCGCAGCAACTGTGCATAGGAGGCGAGCCTGATGGGCTCGGTGCCCGCGTTCGTCACGCGATACTGGATTTCGACGGCGTAGCCGCCGCGGTGAAGCACAAAAGTCTTGGTCACCGAAAGACCGGCGCCATCCGACCAGCTGAGCGGCACGCGGAGTTCGTCCGCGCCTTCGGCCAGGCGGTATTCCAGCCTTTCCGAGCCGAATTCGGCCTTGTGGTTCGGCTCGGCACGCCCCGCCTCGCCGCTGGTCAGGCCAGACTGGAACAGATACTGCGATTCCTTCGAGTCGGTATTGAACAGCCGCACCGGCGTGTTGGGGTCGTCCTTCTGGCGCGGATACTTGAGCAGGTCGGCGCGCACGAATTCGCCGCCCGCGAGACTCAGGTCCAGGTCCAGCACATCGGTAACAACGCGGATCTTGCCCGATCCGGCCGTCGGCGCTTCCGGCTGGCCGATTTCGGGCGCGGCTGCCGCCGGCGTTTCGCCCGACACGCTCGGCAATTCATCGGTGAGCGCGCCACCCGCCGATCCTGTTCCGGGCGCCAGCGCGGAACCCGCGGGCGCTTCCGTCGATTGCGCTTCGGGTGCCACCTGCGGCACGGCGGCGTCTTTCATCCAGGCTTCAACGTTGAGCCACAGGACGAGCAGCAATCCGACCCACACGAATATGCGTTGCTGTTCCATCAGCCGCGGCCCCCGGGCACCGGGTCGTGGCCAGCGCCGCCCCAGGGATGGCAGCGGCAGACGCGCCTGACCGACAGCCAGCCGCCCCGCAGTGCGCCATGCTTTTCGATGGCTTCCAGCGCGTAAGCGGAACAGCTCGGGTGGTAGCGGCAGTTGCTGCCGAGCATCGGGCTGACCAGCCAGCGGTAAAGGTGTATGGGCAGCTGCAGCAGCGCTTTCATCATCAGGCCCGGATTTCCCGCCACAGGCGCTCGAGGCTTGCGAAGATCTGCGCGTTGCTGGCGCTTCGCACGCCGGATCTCGCGATTACGAAAATATCCACGGCTGGCAACTCCTGCCTGCGCAAACGGAATGACTCACGGATCAGCCTCCGCACCCGGTTCCGCGTGACAGCCGCGCCAACCGCGCGCACGCCGACCGCCATGCCGATCCGCGCGTTGCCGAGACCATTCTCAATCCATTGGACCGAGAACAGTGAATTGGCCTGCCGGCTCTTGCTCTTGCGCGCACGCTCGAACTCGGCGGCGGTGCAGAGCTTCTGGCCGGCCCGCAGAACCGCTCGTCCTGACGTAATTCCACTCGTCAGCGGAGTTCGGTGACGGCCAGGCGCTTGCGGCCCTTCGCGCGGCGCCGCTTCAGGACCTGCCGGCCCTTCTTGGTCGCCATGCGGGCGCGGAAGCCGTGCGTGCGCTTGCGCTTGATCTTGCTTGGCTGGTAGGTGCGCTTCATGACGGCGGTCCCAAACCTTTGAAAAGTAAAGGCCTGCAGATGCAGGCAAAGGGCGGCAAGGGTACGGAGCGCCGCTCGCGCTGTCAACCGATCCGGGCTGTGGATAACTCTGGCGCGCCCCCGGGCGCGGTTATAGACTCGACAGCCTTCCGTCCCCCGATTTTCCTGCGAGAGGAGTTGCTCGTGCAGGGCTCGCTTTGGCACCAATGTCTGCGTCAGCTGGAAAATGAGGTGCCCGAGCAGCAATTCAGCACCTGGGTGCGGCCGCTGCAGGCTGTCGAGCGCGACGGCGCGCTCGTGCTGCTGGCGCCGAACCGCTTCGTCGTTTCCTGGATCGAGCTGAACCTCTTCAGCCGCATCGAGCAACTGGTCGCCGCGGCGAGCAGTGGCCCCGAAACCCGGGTCGTCCTCGAGGTCGGCTCGCGCCGCGAGGATGCGCCCCCGGTCGCCGCCCCCACCATCGGCGCCGGCGCCCGCAAGCGCGAGACACAGATCGTCGGGAGCCGCTTCAATCCCGATTTCACCTTCGCTAGCTTCGTCGAAGGCAAGAGCAACCAGCTCGCCCGCGCGGCCGCAGTCCAGGTCGGCGAAAACCCCGGCAAGGCCTATAACCCGCTGTTCATCTACGGCGGCGTAGGCCTCGGCAAAACCCACCTGATGCATGCGGCGGGCCACCTCATGCGCCAGCGCAACCCCACCGCGCGCATTGCCTATGTGCACAGCGAGCGCTTCGTCAGCGACATGGTCCGCGCGTTGCAGCACAACAGCATCGCGGAATTCAAGCAGGCTTATCGGACCCTGGATGGCCTGCTGATCGACGACATCCAGTTCTTTGCCGGCAAGGATCGCTCCCAGGAAGAGTTCTTCCACACCTTCAACGCGCTGCTGGAGGGCCAGCAGCAGATCATCCTGACCTGCGACCGCTATCCCAAGGAGGTCGCCGGCCTGGAAGAAAGGCTGAAATCCCGCATGGGCTGGGGCCTGACGGTTGCCATCGAGCCGCCGGAGCTTGAAACCTGCGTCGCAATCCTGATCGGCAAGGCCCAGGCCGGCGGCGATACCCTGCCCGAAGAAGTTGCTTTTTTCATTGCCAAGCGGATCCGTTCAAATGTCCGCGAACTGGAGGGCGCGCTGCGCCGCGTGCTCGCCACCGCGCGTTTTACGGGGCGCCCCATCACGCTGGACTTCGCGCGCGAGGCGCTGAAAGACCTGCTCGCCCTGCAGGAGCGCCTCGTCACGATCGACAATATCCAGAAGACCGTCGCCGAGTATTACAAGATCCGCATGGCAGACATGCTTTCCAAGCGCCGCAGCCGCTCAATCGCGCGGCCCCGCCAGGTGGCTATGGCACTCGCCCGCGAGTTGACGAATCACAGCCTGCCCGAGATCGGCGATGCCTTTGGCGGGCGCGATCACACGACTGTGCTGCACGCCTGCGACCGCATAAAAGATCTACGCGACAGCGATCGTCGCGTGGGTGAGGATTACCTGAACCTGTTGAGAATCCTGACCGGTTGATGTGGATAATGTGTGCGGATGCTCTGGAGGATATTTGCTCCACAGCCGCTCCACAGGGGAGACAGAGGAACGCCGCAGGAAACACATGTGTTTGTACTTCGTGCAAGCCGTTGCCGGGCGTTAATTTATGCGGGTTTTCCACCGGAAATGCTCTGCTCTATTACTACTACTATCATAAGAATCACTAATTCAAATCAGGTGCACAGATGAAATTCAGTGCTGAACGCGAACACCTGCTTGCCGCACTTCAGTCCGTCATCGGCGTCGTTGAGCGGCGCCAGACGATGCCGATACTGGCGAATCTGCTGTTGTCCGCGAAGCAGGGAAAGCTCTCGATCACGGCAACGGATCTGGAGGTGGAGCTGGTCGCCCAGGCCGCGATCAAGTCCGGCACGGATGGGCAGATCACCCTGCCCGGCCGCAAGCTGCTGGATATCTGTCGCTCGCTGCCTGATGGCGTCACGCTGACATTTACCCAAGATGGCGAAAAAGCCACCGTCCGTGGAGGCCGCAGCCGCTTCGTACTCGCCACGCTGCCGGCCGCCGATTTCCCGGTCATCGACGAGCTGGCCAAGCAACAAACGCTGGAACTCGCCCAGGCGGATCTGAAGCGCCTCCTGGACAAGACGCACTTTTCGATGGCCCAGCAGGACGTTCGCTATTACTTGAATGGGATGTTGCTCGAAACGGACGGGAAAATGCTGCGAACGGTCGCGACTGACGGCCATCGTCTGGCATTGTGCGAAATGGATCTGCCGTCAAAAGCACAGGTGCAGCAAGTCATCATTCCCCGCAAGGGTGTCCTGGAGTTACAGCGCCTACTGGGCACGGAAGGTAATGTTTCCGTCACCATTGGGACCAATCACGTTCGCGCCCATATCGGCGACGTTCGCTTCACTTCGAAGCTCATTGACGGCAGGTTCCCGGAGTACAGTCGGGTCATTCCCGCCGCATCGCCAAAGGCGGTCGTCGCGGACCGGGAAATGCTGCGTGCAGCCCTGCACCGCACCTCGATCCTTGCGAACGAGAAATACCGCGGCATCCGGCTGGCGCTGAAGAAAAATTCCCTGACGCTGCAGGCGCACAACCCCGAGCAGGAAGAAGCCGAGGAACAGGTCGAGGTGAACTACAAGGGCGATGAACTCGAGGTGGGTTTCAACGTGACCTACCTGCTCGAAGCCCTCGCCGCGGTAGATGGGGCCGAGGTGGAAATCGGCGTGACCGACGGAAATTCGAGCTGTCTCGTGCGTGCGCCAGGGGCAAGCAGCGCCCGCTACGTCGTCATGCCCATGAGGCTGTAAGGGGCGCAATGCCCCTCAGCTGGTTTCGCGCCGAACAATTCCGCTGCCTGGCGTCAGTTGAGCTGGAGCTGGATCCGGTCGCGAACGTCTTTGTCGGCCCAAACGCATCCGGCAAGACCAGCCTGCTTGAGGCGGCTTTTTTCCTGGGTCGTGGCCGATCTTTTCGCTGCCGGCAGCGTGACACGCTGATTCGGCACGGCCAGGACGCCTTCGTGCTGGCCGGCCGCAGCAGCGGCGGCGTATCCCCCGTGATGCTCGGCGTGCGTGCGCGGCGCAATGGAACGGAGTGGCAGGCGGGCGGCGCGCCGGCCGCTGGCGTGGCCGCGCTTGCCGAGCAATTCCCGGCCCAGGTCATCGACCCGGAAATCCACAAGCTGCTTGAAGAGGGCCCGGGCCGCCGCCGCCGCTTTCTCGACTGGGGGGTGTTCCACGTGGAACCGGCCTTCCTGAGCACCTGGCGGCGCTATCACCTCGCGCTCCGGCAACGCAACGCGGCGCTGAAGCAGGATCGCGGCGATAGCGATCTTGCGGCATGGGAACAGGAGCTGGCAGCCAGCGGCGAGGAGCTGGTGCGGCAGCGGGAGGCCTATCTGGAGCGGCTGCGGGACCCGCTGGAGGCGATTGGCAAAGCCCTGCTGGGCAGTCCGATCACCCTGGTACATAGCCGCGGGTGGGACGAAAAGAGGCCGCTGCTGGAGGCGCTTGAGGCCGACAGAGCCCGGGACCGCCGCTATCGCGCAACCCAGGCGGGGCCGCACCGGGGCGACGCAGCAGTTGAGGTGGGCGGACGCGCAGCCAAGGACCGCGTATCACGCGGCCAGCAAAAGCTGGTCGCGGCAGGCCTGATGCTGGCGCAGCTGCAAATTCAGGAGCAGGAGCGCCCCGGACGCTCGGCGCTCTTGCTGGATGATCCTGCGGCGGAGCTCGACAGCGAAAATCTTGGCTTGCTCATGGCAGCGGTGCGCACGGTTCCGGCACAGATCTGGGTTACGTCATTGCGCGGCGAGATCCCGGGGCTGCCCGGGCAGAGCCGGGTGTTCCACGTGGAACAGGGCGCCATCCGCCCAGGGTGAGCGGGGCGGTTGTTCCACGTGGAACATGCCGCGGCGCTTATCCACAGCGGCAAAGCAAGCGCAGGATTGCCATGCGCGCGGACGTGGATCCAGGGCACAAAAATGCACCGCGACCGCCCAGATCCAGCCCACGAGACACCCCGACGGTTTGTTTTGCATCGCAAAATGACACCCACAGAATGCGGGTGAAAAGCCGGGCTTTTCCACAGATTCATCCACAAGCGACAACCCGGCCCGCGGGGCCCCGCTCAGTTAAGCCAAGCAACTGAAAAACAAAGCAAAAACCAAGATTCTCGTGCTAGTATTCGGTGATTATGCAGCCAGGCCCCAAGGTGTCCGCCGAGGACAACTACGACTCCACTAAAATCAAGGTGTTACGAGGCCTCGAGGCCGTCCGCAAGCGGCCCGGCATGTACATCGGTGATACGGACGACGGCACGGGCCTCCACCACATGGTTTTCGAGGTCGTGGACAACGCCATCGACGAGGCCCTGGCGGGTTACTGCGACCGCATCGTCGTGACCATTCACGCGGACGAATCGGTGACCGTGCAGGACAACGGCCGCGGCATTCCGACCGACATCCACAGCGAGGAAGGCCGCTCCGCCGCCGAGGTCATCATGACCGTGCTGCACGCGGGCGGAAAATTCGACGACAACTCGTACAAGGTCGCCGGTGGATTGCATGGCGTCGGCGTTTCCGTCGTCAACGCCCTGTCCGGAGCGCTGACGCTGACGATCGCGCGCGACGGCAAGCTGCACCGGCAGCAATATCGCCTGGGCGAGCCGCTCGGCCCGCTCGCTGTGGTCGGCTCCACGGCTGAGCGCGGCACGACGGTGCGATTCAAGCCGAGCAACACGATCTTCACGAACACGACATTTTCCTACGACTGGCTGGCGAAGCGCCTGCGCGAACTGTCGTTCCTGAATTCGGGCGTGCGCATCCAGCTCATCGACGAGCGCGAGGACAAGAACGATATCTTCGAACACCAGGGCGGGGTCAGCGCCTTCGTGCAATACCTCAATCGCAGCCGCACGGCGATTCACCCGAATATCTTCTATTTCCAGGGCCAGGAAGGCCCGATTTCGGTCGAGGTCGCTGCGCAGTGGAACGATTCCTACCAGGAAGCGATGTACTGCTACACGAACAACATTCCACAAAAGGACGGCGGCACGCACCTGGCGGGATTCCGCGCGGCGCTGACGCGCAAGATCAACGATTTCATCGAGAAGGAAGGGCTCGCCAAGCGCGAGAACGTCTCGCTGACGGGCGATGACGCGCGCGAGGGCATGACAGCAATCCTGTCGATCAAGATGCCCGACCCGAAATTCTCGTCCCAGACCAAGGACAAGCTCGTCTCCTCCGAGGTCAAGGGCGCGGTGGAGTCCGTCGTTGCACAAAAACTGGGCGAATTCCTGCTCGAACGCCCGGCCGATGCGAAAGCGATCTGCATGAAGATCATCGATGCGGCGCGGGCCCGCGAAGCGGCGCGCAAGGCGCGCGAGATGACGCGGCGAAAGGGCGCGCTGGACGCCTCTGGCCTGCCCGGCAAGCTCGCCGACTGCCAGGAGAAAGACCCGGGAAAATCCGAGATTTTCCTCGTCGAGGGCGAATCCGCCGGCGGTTCCGCGAAACAGGGCCGCGACCGGCGCACGCAGGCCGTGCTGCCGCTGAAGGGGAAGATCCTGAATGTCGAGAAGGCGCGGTTCGACAAGATGCTGTCGTCGCAGGAGGTGGTGACGCTCATCAGCGCGCTCGGCACGGGCATCGGCCTTGACGACTTCGATGCCGAAAAACTGCGCTATCACCGCGTGATCATCATGACCGACGCGGATGTGGACGGTTCGCACATCCGTACCCTGCTGCTGACCTTCTTCTACCGGCAAATGCCGGAGCTGATCGCGCGCGGCCACATCTACATCGCGCAACCGCCGCTGTTCAAGATCAAGCGTGGCAAGCAGGAGCTATACGTCAAGGACGAGGCCGAACTCGATCAATTGCTGCTGACAAGCGCGCTGGACGGCGCAGCGCTGTTCGTGAATCCGGACGCGCCGCCCCTGGCCGGGTCGGGGCTTGAAATGCTGGCCAGGCAGTACATGGATGTCAGGGCCATCATCAGCCGCTGGTCACGGCGCTACGATCGGCGCCTGCTGGAGCAGCTGCTTTCAATGCGCCCGGTCGGAGAGCAGCAATTCGCGGACGCGGCCTGGCTCGAGGGCTGGGCCAAGGAACTCGAGGCGCGCCTCAATGCTGATGGCAGCCTCGTTCACGGCTATCGACTTTCAGTGCGCCGGAACGAGGAGGGCGCACCGCTGCGCGTCGATATTGTGCGCACCGAGCATGGCGTGACGGCGGAGAAACACCTGCAGCGGGAGTTCTTCGAATCCGCCGAATATGCGCGCATCGCGGAACTCGGCACGACGCTCAACGACTTCATCGGCCCCGGGGCGTACATGACGCGCGGCGACGAGCGGCAGGAAGTTTCCGCATTCCCGGAGGCGATGGGCTGGCTGCTGGAACAGGCGCGCAAGGGCCAGACCATTCAGCGCTACAAAGGGCTTGGCGAGATGAACCCCGCGCAGCTGTGGGAAACGACGATCAACCCGGAGGTCCGGCGGCTCCTGCAGGTACGCGTCGAGGATGCGGTTGCGGCGGACGACATTTTCACGACGCTGATGGGCGATGCGGTCGAACCGCGGCGCGAATTCATCGAGAAGAACGCGCTCTACGTCGTCAATCTAGACGTCTGATCCGGTTTTTCAGCGGGTTGGGGTATTTTCGGATGTTTATAAACATCCGAAAGATCGCGTGTTTTTCGGTGTCCAACCGGCACAAGCCACGACCAGACCGGGAAAAGCCGCCGCTGAAATCGTCGGCTGCGGCGCCGTGAATTTCCGGTGAGGCGCGCACTCGCTAACGCGCCGCGGCGCTGATCTCACGCATCGTTGATTCGATCCAGGTCTGCACCTCGGCATTCAACGCGCGCGGATCACGGCCAGTCGTTTCTATCGGTGGCCCGATCACGACGCGGATCAGCCCGGGCTTTTTCAGCAGGCCGCGCCGCGGCCAGAAGTCACCGGCGTTGTGCGCAACCGGAATTACTTTCGCGCCTGTCTGCGACGCGAGCAGCGCGCCCGACATTCCGTACTTGCGGGTCTCGCCCGGCTCGACGCGGGTGCCTTCGGGAAAGACCATCACCCAGACGCCAGCCGCAAGGCGCGCGCGGCCCTGGTCGAGAATCTGGTTGACGGCGCGGTGGCCGGCGCCGCGGTCGATCGCGATGCCGCGCATCATCCAGGTTGCCCAGCCGACCAGCGGGATCCATAAGATCTCGCGCTTGTAAACCCACGCCGCCGGCGGAAAGATGATCATCTGCGCCATAGCTTCCCAGGCTGAGGCGTGTTTCCACATCGAGATGTGCGCGCCTTCGCGCGGGATGTTTTCGTGACCCTCGACTACCCAGTCGAGGCCGCACAGGATTTTCGCAAGCCACATATTGGAGCCCGCCCAGCCGCGCGCGAACCGGTACAGCAAGCGAAATGGCAGCCAGCCGACAAGCGTGATCAATGCGCCCCAGGCGAACGATCCCGCGAATAAAAGCGTCGTGTAAACGAGCGATGCGAGCCACTGCAGGGGCGCAATCCGGCGCCACCGCGCTGTTCTGCCGGGTTGGCCGGGGGAATTGTCTTTGAATGCCATCAGTTGAATTAAATATGGATGCTTATAGACATCCGGGATAGCGGGTTTTTCAGCCTGGCAGGCGCGATAAATTGGCGGTGTGCTGGAACAATCGCTGCAACGCGGCGAGCAATGCCAGGCGGTTTGCGCGCACGGCCGGATCATCCGCCATGACCATCACGCGATCGAAGAACGTGTCCACGGCTGGCCGCAACGTGGCGAGCCGGCGCATCGCGTCGCCGTAGCGCCGCCCCGCGATTGTTCCCTCTATTTCCACGCGCAGTTCGTCAAGCGCGGCGGCGAGTTGCCGCTCGGCCGGATCGGACAGCAGTTGCTGGTCCACGCGCAGGCTGGCCTGTTCGCCGGACTTGCGCAGGATGTTCCCGATGCGCTTGTTGGCCGCGGTCAAGCTCGCCGCTTCCGGCAGCGCCAGGAAAGCGACCAACGCACGCAGGCGATCATCGAAATCGAGTGGCGACACCGGACGCATGTCGAGCACGGCGTCGAACATCTCGGTTGTCACGCCGGGAGCACCCTCGAGATACCAGGCGCGCAGCCGCTCCATCATGAACCCGTAGATCTCGTCCACGACGCTGTCCGCGACCGGCAGCGGCTTGCCTTCCGCGAGGCGCTGTATATCGGCCCGCACTGATTCGAGCGCCGCAACAATCAGTTCACGGAGATCCATACCGACGCGCTTCTCGATCAGGATGCGCAGCAGCCCAAGAGCCGCCCGGCGCAGGCCAAACGGATCCTTCGCGCCGGTCGGTTTCTGCCCGATCGCGAATATGCCGACGATGGTGTCCAGCTTGTCGGCCACGGCAAGCGCGAGCCCAGCACTGGTGGCGGGCACGGCATCGCCCGCGTAGCGCGGCAGGTATTGCTCGGCGATGGCGGCCGCGACTTCGGCCGATTCGCCGTCATGCGTCGCGTAATAACGGCCCATGACGCCCTGCAGTTCCGGGAACTCGCCGACCATCGCGGTCAGCAGGTCGCACTTCGCAAGCTCCGCGGCGCGTTGGGCCGGGGCCATGTCATTGCCGGCAAGTGCTGCGATCTGGCCGGCGAGGGCCGTAATCCGGGCGGTCTTGTCGGAGAGCGAGCCCAGGCGCGCCTGAAAAGTCACCGCCCCCAGGGTTTGCCCGCGCGATGCAAGGGTCTGTTTCCGGTCGGCGGCATAGAAGAACGCGGCATCAGCGAGGCGTGGCCGGACCACGCGCTCGTTGCCCGCGCGCACCTGCGCGGGATCGCGGCTTTCAATATTGGCAACCGCCACGAAAAGCGGCAGCAGCCCGCCCGCAGCCGAACACGTGGGGAAGTAGCGCTGGTGGTCCTGCAGGGTTGCGATCAGCACTTCCGGCGGCAACTCGAGAAAGCGCGCGTCAAAGGTGCCGGCGATGGGAACCGGCCATTCGCACAGCGCCGTCACCTCGTCGAGGACGGACGGATCGATCATTGCCTCGCCACCCGCCTCCCGGGCGGCGGCGGCGACGCCTGCCGCGATGCGCTCGCGTCGCGCGGCGAAATCCACCAGCACGAATCCGCGCTTCTCCAGGGCGTCGACATAGCCGCGGGGCGAACGCAGCACGATCGGTTTCGGGGAATGGAAACGGTGGCCGCGGGTCGTGCGCCCCGACCTGAGACCGAGCAGATCGCAGTCGACCACGTCGCCGCCATGCAGCATGACGACCCAATGCACGGGCCGGACAAACTCGACTTCGCCCGCGCCCCAGCGCATACGGCGGGCGATCGGAAGACCGTCGAGCGCCCGCTGGACGATGGCCGGGAGGAGTTGGGCGGCCGGCGCCCCGGGGCGCGTGATGGAGCAGAACAGGAAATCGCCCTTCGGTTCGGTCACGCGCGTGAGTGCGGCGATCGCGACGCCGCAGGATTCGGCGAAGGCGAGCGCTGCGCGTGTCGGCTCGCCACCCGCATCGAAAGCGGCGGAAACCGGCGGGCCGCGGCGCTTGAGATTCTGCTCGCCCTGGGCGTCGGCCAGGCGGCGCACGAATACCGCGAGGCGCCGAGGCGTCGCATAAGCTTGGGCCTTGCCGTGCGCGAGGCCGGCGGCATCGAGGCCGGAAATCACGCTGTCGCGGAACGATTCCGCGAGCGCCCACAGACTTTTCGGTGGCAGTTCCTCAGTGCCGATTTCGACCAGGAAATCGCGCCGCTTCACTTGGCCGCTCCGCGCAGCAGCGGAAAGCCGAGCAATTCACGGCTGGCGTGGTAAGCGGCGGCCACGGCACGCGCCAGCGCGCGCACCCGGAGGATGTAGCGTTGACGCTCGGTGACCGATATCGCCTTGCGCGCATCCAGCAGGTTGAAAGCGTGCGAGGCCTTCAGCACCTGCTCGTAAGCCGGCAACGGCAGGCTCGCTGCGAGCAATGTTCCGCAGGCCTGCTCACGGCGCTCGAACTCGGCGAAAAGCGCGGCCGTGTCGGCGTGCTCGAAGTTGTAGGCGGATTGCTCGACCTCGTTCTGGTGGAACACGTCGCCGTAGGTCACGCGCCCGGCCGGGCCGTCGGTCCAGACGAGGTCATAGACGCTTTCGACGCCCTGCAGGTACATAGCCAGGCGCTCGAGGCCGTAGGTGATCTCTCCGGTCACCGGCCGGCAGTCGAGACCGCCGGCCTGCTGGAAATAGGTGAATTGCGTGACTTCCATGCCGTTCAGCCAGACTTCCCAGCCGAGGCCCCACGCGCCGAGGGTCGGCGATTCCCAGTTGTCCTCGACGAATCGGATGTCGTGGATCAGCACATCGATGCCGAGCGCGGCGAGCGAACCCAGGTAGCGCTCGATGATGTCGTCTGGCGACGGCTTCATGACGACCTGGAACTGGTAGTAATGCTGCAGCCGGAATGGATTGTCGCCGTAACGGCCGTCGGTCGGCCGGCGGCTAGGCTGCACGTAAGCTGCGCACCACGGCTCGGGGCCGAGCGCGCGCAGGAATGTCGCGGTGTGGAATGTGCCCGCCCCCATTTCCATATCGTAGGGCTGGAGCAGCACGCAGCCCTGGCCCGCCCAGTAACGCTGCAAGGCCAGGATCAGGTCCTGGAAATTGCGCGGGGCCTGTGTTTTCGGTGGTTTCGGCATTCGATCGCGGTGCTGCCAAAGGCCGCCAAGTATAGCGGCGACCCGATCAACCCGCGGCGCTGCGCGCGCTCCTGGCTGCAAGCAGGGGCCGGATTTCGGCGTCGGTCAGGTCGCGCCAGCGACCGGGCGCGAGCGCGCCGAGCCGGATGTGCATGATCCGGACGCGCTGAAGGCTCTGCACGCGAAACCCCAGCGCCGAGCACATGCGGCGAATCTGGCGGTTGAGACCCTGCGTGAGCACGATGCGAAACGTGGCGGGGCCGGTCTTCGTGACGGTGCAGGGTCTGGTCTTTTCGCCGCCGATTTTCACGCCCCCAGCCATCATCGTCAGGAACATGGCTGTG
>Ga0224510_10001872_pt1 | contig 13287 bp, 9 predicted proteins | sample SF_May12_sed_USG_FD_170161 | JGI IMG/M metagenome (GOLD analysis project Ga0224510, IMG submission 170161) | Sediment microbial communities from San Francisco Bay, California, United States - SF_May12_sed_USGS_4_1 | ecosystem: Environmental > Aquatic > Marine > Sediment | place: USA: California... | reverse complement strand
AAGCGGTCGCGTCAAATCAAAGGCCTTCAATCAATTGGGACTGACCTACGGGGCGGCAGGCCGCTGGGACCTGGCGGCGCAATCACTGAACGAAGCGGTGAGCCTGCGACCGGACATGGCGCGATTCTGGCTCGACCTCGGTAATGCAGAACTCATGCGCGGACGGCTGGATGAAGCTCAAGTTGCCTTCGACAAGGCACTGGCTCTGAATCGGCGATTTGCCGACGCGCACCTCGCGATGGGTTTGCTGCAGGAACTGCGCGGGAACGAGGCGCGTGCGCTTTCACACCTGACGCGCGCGGTCAAGCTGGATAGCGACAATACGCAATACCGGAAGGCGCTGGCGCGTCACTACCTTGCAGTGAGTGATGCGTCCAGGGCAAGGGAGGAGTTTGGCTGGCTGTCCCGGAGCGCGGACAACGAAGCGGACCGCGCATATGCGGAATCCATGCTGGCGTTGATAGACCACAATAGTGATCGCATGCTGTCGGAGCTGAAGCGTGCAGATACGCTGCTCCCCGGCGGTTACGACGACGCGGTGGAACAAGCCGCGATCGTGCTGCACGAGCACAAACAGTACAAGGAGGCGCGCGCACTGCTCGGCATCCTGCTTGCGCGCCCGGATCCCACACCGGAAGTGCAGCTGGCCGCCGCCCGTACCGCGTCCCGTCTCGGGCAATGGGCCGATGCCGAAAACCTGCTGCGCCGCAGCCTGAAGTCCCGCCCCGAAAGTTCCGAGGCCTGGTTCCAGCTGGGACGCGCGCTGTCGGAGCGCGGCAACCTGGCCGGCGCGATCGATGCCTATCGGCAAAGTCTCGAGCGAAATCCTGGTGCGCGCAATACCCGCCTCAACCTGGCAGTCCTGCACGCGCGCAGCGGCGACGAGCGCGAAGCGCTGAGACTCTACGACGAGCTCCTGAATGACCACCCACGCTATACACCCGCGCTCGTCAACCGCGCCCGGTTGCATGAGCGCGCGGAGCGCCATGCCGAAGCGCTGGCGGACCTGGAAGTGGCAATGCGCGTTGCTCCGGGCGACGCGGAAATCCGGGAGCGCCTTGCAGAACTCTTGCTGCGCCAGGGGCAGACCGACCGTGCCCGTGCGCTCCTGGAGGATGCCGTGGCCGAGTCACCGGCTGATCCGGAAGTGCGACTGCTGCTCGCCGACACCGAGCTGCGTGCCGGACGCCGCGCCGACGCCATGAAGGAACTGGGTCGCGCGGCGGCTCTCGCCGGCGACAACCCGCGAATCTGGTCATTGCTTGCGCAGCACTACCGCGATGCCGGCGATCTCGAAGCTGCAGCGCAGGCAAGATCCCGCGCGACCGGGCAGCCGGACGCGGCCTTGCCGGCACGAAAATCACCTTAGTCAATCGATTCGAGGAGTCGTCCCATGAATCTCAAGTCCAAGCTGCTGCCGGCTGCCGCCTGCACTGCGATATGCATGCTCATGATCGGGACGGCATCAGCCGGGCAGGAGCTCGACCTGCGCGCGGGTGTCGGTTACGACTCCAATGCATTTAACCTCAACCAGACTATTGGGGAGCGAGCCGGGGCGTTTGCCCAACTGGAGGCGGCCTTCCTTGCGGAGGGCGTAGCGTCGACAGGATGGACAAAAGCGGCGGAAGTTGGCGCCTCAGCGCAGCTGTTCGAATCCGGCATGAGCGATGGCGACGACGAGAAATACTTCGTGCGCGTGAGCGGCAAATCGAATGAGAAGCGCAATGAACACGGGTGGGATTGGTCGCTGCAAGCTGGGATGCATGACATGACCTATGTCAGCCGCTTCACCGGTGTCGTGGCCACCGACGGCCTTGGCAACGCGATTGGCGACCGCTTCGACAATTTGAAAGGTGACTTTCAGGCGGCCTGGCATTTTCCGGGCGGCAAGTATGGGCGGTTCTCCGTCGAAGGCTCCGCCACATACAAGAATTACCTTACGGACTATGAGGAACTTGGTCTCGAGCAGCTGGATTACATGGAGTACGGAATACAGCCCGAATACGACATCGGTGGCGGCAACCGCAATCTCCGGATCGCCCTCTCGTATTTGCAACGGCAATATCGTGACCGCCGGGCGAGCGATGCAGCCGGCATACCGGTCGTGGGCACCGACCTTGAGTACGAGACCTACGGTCTTGATGCCCGTTTCCGGCAGAAGCTTACCCGCCGCAATGCGCTCGAGTTCACCGGCGGCTACGACTTACGCGTGGACAATGGCGTCGGATATTCCGATCGCAAGCGCTGGAATGCCGGGATCGAATGGACCTACCGGCCGAAGTCCGATACCCGGCTCGTAATCGGCCTTGAATGGAACTCGCGGGTGTTTGACAACCGCGTCGTGGGTGATCCGACCATCAACGACGAGGCGCCTGACAAACATGGCTTCGAGCTGAAGGTCCGGTACACGACCCCGGTTCCCGGCCTAAAGTCCCGCGGCTACCTGCTGTTTGCCGAGGCCGCGTGGGAGTCGTACGACAACTCGGATGACCTGCGCTATACCTATGACCGACAGAACGCCTTGATCGGCATCCGCAAGGCATTTTGAGCGCGCGGCGGGGGGGTCAGGCGACCGAACGCTTGGCGGCAAGGTCCGCGACGCGAAAGCGTCCGGTGGCGGTCAGGCGATCGTAGGCCGAATGCTCGCGCCGCAATTCCGCGCGGCGTTCGGAAAATGGCGTGGCAGCGAGCATTTCCAGCGAGCAGGACTTGGCGAACAGGAAGCCCTGCCCAGCGACGCAGCCGAGCTCCAGGAGTTCCGCGACTTGCTCTTCGTGCTCGATGCCCTCGGCGATGGTCTCGAGGCCCAACGTGGCGCCGAGCATCACCACGGCGCGCGCAAGCTCGGGGCCGTCGCCGGTTTCGGTCAGGCGGCTCACGAACGAGCGGTCGATCTTGAGGATATCGATCGGGAATCGATGCAGGTACGAGAGCGACGAGTAACCCGTTCCGAAGTCATCGATTGCGAGGCGGATGCCGAGGGCCTTCAGCTCCCCGAAGCGCTCGAGATTGATTTCCGTGTTCTGCATGATCGTGCTTTCTGTCAGCTCGATCACCAGATTCTCCGGCTCCAGGCCTGAAACCTCCAGGGCATTGCGCACGTCTGCCACGAGATCGGCGTGTTGCAAGTGGCGGCCGGAAATGTTGACGGCGACCCGCAGTCCGCTGCCTGATGCAATCGAGTCGCGCCAGCCGCGAACGCTCTTGCAGGCCTCGGCCAGCACCCAGCGTCCGAGTTCGACGATCTGGCCGGATTCCTCCGCGGCCGAAATGAATTGTCCCGGCATGACCAGGCCCTGCACCGGGTGCTGCCAGCGTACGAGTGCTTCGACGCCCAGCAACTCGCGGGTCTTCAGGTCGATGACCGGCTGGTATTCGAGGAAGAATTCCTCTTTCTCGAGCGCGCGGTCTATGTCCTCTGCCAGGCGCAGGCGCTCGCGCAGCTGCTCCTGCATGCGCGCCTGGAACACGACGTAACGGGCCTTGCCGGTCGCCTTTGCGCTGTACATCGCGATATCGGCATTGCGCAGCAGCTGCTCCGTGTCGTCGCCGTCCAGCGAAAATGCAAGGCCGATGCTGGCGCTGACGAATATGTCGTTGCCATCCAGTGGCAACGGCTGCTTGAAGGATTCGATGATCGTTCCCGCAATCCGCTCGACGTCGGCGGCGTCCACGATTCCCTCGACAAGGATCGCAAACTCGTCACCGCCCAGCCGCGCGACCGTGTCCGCCGCTCGTGTGCACATGACGAGTCGTTGCGCCGCAGTCTGCAGCAGACGGTCGCCTGCATCGTGGCCGAGCGAGTCGTTGACGTTCTTGAAATTATCGAGGTCGAGGAATAACACCGCTACCTGCTGTCGCGAGCGCTGCGCGAGTGCAAGCGAATGCTGTACCCGATTGCGGAACAGGCTGCGGTTTGCCAGCAGTGTCAGCGGATCGTGGAAAGCGAGCTGCCGCAACTGCTCCTCGAGCGCCTTGCGTTCGCTGACGTCGCGGAAATTGATTGCCAGGCCGCCGACCGCGGGATCGTCCAGCAGATTGCTGCCGACGCACTCAAGGGTATAACGCCGCGACCCGCTACCGACGGAGACCTCGATCGGGCCGACGGCCCTGCCGTAAGTGACGGTCACTTCACCGATAAATCCGGCCAGCCGATCGCGATCGGCCTCGGCGCAAAGCTTGAACAGGCTGCTGCCGATCAGGACGTCAGGATGCATCAAAAAAGTGCGCTCGGCGGACGGCGACACAAAGCGCAGGCGTCCCTGGACATCCGTGATCATGATGACGTCGGAGGAGTTCTTGATCAGCGAGGCATAACGAGCTTCGACGAGGCCCGCGGCGCGACGCTCGCGCATCAGCGCGTCGTCACGCAGGATCGCCCCTTGGCGCAGCATTACGAGCAGCGTCAGCACGAAGATGACGACGATCATGACCGTCGTCGGCTTGCCGGCCTCGTCGCCCTCGAAGTACACGAGCACGAGAAATGAAACCAGCATGGCGATGTAAGGCAGGCCCTGGATCACCGTATTGCCAAAGGCGCTCGATTCGGTCTTCATGGACGGCGGACCGCGCATTTGTTCGCGCGCCGCTGCCACGAGCCATGCGTAGCACGACAGGTAGATCGCGTCCGAGAGCCCGCCAGGCAGGTATTCGCCCGTCACTTTCGACATGGCCCAGACAATGTCGGCCAGGAACATCGTGGCGAAGCCGATCGTCATCAGCATCAGCGTCCGGCGCCCGAGCGGGCCCGCGCCTGCATTCAGCAGCAGTACGCCGAAGGCCAGCACCATCAGGCAGTTCAGCGCGATGTAGGTCTGCGTCAAGACGTACTTGACGATATCCGGGTTGCCACCCGCCGCGGCCGTCGGATGAATCACGAAGAACCAGAAGAAGGCGCCAAAACCCAGCATCAGGATGGTGCCGTCAAGTGCGAGACGGCCCCAGGGTACGCGCACGGCGCCAGCGCGAATGACCGTCAATACAGCCGCGAACACCAGCGGATAGAACGCGATGAAGAAAAAGTCACCGAACGAAGGAAACGGGTCGTGTCCATAGAGCCAGTAAAACGAATTGAGCAGGTTGCCGGTGGCGTAGACCGCAAGGGAAGCGGCCATCAACTGCCAGGCGCGGCGCGCCGCAGGGTCCTGGGATCTGCGTGCCGCCAGCGCCGCAAGCGCGGCTGCGCAGATGCTGGTTGGCGCATCGGAGAAAAGCGTGAATATCTCGGCGTATCGACTTGGGCCGACGCCCGCGACGGTCGCCAGGATCGTGGCGACGGTGTAGATGATGAGGCCGACCGTCAGATAGCCGGTCCAGCCGGACACGAATGGCTCGCGCGGCGCCTCAATCAGTGTCGGTACCTGGCCGGTAGGCATCTGGACGCGTCCCCATTCCTGTGCGGTGGCGCTGCCACGACGACAGCGGGTCTTCTGCGTGATATGTAACCTCAGCCGGTCCTGCGGTAACTGTGACCGGGATCAGGAAATTGACCTTGGTGGCCCGGAACCGGGCCAGCAAGTGGCGATATCGCGACGCCGGCGCGCTGGATGCCGGAAAATCCCGCAACTAAGGACGCCAGACCGTTTCCGCCACTCGCATCAGGTTTTCCCCGAGTATCCCGCTGATGGCGGCGGGTTTGTACCCGAGTCGCGTGAGTCCTTCGGCGATTTCCGGAACGGCTTCCGGCCCGAGGAAGCCCATGCCGGCGCGGTAGCCCCATTCTGCGGGCCATAACTCGCGGCTCTTGCGCCCGGGTTCTTCGACGCCCGAGCCCTTGAACATGTAGTCGAGGCCGAGACCCACATGTTCTGCGCCGGCCAACTGGGCGACGTAATCGATGTTGCGCACGACGGCGTCCGCGGTCGGGTCTCCATCGCCGAGGAACAGGCCCACGCCATTGATGCCGACCACGCCGCCGGTGGCTGCGCAGGCCTTGATCAATTCGTCCGGAATATTGCGCGGATGGTCGCGCAGCCGGCGCGGATTGGAATGCGAGAAGATCACGGGCCGGTCCGACGAATCCAGGATTTCGCGCGCCGTGCGATAGCCGGTATGCGAACAGCACTTGATCATACCGACGCGATCCATCTCTCGAAGCATGGCGCGCCCGAGCTCCGTGAGGCCTTCGTCATCGGGATCGTGACAGCCACTGCCGGCAAGATTCCGTCGGTTGTAGACCATGAGCATCCAGCGCACGCCGATCTGGTACAGGAATTCGACGAGACTCAGTTGCTCGCCCAGCGCGTAGACGCCCTCGACATCCAGACATACGGCGAGCCGGCCCGTGGCCTTCGCTGAACGGATGGCGCCCGTCGTCAGGCCCAGGACGTATTGGTCCGGATGCTGCTGCACGTAATGCCGGATGCTGGCAGCCGTGCGAATCAGGACCTCGAGTGGCACATGGCTGTCGCCGATATTGACGGTGACCGCGTCTATCCCTGCTTTCCGGTAGCGACCGATACCCGGCAGCCACTGCTCGGTGTCGATGAATGGCAGGCAGGCGTGGTTGTCCCAGACGATTCCCGATGTGCTCATTGTGCTAACATTCTAGCGATGAAAATCTCCATGTACGACGCTTGCGTGGCGCCCGGCGTCCGCATGATGAACAGCCTTGCAGCCATCCTCGAAAAGGCGGCGGCGCATGCCGAGGCGAAGAAAATCGACCCCGCCGTCCTCGTCAACGCGCGACTTTACCCGGACATGTTTCCGCTGGTGCGGCAGGTGCAGATCGCCTCGGATTCCGCCAAGGGCGGTGCAGCCAGGCTCGCAGGCGTGGAGTCCCCGTCATTCGAAGACAACGAAAAAACGCTGGCTGAACTGATCGTGCGTACGAAAAAGACGGTTGCATTTCTTGAGACGCTGAAACCGGCGCAGTTCGAGGGTTCGGAGGATCGCACGATCAGCTGGAAGACGCGCTCGACCGAAAAGTCGATGCTGGGTCGGCCCTACCTGGTGCATCAGGTGCTGCCAAATCTCTATTTCCACGTGACGACCGCGTACAACATCCTCCGCCACAATGGCCTTGAACTGGGCAAGGCGGATTTTCTCGGTCGCGCCTGATGTCAGCCGGGCGCCGGCAGGTTGCCAAAGCGCCCGCTCTGGTAGTCGTGTATCGCCTGCGAGATCTCACGATCGCTCGTCATGACAAACGGGCCATAGCCGACCACGGGTTCGTTCAGGGGTTGGCCACTCAACAGCAACAATGTCGCATCGGTTTCAACGCCGATCGTGAACTCGCTGCCGCTGCGATCGAGGATCACGAGCTGCGCTTCGGCCGCCGCCTGCACGCCATTGATCAGGGCGTTCCCATGCATCGGAATGATCGCAGTCGTATGGCCCTCGGGTGTCGCAATTGTTGCCGTCTTTCCTGCGTTCAGTCGAAGGTCCCAGACATTAACCGGCGTGAAAGTCTTCGCGGGGCCCTTGCTCGCCGCGAATTCGCCGGCGATCACGCGCAGGCGCCCGGCGCCATCGGGTAGCTGGATCGATGGGATGTCCCGATCGAGCAGGGTCTGGTAGCGGGGCGGGGACATCTTGTCCTTGGCCGGCAGGTTGACCCAGAGCTGCATCATTTCCATCGTGCCGCCGGCACGCGTGAATGATTCCGAGTGAAATTCCTCATGGATGATCCCGGATGCGGCCGTCATCCATTGCACGTCGCCCTGGCCGATGCGCCCGCCATTGCCGGCCGAATCGCGGTGCTCCAGTTCGCCCTGGTAGACAATAGTGACCGTCTCGAAGCCGCGATGCGGGTGTTCGCCGACACCGCGTCGCTGAGCCGCTGGTGCGAAATGTCGCGGTGCGGCGTAATCCAGCATCAGGAACGGACTGAGCTGCTCGCGGCCCAGGCCGTCGTAAGAGAATATGGAGCGCACGGGAAATCCGTCACCAACCCAATGCGGCGGGCGCGGATCGTGGACGGCCAGTACCTTGCGCATGATTCAGGCCTTCTCGGCTTGTTGGTTTGCGATGCTGCTTGATGCGATACGGTTTATTTGCGTGCTCCTCCGGGATTCAGGCCCTTCAGCTCCGGGGCAATCAATGGCTTTCCGCTGGCACCATGGACCTGGCCGAAACGCTCGCCTTCAATCCAGTCGCGCCTTGCGGCCTCCATTTCGGCAGGTGTACGCGCGACGAAGTTCCACCACAGGAGAATCTCCTCGCCGAACGGCACGCCGCCGATAACCAGCACCCGTGATTTTGCGGGCGAGTTGAGTTCGAGCGATCCATGGCCGGTGCCCAGGTAAAGGAGGGTCCCCGGTTCAAGCAGGTCGCCATTCAAGTCAGGCGCGCCCTCGAGCGTCAATGCCGCATGCTCGAAGGAGGGATTGAGCGGCAGCGTGCATTGCGCGCGTCCGCGCGTGGCGATGTCGAGCCCGACGAGCGGCGTATAGACTCTTGCGGGCGATATTTCACCATCGCATGTGCCGGCGAGCACCGTGACCCGGAAGCCACCGCGGTCGATGACCGGCAATGCCGGATAGTGATGAAAGTCAGGCTCACGATGGCGCTCGGCATCCGGGAGCGCAATCCAGAGTTGCGTGGAATGAAAACGCCCGGTCCGGCCCAACGGCGATTCCTCCGAATGCGAAATGCCACGGCCCGCGGTCATCAAGTTGACCTGCCCGGGACGGATCAGCTGTACGCAGCCCAGGCTGTCGCGGTGCAACACCTCGCCTTCGATCATCCAGGTGAATGTCTGGAGGCCAATGTGCGGATGCGGGCCGATATTGAGGCCCTTGCCGGGTTTGTAGCGCACCGGGCCAGCATGATCAAGGAAGCACCAGGCGCCAATCATGCGGCAATGGCGGTTTGGTACCGCTCGACGGATCTCGAAGCCGTCGCCGATCACGGCACGATGCGCCTCGAGGCGTTCCATCTTCACTGCATCATTGCCCATCGGTCACGTCCTTGCTGCCCGTTGAAGTCTTTTTCTTATTGATCTCAATTTGCGGCCCCGCACTGATTATCCGTGACCGGAACCCACGTTTACGCTGCTTGTCATACAACGGCAAGTTCCGGCCGGATGGCTTGTTTAAGACTGCAGGCTATCCCGGAGGTATCATGCGGGGCAGCCGAGGACGAGGATCCGAACATGACCGATCAGGTTAAATGGCCTTGTTGAGTCTCAAGCCCAGAAACATGGCCGGCATGAGCATGCTGGCAATTGCCTTCCTGGCGTCCGGTTGCTCGGTGCAGCGATTCGCCGCCAACAAGATCGGCGATACCCTGGCGTCGGCAGGCACGACGTATTCGGGTGACGAAGACCCTGAACTGATTGGCGCTGCCCTGCCATTCAGCCTGAAGCTGATGGAAAGCGTGCTGGCATCCACCCCCGAGCATCGCGAGCTGCTCTCGGCAACCGCGGCAGGCTTCACGCAATACGCCTACGCCTTTGTGCAGCAGGAGGCGGATGTCGTTTCACTTGATGACACTGATCGTGCCTGGGCCGCGTGGAATCGGGCAAGGCGGATGTACCTGCGTGCGCGGAACTACGGATTGCGTGGTCTCGACGTGGCCGTGCCGGGTTTCAGCACGACGCTTCGAACGAATGCCGCCGGCGCCGTCGCAAAGGCGGGTGCCGCGGAAGTGGACCTGCTCTACTGGACCGCTGCGTCCTGGGCAGCGGCAATTGCGCTCGGCAAGGACGACCCGGCGCTGGTCGCAGAGCTGCCCCTGGTATCGGCCTTGATCGACCGGGCGCTCGCGGTGGACGAGGACTGGGATCGAGGCGCCATTCATTCCTTCCTGGTGACCTACGAGATGGCGCGGCCTGATGCCTTTGGAAGCTTTGACGAGCGGATTGCCAGTGCGAGAAAGCATTTCGATCGCACCATTGCATTGTCCCAGGGCAGGACCGCGGGTCCCTATGTTTCCTGGGCCGAATCCGTCTGCATTCCGCAGGAAGATCGCGCCTGTTTCGACGCGATGCTCGAGGCGGCGCTCAAGATTAATCCTGACGATGATCCACCGACACGACTGGCGAACGCCATATTCCAGCGCCGGGCCGTTTGGCTGCTGGCCCATGTCGATCGGTGGATCCTGCCCCCGCTGGAAGAAACCAAAGGTCTAGAGGAACAGCCATGATCAACGGCCCGCGTTTCCGCTTGCGTCTCGCCGCGATATCGCTGGCAGCCGTTGCCTGCGCCCTCGGATCTGCCGCACCCGCGGCCGCGGGCACGGAATTGCGCATCGCGACCGTCGCACCTTCCGGTTCTTCCTTCCACAAACGCCTGCAGACGCTCGGCAATGAGTGGACCCGTGGCGCCGGCGGCGTTTCGATGAACATCTATGCGGGAACCCAGGGCGGCGAATTGCAGATCGTCCGGCGCATGCGCGTCGGACAGATCCAGGGTGCGATGCTGTCTGCTGTCGGCCTCGCGCAGATTGACCGCTCGGTGACCGCGCTGCAGTACATGCCGCTGATGTTCCGCGACTGGGACGATGTCGACGCGGTGCGCGAGAAGCTGCGTCCCGAACTCGAGCGGCGCCTGGGCGCAGCCGGTTACGTCGTGATGTTCTGGGGCGACGCCGGCTGGGTCCGCTATTTCTCCAGCAAGCCCATAAATCGCCTGCAGGACCTGAAGCCGATGCGCGTATATGCGAGTTCCGGCGATCCGGAGAGCGTCGAGATAATGAAGGCCTATTACACCCCGGTGGTTCTCGAGCCGGACCAGATCCTGCTCGGGCTGCGCAACGGCATGATCGATGCGCTGCCGGTGCCTGCGTTCCTGGCCAACTTCAGCCAAGTTCCGACCTATGCGCCATACATGCTCGACCTGCGCTGGGCGCCGATCACTGGCGCGCTGGTCGTCACCAAGCGCGCCTGGGACAAGCTCACCCCCGCGACCCAGGCCTGGCTGCGCGAGACTTCCGAGCGCGCCGGTCACGAAATGCGCCGCTTCAGCCGCGCCGAGGACGAGGAGGCGGTGCAGGCGATGAAGGACAAGATGGGACTCAAGGTCATCCCGATGACGCCGGACGCAGAACGCCAGTGGCGTGCCGAGGCGGCGAGCATCTATCCGCGCATCCGCGGCACGCTGGTTCCCGCGCCGATGTTCGACGCGGCGGTCGAGATACTGAAGGCCAGGCACGCTGCCGGCACGTGATGTCGGTCGTCCACCGGGCCGAAGATCTGCTGCTCGCCACGACTCTTGCCCTGCTCGTGCTGCTGGGAGTGGCGAGCGCCAGCACGACATTCGCCAATACCGACGAGCTGATCCGTCACCTGACGCTCCTGGTCGGCATGCTGGGCGGCATGGCGGCGGCCCGCGAAAACCGGCTGCTGTCCATGGGAACCGTCGCCCAGGCTTTGCCGCCGGCGTGGAAACCCGCGATTGCGGCATTCACCGGCCTGGTCAGCACGACAGTCGCCGCACTGCTGACGCTGGCAGCCTGGCAGTTCGTGTCGGAGGAGGCGGCCTCGTCAAGTCGGCTCGCTTTCGGCATACCGCGCATCGTGCTGCAGGCCGTGATGCCGCTGGGTTTCGCTTTGATCACATTGCGAATCGTGCGGCATGCGGCCGGCGGCCTTGCTGCTCGAATCGTCCTGCTGCTGATCGCGGCGGGTCTGACATACGCGGTTTCGCAACTGGATGGTGGTGTTGCTGCCGCACGCACGCCGATGCTGGTGGTGCTGGCCGCCGCCATCGTGCTCGGCGCGCCGATCTTCGTCGGCCTGGCCGGCGTCGCGTTGATATTCTTCATCAGCGCGGGCGACCCGATCGCATCGATTCCGCTGGATCACTATGACCAGGTCACGAATCCGCTGCTCGCAACACTGCCTTTATTCACGCTGGCCGGTTATATCGTTGCCGCTAGCGGCGCGGCACGGCGCCTGGTGCGATTGCTGCGAGCCTGGTCCGGCCATCTGCGCGGCGGGCCGGCGGTTGTCACCGTATTTGCCTGCGCATTTTTCACCGCGTTCACCGGCGGGTCCGGCGTGACGATACTGGCGCTTGGCGGCCTGCTGATGCCGATACTGCTGTCGTCGCGTTACGGTGATCGTGCCGCGCTCGGGCTGGTGACCGGCGCGGGTTCTCTTGGCGTGTTGTTCGCGCCCTGCCTGCCGCTGATCCTCTATTCCATCGTCGCGCAGGTTTCCATCGAAGAGATGTTCCTGGCCGGCGCCGTGCCGGGTCTGCTGATGGTAGTGCTGGCCTGTGCCTGGGGCATTGCCGCTTCGCCGAGTCTGAAGAAACGCCCGCGGTTCAGCTGGCGCCGCGCGGTCGTGACGACCTGGCGCGCGAAATGGGAACTGCTGCTGCCGATAGTGCCGCTGGTGCTGATTTTCGGCGGATTCGTGCTGCCGGTGCAGGCCGCTGCCATTACTGCGGCCTACGCGCTGCTGATCGCGGCGTTCGTCAATCGTGACCTGCCACGCGGCGCGGCGCTCGTGGCCGTCATGTGCGAATGCGGCCTGCTGGTCGGTGGCGTGCTGCTGATCCTGGGCGCCGCGATGGGCCTGACCAATCTGCTGATCACGGAGCACGTTCCGGACCGGCTGACCGTCTGGATCGAGAGCACTATCGAGGCGCGCTGGCTGTTCCTGCTGATACTGAACTTGTTCCTGCTGGTGGTCGGCAGCCTGATGGATATCTTTTCGGCCATCATCGTGGTCGCGCCGCTGATCGTGCCGGTCGCGCTCGCGTTTGGCGTCGAGCCAGTGCATCTCGGCGTGATCCTGCTGGCCAATCTCGAACTTGGCTACCTGACGCCGCCGGTGGGTCTGAATCTTTTCATGTCGGCGTCGCGTTTCGGGCGCCCTGTGCTCGAAGTCGCCCGCGCCTCGCTGCCGATTCTCGTGGTGCTGGCGATCGGGGTCGCGCTGATCACGGCATTCCCGGAATTGACGCTGGCGCTGCCGCGATGGCTGCTGTAGTCATGCGCGCCGCTGGATTGTTCTCCGAGTCGATCGACCGGTTCTATCGCTGATCCAGGCCGGCATGCCGGTGCACCGCACTCTTCAGCATCGCAAACGCCTCTTCGACGACGGCGTCCTGGCCTTCGTTCGTCAGGATCGTGAACTGGACGATCAGTTCGCCAACCAGCAACATGCCCTGGTTCATGTACCTGAACTCCTCGGTTTGCGGGGCGCCTTCCGGTGCGACGAAGTAATAGCCGACACCGCTTGAGCCCTGCAGCCGGCGGATCTCGATGGGCGGCTCGCCGGCCAGTTCGCGGACCCGCTCGGCCGACGCGCGCACTGTCTCGCGCAGCGTTTCCAGGTCCGGTGCGGCGACATCAGGCTCAACCGGCCAGCCTGGGGTAACGTATATCTCGAAGGCC
>Ga0224510_10001871_pt1 | contig 13291 bp, 16 predicted proteins | sample SF_May12_sed_USG_FD_170161 | JGI IMG/M metagenome (GOLD analysis project Ga0224510, IMG submission 170161) | Sediment microbial communities from San Francisco Bay, California, United States - SF_May12_sed_USGS_4_1 | ecosystem: Environmental > Aquatic > Marine > Sediment | place: USA: California... | reverse complement strand
CCAGGCGAAATTGAAGGCGCCCTCCAGCTTCTGGATCGTCGCGACCACCGTGTAGAACAGGAATGCCAGACCCAGCGAACCCAGTACGCCGCCGCGCACTTTCTCGACGAAGCCCATGATCTGGGCTGTCAGCTCGCCGGCCCGCTCGCCGATCGGCCGCAGGAACTCAAATAGCAGCGGCTCGAGGTCCCGGGCGACGCCCAGGCCCTTGAGCACGGCGAATGCGAACGCGAACAGCGGCACGAGCGAAAGCAGCGTCGTGTAGACGAGCCCCATCGCACGCAGGTTCAGCTCGCCGGTCAGCAGGTCGCGTACCAGCGCATAGGGATAGCGCAACAGGCCCATCAGCCACTCGGCGTGCTTCAGGGGCATCGGCGCATGGCGCTCGAACAGCAACTGCTCGATGCGTCGGCGCAGGTCCAAGTCCACGCTCATCGCGGCAGCGTGGCACAGGCCGGAGGACCCCGCAATCCGCTGACTTGCCGGGGCGCAGTGATGCACGGCAATTTTTTAGGACGCATCATCAAGGCGGCCGGAACGGCCGCGCTGAAATCAGGCCAGCAACCGGTGTTGCGCTTCGCGGTACTTGAGTGCAGTCAGCCGGATCACGTCGGGCGGCAGTGTCGGGGCCGGGGGCTTCTTGTCCCAACCGAGGGACTCGAGATAGTCGCGCACGTACTGCTTGTCGAATGATGGCGGGCTCGCGCCCTCCTGATAGCTGTCGACCGGCCAGAATCGGGATGAATCGGGGGTCATCACTTCGTCCATCAGCACGACCCGGTTCTTGTGATCGAGTCCAAACTCGAATTTTGTGTCCGCGATGATGATGCCATTCGCCAATGCGTGCTCGACCCCATGTGCGTACAGCTTGAGCGAGAGCTCACGGATCCTGGCGGCAGCCGAGGCGCCGATGATCTTGACCATCTGGTCGTAGCTGATGTTCTCGTCGTGCGCACCGGCGGGCGCCTTGGTCGCTGGCGTGAATATGGGCTCCGGCAACCTGCTGGCCTGCACGAGTCCTGGGGGCAGCCGGATGCCGCCTATCATTCCGCGCTCCTGATAATCCTTCCAGCCCGAACCGGCGAGATAGCCGCGCACGACGGCCTCGACCGGCAGTGGCGTCAGGCGCTCGACAATGACGGCACGGCCCTCGAGCATCGCGAGTTCGCGGGGATTGCCGACATAACGCGACAGCGGCTCGCCGGTCAGGTGATTGGAGACGACGCGCTGCGTGCGCCCGAACCAGAAATTCGAGATCGTGGTGAGCACGCGGCCCTTGCCGGGGATCGGATCGGGCATGACGACGTCGAAGGCGGAGAGCCGATCGGTCGCAACGATCAGCAGGCGTCCATCGCCGATAGCGTAGTTGTCCCGCACCTTGCCGCGATGGACCAACTCAAGTCCGGAGAGCTTTGACTCAAAGAGGGGGCTGGCATCCGGGCTCTGCATGCTCTTGGTACCATGGCGCTGGCGCGCGCCGGCTGGGGAGCGCGGATTCTTGCAGCCGGGTGATGGGGCGGTCAAGGAAAGTACGATGAACTGGACCGGCAAGCTGATTGGCGCATTGCTGGGGTTCATCCTGAGCCGCAGGCCCCTGGGCGCGCTGATCGGTCTGATCCTGGGCCATTTCTACGATCTTCAAAGATCGGGCGGTCTGGCAGGTCCGCGCGCGGACCCGGCGATCGTGCGGTCCACATTTTTCCGCACGGCCTTCAGCATCATGGGCTACGTCGCCAAATCCGATGGCCGGGTGTCGGAGCAGGACATTGCCGCCGCGCGCAGGATTTTCCGCCAGTTCAACCTGGGCGACGCCGACACTCGCGCGGCGATGGAGTGCTTCACCCGGGGCAAGGACAGCGGATTCGACGCCCGCGCGGCACTGGCGGAGCTGCTGCACGTCTGTCGCGGTCGGGGCGACTTGTTGCGCATGTTCCTCGAGATCCAGATGCGCGCCGCACTGATGGGCGATGGCATGCACGGTGCGACCCACGCGACGCTCGTGCGTGTGGCCCAGGCGCTCGGGATCAGTGCCATCGAATTCGCACACCTGGAGACGGTTCTGCGATTGCAGGGTTATGGTGCAGCTCATGGTGACGGCCGATACGGCCGCGGACCGCCACCGGGCGCGTCCGCGGCCGGTCGTGACGCGCTCGCCGAGGCATACGAAGTGCTCGACGTGCCGCGTACCGCCAGCGATGCCGAGGTCAAGCGAAGCTACCGTCGCCTGATGAGCCGGAATCATCCGGACAAGCTGGTGGCCCGCGGCCTGCCGGAATCCATGCTCGAAGTCGCCAAGCAGAAGACCCAGGCGATCCAGGCGGCCTATGAACGGATCCGTGAATCGCGCGGCATGCGATAGGCTAAAGTAAGAACATGCTGGCGCCGGTCATCGCACCATCAATCCTGTCCGCGGATTTCGCGCGCCTCGGCGCCGAAGTCGACGCCGTACTCGCCGCGGGCGCCGACTGGATCCATTTCGACGTGATGGACAATCACTACGTGCCGAACCTGACGATCGGCCCGCTGGTCTGCAAGGCACTTCGAAAGCACGGGGTGAAGGCACCGATTGACGTGCACCTGATGGTGGACCCGGTGGATCGCCTGGTGTCCGAGTTCGCCGAGGCCGGCGCGACCTGGATCAGCTTCCACCCCGAGGCGAGCCGGCATGTCGACCGCACCATCCGCCTGATCCGGGAATCGGGCTGCAGGCCGGGCCTGGTGCTGAATCCGGCCACGCCGCTTTCCTGGCTCGATCACACGCTGGAGCAGATCGACCTGCTGCTGTTGATGTCGGTGAATCCCGGATTCGCAGGGCAGCAGTTCATCGAGCCGGTGCTCGGCAAGCTCGCCGATGCCCGCCAGATCATCGACGCCAGCGGCCGCGAAATACGGCTCGAGATCGATGGCGGGGTCAAGCTCGACAATATCGCTGCGATCGCCGGGGCGGGGGCCGACGCATTCGTGGCCGGCAGCGCGATCTTCGGCTCGAAGGACTATGCGGCGACAATCCGCGCAATGCGCGCGGCCATCGCCCGCAACGCCTGAACCGGGTTACTTGGCGGCGGCGGCGGCGGACTTGGTGAATTCCGGCGCCGGCCGCGCCTTGACCTTGGGCCGCGCGCCGAACACCACGATCGTCTTGCCGCGCGCGGTCAGGATGCCCTGCTCCTCGAGCACCTTGAGCACGCGTCCCGCCATTTCGCGCGAACATCCGACCAGGCGCGAAAGTTCCTGGCGGCTGACCTTGATCTGCATGCCCTGAGGGTGGGTCATCGCGTCCGGTTCGCTGCAGAGGTCCATGATCGCGTGCGCGATACGCCCGGTGACGTCGACGAAGGCCAGGTCGCCGAGCTTGCGATTGGTGCGGTCGAGGCGTGTTGCAAGCTGGGTCGATAGCTCGAATACGAGGGCCGGGCTCTCCGACGCGACCTGGCGAAAGCGTGGATAAGTCATCTCCGCGAGTTCGCACTGCGAGCGCGTGCGCACCCATGCGCTGCGCTGCTGGCTGTCCGAGAACAGACCCATTTCGCCGAAGAACTGGCCCTTGTTGAGGTAGGCGAGGACCATTTCGTTGCCTTCCTCGTCCTCGATCATCACCTCGACCGATCCGCGGATGATGTAGTAGAGGACATCCGGCAGGTCGCCGGCATGGATCAGCACGGTCTTGGACGGTACCGTGCGGACCCGGCAATAGCTCAGGAATCGATTGATCGCCGGAATGTCAGTCAACTGCTTGACGCCGTCTTCCATGATGCTCCCCTGAGGTGGTTGATGCGCAGCCTGGTTGCTGTCGCGGGCTTGGCCGCCGTTGTATTACACGCTCGTCCGCACCGCAAGACATAACCGGTGCCGGCTCACAGCCAGTATGCCGTGCCGGTCATAATCCGGGCGGTCAATCTCATCAACTGCGGCACGGGCACCGGCAATTCATCGCCGCCGGCCTCCCGCGCTGAACGGCCGTGAGCGACCTCGTCCGACTTCATCTGCTCGATGATCGCGCGGCTGCGCTGGTCGTCATCCGGCAGCCTGGCTAGATGTCCTTCGAGGTGGCCCTCGACCTGCCTTTCCGTCTCGGCCATGAATCCCAGGCTGACGCGATCCCCGAGCAATCCCGCCACGGCGCCGAATGCAACCGATCCTGCATACCAGACCGGATTCAGCAGACTGCTGCGCGAGCCCAGTTCGTCGAGGCGGTCGCGGCACCAGGCCAGATGATCGCCTTCCTCGTCGGCGGCCCGGCGCAGGGTGGCGCGGACGGCTTCAGAACGCGCCGTCAGGGCCTGGCCGTGATACAGACCCTGGGCCGCGACTTCTCCCGCGTGATTGACCCGCATCAGCCCGGCAACATGGCGCCGGCGGCCCTCATCCAGTGGCACGGATTTGGCCGACGAGCCCGGTGTGGGGCGGGTGGCGGAGGGGCGCCCAAAACTGGCGCGAAGTCCCAAATCAGCCAGTTCCAGCAGGCGGTCTAGCGGGGACAAGCGGGGGCCGGGCATGTGACGCATATTATATAGCCCCGGCGCTATTACTTCCCTAATTGCGACAATGACTTGCGTCGGGGGTCTTCCGGCTTTGCAACACCTGTGCATCTGTGTAAACTTGCCGGCCTTTCTCGAACCAGACCCTTTCAGGGGCCCAAGATGAAGACGGTTTTTGCAAAGCCAGAGCGCGTCAGCCGCGACTGGTACCTGGTGGATGCGTCCGGAAAGACCCTGGGTCGCCTGGCGTCGGCGATCGCGTTTCGCTTGCGTGGCAAGCACAAGCCCGAGTACACGCCGCATGTCGACTGCGGCGATTACATCATCGTGATCAACGCAGAAAAGGTCGCGGTCACCGGCAACAAGCTGCGCGACAAGGTTTACCAGCAGCACACCGGCTATCTGGGCAACCTGAAGACGATCGCGCTTGGCAAGCTGCTCGCCGAGCACCCGGAACGCGCGATCCAGTACGCGGTCAAGGGCATGCTGCCGAAGACGATACTGGGCCGCCAGATGTTCAGGAAGCTGCATGTATTCGCGGGCGCGAAGCACCCGCACGCGGCGCAACAGCCGAAATCGCTCGAGCTCAAGTGAGCCCGGGCCCGCAACAGACCAGGATCAGACAATGGCATTGAATGACAACTATGGAACCGGCCGGCGCAAGACATCGGCCGCGCGCGTTTTCATGAAACCGGGCAAGGGCGCGATCACCGTGAATGGCCGCCCGCTCGACGAGTTCTTCGGGCGCAAGACCGGGCGCATGATCGTCCGCCAGCCGCTGGAACTCGTGCAGATGGTCGACCGGTTCGATGTCAATGTGCTGGTCGATGGCGGTGGCGTCACCGGCCAGGCCGGCGCGATCCGCCACGGCATCACGCGCGCGCTGATCGAATACGACGAGACGCTGCGCAAGCCTTTGCGTGCGGCAGGATTCGTGACCCGCGACGCACGCGAAGTCGAGCGCAAGAAGGTCGGCCGGAAAAAAGCCCGCCGCGGACCGCAGTTCAGCAAGCGCTGAGTCAGTACCCTGCGGACGAACCGGATTTTGGGGGATCGTCTAGCGGTAGGACTGCGGACTCTGACTCCGCCAACCTAGGTTCGAATCCTAGTCCCCCAGCCAACAAAATCAGAAGGCCGGCCCGCAGGGTCGGCCTTCTGATTTTGCGGGTGCCAGAACGAGAACCCTTGACTGCGCCAGAGGCGCCGCAAACGTCAACGCCTCAGCGTCTTTACCCCGCCAGCGCCCGCGACCAGCAAGACGTCCGCACCGCGCCTGGCGAACAGGCCGACCGAGACGACACCGGCCAGCAGGCCGATCTCGGCCTCCAATGCGACCGGGTCACTGATCTTCAGATTGCGCACGTCGAGGATCGCATTGCCGTTGTCGGTCGTGAATCCCTCCCGATAAACCGGCTGGCCGCCCAGGCCGACGAGCTTGCGGGCGACCAGCGAGCGCGCCATCGGGATCACTTCGACCGGCAGCGGGAACTTCCCGAGGACGTCGACGAGCTTGGTATCGTCGATGATGCAGACGAAGCGGCGGCTGGCGGCCGCCACGATCTTTTCACGTGTCAATGCCCCGCCGCCGCCCTTGATCAGGTGCAGGTGCCGGGTCGCCTCGTCGGCGCCGTCTACATATAGCGGCAGGTCGCCGGAGTCATTCAGTTCGAGGACTTCGATGCCGGCCTTGCGCAGCAGGCGGGTACTGGCATCGGAGGAGGAAACCGCGCCGGATATGCGGTGGCGCCGTTCCGCCAGTGCGGCGATGAAGTGATTGACGGTCGAACCGGTTCCGACCCCGACCAGCATGCCGTCCTCTACGAAATCGAGCGCCGCGAGTGCAGCCGCTTTCTTCCTGGCGTCGGCGTCCATCATCGTCCTCCACATAAAACTGTGCCCGCTTTCGCGGGCACAGTCTTAGCATTCAGTGAACCGGCGGCAAGTCTTCTAACAATCAACCAACCGCCGATTCTGCTGTCGAAGGCCTTACTTCTTTTTCGCAGCCTTCTTCTTGCCCTTCTTCTTCGTCGCCATGATGGATCTCCATGTCGGGTTAATCCGAGGTTGGAGTATATACATGGTTGACGGGATTGCAAGCAAGGGGTATGGACTTCGCGCGTTGCTGCATCACGTTTGATCGATCCGTCGCGTCGCAATCGCTTGTGAATGTTTTGCAATCGAACAAATGTGAGTGCATCTGTCTCGAGTCGAGGGAAATTTCTGCACCAGTGCAGACGGCTTGTTTTCCAGCGCGGCGTTCGCTTCACGACGGCGGTGTCGCCGCGAGTCTATGAATGAATTTCCATTCGTCGACGCTCACCGGAGTGATCGACAGGCGGTTGCCACGACGCAACACGATCAGGTTGCGCAATGGGCCTCCGGAATGTTCGCGTAACGTCTCAAGCGTGACCGGCTGCGCAAACCTGGAGAGCAGCTGGACGGTCACCTGGTACCAGCGTGGATTGGCACGTTCACTCCCCGCGTCGTAGTGTCGATGGCGCGCATCGAACGCGGTGGGATCCGGATGCCCGCGGCGCACGACACGCATCGTTCCGTAAATTCCGGGCAGCTCGCAGCTCGAGTGATAGAAAAAAGCCCGGTCACCGCGGCGGAACTCGTCACGCAACATGTTGCGCGACTGGTAGTTGCGGACACCATCCCAGGCGGCGCTGCGTCGCGGCGACCGCGCCAGGTGATCGATGCCGAATGTGTCCGGTTCGGACTTCATCAGCCAGTAGTTCACGAGCCTGTTTCCGCAGGTTTTCGGCGAATCCGGGTAGCGGCACGACCGTGGATCGCGCGCTCTGTCACGACGCCCCACAATGGTACGTCAAGCGACTTGGCGGGTAACCGTTCCAGGCGCTGGACCTCGAATGCGAGCCCCAGCAGCAGCGGACGATGCCATGCATCGCGATGCCGCAGGAACGCGAAATGCCGGTCGTAGAAACCGGCGCCCATGCCGAGCCGGTTGCCGTCATCATCGAACCCGACCAGCGGCACCAGCACCAGGTCGAACCAGCGTGCCGCATCGCCATCTGCACGCGGGCGCGGTGGCTCGTCCGGCCAGGCTGCGAAGCGCATGCGACGGCGGCGCAGGCTGGTGACCACAGGCACGTGTACTTCGCAGCCGAGCGCCAGGGCGCGGCGCATGACGATGACGGGATCCAGTTCGCCATCCATCGCCCGGTAGGCCGCGATCCGCGACCGGGGTCGCGGCAGTCCCATCCGCGCGAGGCTCGTGTCGACGGCGGTTGCGGCGGCAAGCCGTTGCGCCGTGCCGAGCGCGCGCCGCGCGGCGCGCAGACTCCGGCGCAGGCCGGCTTGATTGCTTTCAGGCATCGGTGGAATCAGGAGGCGCCACCCGCATGTGCCGTTGCAGACCGCTGCTCTCGAACCGGAGCAACAAGTGGAGCAGGCCGTGGCATTTAAGGCTTTCCGCTACGAGGCGGACTTGCACAATGCTGCCGCTGAGCCACGCTCCTGGGTTTTTCACATTAGGGTCGAGAGTACCCAGGCCCACATCGAACACCACAGGCGGCGCCAAATCGTGGCGGTCACGCGCCCGGCGCGGACCGCTGTCAGTTCAGGTATCCAGATGGCCGCGCGTCAGCGCCGACTCAACGCGTTCCCTCATCATCTTGAGCCGCACGGCCAGGTCCGTTTCAACGTCTTCGTCATGGCCACGCGACATCAGCAGGTCATTGGTGATGTTCAATGCAGCCATGACCGCAATTCGGTCCAGGCCGACCACCTTGCCGCTGTCGCGGATCTCGCGCATCTTGCGATTCAGGTATTCGGCCGAGTCGAGCAGGGCGGCCCGTTCCTCGGCGGGGCAGGCAACGTGATATTCCTTCTCCAGGATCCGCACGCTGACCCGGCTTGCATCCGTGGTCATGCGCCACTCTCCATCGCCTTGAGGCGTCCGATCATTGCTTCGACACGGGCACGTACCTGCTCGTTCTTCTGCATCAGTATCGCACGGTCGGCGCTCAGGGAGTCCTGGCGCTGGCGCAGGGCGCGATTCTCTTCCTTGAGCTGGGCGACGACCCCAACCAATTCGTCGAGGCGTCGCTCCAGTCGCTTCATTTCGCGCTCGAGTCCCGGTTTCGTGTTCGCGTCTTCCATGCGGCCATTATGAAACCGCGTCACGAGGCGGGTCAACGCGGTTTGTGCTGGGGTTGCCGGCTGCCGCGGAGTACCATTTGCTGCTACCTTGAGCGAAGTGACATATGTGGAAATGCAGGCTGTCCTCGACAGCCTTGGTTCCGCGGTCGGCGCTGCCGAGGCGCACGGCTGCCTGTGCGGCGCGCTGTGCGCGCGCGAGGGCTATACGACGCCCGAATGGATCGCCGATCTGTTCGACGCCGGCACAATTGGCCGGATCGACGATCGGTCCCATCGCGTGCTTCAGGAGTTCCATCAGGCGACGCTGGAGGCCCTCCAGTCTCAGGGCTTCGGGTTTACTCCGCTGATCCCGGATGGTGAGGTGACGCTGGACGAAAGGGTTGGGGCGCTGGCGGCCTGGAGCGGCGGGTTCCTCTACGGCATCGGTGCCGGTGGCGCAGACCACCGGATCGCCGAGCTGGACGAGGTCGGCGAGGTGCTGCAGGATTTCAGCGAGATCGCCCGCGCGCGGCTTGATCCGCTGGAGACTCCCGAGTCCGGCGAGGTGGCATTTACGGAACTGTTTGAATACCTTCGGGCGGGGGCACAGCTCGCATTCGAAGAACTGGCGGCACTCCGCGCAAGCCAGTCGCGACCCGATATCGTCGTCCACTGAGCAGGGCATGAAGAAAGACGAGTTTGCAAAGCGCCGGCGCCTGCTGATGCGGATGATGGGCAAGGACGCCATCGCTATCCTGCCCGCGGCCCCGATCCGGCTCCGCAATGGCGATGTGGACTATTTCTACCGCCCCGACAGCGATTTTTACTACCTGACTGGATTTGCGGAGCCGGAGGCAGTTGCCGTGCTGCTGCCGGGGCGGCCGCATGGCGAGTACGTGCTGTTCGTGCGCGAGCGCGATACCGAGCGTGAAATCTGGGACGGCACGCGCGCCGGTCCGGAAGGCGTGGTCAAGAGCAACGGCGCCGACGACGCGTTCCCGATCCAGGACATCGATGAGATCCTGCCGGGTCTGCTGGAACGCTGCTCGCGGGTCTTCTACACGATGGGCACGCATCCGGAATTCGACCAGCGCGTGATCGGCTGGGTCAATCGACTGCGTTCCCAGACCAAGCAGGGCCTGCACACGCCGCAGGAATTCGTCGCCCTCGATCACCCGCTGCATGAACTGCGGCTGTTCAAGAGCCGCGACGAGCTCGCCGCGATGCGGCGCGCCGGGCGCATCGCCTGCGCCGCCCATCATCGCGCGCTTGCGGCGACCGCGCCCGGGCGCATGGAATACGAGGTGATGGCGGAGATCCTGCACGAGTTTCATCGCAACCACGCCGACATCTCCTACCATCCGATCGTCGGCAGCGGCCCGAATTCCTGCGTGCTGCATTACCGCGACAATGACCGCCAGATGAAGGACGGCGAATTGCTGCTGATCGACGCGGGTTGCGAATACCAGTATTACGCTTCCGACGTGACCCGGACATTGCCCGTCGGCGGCCGCTACAAGGCCCGGCAACGCGATGTCTACGAGATCGTGCTGGAAGCGCAGAAGGCCGCGATCGAAAAGGTCCGGGCCGGCTGTCACTGGAACGACCCGCATGATGCCGCGGTGCGCACGATCACCCGCGGACTGGTCCGGATCGGGCTCCTGAAGGGCCGCACGGCGAAACTGATCAAGGAAGGCGCCTATCGCCGCTTCTTCATGCACCGGACCGGGCACTGGCTCGGCATGGACGTGCATGACGTCGGCGAGTACAAGGTCGGTGAGCAGTGGCGACTGCTCGAGCCGGGCATGGTCACGACCGTCGAGCCCGGCATCTACATCGCGCCCGGCTCGAAGGGCGTCGGCCGCGAATGGTGGGGTATTGGCGTGCGCATCGAGGACGATGTCGTCGTGACGAAAGGCGATCCCGAGGTCTTGACCGCGGCGATGCCGAGCGATCCGGACGAGATCGAACGCCTGATGGCGGCGGCATGAGCGATTTCGTGAGCGGACCTCCATCGACGCGTTGCGACATTGCCATCGCCGGTGGTGGCATGGTCGGGCTGTCGCTCGCTGCGGCGCTGGCGGAGTTGCCGCTCGATGTCGTCGTCATCGAGCCGGTCGCTCCCGATGCCGGCGACCAGCCAAGCTTTGATTCGCGCACGACCGCGCTGTCAGGCGGCAGCCGGCGGGTGCTCGAGGGCATCGGTGTATGGAAATCCGTTGCCGCGCAGGCTACGCCGATCCGCAGGATCCATATTTCCGAGCGCGGCGTATTCGGGTTTGCGCGTCTTTCCGCCGAGGAGCAGGGGGTTGCAGCACTCGGTTACACGATCGAGAACCGGCTGCTGGGCCGCGCATTGCGGGAACGCTGCGCCGCCATTTCACGGCTCACCTTGTGCCAGGCTGCGGTGAACGAATTGTTGCCGGGCGAGGATGCGCTCCGGATAGTGACCGACCAGGGGCAACAGTTCGCGGCGCGTCTGGTCGTCGCGGCGGACGGTGCCCAGTCGCGGGTGCGAAGCGCCATCGGCATCGACGCGGCGGTATCGGAGTACGGCCAGCACGCGGTCATCGCGCATGTCGATACCGAGCGTTTCCACGATCACACGGCCTATGAACGATTCACGCCCACGGGGCCGATTGCCGTGCTGCCGATTGCCGAAGGACGATCCGCGGTGGTCTGGACGCTGGCGCCGGAAGCCGCAGCGCGGGCGCTCGCGCTGCCCGACGATGCATTCATCGCCGAGTTGCAACAGGCATTCGGCCTGCGCCTCGGGCGCTTCCGGCGCGTCGGCCGGCGCCAGTCCTATCCGCTTGCATTGACGCGCTCGGGACGGCAGTCCGGTGCGCGTGCGTTGGTGATCGGTAATGCGGCCCAGGGACTGCACCCGGTCGCCGGCCAGGGATTCAATCTGGGGCTGCGTGATGTTGCGACACTCGCCGAGGTACTGGCAGATGCAATTGCCGAGCAGGGATCCGCGATGGATCCCGGCGCTGCGCAGCTGCTCGAGCGCTATACGAACTGGCGGCAACCGGATCGGCAGGCGGTGATCCGGTTCACTGACAGCCTGGTGCGCGGATTTGGCCATCCACTTGCGCCGCTGCGGGCCGCGCGCGCCACGGGGCTGCTGCTTTTCGACCTCATGGGACCGGTCAAGCGCGAATTCGCGCGCCGGACCATGGGTCTTGCCGGCCGCCTGCCGCGCCTGGTGCGTGGCCTGCCGCTCGTGCTGCGGGCATGAAGCGGGATTTCGATGTCGTGATCGTCGGCGGCGCGATGGCGGGTGCCGGGGTGGCGGCACTCCTGGCCACGAACCCCGGTACCGCGGCCTTGCGTATAGCGCTGCTCGAACCAAAGCCGGTGACGGCACCTGCCGCTGGCGAAGCGCTCGAGCTGCGCGTGTCCGCATTGTCGCGGGCGTCGCAGCGGCTGCTGGAGCTGACCGGCGCCTGGCCGGCCGTGCTCGCCCGTGGGGCCGCGGCCTACCAGCGCATGACCGTCTGGGAGGAGCACGCGACACCGGACGGGCCGGGCGCGCTGCACTTCGACGCCGCGGAACTGGGTGAACCGGATCTCGGCCACATCGTCGAGAACCGCACGGTCCAGGCGGCCCTGATGGAGCGCGCCATGGCGGCAGGCGTCGTGCTGTTGCGGGCCGGTTTCGCGTCATTCGAGACCAGCGACGACGCGGTCCGTGTCGCGACGACCGACGGTCGCGATTACGGCGCGGCGCTCGTCATCGGCGCCGACGGCAGCGAATCCGCCGTGCGTTTGCAGTCGGGCATTGCGACGAGGGGCTGGGACTATGAGCAGCGCGCGGTGGTGGCGCACTTGTCCTGTCAGCAGGCGCATCGGCACACGGCCTGGCAGCGTTTCCTGGACACTGGTCCCCTGGCGCTGCTGCCGCTCGGGGACGGGCGGGTTTCGCTGGTGTGGTCGACGACGCCTGCGCTTGCCGATGAACTCATCCGAAGCAGTGCATCCGATTTTTCCGCGCGCGTGACGGCGGCCTCGGCGGCTGTTCTGGGCCGTCTCGAGGTCACCACAGCGCGCGCATCATTTGCCCTCAGGCTCGTGCACGCGCGACGTTATGCCGCAGCGAGGGTCGCCCTGATCGGCGATGCGGCCCATACCGTCCATCCATTGGCCGGGCAGGGGATCAATCTGGCATTCATGGACGCCGCGGCGCTGGTCGACGTCATCGGCGCCGCGCTCAAGGCGGGCGACGACCCGGGCGAGCTCGCCGTGCTGAGGCGATACGAGCGCTGGCGCAAGGCCGAGACTCTCCCTGCGATCGCGCTCCTCGACGGCATCAAGCGCCTGTTCTACGGCGGCGACGCGATGCAATCGCGCCTGCGCCGCGCGGGTCTCGACCTGGTTGAGTCCTCGGGCCCGATCAAGAGGCTGCTGATGCAACGCGCGCTGGGCGTGGCTGGCGAAGTGCCGGCCTCGGTGCGCCGCCCGCCTTCATGAGCGGATGTCGGTGTCCTTGGTTTCCCGCAGGAACAGGAGCCCGATGATACCGGTCATCGCGGCAATGACGATCGGATACCAGAGCCCGTAATAGATATTGCCGCTCTTGACCACCAGCGCCGCCGCCAGGAATGGCAGGAACCCGCCGAACCAGCCATTGCCGATGTGGTAGGGCAGACTCATCGAAGAGTAACGGATGCGGGTCGGGAACAACTCGACCAGATAGGCCGCAATCG
>Ga0224510_10001870_pt1 | contig 13291 bp, 12 predicted proteins | sample SF_May12_sed_USG_FD_170161 | JGI IMG/M metagenome (GOLD analysis project Ga0224510, IMG submission 170161) | Sediment microbial communities from San Francisco Bay, California, United States - SF_May12_sed_USGS_4_1 | ecosystem: Environmental > Aquatic > Marine > Sediment | place: USA: California... | reverse complement strand
CATCGTGGACTGCCGGCTCTCCACGCCACCCGATCACGAAGAGCATCGGAACCGAGTACACATCCGTATCAACCAAGGATAAGAGCGGATTGATGACGTTGCCCAACCCAGAGTTTTGCAAATAGACAAGCGGAATGTTACGGGTCGCGAGGTGATACCCCAGCGCCAGAGCCACGGCCCCTCCTTCGTTGGCAGCGATGAGATGCTCTCCTGGCCCACTCGTATGAGCAATACAGGAGCAGAGTTCTTTGAGCAGAGAGTCCGGCACCCCTGTAAAAAAGTTCACACCGCGCTCTTTGATGCACGTGACAAATTCCTGCGGATTCAACATAAGCAATTTCCTATGGGATACGACTGATTACTGATATGCGTCGTGAGTGGAACCTGTCGACGCAACGGTGAGGCACTCTTCGCAAACCAATGCGGGCAACCACGCAGCCGCATGATCGATCAAAAATTCCCAGCCTGGACCAGGTCATCGAGGCTGTTGATATCGAGCCAGTGCCCCACGGTATACAACACACGAATCGGCAGCTGTCGCTTCAACAATTCCTGTAATAGGTAAGGGATCCCGGCCTTTCGATTCAACGGATCGGCCATCATCGTCGAGAGGATGGTCTGAAGTTGGGCCGCTCCGGCAGGAGACACTTTCAGAAACCCCATCCAGACTCCATGGGTCTGCTCTCTCCCGACCGCATTTCCGAGCTGCTTCAAATAGACCTTGGCATTAAAGGCTTTCTTCGAATTCGGCAGGGAACATTCGACAAAGCCACCGAGGCGCACATAGCTACTCTGGTTCTGCCAATCGCTATCCACGAAGATCACAAAGTCCTCGCTCTCCTGACAGAGGGCCTGCGGGATGTATTTATTGAACAGCACATCTCCATACGAGATGAGCAAATCCTTCGACGGACTCTTCAGCATGCGGAAGGCTTTCTGCAGTGAATCCAACTCACCGGTATCGGCAAAATCATCGTTGTCTAAATATCTCAGGTTGGGGAGATTGACCGCTTCCTTCTTATACCCACGGACGACCGTGATATCCTTAATCCCTACAGCGTTATAGGCATCCACAATATGGCCAAGAATGGGTGTCCCCTGAATCTTGACCATCGTCTTCGGCTGATGCTCGGTCAATTCCCGGAGTTCCTCGCCACGCGAGGCCGCCAGCACGATCGCTCCGGTGTTTTCTGCCCCTCGAGGCAGATACCGGTCTTCGGCATCCTGCAGTTCCGCCGCATTCTGCAAGCGAAAGATCTCGGCAACAGGAGCCACCTTGTCCTCGATAGATAGGAGATGCTCTTGTTCCTTCAGAGTCGAGGCAGTTTTCTGCATGGCCGACACGGCGGACCTGAGTAGGTGATTGGCCCAAATGACGATCGAAAACCCATGCTGTCGAAACACTTCGGTCGGGGTCGCATAATACTTCGTCGGTACAATCACAACAGGGCATCGATTTCCCCACTCCTGCTTGAACGACAGAATTTCATCAGGCACCGACAAGGCGCTATGGATGAGGATCCCATCCGCCCCCGCCTGACGATAGGCCTCAGCCCGACGCAGCGCCTCCGCGAGCCCCCAGCCACAGATAAAGGATTCCACTCTGGCGATAATGCAAAAGTCTGGGTCCGTTTGTGCATCCTTGCCCGCCTTGATCTTGCCGCAAAACTCATGCATGTCCGCCATCGGCTGGGCATCCCCTTTGATGAAACTATTCGTCTTGGGGAACAACTTGTCTTCGATGCACACGGCAGCAATACGCCGTTGTTCCAGTTTGCGGACCAGTCGCTGCATGTTATTGAAATTGCCGTATCCCGTATCGCCATCGAGCAGGATCGGAATCGTGGTCGCATCGGACATGAACTCCAGATTGTCCAAAACCTGGGTCCAGCTGGCCTCGTTGTTATCACGAACTCCAAATTGAGCCGAGATTGAGAGACCACTGGCCCAGATACCTTTGAAGCCGGCTTCTTGAACAATTTTTGCGCTGAGGCCATTATGCGCTTCACAGATAAACTCCAACTGGTCCGACAAGAGAAGCTTGCGAAACTGACTCGCTGGCGTGATACCTGGAGTTGAGCTCATGGCCGACCTTTCCTCTTCCCGTCACAGCAACTCAAGACAGACTCGGCGGATAGAACTGTGTGCAACATTTGGGCGCACAGCATATCCTTTTCTCAAAGAGAAATCATCCTTCCCCCCTCTCGCCACCCCACCAATGCCCCCTGACATCACCTACGAGATTACGCTCCAGCAGGCCGTTTCATCTTGCATATGCGAATATGCTCACCTCATGACACATACGTACTACTCTGTTATGATGCGCCCCGATCGTGCACCTCACCTCTTACTATAAGGAGATCAACATGCGGAGCGTTCTACACACCCTCACATTAATATGCTTTGCGCTCACCCTGGGAGTCACTCCATTCGCCATGGCGGCACCAGAGCAACAGAACAAGATGAAGGCTTGCAACGAACAGGCCAACTCGAAAGGGTTCGGCGAAGGGAAAGGCGATGAACGGAAGGCGTTTATGAAGGAATGCCTTTCCGCCAAGTCGGGGAAAGGCGCAGGCGGCAAGGAGACTCAGCAGAATAAGATGAAGACGTGCAACAAAGAGGCGGGCGAAAAGCAGCTCAAGGGGGAGGAGCGGAAGAAATTTATGAGCGATTGTCTCTCAGCATAACCCTGTTCGGCCGGCGCGGCATGAGGCCGCGCCGAGGTCACTTCATCAGCGCACAGAGCAGCCATGCCACCACCTATTGACGGCCCTGTTCATCATGCTTTTCGAGCTTCTTCCGAAGCTCAATCAATTCCTGTTCCAAGGCGATGAAGCGGTCACTGATGGGATCCGGCAAATCGACTTGATCCATCGTCGCATCAGGTAAGCGCTCGCCCTGGGATTTGATCACACGGCCTGGAACACCGATCACCGTCGAATTGGCTGCGACGTTCTTCAACACGACGGAGTTGGCCCCGATCTTCACGTTGTCACCAATCGTAATCCCTCCCAAGATCTTGGCCCCGGCTCCCACCACGACGTGATTGCCAAGCGTCGGGTGCCGTTTACCTCGTTCTTTGCCGGTCCCTCCCAGCGTCACGCCTTGAAAGAGTGTTACATAATCCCCGATTTCAGCCGTCTCGCCGATCACCACTCCCATCCCATGATCGATGAAAAACCCTGTGCCAATTTTCGCGGAAGGATGAATCTCCACACCGGTCAACCAACGAGCCAGTTGAGAAATCGCGCGGGGCAGGAACGGAATCCCCATCGACCTGAGTCGGTGAGAGACGCGATACGCGAGCAAGGCATGAAAACCTGCATAGGTGAGGATCACCTCTAGCTTGCTGGTCGCGGCTGGATCTCGATCAAAGACAGCCTGAAGGTCCTGTTTGATGTGCGCCAACATCAGCGGTATTTCCTACGGCGTTAGATCGGCTCGATCAAACAGACGGCGTGGGCGATCATCCCCTCTTCATGCCCCACGGCGTCCAGCCCTTCTCCGCTCTTGACCTTCACATTGACCAGTTCGGGATCGATGCCGGCTGCCTCGGCCATCTTCTGCTGCATCACCGAGAGATGCGGTCCGAGCCTAGGCGCTTGGGCTACAATCACCGTGTCAATATTGCCCACTCGATAGCCCTTCATTTTCAGCTTTGACATCACGTCTTCCAATAACTTGAGACTCGAGATGCCCTTGTACTTGGGATCTGAACTGGGGTAGTGCCGCCCCAGATCTCCCTCTCCCATTGCTCCCAAGAGAGCGTCGCAGACGGCATGAACCAGCACATCGGAGTCAGAATGACCAAGTAATCCCTTGCTATGATGAATTTCAACCCCTCCAAGAATCAGCTTACGGCCCGGTCCCAATGGATGGACATCATAGCCATACCCGATACGCATTCCCCTGCTCATGTTGCCCCTTTCCGGTCTCTCGACTGACGGGATGCCAAGATGGCCTCACCGATCACCATGTCTTCAGGCCTTGTCACTTTAATATTCTCTCCGCTCCCTTCCACCACCACGACCGGGTGGCCAGCCCACTCGAACAGGAACGCATCATCAGTGGCATGCACTCCTTCCGCATGAGCCTTCCGATGGGCGTTCAACAACCAATCTCGCCTAAAGGCCTGCGGCGTCTGAGCCAGCCAGAGCGGTTGCCGATCAACGGTCCGTTCGATTCGATGTTCCGTTCCAACCTGCTTGACGGTATCGCGCATCGGCAAGGCGATAATCGCACCTCCCTCTCGGCGTGCAGCCTCAACCACTTCCGTCACCATTTGCTCAGTCAGAAAGGGGCGTACCGCGTCGTGTACGACGACAATCTTCGTCTCCTCCGGCACATGCTCAAGCGCGTGCCGTACTGAATCCTGCCGCTCCCTCCCGCCGGCCACCACCCGCCTAATTTTTGAAAATCCGAATCGGACAGCAAGATCATTCAAACAATAGTCGAGATCAGCCTGCGGCACGGCCAAGATGATCTGATCAATGATTGGAGAGCGCTGAAGTACGCGGAGCGAGTGCACGACCACGGGTTCGCCGCCCAAAGCCAAAAACTGCTTTGGAACGGCACCACCCATGCGAAGGCCTCGCCCGGCGGCAGGGACGATGGCCACGGCTAACTGGGTCTGAAGAAGAAGCGTGTCTGTCTGGTCCATCTGGGTTGCCGATTCATCCCGGTATCTTCATGCAACCAAACACAGGAGCCAGACCCGAGCGATCATACGACGCTTGCAGATCATGGGCGAAGCGTGAGATAGATCGTCCGTCCCTGCCGTTTGAGCAAAAGCAACACCGCTTGATCCTTCGGCAGCTTATTGGCAATCCGTTCAAACGCTTTCACCGAGGTAACTGCCTGCCGGTTGACCTCAAGCACGATATCACCTTCACGAACACCCAATTCTTCAGCCGTACTGCCCGGCTTCACTCGAACGATCACCACACCGCGCTCGCTCGACTTCACTCCATAGCGACCTGCCAACTCTTCGTTCAGATCACGCACGTCAAGGCTGGACAGTATTCCCGTCGGCGTTGCTGAGTCCCCTCCGTCTTCTTCACCGCTTTGCGACATCGACTTGGGCTGCTCGACGATGGTGAGGTCGATCGTTTTAGCCTTCTTGTCCCTGATGATCTTGACGACCACCTTTTTCCCGACCGGCGTCTGTGCGACGGCATTGCGCAAATGCGTCGGCGAGTCCATCGGTTTTCCGTCATACTCAACGATCACATCGGCTCGCTCAAAGCCGGCCTTCTTCGCCGGGCTGTCCTCCATGACATCGCTGACGAGCACACCCTTCGTTTCCGTGATTCCAAACTGCGAGGCCAATTCCGGCGTCAACTCCTGAATCGAGACTCCCAACCACCCACGCACGACTTTCCCGGTCTGTACGAGTTGCCCCATGATCGACTGCGCCATATTGCTCGGCACGGCAAATCCGATCCCCATATTGCCGCCGCTCTGACTGAAGATGGCGGTGTTGATCCCGACCAGCTCACCCCGCACATTGACTAACGCTCCCCCGGAATTTCCGGGATTGATCGCGGCATCGGTCTGAATGAAGTCTTCATACTCGGCAATACCAGCGGCTCGCCCAAGCGCACTGACGATCCCCAGCGTAACAGTCTGGGTCAGTCCGAATGGATTACCGACCGCCAGGACGAACTCTCCGACTTCTAACTTGTCCGAATCGGCCCAGGGTACAAGGGGAAGCCCCGTGGCCTCGATCTTCACGACCGCCACATCGGTCTTGGGATCGGTGCCGATCAACTTGGCCTTGAACTCGCGTTTGTCCGAGAGGGTCACGCGAATCTCATCGGCCTTGCCGACGACATGATTGTTGGTAATAATCAATCCGTTCGAGTCGACAATCACCCCGGACCCTAATCCTCGTTCTTTCTTCTCCTTAGGATGTTCGAACTTTCTGAAAAACTCGTCGCCGAAAAACTTTCTAAATAACGGGTCATCGAAAGGGGTCGCGCCCGACCCTTCCCCACGTCCGCTCTTCGTCGCATAGATATTCACCACCGCCGGTTTCACTGACTTGGCAATATCCACGAACGTTTGGTTGCCCCCGCCCAGGATAGGCTGCGGAGCTGTCGAGACAGGCCTGACGATAGGAGGTGGTGGCACCACTGACGATGAATCGGGCACGGCATGGCCATTTGACAACCAACCAAGGTCCGAGGCTACGACAAACCCAATGATGATTCCAGCCGTCAACAGCGCCGCTGTCACCACCCAGCTTTTCTTTCCTTGTGGGGGCTTGGGACTCGACTCGAATTGATTCATAGTAGTCATTCGCTTGTATCCGTACCCGTGAAAACGTTCACTGAATCGCGCCGCTGTAAATTCCCATGATCGTCTGGAGAAACTTGATGGCCTCTGGTTTCGGCCGCTGGAAGGAGTTTCGGCCGATAATACTCCCGAATCCTCCCCCATCCCGTATCCCCCGAGCCTCTTCAAACACGTTCTTGTCTTCGCTCTTGGCCCCGCCCGAGAAGATCACGATCCTTCGCCCGTCGAATGAACTCTGGACCACATGTTTGACACGCTCTGCCAGCGTCTTAATCGGGATTTGCGCGGATTCGTACACTTTCTTTGCGGCAGTTTGTTCCAAATGTGCCGTCGGCAATTTCACCTTGATGATATGCGCGCCCAGTTGTGCCGCGATCTGCGCGGCATAGGCCACGACATCCATGGCCGTCTCCCCTTCCTTGCTCAAGGCTGACCCTCGAGGATAGGACCACACCACGACAGCCAGGCCACTGGCCTTCGCCTCTTCAGCAATGGCTTGCAGTTGTTCATACATCGCGTTGCAATGGGCGGACCCAGGATAGATGGTGAACCCAACAGCCGAGCAACCTAACCGCAGGGCATCGTTCACACTTCCTGTCACTGACGGCAACGGATCCTTGTCATCATGCAAGACATCATGATTATTGAGCTTGAGAATGAGGGGAATTTGTCCGGCAAACTCGCTGGCCCCTGCTTCTAAGAACCCAAGTGGCGCCGCATAGGCATTACATCCGGCATCGATGGCGAGTTGAAAGTGATAGTGCGGGTTGTACCCGGATGGGTTCGGCGCAAAACTCCTTGCCGGACCATGTTCGAATCCTTGATCGACCGGGAGAATGACCAGTTTGCCGGTCCCGGCCAATTTCCCAGCACGCAACATGCGGGCGATATTCGTCTTTGTTCCGGCGTTGTCACTACCATACCAACTGAGGATCTCTTGCACCCGATCTCCCATAATTCCCTCCAGACAGCTTCCACAGGTCAAAACGATGTGTGATTATGCTCTCCCTTGAATGTACGCCTCCGCCTGCTCGACATCGAGACGACTCCCGATCAGCAGCGAGACACGCTGGTGTAACTTCTTGGCTTCGACGCCCAAAATTCTCGTCGTCCCGGTTGAGGCTTTCCCTCCAGCCTGCTCGACGACAAATGCCAGCGGATTTGCTTCATAGAGCAGCCGCAGTTTCCCTTCCGGTTTGTCGACTTCCCCTGGATAGAGATAGATCCCGCCTCCAAGCAACAGGCGATGCACATCAGCCACCAAGCAGCCGCAATATCTTGCACTATAGGGCCGCCCCGTCGCCTTATCGCTGACTTTGAGCGAATCCAAATACTTCCTTATGCCGTCAGGCCACTTGTTATAGTTCCCTTCATTGGCAGCGTAGACCTTGCCTTTTTCGGGAATCCTCATCCGCTCGTGCGAGAGCAGATACTCGCCGATGTCAGGATCGAGCGTAAACCCATAGACACCTTGCCCAACGGTGTACACCAACATCGTGCTCGATCCATAGAGGAGATACCCGGCCGCAACCTGTTCGGTCCCTGGGCGTATCAGATCCGCTTCTGCCGGCAATCGATCGGTTCGTCCATACTTGAGTACGGAAAAAATGGCCCCGAGCGGCATATTGTTGTCGGTATTGGAGGAACCGTCCAGTGGATCGAACAGCAGCACATACTTGCCGTGCGGCCAATTATCCGGCAGCAAGATAGGCTTTTCCATTTCTTCCGAGGCCAGAGCACAGACATGTTCACTGGATTGAAAGACTTTGACGAAGTCATCGTTCGCGATGGCATCCAGCTTCTTGACAGTCTCTCCCTGGACGTTGGTCTCACCGGTCGTCCCAAGAATATTGATCAACCCTGCGCGCCGAAGATCTTGGGAAATCAGTTTGCCGACCAATCCGATCTGGGTCAACAGACTGGAAAACTCGCCGGTCGCACCTGGATACGACGCCTGACTCCGAATGATAAACTGACTCAACGTAACGGGAAATCGTCTCATCCTACGGCTCAGTATAACGGGTTTATCCTGCGTGAACAACAACCTCCTACTCAAGACTCCGGCTTGACACTACTGACTCCTGACCAGCCATCAACGAGATCGGCGACGATGGCCCCAAGTACGACTTTCGCTTTCATGCGAACAGGGGTCTTTCGATCATCATTGGTGACCCAGACATGAATATCCCCTTTATTCATGAAGAGACCGTGAAACGGCATGATCACTCTGACTCGTACGGTCTCCACTTTCCCCCAGGCCCCTTCAAGGGTCTCGATTCCTTCGACCCGTACCTCAACCGGCCGGTTTTTCTTATCATGATACACATTCATCTTGAGTGAAGCTCCCGGCTTGGGCAGCAACACGGCACGGGTATAGTAGAGGCACGAAATGATGTCGTGAGTGCCGGCTGGAATGGATAATGACTCGGTCGTTCCACCTCGAACGGCAGTGACCGTCCCTTCCTTTTGATGGAACGTATATTCGATATCCTCTTTCTTTCTTCCTTCGCGCCTCCGGAAGGTCAGATGTTCCGGCGTGAGTGTGTCCAAATCCAGGTCCGACTCCACTCGATTGTCGACAGGAAAGAACTTGGTGATGATCGGCGTGGATTGTGCCGTCCCAATCAACTTGGCAGTGGAGGAGGTCCCCTCCCTCCCTTCCATAGGAGCCACTTCCATCACGGCAATTGCCGCAGTCAGGTTGAGCCAGGAGACTTCGTAGGTCAGCCGTTCCCCAATCCTGAAGGGACGCGTCGCTTCCTCCAATCCTTCAGCGGCGGTTGTCCCAAGAGGAACATAGAGGGTCACCAAAACAGCCGCCATTACGGCAGGCCGACCGATGCAGGCACGCAGGCGAGCAAGACTGATCCACGTGGGGACGGCTTCTAGCACGCGAGCGCTCGTTTGGCCTCCACAAGTTCCTCCTCAATGAGCGCTCGAATCGCATGAAGTTGGGCAGAAGACGTCGCTTCAAATCTCAGGACCAAGGCCGGTTGGGTATTGGACGCCCGGATCAAGCCCCATCCATCATCGAATATCGCACGAACTCCGTCGATCGTGATCAGATTTCTCAGGGCCAGTTTCTTCGGGCCAAGACCCTGTTTGGTCTTCAGGTATTCCGTGAATCTCTTGCGAACCTGCTCGACCACATCAAACTTGACGGTGTCTGGAAGATCCACTCGTATCTCAGGCGTGACGACCGACTGAGGCAAATCAGACACCAACGCTGAAAGCGGCTGCTGCGCTTTCGCCAAGATCTCCACGAGCCGACAAGACGCATAGACGGCATCGTCATACCCAAAATACCGATCCGCGAAGAACATGTGCCCGGACATTTCCCCGGCCAACACTGCCCCCTCTTCTTTCATTTTTGCTTTAATCAACGAATGCCCGGTCTTCCACATCACGGCGCGCCCACCGCGCTTGGCAATGTCATCGTAAAGGCTTTGGGACGCTTTAACCTCCGAGATGATCGTACTCCCCGGCTTCTCGGCCAAAATATCTCGTGAGTACAGCACCAGGAGACGGTCTCCCCAGAGCACCTGGCCCTGCTCATCAACTGTGCCGATTCGGTCTGCATCCCCGTCATAGCCGATTCCCACATCAGCCCGATGATCCTTCACCGCTTGCATCAGGTCGGACAGGTTCTCAAGCACCGTGGGATCCGGATGATGGTTGGGGAAACGTCCGTCCAGATCGCAATAGAGCCCCGTGACCTTGCACCCCAGCAATTCAAGCGCTTGCTTGGCAACGAGAGACGCCGCACCATTGCCGCTATCGATCACGACGTGCAACCGATCAGCGTTGACATGAGAAAAGCTTTTCTTGATGTACTCCAGATAGTCAGGGATGATCGGATACTCAGAGAGCTGCCCATTCCCTGAAGCAAAGCTGCCCTGCTCCATCACACGACGCAGTTCTTGAATGTCATCTCCATGGATCGCCGTTTTGCCGACACAGATCTTAAACCCGTTATACTCCGCCGCGTTGTGGCTCCCGGTAATCATAATGCCGCCCCCCACAGGCAGAGTGAACAATGAGAAGTACACCAAAGGGGAAGAGCAGACTCCGATATCGATGACATCAAGCCCGCCGGCAAGCAGCCCCTTAAGAAGCGCCTTATGTAAAGCGGGGGAACTAAGCCGGCCATCACGTCCTACTGTGATCTTCTGGACACCACGCTTGCCGGCATAGGTGGAGAAGGCAAGTCCCAACCGCTCAGCTAACTCTTCCGTCAGCTCAGTGCCGACAATTCCTCGAAGATCATATTCGCGAAACAATCCCATGATGTCTCCAGTATGCTGGCAAGCGAACAAGCAAGAAAGCTGACGATGTATCAGCCTGTCAGCGTGCTTATTTGTTAGCTACTCGCAGTTCTTCCGTAATCATCCTTGAAGCGAACGATATCATCCTCACCCAGGTACGGCCCATTCTGTACCTCGATGATATGCACGGTCTCATGCCCTGGATTTTCGAGGCGATGTTGCGTCTTCACCGGAATGGCCGTACTCTGCCCAACCCGCAAGTCAAAAATCTCCTCACCCCTGGTCACCCGTGCAGTTCCAGCAATGACGACCCAATGTTCACTGCGTTGATGATGCATTTGGAGTGAGAGTCGCCCACCTGGATTGACTGTGACTCGTTTGACTTTGAACCCCGGACCTTCTTCCAACACGGTATAGGTCCCCCACGGCCGCTGAACGGTCAGATGCTCCAAATGCTCCGGTGCTTTCTGCTGTTTCAGAATGTCGACAACTTTCTTGACATCCTGCGCACGTGATTTTGGGCAAACCAACGTCGCATCCGGGGTATCCACCACCACCATATCCTCTAAACCGATCGTCGCCACAACTCGCCGGTCGGCATAGACGATCGACCGACGACTTTCTATGTCGACCACTCGCCCTGTCGTCACATTCCCGGCCTTATCCCTTGGGGCCACCTCATCCAGGCTTCCCCAACTCCCGACATCCGACCATTTAAAATTCACCGGGATCACGGCCGCCTTCGATGAACATTCCATCACTCCATTATCAATGGAGACCGGTTTGATGGTTCGATAGAGGTCTTCAATGGCCGACTTCGGCGCCTGACTCACCCGCAGTTCCTTGATTCGATCCATCGCTCTGGCAATGGCAGGCTGATGCCGACGAATCTCTTCCAAGATCGTCGCAGCCCGCCAGATAAACATCCCGCTGTTCCAATAATAGTTACCGGCCTTGAGATACTGCGTCGCCTTGTCCACATTGGGTTTTTCCACAAATTTGTGGACCGAGAACCCCCGCAACTTTCCCCGTTTCCCCAATGCAACTTTGTCGTTCGGCTTGATATAGCCATACCCGGTTTCCGGACGGATCGGCTTAATCCCAAAGGTCACCAAATAGCCCGCTTCCGCCAATTGACAGGCCAGTTGAACCGCCGCTTCGAAATCTCGCTGACCCGTGACCACGTGATCGGCAGGGACAACCAACATCATCGCGTCAGGATCGCGCCGCTGCGCCTCCAGCGCAGCCAAGGCAATGGCGGGGGCCGTATTCCGTCCTTCCGGCTCCAGCACAAACCCCTCGGCAAGGTCCTCTTTCCAATCGATGAGTTGCACGCGAATGAGATCGGCCTGTGCAGCATTGGTCGAAATCAAGACGTTGGCTGCTGGAGCACAGCCAAGGACACGCCGCATCGTTTGTTGAATCAAGGTATGCTCACCGCCGATCCGCAACAGTTGCTTCGGAAATAGATGTCGGCTCAACGGCCAAAATCTGGTCCCGCTTCCTCCCGCCATAATGACCGGATACAGATGGTTCTGCAGCTTGAGGGTTGAGGTTCGAGGTTTGAGAGAGGCCATACTCAGAGTCTCCGATCCTATGTAGGTTTTCCTGAACTCGAAACCTGAAACTTGACACGTGAACCTTGACCTTGCGCTTCCAGAATCATGTCTGCCAGCTCCCTAACGGCCCCCTCTCCCCCCTTTTTTCGGCACACATAATCCACCGCCCGACGGATCTCCGGCATCCCGTCGGCCGGCGAAGCGGAAAATCCGACTGCCTTCAAGGACTCCAGATCATTGACATCATCCCCGATATAGGCCACCTGGCTCAGCGACAAACCATGACGCGCTGCCATCTCGCGAATCAACGACAGCTTATCCGTCACACCCTGGTGGAGCTCAGGAATCGCCAATTTTTCTGCCCGCCGCGCGACCAATCTGGTTCGCTCCTGCGTCACGATCGCCGTGATGAGCCCAGCCTTCTGCAGGAGTTTGATACCCATCCCATCGCGAGTATTGAACTTCTTCCATTCATCGCCCGACTCGGAATAGTACATGCCGGCGTCGGTGAGGACCCCATCGACATCGGTGGCAAACAACTGGATCTGTCGAAGCACCGTTCGAGACGGCTGCCTTGAGGTCGAACGTCGTCTCACAGTTTTATTCGCGAATGCCATAGGAAACGATTGAACCCTTCATGATCGCTATCATACCCACTCGAGATGGCTTTGCAAAACAATATCACGGCTCACTCGAGCAGACACACGCACGCACCCATTGAAATCACCGTTGGACAGGCTATGAATTATCGGAGCTCAACCGTCCATCAATTAGGCAGGGAGGTCCTGAGGGGAAAGTCGAAAGGGGCGCGGTGAAAATCCTAAGTCTCGTGCAGCATCACTATGGTCGAATACCAAGTCTTGATTCATGCGTTCGGCCATTTCCGACGTCCAATTGCTGTATCGCGGCAGTAGACGAAATGCTGTCACTCCCAACCGAAAGAGCCATCGAGGGATTGTCACCAGATGAGGGATTTTCCCAAGAGCAGCAAAGACGTGGCAGGCCATCTCCCGGTATGACAGAGTTTCACCGCCTGAGAGATTGTATGTCCGGTTCCCAGCCGCAGGCACAGTGAGGGCCGACACACACGCGGTTGCCACATCCTCCACATGCACCGGCTGACGCAACCCATCAGCTCGTCCCAACAAAGGAAACAAACCCCAGCGACGC
>Ga0224510_10001869_pt1 | contig 13298 bp, 10 predicted proteins | sample SF_May12_sed_USG_FD_170161 | JGI IMG/M metagenome (GOLD analysis project Ga0224510, IMG submission 170161) | Sediment microbial communities from San Francisco Bay, California, United States - SF_May12_sed_USGS_4_1 | ecosystem: Environmental > Aquatic > Marine > Sediment | place: USA: California... | reverse complement strand
CACCGCGACGCCGACGTCCGCACCCAGACGCACGCGCACACCGTGGGCCATCGCAGCAGCGGTCTCGGCGGAGACCGCACCGTGACGATCCAGGACATCCTGCGCAACTCCGAGCTCACTCGCCTTCACCGCATTCGCGTAGGCGATGACGCTCCCGCGGAACACGTCACTGGCGCCTGGCACAGCCGTCAGCCGCGCGGCAACCATGCCGCCGGTGCACGACTCGGCCGTCGCGAGGGTGAGCCTGCCCGCCCGACAGAGATCGAGAACGATCTCGGCGATCGTGCGGTCGCTCTCGCTGAAAAAGTGCTTCCCGAGCCGCTCCCGCATGAATCCCACCAAAGCGGTTGCGCGTTCCTCCGAGCCAGGCTCCACGACGACATCGACGTTGATCTCGAAGTCGCGAGCGCAGATCGTGACCTCGACACCATTCCCGTCCCCGCCGGCGTCGGCGAGCGCTTCTGCGACGGCGGACTCCGGCGTTCCGAAGAAACGGAGGATCCTGTGCTCCCGTGCAGGCGCTCGTTCGAGCACGCGCCGCACCGGCTCCGTCTCGAGCGCACGCGGCCAGAGGCGGCGAAGCTCGGGCGGCGGGCCGGGTAGCACGACGACGACGCAGCCGTTTGCGTCGAGGACCACTCCTGGTGCGGTACCGGCGAGACCGAGCGAGAGAGCGCCTTCCGGGAGCGTCGCCTGCTTGCGAACGCCGGTCGTGAAGTCCGCGTAGGGACGCCCTAGCCTGTCCGCGATCATCCGCGAGACGCTGTCGATGTCCCGCTCGAGCGCCTCGTCCACCGCGAGCGCTCGCCCCGCCACGCGCGCAACGAGCTCGATGGTGCGGTCGTCGTGCGTCGGACCGAGCCCGCCTGAGATGAGGCACAGATCTGCGTCGAACCCTTGTCGGAAGGCCTGCTCGAGATCCTCCGGCCGATCACTGACGATGGTGATGCGCTCGGGCTCGAGGCCGAGCCGTACCGCCTCAGCGGCGAGGAACGGCCCGTTGCGATCGTTGCGCTCGCCACGGACGAGCTCGCTGCCCGTCACGACGATGGCCGCTCGCGGACGCGTCAAGAGGTCGTGCGGGCAATCCGACGCGGGGTGACGACGAACGTCGTCCCCACGGGCAAGTCGACGCGGTTGCCATTGAGGCGCACGGACACGTTCTGCGGCTCGGCCAGGGCGAGCTGGAGCCGCGCGCCTTCGAACGTCTTTCGCTGACCTCGCTCGAGCGTCCCGCTGTAGAGGAGCGCTCCGGCGGTCGATCCTGCACGAACCTCCATCCACGAGCCGCCGGTGACTGCGCGCACGGCCAGCCGAGTCTTCTGCCCCGCGCCCGCTGGCTTCGGCTTGACCTGGTTCACGCCTTGTGAAACGAGTCCTGGGACCGTCTCACCTTCCGGTCCACCGAACCTCCAGGCGGCGATGACGAGAGCCGTTGCGACGGCGATGGCGAAGAGCGCGAGCACGGCGATTCGTGATTCACGAACTCCGCGGTCTCGACGTTGAACCGGCACCCGGCGAGAGCGAACGGGAGCGTCTTCCTCGCCGACAGCGAATCGCGTGTTGTACTCGTCGACGAACGGCTGCCCGTCGAGTCCAAGGGCATCCGCATACGTGCGGAGAAAACCGCGGATGTACGTGGGTGCAGGAAGGATTTCGAACCGCTCGTCCTCGAGCGCACGGAGGTACTTGGGGCGGATCTTCGTCCGCTCCTCGAGCTCGGGAAAGTCGAGATCCAGGCGCAGTCGAGCCTCACGGAGGGTGGAGCCGATGTCGAACATGAGCTCGAAGTGTAGAGGGAGTTCCCCGAAGCTCGTCAGTCGCGCGAGCCGACGTACTCCAGGAGCCCGTAGACGCCGAGCGCTACCAGGCCGGTCGCTGCCATGCAGATCCCGACGAACCCGAGCACACGCCCCACCCCAGCGAGGCCGCTGCGGTGGTCCGCCGTGAGTTTCAGTGCACTCTGCAGTCGGGCCTGGCGCGCAAGCGCCAACGAAGCGAAGCCGAGTACCACCGCGACCGGGATCGCGAAGCCCGCGTGGAGCAGGTCGTAGCGCCCACTGAAGCGCGTCAGGTAGACCGCAAGCGGGAGCGACACGACTGAACCGAGGCCGGCGAGGAACGAGCCCCAGGCGGCCCCTGACCTACCCGCAGCCACGCTACTGCTTGACGTACGGCTTTCCAATCGCCGCCGGGGGCGTGGAACGGCCGATGACCCCCGCCACGGCGATGATCGTGAGGACGTACGGAAGCGCCTCGAACAGAGTCGAGACGGAGAGCGAGTACTCCTGCAGACTCTTCGCGAGAGCGCTCGAGAAACCGAACAGGAGGCACGCCATCGCAGCTCCGAACGGCCGCCAGTTCCCGAAGATGAGCGCCGCGAGCGCGATGAACCCGCGTCCCGCGGTCTGGTTCGGCTCGAAGCTGTTCACGAAGCCGAGGGCGAGGTACACGCCGCCGGCCGATGCGAGGATTCCGGAGAGAATCACCGCTGCGTAGCGAGTCATGAACACATTGATTCCGACCGTGTCGGCTGCACGAGGGTGCTCGCCGACGCTCCGCAGCCGCAGCCCGGCAGGCGTTTTGAAGACGGCGACCCACACCGCGACCACGAGTGCGAAGCCGACCCAGACCAGGAGGTCCTGTCCAGCGAACGAATCTCCGAGGAAGCCTCCGAACCGATCCGGGGGAACGTCGTAGAGGAACGACAGCGAGATGTCGGGAACCGTCGAGAGACCCTCCGAGGGCGTGCCCTGCGCACCGTAGATGCGGATGTAGAGGTAGCCGGTGATGCCGAGCGCGAGGAAGTTGATCGCCGTGCCCCCGACGATCTGGTCGGCGCGCAGCGTGATCGAGAAGAAGGCATGGATCAAGCCCATCGAAGCTCCGGAGAGCAGTCCGATGAGGATCCCGAGTACCCACGATCCGGTTACATCGGCGCCCCAGATCGAGAAGAACGATCCCATGAGCATCATTCCCTCGAGCCCAATGTTCACGACCCCGGACCGCTCCGAGAACAGCCCTCCGAGTGCGGCGAACACCAGAGGCGTTGCAAAGCGCAGCGTGGAGGCGAACAGCGCGCCCCAGATGACGACGGCGTCCAGGTTGTCCACACTCGAGCGCGTCGCCAGGAAGCCGATCGCGAATCCGGCTACGCCCGCGGCGGTGGCGTAGGCGCCGATACGCCGCTCACCACGAATCATCGATCCGATACCGATCGTGACCGCGATCAGCCCGATGACCGTGGGCATGACAGGACTGCGGACTCCGATCGGCGGGAGGGTGACGAGGGCCGCGGCGAGCCCTACGAGCACCCCAGCCCAAGCGATTCCGCTCCAGCCGCGCGCTCGGGGATTGATGACACGTCTCACGCTGCAGCGCTCACTTGGCGTCTTCGCAACCTCCGCAGGAGGAGCAGGATGACGATGTCGGCACCTACGAAGAGCACGATCAACCCCTGGATGATGATCGTGAGCGGAGTTGCAAGCTCGGGCGGGAAGATCTCCGGGTCGAGGTTCCGGGTGGACGTTCCCGTCTGGAGCGCAGCGAAGAGAAGGGCCGCGAGACCGATGCCGAGCGCCGTGTTACGGCCGAGCAACGCCACTGCGATCCCGATGAAGCCGATCGACCCTGCGAAGTCGGTCGTGTCGAGCCGGAACTTCCAGCCGAGGACGTCCAGCGCGCCCGCAAGTCCCGCGAAACTTCCCGCAATTCCCATCGCGAGGACGTAGCTCCGTGCGACACTGATCCCGCCGTAGCGCGCGGCCTCAGGGTTGTACCCGACCGCGCGGACCTGAAAGCCGAGCGTCGTCCGGTTCAGGAGAAGGCTGTAGACCACAAGCGAGGCTATCGCTACGCCGAGGCTGATCCAGGGAAGACCCTGGAGGTCAGGATGGCCCCAGACACCGGCCTGGGTGAGCTTCGACCCGTCGTCGATCGTGTTCGAGGCGGGGATCTCCTTGGCCTGGTCGTTCTGCAGCGGGCCCTCGAAGCCGAAGAGGTAGGTCCCGACCCAGATGACGGTCCAGTTGAGCATGATCGTCGTGATCACCTCATGCGCGCCGACCGTCGCCTTGAGGAAGCCGGCGACGGCGGCGAGCCCGGCCGCGGCGCCCATCGCCGCCAGCATGCACAGAAGAACCAGCGGCACGGGCGCGAGATCGACGTGGAGCGGCAACTCCGCTGCGACGATGACCGCGACGATCGCGCCCGCAAGGTACTGCCCTTGGCCACCGATATTGAAGAGCCCGCAGCGGAAGGCGAACGCGACTGCGATTCCTGTGAGCACGAGCGGGACCCAGACGAGCAGCGTCTGTTGGAGCTTGATCGCCGGAGTGCACGGATCCGTGCACGTGTTCCAGGGGAGGAACCAGTCGAGTCCCGCGCCGTCGAAGATCGCGCGGTACGTCTGCAACGTATCGGGGATGCTCTTCGTCGTGGCGAAGACGACGACGCCACCGATCAGGAACGCGAGCGCTGCGGTCAGGAGAGGTGCAATGAGGCCGCCCGCCTTCTGAAGAAGGAGGTAGCGGCCGAGAGCGCCTGTCGAGTCCGGCTCCTCGGGGGGAAGCAAGCCCTTCTGCATGACTGTCGTCATGCACCACCCCCCTGTCTGCCGCCGCCCGTCATCGCGACGCCGAGCTCCTCCTCGGTCGCCGTCGGCGGGAACTCGCCGACGATCTCACCCTCGTAGATGACGAGGATGCGGTCGGCGAGCGAGATCACCTCTTCGAGCTCGAGCGAGACGAGGAGCACTCCGCGACCCTCGTCGCGCTCCTCGACGAGCCGGCGATGCACGAACTCGATGGCGCCAACGTCGAGACCGCGCGTCGGTTGCGCTGCGATGAGGACACGTGGATCCCGGTTGATCTCGCGGGCGAGGATGACCTTCTGCTGGTTTCCGCCCGAGAGAGCGCTCGCGTACGTCTGGGGGTTCCCGCCGCGGACATCGAACTCCTTGATCAGGCGGCGCGCGCTTTCGACGAGCCGGCCCGGGAAGAGCCACCCGAAGCGCGAGTCCGGCGGTTTGCGGAAGTCGTGAAGCGCGATGTTCTCGGCGATCGAGAAGTCGAGGACGAGCCCGCGGTGCTGGCGATCCTGGGGGATGTGGCCGAGGCCTTGCTCGAAGTGAGCCTTCGCACTTTCGCGGGTAACGTCGCTTCCAGCCAGGACGACGCGCCCGGACTCGCTCTTGCGTAGCCCCGTCAGCGCGTCGATGAGCTCGGTCTGTCCGTTGCCGTCAACGCCTGCGATCGCGACGATCTCTCCCGCGCGCACGTCGAGCGACACGTCCCTGACCTTCTCCAGCCCTCGATCGTCCCGCACGTGTAATCCCTCGACCTGGAGCAGCACGTCGCCCGGTGAGGCCGCCGGCTTATCCACCGTAAGGAGGACCTCGCGGCCGACCATGAGCCGTGCGAGTCCTTCCTCGGTCGCACCTCTTGCCGGAAGCGTCTCGACCGTCTTCCCTCGCCGGAGAACCGTGATCCGGTCTGCGATCTCGAGCACCTCGTTGAGCTTGTGGGTGATGAAGACGATCGACATCCCTTCCTGTTGCAGCGAGCGCAGGATCCCGAAGAGTTCACCCGTTTCCTGCGGCGTTAGGACAGCGGTCGGCTCGTCGAGGATCAGAATGTCAGCTTTGCGGTAGAGCGCCTTCAAGATCTCGACCCGCTGCTGCTGTCCGACGGTGATGTCGTGAACCAGCGCATCCGGGTCGATAGCGAAGTCGAACGAGGACGCGAGATCGCGAACGCGGTCCCTCGCCGCCTTGTAGTCGAGGAGGACGACGTCGTGGCGCGGCTCCACGCCGAGGACGATGTTCTCCGCGACCGACATCACCGGGATGAGCATGAAGTGCTGGTGCACCATCCCGATCCCCCTGGCGATGGCCTCCTGGGGCGAGCCCATGCGCACGACCTCTCCGTCGATGCGGATCTCGCCCTCATCCGGGTGGTAGAGCCCGTAGAGGACGTTCATCAGCGTTGACTTGCCCGCGCCGTTCTCGCCGAGCAGCGCGTGCACCTCGCCGCGGCGAAGGTCGAAGTCGATGTGGTCGTTCGCGAGGACGCCGGGAAACTGCTTCGTGATGCCGCGGAGCTCGAGGACCGGAGGTTCGGAAGCCACGTGAGTCACGATTCTAGGCGGTCGTGAGAACCGAGCGGGGGTCGGACCCATCGGATCCGACCCCCAACTCCAATCCTGTCGAAGGGTACGGGCCTCTTGCCCGCCTCCTTACGTTCTAGAACTTCACGGTCTGCTTGATCTTGATCTTGCCGTTGGCGATCTGCCTCTTGATCGCATTCAGCTTCGCGATGTCCGCCTTCGGCACCCTCGGGCTCACCTTGCCGTAGCCGATGCCCCCGTTCTTGACGGTGAAGGGGAAGTCCAACTGGCCCGTGAGCGCGCCGTTGTACGCACGCCGAGTGATCTTCACGACGCTGAGGTCGACCTTCTTGACCGCGCTCGTGAGCATGTGCGCTCCCAAGTACGACTGGTCAGCGTCCACGCCGATCCCCCACACCTTCTTCTCCTTCGCCGCCGAGAGGGCACCGAGGCCACAGCCGCCGGCGACTTGGAAGACGACCTGAGAGCCGCGAGCGATCTGCCGCAGTGCGACTTCCTTGCACTTCGCCTGGTCACTGAAGGTCGGGTCGTTCGCGTAGTTCGAGAGCACCGTGATCTTCGGATTCGCTCTCTTGGCGCCCTGGATGTAGCCGCTCATGTACTTCACGATCGCGGGAACTGCGTTCGCCCCCACCGAGCTGACGACCTGTTTGCCGCCTTGACGCTTCGCCGTGAGTCCAGCGAGGTACCCGACGAGGTAGCCGGCCTCGTGCTCGGCGAACACGATTCCGGTGAAGTTCTTCGGGTTCGCGGGCAAGAGAAACTTCGTCACGTCGATACCGGCAAACTTCTGATTCGGGTACCGGGGAGCGACGGTGTTCAGATGCTCCGCATGGAAGAAGCCGACGCCGAAGATGAGGTCGTACCCAGCCGAGGCGGCTGCCAGGAGGTTCGGTAGACGGTCCTCGGCCTTGGTCGTTACGTAGACGCGCGTCGGGATTCCGAGCTTCTTCCCGGCGGCGATGCGTCCCTTGTTGGCGAGCTCGTTGAACGACTTGTCCTGGAGGCTCCCGATGTCGGTGACGATCGCCATCTTGAAGTCCTTCTTCTGGGAACTTGCCGCCCCAGCGGAGCCCGCTACCAGCGCAAAAGCTGCCATGAGGCACAGCGCGGCGCCAAGCGTCCATCTGCTTCTGGTCACTTGCCCTCCTTCGATTTGGTCTGCTGCCCTTGTACGGAAGCTTGATCTAACCGTAAGTTGGCCCAGTTCTCAAGTGGGTAAAGGCCTCCGGAGGCTGCGGGAGACTACTGATCCAGGCGCTGCGTCAGACCGTATGGACGTCGGCCTCGGACACGAGCACGCGCCGCGGCTTCGATCCTTCGTAGCCGGAGATGATCCCGCGGCGCTCGAGCATGTCGATCAGGCGGCCCGCGCGCGTGTATCCGACACGGAGTCTGCGTTGTAGCAACGAGACAGAGGCAGTCTGTGTCTGGACCACGATCTCGATCGCTCGATCGAGCAGCGGATCCTCGTCGGGGTCGAACTCGCCGTCTTCCTCACCCTCCTCGTACGCCACTTCGGGCGCTTCGAGGAGCGACTCGTCGAGCTGTTGGCCACGCTGCGAGCGGCACTGCTCGACGACGAGCGCGACCTCTTCCTCGGTGACGTACGCGCCCTGAAGTCGCTGCAAGCGGGATGTTCCGAGCGGCTTGAACAGCATGTCGCCCTGCCCGAGGAGGCTCTCGGCGCCAGCTGTGTCGAGGATCACGCGCGAGTCGGTCTGGCTGGAGACGGCGAATGCGATGCGTGACGGGACGTTGGCCTTGATCATCCCGGTGATGACGTCCACCGAGGGTCGCTGGGTGGCGAGCACGAGGTGGATCCCGACAGCCCGTGATTTCTGGGCGAGTCGGATGACGCAGTCCTCGACGGCTTGCGGCGAGATCATCATCAGGTCGGCGAGTTCGTCGATGACCACGAGGAGGTACGGAAGCGTTGCCTCCCCGCGCGCGCGAAGCGCCCGGTTCGCCTCGGGCAGGCTCCTGGCGCGGACGAACGAGAGCCGCTCGTAGCGGCGATCCATCTCTGCGACGACGTTCATGAGGACGACCGCCGCCTCCTTCGGACTCGAGACGACCGGCGTCATCAGGTGCGGGATCGACTCGTAGTAGCCGAGCTCGATGCGCTTCGGGTCGATGAGGATCATTCGCACGTCGTCGGGCGTGGCACGCAGCAACGTCGACGTGAGAATCGTGTTGATGCAGCCCGACTTGCCCGAGCCCGTGGTGCCCGCGATGAGAAGGTGCGGCATGCGAGCGAGGTCGGTCCAGACCGAGTTGCCAGAGATGTCCTTGCCGAGCCAGACTGCGAGCGGGCTCGCGGAGGCCGGTAGGTCGTCGTAGATGTCGCCGAGGGTGACGAGCCGCGGCGAGAGGTTCGGGACCTCGACGCCAACGGCCTGCTTCCCCGGAATCGGGGCGAGGATCCGGATCTCCGTCGTGGCAAGTGCATAGGAGAGGTCGTCCTTGAGACCCGCGACCTTCGAAACCTTCGTTCCGGGCGAGAGCTGCAGCTCGTAGCGCGTGACTCGCGGGCCGGAGATCTGCCCCAAGACCGTGGCGTCTACACCGAACTCGGACAGTGTTCGCACGAGAAGATCTGCCGTGCGGGCTCCCGGGTCGCCGCTCGAGGCCGCAACCGCCGGTGAGCTGCGCAGGAGCGTGCGATCGGGAAGTCGGTACTCAGAGTGCTCTGCGGAAGTCTCGAAGACGGTCTCGACGCTTTCGAACTCCGGCTCGGGCCCGTCGGCGATGAGCGGCGGTGGATCTCCCGATGGCGCTTCCCCGACGATGTCCGGGTAGGCCTCCGCTCCGTCGAGCACGCCTCGAGCAGGCGCGGGAACGAGCGTCGGCGGCAACCCGACGTCCTCGGCGGTCTGCGACTCGCTCGACACCCAGTCGAAAGCACGCATCGCACCCGAGCTGGCGCGCTGCACAACGTGACCCGTGCGCCGGAGGATTGCGCCGGTCGATGCGCCCGTCACGAGCAGGAGGCCGCCGAGAAGAAGCGCGCCTCCGATGATCGCCGCTCCCGTCTCGCCTATCAGCGCAGCCAGCGTGCCGCCGATGGCCATCCCGATCCATCCTCCGCTGTCTTTGCCGAGGAGCGTCATCAGACCGAGAAAGCTGACACCGACGCCCAGCCTGAACGGTCGCACTTCGAGGAGGGCGCTACGGGCGAGCATGAGCCCGCCCAGGACAAGAAGGACGATGGGAAGAACGTACGCAGCGCTGCCGAGCACCTGCTGGAGCGCGTCGGCAAGCCAGGAGCCGACCGCGCCGCCGTCGAGGCCGAGGTAGAGGATCGCGCAGAACACGAGGCCGAGCGCGAGGAGCGCGAGCCCCAGCAGCTCGTTCTCGTGATGGGAGCGCGTGCGACGTTGCTTTCGCCTCTTGACGCGCGAGGGGACGCGCGGCCGAAGCGGCCGCTTCTTTCTTCGGGCAGCCATGGTCGGTCGATTCGCCGTGCGACGGCGCGCTCCTCCGAGCTCAGACTTGCGCGCGACTCCGGGCTCGAGAGGCGCGGCCGCGCCCGACGCCACCGGGACGTCAGCGCGCCCGACCAGCTCGAGGATCCGAAGTGCATTCGCCGTCGTCTTCGCGAGCGTCTGGTTTCCGTACGTCGTCGTCACCCCGAGCAGGTCGAGCTCGAGGCTCGCGAGCGCGAGCAAGAGCGCGATCGCGTCGTCGTGCCCGGGGTCGCAGTCGAGGATGACTGGGATCGGCTCCTGAGACATGGCGCGAGTATCGTGCGCCCACGTGGACAGCGTCCGGAGAGATCTCCTCGCTTTCGCGCTCTCCTTGCCCGAGGTCGTCGAGGATCACCCTTGGGCCGAGACCGTGGTGAAGGTGGGCAAGAAGATCTTCGTTTTTCTCGGTGGAGAAGCATCCGCGAGCAGGGTCACGGTGAAGCTCGTCGAGTCGCACGGCCACGCGCTCTCGATCGAGGGCGCCCTGCCGAGCGGCTACGGTCTCGGCAAGGCCGGCTGGGTGACGGTTCCCTCCGACGACGAGGACGTCGACCTCACACTGTTGTGCGACTGGGTCGAGGAGAGCTACCGGATAGTCGCGCCCAAGCGGCTTGTCGCCCTGCTTGACGCGGCGTCCGGCTAGCAGCTCGTCACGAGCGAAGAATCGCGTCGATCTCAGCAGTCGTCGGGAGCGACGGCTGTGCGCCCATGCGGGATGCGGCGCACGCTCGCTCGAGCGCCGTCTGCGGCTCGCGGCCCTCGAGCACCGAGACCAGAAGGCACGCGGTGAACGCGTCGCCTGCCGCCGTCCCGTCGACGGTCTCGACGACCGGAGGCGTCGCGCGAGCGATCTCCTCATCGTCTTCGTAGAGCACCGCTCCTTCCGTTCCAAGCGTGACTGCGACCAGCCCGTCTCGGCGGGAGAGCGTCTCCAGCTCGAAGCGGTTCACCACGGTGAGGTCGGGATCGACGGCGATCGAGCGAGCCGGAGCGGCGTTGAGGCAGAAGACCCCTGTGCACTCCTCCCACGCGGCGAGCACCGCGGCATCCGGTATCTCGAGCTGGCAGAGGACGGCATCGTGTTCCGGAAGACGGATTTCCGCGAGGGCCGCATTCGCACCCGGCGCCACCACGATCTCGGTCTCTCCGTCGGCGTCCACGAGAATGAGCGCGACTCCCGTCGGCTCATCGAGGACCTCGAGCTGGAGAGACACGCCTGCCTCTCGCAGACCAACGAGCGCCTCCTCTGCCTGTGGATCGCGGCCGACGGCGCCGATCATGGTCACGTCGGCCCCGAGGCGGGCGCACGCGACTGCCTGGTTCGCGCCCTTGCCTTCCTCCTGGATATCGCGCAAGCGACGCTTCGCTGATTGTCTCGCCCGGCCGTGGAAGCCGCTTGCAGCGCGCGACGAGGTCGAGATTGATCGACCCGACGACGACGATGCGCGGAGCGCTCACCGGTACGAGCTCGATCAGGCGGCGAGGGCGCGCAGGTCGTCGACCGTCGACCCGAGCAGGGTGTCCTGAAGATCGAATAGGCCGGCCCAGAGCGACGAGCGGTCGGGTACCGCATCGAGGCTCGCCGCCGTCGTCAGCCCCTCGAGCGCCCGTACGAGCACGGCGAGCTCGAGGTAGACGGCGGCCACGCGGTTCGGGCACGCGCGCACTCCCGCGCGATCGAGTATCGGCCGCCACTCGACGAGCTCCCCCGCTCCTGGCCCGCCGTACCACGACCGGCCCTCGGCGCGTTCGGGTTCCAGCTCCAAGAGATACTGCGAAAGCGGTTGTTCGAGACCTGCGATGGCAGTCTCGACCCGATCCGCTGCATGCCGTAGGGCGGCCTGGCGGCCTCCCGGGGTAGCGGGCATTGCGTCGCCCCTTCCCCACCGCTCGAGGAGCCGGCAGAACGCCAGCGACGACGCCTCGCACGCGCGCAGCTGGCGGATGAGCCGCGCAGCCGAGAGCTTGCTCGCTGCGTTGCCCTCGATAACCGAGTCCCAACCGGCCATCTAGCTAGTCGTCTCTCCGGGAAGTCCGGTGCCCATTCGCCGGCGAGAACCGAGCAGGCCTAGGACGCAGGGAGGCCGCATACCAGAAGGTATGTGGCCGACTGAGGACGACGGCATGAGAAGTGTTCGCAGTCGCGCGAAGGGGTGCCGTATCTTCCGGAGCGACCACTAGACCTCGATGACGACCGGAAGGATCATCGGACGCCGCCGGGTGCGGTCGTAGACGATCTGGCCGACAGCGTCGTGGATGTGCTCCTGGAGGAGCTTGATCTCCGTGACATGTCCCTTTGCGAGCTCACGAACCACACGATCGGCCTCGACGCGCAGTTCGTCCAGTAGGTCCTCCGACTCTCCGAAACCGCGCGCAATGAGCTCCGGTGGCGCGATCTCGCCTCCGTCCGACGACGCGAGCGTGGTCACGACGATCAACACACCGTCGTCCGCAAGCCGCCGGCGGTCGCGCAGGGCCACATCCTGAAGCTCCCCGACCCGCAGGCCGTCGACGAACGTGATACCCGCGTTGACGCGATCGACGAGGCGAGCGACACCGCGCGAAAGCTCCGCCACCGAGCCGTTCTCGGCGATGAGGATCCGCTCCTCGGGAACCCCGGCCTCGCGTGCGAGCTTTGCGTGCGCCGCGAGCATGCGGTACTCGCCGTGAATCGGCATGACGTGGCGCGGTCGCAGGAGCGACAGCATCGTCCGTAACTCCTCCTGGCAGGCATGGCCCGAGACGTGCACGGTCGCGATCTCCTCGTGCAAGACCTCGGCACCTGCGCGCGCGAGTTGGTTGATCGAGTCGTGCACGCGCAGCTCGTTGCCGGGAACGGGCTTCGCAGAGATGATCACCGTGTCGCCCGGCTCGACGGACACGGCCTTGTGGTCGCCGTACGCGATGCGTGTAAGCGCCGACATCGGCTCGCCCTGGCTCCCGGTGCAGAGCACCAGCACCCGCTCAGGTGGAAGCTGAGCGGCTTCGTCCGGATTGATCACCGCGTCCGCGGGGAGCGAGACATAGCCGAGATTGCTGGCGATGTTCAGGTTCTTCTTCATGGAGCGCCCGACGACCGTCACCTTGCGGCCGCATTCGACGGCGACTTCTGCTGCCTGCTGCATGCGGTGGATGTTCGATGCGAACGACGCCACGAGGATCTTCCCTCGACGCAGCGGGAAGAGCGCTCGGAAGGCTTCACCGACGAGCCGCTCGGATCCGGTGTTCCCGGGCCGCTCTGCATTCGTCGAGTCCCCGAGGAGGAGGTCGACGCCTCGGTTCCCGATCTCGGCGAGCTTGCCGACGTCCGTCTTCTGCCCGTCGATCGGCGTGTGGTCGAGCTTCCAGTCGCCCGTGTGCACCACGCGTCCGGCCGCTGTCTCGATCACCAATGCGGCGGCGTCGGGAATCGAGTGGGCGACGCGGACGAGCTCGACGGTGAACGGGCCAAGCTCGAGCGGTTCGTCGCCCGGTGCGGCCTCGAGGAGCTCCGCCGCCTGCCCGAGACCGTGCTCGTTGAGCTTCGACTTGACGAGTCCGAGCGTCAGCCGCGTCGCGATGATCGTCTGCACCTCGACCTCGCGCAGCAGGTACGGGAGGCCGCCGACGTGATCCTCGTGTCCGTGCGTGAGAATGACCGCGCGCACGCGCCGACCCGCCAGGTAGCCGACATCGGGGAGCAGGAGATCGACGCCGAGGTGC
>Ga0224510_10001867_pt1 | contig 13311 bp, 7 predicted proteins | sample SF_May12_sed_USG_FD_170161 | JGI IMG/M metagenome (GOLD analysis project Ga0224510, IMG submission 170161) | Sediment microbial communities from San Francisco Bay, California, United States - SF_May12_sed_USGS_4_1 | ecosystem: Environmental > Aquatic > Marine > Sediment | place: USA: California... | reverse complement strand
GTCGTAGGCGGCGAGGGCGAGACCCTCGTGACGGGCGACGCCGTCAACGTCGCCGCACGCCTCGAGCAAGCAGCACAGCCCGGTGAAGCTCTCATCGGCGCGGAGACAAGAGCGCTCGTGCGCGACGCCGTAGCGATCGAGCCCGTCGAGCCGCTCGTCTTCAAAGGGAAGTCCGAGCCGGTCGAAGCCTTCCGCCTCCTCGAAGTGCTTCCCGACGCCGACGCGCTCGCGCGTCATCCGGAGACGCCGCTCGTCGGCCGCGAGCGCGAGCGCCAGCGGCTCTGGCGCGATTTCGAGGACGCCGTCGCAGACCGCACGTGCCGGCTGTTCACACTCCTCGGCCCGGCGGGGATCGGCAAGTCACGACTCGTCGCGGACTTTCTGGACCGAGTGGGCAATTCCGCCGACGTCCTCCGCGGGCGCTGCCTGAGCTACGGGGAAGGGATCACGTACTGGCCGCTGGTCGAGATGCTCGTCTCGGTCGGCGTCGATCCCGATTCTGTGATCGGATCGTCGCCCGAAGAGACTCGACTCGCCTTCCGTCGCCTGCTCGAGAGTCGCGCGGCCGATCGGCCTCAGGTCGTCGTCATCGATGACCTGCAGTGGGCCGAGCCCGTGTTCGTCGACCTCGTCGAGCACATCGCCGACCTCTCACGCGATGCACCGATCTTCTTGCTCTGCGTCGCGCGCACCGAGCTCCTCGACGTTCGTCCCGGATGGGGAGGCGGAAAGATGAACGCGACGTCGCTCTTGCTCGAGCCGTTGGGGGCAGAGGAATGCGCTGATCTCATGGACAGCCTCGTCCCTGACGCCGCGCTCGACGCGGGGTTGCGGGAGCGCATCACGGTCGCTTCGGCCGGAAATCCGCTCTATGTCGAAGAGATGCTCGCGATGGTGCGCGAGCACGGTGGCGAGGGCGAGATCGTGGTTCCGCCGACGATCCATGCCCTCCTCCAGTCCCGCATCGACTCGCTCGACGGCGACGTCCGTGTCGTCATGGAGCGAGGCTCTGTCGAGGGCGAGGTGTTCCATCGTGGTGCCGTTTCCGAGCTCTCTCCGGATCTCGTACGACCGGCGGTCGAGTCGCACCTCGCCACGCTCGTCCGCAAGGAGTTGATCCGCTCGACCCCGCCGACGTTTCCGCAGGACGAGGGCTTCCGCTTCCGCCACCTCCTCATCCGCGATGCCGCCTACGAGTCGCTGCCCAAGACGACCCGAGCTCAGTTGCACGAGCAGTTCGCAAACTGGCTCGGACAACACGACCTCGTCGAGCGGGACGAGATCCTCGGCTACCACCTGGAGCAGGCGCGCCGCTATCGGGCAGAGCTCGATGCGGACGACCCCGCCCTTCCGGCTCTCTCCGCCCGGGCGGCCGAGCACCTCGCGGCTGCCGGGAGCGGCGCTCTCGATCGTGGCGACTTCGATGCAGGTCGCGGGCTGTTGCGGAGAGCAACCGCTGTTCTTCCACCCGGAGACGAGCGTCGTCTTGCCCTCGCGCTGGATCTCTCCGTCGCGCTGCGTGAGTCCGGCGATCACGCTGAGTCAGCCGCTGTTCTCGAGGAGGCTCGCGGATCGTCGGATCCCGAGACCCGGGCGCTCGTCGCGCTCCAAAAGGCCAGCTGGGCTCTGGTGACTGCAAGCGACGTCGAAGCTGATGAGCGGCGCGTCCTGAGAGACGAGGCTCGCGCCGTTCTCGAGGCGGCGGGCAATGACGAAGGGCTCGCCCTCTACTGGTGGAGCGTCGCTTTGGAAGCGTGGTTCGCGCTGCGTGCAGCCGAGACCGCAGTCGCCTGTGAGCAGTCGCTCGCCTATCTCGAGAGAGCCCAAAGGGCGCGCCTCGCGAACCCGGTCGGGGCCAGGTTGATCTCGTCCTACGGGTTCGGCCCCACTCCCGTCGGGGAGGCGATCGAGCGCGTGACGGCGATCCGTCACGGCCAGCGTGGCGCGCTCGCCGAGGCGTGGTCGAGGGCCGTTCTCGGCAGGCTTCTGGCCATGCAGGGGGAGATCGATCGCGCGCGCGAGCTCGTTCGCGGTGGGCGCCAAGCGTACGCCGACGCCGGGCTGCTAATGAGCGCCGGCGGTATGAGCATGACCGAGGCTGCCGTCGAGTTCCGAGCCGGCGACGCCGTTGCTGCGGAGGTAGTCCTGCGCGAGGGTCTCGAGCTGCTCGAGCGCATCGGCGACCGGGCCTACTACCCGACGGCCGCGCTCGACCTCGCGAAGTGTCTCTACGACCAGGACCGCTATGACGAGGTCGGCGCGCTGTGCGAAGCCGCGCGGAAGACCACCGGCGCCGACGACCTCGTCAACGTCGTCGAGCTCGAAGGGCTCGAGGGTGGTCTGCTCGGGCAGCGTGGGAATCACGACGAGGCTGGCGAGAACGCTCGCCGAGCGGTGGAGCTCGCGGAGACGACGGACTTCTTCGAGACGCGCGCCTGGGCCCGGCTCATGCTCGCCGAGACGCTTGCGCTCGCGGGGCGAGTGGACGAGGCGTCCGAGGAAGCCGCCGTCGGGCTCGGCCACTATGACGCGAAGGGCGACGTGACCGGCGGCGCTCGAGCCCGAGCGCGACTCGCGAAGCTCGGTATCGAGGTCGGCTGATCGCCGTTGCGGAGCCCTGCTAACGTCGCGTGATGGAAACCGAGTTCCGCCAGGAGCAGATCGAGCGGCTCGTCGCCTTCGAGCGCAAGTTCGGCAAGGAAGGGCTCACGTTCGACGATGTGCTGCTCCTGCCTGCGGAGTCGCACGTGCTGCCGAACGATGTCTCGACTGTCACGCGGCTCACGCCGACGATCTCCCTGAACATTCCGCTCGTCTCGGCCGCGATGGACACGGTGAGTGAGGCGCGACTCGCCATCGCGCTCGCCCGCGCAGGCGGGATGGGCATCGTCCACCGCAACCTCTCGATCGCCGACCAGGTTGCAGAGGTCGACAAGGTGAAGCGCTCCGAGTCGGGGATGATCGTCGAGCCCGTGACCTTGCGTGCGAGCGACCTCGTCGCTGACGCCCTCGAGCTCATGGAGCGCTACCGGATCTCCGGCGTCCCGATCATCGACGACGAAGGCGTACTCGTCGGCATCCTGACGAACCGCGACCTGCGCTTCGAGACCGACACCTCGCAGCGGGTCTCAGCGCTCATGACAAGCCGGAACCTCGTGACGGCTCCGCTCGGGACGACGCTCGACGAAGCCGAGGCGATCCTCCACCGCAACAAGATCGAGAAGCTTCCGGTGGTCGATCACGACGGTCGCCTCAAGGGCCTCATCACCGTCAAGGACATCTCGAAGAAGATCAAGTACCCGGACGCGACGAAGGACGACCAGGGCCGCCTGCGCGTAGGTGCCGCGGTCGGCGTCGGCCCTGGCGCGCTCGAGCGGGCAGCCGCACTGGTGGATGCCGAGGTGGACGTGCTGGTCGTCGACACGGCGCACGGTCACTCTCACGGCGTCCTCGATGTCGTCCGCAAGATCAGGGCGGCGCACGAGATCGAGCTCATCGCGGGGAACATCTCGACGGGCGATGGTGCGCTTGCGCTCGTGGATGCAGGGGCGGACGCGGTGAAGGTCGGGCAGGGGCCTGGATCAATATGCACTACCCGAGTAGTCGCAGGAGTAGGCGTCCCTCAGGTGACAGCCGTGTACGACGCGGCGCAGGCTCTCGCGGACCACGGCGTTCCCGTGATCGCCGACGGCGGCGTCCGTTCGTCAGGCGACATCGCGAAGGCGATCGCTGCCGGCGCAGACGTCGTGATGCTCGGCTCGATGCTCGCCGGCACCGACGAGGCTCCCGGCGAGGTCATGGTTGCGCAGGGCGAGCGCTTCAAGGAGTACCGCGGGATGGGCTCGCTCGGCGCGATGAAGGCGCGCTCGTTCTCGAAGGATCGCTACTTCCAGGGCGACGTCGAGGATGTCGAGAAGCTCATACCCGAGGGGATCGAAGGCCGCGTCCCGTACAAGGGCCCGCTCTCTCCGATCGTCCACCAGGTTGTCGGAGGGCTAAGGCAGTCCATGGGCTACTGCGGTGCGGCGACCATCGAGGACATGAAGACGCGAACGCGGTTCACGCGCATCACACCCGCGGGCCTGCAGGAGAGTCACCCGCACGGCGTCACGATCACTAAGGACGCCCCCAACTACCGGCGCTGACGTGGGCGACGTCGTAGCGCTCCCGACCACGGAAGCCGCTCCCGAGGAGCGCCCCGTCCTCGTCGTCGACCTCGGCGGCCAGTACAGCCAGCTGATCGCGAGGCGCGTCCGTGAGGCGCGCGTCTTCTCGGAGCTCGTCGGACATCGGCTCTCCGCCGCCGAGATCAGCCGCCGCAACCCGGCGGCGCTCATTCTCTCGGGAGGCCCGGCATCGGTCTACGCGGACGGCGCGCCGGACATCGACCCGGACATCTTCGAGCTCGGGATCCCGACGCTCGGCATCTGCTACGGGATGCAGCTCATGGCCCGCGACCTCGGTGGCGCCGTCGCGCGAACCGGAGCTTCCGAGTTCGGCAAGGCAGAGCTCGAGGCGAGCGAGTCGGAGCTCTTCCGCCACCTTCCACCGGAGCAGATCGTGTGGATGAGCCACGGCGACTCGGTCACCGCGCCTCCGGCCGGTGCCGAGGTGACCGCCTCGTCGCAGTCGACGCCGATCGCCGCGTTCGAGGACCGCGAACGGCGGCTCTACGGCGTCCAGTTCCACCCCGAGGTCGTCCACACGCCGCACGGCCAGGAGATCCTCAAGAACTTTCTGTACGAGGTCGCCGGTGTGCCGCCGACGTGGACACCCGCTGCGGTCATCGAGGAGCAGGTCGAGCGAATCCGCGCGGCTGTCGGCGACGAGCGCGTCCTGTGCGCGCTCTCGGGAGGCGTCGACTCCGCTGTGGCGGCGCTGCTCGTGCACAAAGCCGTCGGCGATCAGCTGACATGTGTCTTCGTCGACCACGGCCTTCTCCGCGAGAACGAAGCGGGGCAGGTCGTGGACACGTTCTCGGGTCACTTCGGCGTTCCGCTCGTCCACGTTCAGGCGCAGAAGCGGTTCCTCACGCGCCTCGCGGGTGTCTCCGATCCCGAGGAGAAGCGCAAGATCGTCGGCGAGGAGTTCATCCGCGTCTTCGAGGAGGAGGCCGGGTCGCTCGGGGACGTCCGCTTTCTCGTCCAGGGGACGCTGTACTCGGATGTCATCGAATCGGGCGGTGGTGAGGACGGTGTCGCTGCCCTGATCAAGTCCCACCACAATGTCGGCGGACTCCCGGCCGACATGCGCATGGAGCTCGTCGAGCCGCTGCGCCTGCTCTTCAAGGACGAGGTGCGCCGCGTCGGCGAGGAACTCGGAATGCCCGAGCGGATGGTCTGGCGCCAGCCGTTTCCTGGCCCGGGCCTCGCGATTCGGATCATCGGAGAGGTGACGGAGGAGCGGCTCGCGATCCTCCGGCGCGCGGACTCCGTTCTGCTCGAGGAGATCCGCCGCGCTGACCTCTATCGCGAGCTGTGGCAGAGCTTCGCCGTTCTTCCGGCGATCCGCTCCGTGGGCGTGCAAGGCGATGAGCGCACGTACGCCTACCCGATCGTCATTCGAGCCGTTACGTCGGAGGACGCCATGACCGCAGACTGGGCGCGGCTCCCGTACGACGTTCTGGAGGCGATCTCGAGCCGGATCATCAACGAGATCCCCGGCGTCAACCGTGTCGTCTACGACGTCTCCTCGAAGCCGCCGGCGACGATCGAGTGGGAGTAACGAAAGAGGCCCCAACTGGGGCCCCTTTTGCGAGGAACTGACCGGAGTATCTATTCGACGTTCGTCGCGTTCGCCCAGGACGCGTTCGCCCAGGACGCGCTCGCCCAGGACGCCGAGCTCCACGAGGCCGAACTCCAGGAGGCGCTCGACCAGGAGGCCGAGCTCCAGGACGCGCTCGACCACGATGCGCTCGACCAGGATGCCGAGTTCCACGATGCGTTCGAGAGGGCGGTCCAGTACCACGCGTTCGCATTGAACTCGGGTCTGCCCGTCGCGCTATTGACGGAGACGAACTGGCGTAGACCCGCGTTCGGGTTGGCTAGCCCGGATGTGCTCGTTGAGGCGCTGCCGTTGACGACGCCGACACCCAAAGCGCCGTTCGTCGCGTAGCCGGTCGGCGAGACCGCCTTCAGCATGATCGCGCCCTTGATCTGGTCGGGCGACCACGTTGGATTCTTCGCGATGATCGACGCTGCGATGCCCGAGACGACCGGCGCGGCGAACGACGTTCCGGACATCCACATGTAGTTCGGCTCGAGGATTCGTTGGGGGAACTGCGTCAGCAGCGTCGCCCCACTCGGCACGGACCCGTTCATGTACCGCCCGGGAGCTGCGACTTCCGGCTTGCGGAACCCGTCCTGCGTATAGCCGTAGGCCGACCAGGGTGCCGCGAAGTCGTCCGACCTCGAGACCGAGTTGTTGATGTCCGACGCCCCGACCGTGATCACGAACGGGTCGTTCGCCGGCGCGTAGCCGACGTCACTCTGCGCCCCGTTCACCGCGTAGTTACCCGCGGCCACGACGACGACGATATCGTTGAGCCACAGCGCTTCGACCGCCTTGTTGAGCGCGTCGAAACGGATGCTCTCACCGCCTGCGTTGAGGGAGAAGTTCGCGACGCGGATGTTGTACGCGGCCTTGTTCTGGAGGATCCAGTCGCAGGCCGCGACGATGTCGCTCTTCATGCCGACGCCGTTGCCGTCGAGCACCTTGACCGACACGATCTTCGCTTTCGGCGCAGCGCCGGTGTACCCGTCATTCTGGTTCGCGGCGATGCTCGCGACCATCGACCCGTGGCCGTAGTACGCACTGCTTGTCGAGCCGGAGACCATCGAGACGCTCTTCACCAGGCGCGAGCCCGATGCGCCGTTCAAACCACCCAAGATGTTCCCGATGCCAGAGTCGACCACCGCGATAGCGGGGTAAGCCGACTCGGGCGCAGTCGAGGACCAGTCCTCGGCGACGCCCGCCGCCTGTGGCCAGAGCTGGCTGTTCGAGTACGCGAGGAGCTCGACTTCCACGTCGCGCGTGATCGATTCGATCTCACTGCGGTTGGCGAGCTTCAGCAGCTGCTTGCCGGTGAGCGTCGCGGACGCTCCAGCGATCGAGATGAACTTCCGCTTCAGCTTCGAGCCTTTGCTGGGCTCCTCCTTCTGAACCTTTGTCACCTCGGCGGCGACGTCGTCCGTCTTCTTCCCCGTTCGAGCCTGGACGATGACGTCGAACAGCGCGCTCGGGCTCGCCTCAGCCTCCTCCAAGAGACCGGCTGACAGGTAGGCGTCGACCTTTGGAGACTCCGCTGCCTGGACTTGGCCTCCGCCGAGCGCGAGCGCGCCGACGACCAGCACGGCGAGCGTCAGCGAGAGAGAGCCTTTGCCGCCCCAGAGAGCGTTTCCGCGGGTTTCGCCGACCGGGCCCTTGGGGCCTCGGCGGCCTACGTCGTGGTGCCGCATTACCTGCCTCCTCCTGCCCATCAACGTGACGGGCGCCGCAGTTCCGGAGATCACTGCGGACGTTAGGCGCGCTCGAGGGAGAGATCTCCCCCGGCAGGGGTATCTAGACGACCGGTGATCACTCGGTCGAGTGATTCCCGGAGCGGATCGGGAGACCGGGGCTCCCTGTTGGGCTATCCCTCGGTAGCGGCAGGCACTCCCTCGTCCGAGGGGCTCAACGGGGGCCGCTAACACCGATGTTGAGTGGTGTCTTGACGGAAGATTCGGCCCTGACCGAGGCGACACCATCTCGCCGGCGTAGCGGCTTGTCGCTGCGTGCCGAGGTCTACCTGCTCGTCATCTACGCAGCGGCGCTGCTCGCGTGCGCACTCACCTGGTCCTCGGTGACGCCTATCGACCGGGCCGACTGGCAATTGGCGTTGCTGCTCGCAGCCGGCGCTGCCGTCGCCCAGCTCTTCGTCGTCGTCACGCCCCGCAACCAGTCGTACCACATGACACCCGTGCTCGCGGTCGCTGCGGTCATCCTCCTCCCTCCGCCGTTGATCGTGCTCGTAGCGGTGATCCAGCACATCCCGGAGTGGCTCCGCGAGCGATACCCGTGGTTCATCCAGACGTTCAATATCGCCAACTACGCGCTTTCCGGATTGGCAGCGCACCAGGTGTTCATCTTCGCCTCGACGCGGTGGGACGGTGTCATAGGCAGCGAGGATCTCTGCGACTTCGTCGCCGGGATCGCCGCCGCAGTCTCGTTCCTGGTCGTTAACCACCTCTTACTGGCAGGAGTGTTGAAGTTCGCTCGCGGCCACTCGTTCCTCGGGAGCGGACTCTTCACATTGCAAAGCCTCTCGACGGACCTTGTCCTTGCGCTCCTCGGAGTCGTCGTTGCCACTCTTTGGCTCGATAACCCCTGGCTCGTCGTGCTCGCGCTCGCGCCGCTTGTGCTCATTCACCGCACTCTGGCTCTGCCGAAGCTAGAGGCAGAGGCGCGGCAGGACCCAAAGACCGAGCTGTTCAACGCCCGCTACTTCTCGGAGTTACTCGAGGATGCGCTCGAGCGCGCACAGCGCGACGACTGCCCTGTATCGCTTCTCGTGGCCGACCTCGATCTGTTGCGGGATATCAACAATCGCTACGGACACCTGGCCGGTGACGCCGTGCTCCTCGGGGTAGCGAGGGTACTCCTGGCTCATGTCCGCGACGGAGATTCGGCCGCCCGGTTCGGGGGCGAGGAGTTTGCGCTTCTTCTTCCTGGTGCCACGACTGAGGAGGCCGCGGTCATCGCCGAGCGGGTACGCGCTGCGGTGAGCGACTCGCGGGTCGAGGTCGAGACCTCGAGCGTCCCGATCAGCGCGACGATCTCGATCGGGGTAGCAAGCTATCCGGCGGACGCGACCAACGGGAAAGAGCTGGTCTACCGCGCTGATGTCGCCGCGTACCGAGCGAAGGCTCAAGGACGCAATCGCGTCGTCGTGGCGAGCGATGACGTCGCGCTCGACGACCTCGTCACGGAGCGGGCTCCATCGACCTCCCACGCGGTCGCCGCTCCGCCCGTGCGGGTCGCGCCGCGCGTGGCCAAGACTCCTCCGCCGACTCCCAACTACCTGTCGCTCTCCTCGCGTCTGCGTCTTCTCGTAGGCGTGGTTGGGGTCGCGGGCGCCGTGGCTGGCGCAGCGGCCTTGGTCGCCGGCGGGAGCGAGGATCTCGCGGGTCTGATCGCGCTGATCGTGCTCGTGGCGGTGGGTCAGGCGCTCGCGGTCGAGGTTCTCGACCACGGCTCGATCTCGCTCAGCGCGGTCGGCTCGCTCGCCGGTGCAGCGATGTTCGGACCACGCGTTGCTCTCCCCATCGCTCTCGCCGTCTGCATCGTCGACTGGAGCGCAAGACGGGGCAAGCTGTACCGCACTGCGTTCAACGTCGGCGTGATCGTGCTGAGCACGATGATGGGTGCAGTCGTCTATCAGTCGCTTCCGGGCGGTGCCTGGCTCTTCGTCGCGGGCGGCGTGCTGGCAGGTGCGGCGTACTACGCCGTCAACATCGGAATGCTCGTAACAGCCATCGTGCTGGAGACGTCCGAGCGCTGGCTCGACACGTTTCGCGCCCGCTTCGCCTGGCTCTTCCCCTACTACCTGATCTACGGAGTCGTCGGTGCGATGATTGCCGTGGCCTACGACGTCGCCGGTGTGCTGGCATTGGTCGTGTTCGCGGTACCCCTGATCCTCGTGCGCAAGGCGCAGCTCGACTACATCGATCACACGGAGGAAAGCGTCAAGCGGCTCCGCGACGCCGCGGAGACGATCGAGCTCCAGAACGAGTCGCTCACCCGTGCCAACGCTCTCTTGCGCGATCGAGCGACGGAGGCCATGGAGTCACTGGCCGCCGCGGTCGACGCCCGCGATGCGTACACCGCCGGACATTCACGGCGTGTGCAGGAGATAGCCGTCGCCGTCGGGCGCGAGCTCGCTCTCGACGACACCGAGCTCGAGTCGCTCTCGTTCGCCTCTCTCTTCCACGACGTCGGGAAGTTGGGCGTACCGGACTCCGTGCTCCTCAAGAAGGGTCCCCTCAGCGACGCCGAGCGTGAGATCGTGCGGCATCACGCGGAAGAGGGCGAGCGGATCGTCGCGCACCTCGGCTTCCTCTCGAACGCGACCCCAGCGATCAGGCACCACCACGAGTATTGGGATGGCAACGGCTATCCGGACGGGCTCCGCGGGCAGGAGATTCCGATCGGAGCTCGCGTTCTCCATGTCGTCGACGCCTTCGACTCGATGATCTCGGACCGCGTGTATCGGTCGGCGATGACGCTCGGGGAAGCTCTCGCCGAGCTTCGACAAGCCGCCGGCACGCAGTTCTGTCCGACGTGCGTGGGCGCGCTCGAGAAGCTCGTCGCGAACGGCTCCCTCAGTCACGTCATCGACCCCCATGCTCCGTCCGCAGCGGCGTAACCCACGACGGAACGCACGCGTGCGCCTAGGGCTCGGGCTTCTGGGCGTCGCCTGCGCGCTTGGGGTCACCGTAACCGGAGCTGGAGCCAGCGAGCTGCTCCAGGACGCCAACGTGACGCTCCTCTCGCTGAAGGTGAACGCCAAGGGTGAGGCTCTGTTCACGTATCGCAGGAGCGGCGGCCGGCTGCGACACGTCCTGGTCTGGGGCGCGATCAACGCTCGCGCCCCCTCGGTCGACGTTCCGCAGGTGCGCTTCAAGTGGGACTACGCCGGCGGCTGGGGCAAGTACCGCAATGGCAAGTACTGGCAGAGCTTCAAGAATCTCTGCCGGCCGTACGACGGCCCGCCGCTGCCGTTGCTCGTCGCGGCTTGCAAGGCGCCGAACGGAACGTATTGGACGGTGCAGGCCTGGCAGCGACGGCTGCCCCTCCTCGGCTTCGAACCGTGGCTCCCCGAGCACACGAACTGGGAGCTCCACATCGCGCACTGGTCGGGCGAGCTCCCCTCACTCGAGGTCTTCCCCAACTGGACGTACGACGGGCGCTGGCATGGCCTCTTCGGTCGTTACAGCTACCTCGGCCAGCCGATCTTCGGGTTCGGTTCGAACGCCAAGGGCGTGCCCAAGGACAAGTTCGGCCGCAACCTCTACATCGACACCCTCAACTCCGCGTACGGGCCCGGTTGGAAGCGCGAATCGGGGATCCTCACGCACCAGGGGACGGGGACGTTCTGCCACAGCTTCGTCCCGCAGCGCCCGTTCGTCGGTTACCCGAGCCAGGAGATGCGGCCCCCGGCCAACGGTGAGCGGTACCGCGTCACCGTCGGCGGGCCCGGAGTGCTGCCCGTCATGCAGGTCGAGGTTCCCGGTCTGAGCGAGAACGACCGGTCGCGCGACGCCGAGTTCAACTCGGCGTTCGACAAGGTCATGGCCGGCGACAGGATCTGCGCCGGCGAGCGCTAAGCTCGCTGCCGCGTACGACCTCGATCAGGAGGAGCAATGGCCGATCTATGGCAGGACGAAGGCTTCGGCAGCGGGAGCGGACTGAACCAGGGCGGCGACGACGACTGGGACGAGGGAGAGGAGAGCATCGAGACTGACATCGAGGACGGTTTCGATGACCCCGAGGAGGACGAGGAAGAGACCGCGGACGACGCCGGGGCCGAGTAGCAGAACTTCGGTTGGTCACAACCGCACGACTCCCTCAGGGTCGATCTCGAGCGACACCCGTTCGCCTGTCGCCGGATGCTCGAGCGAGGTGACCGCAGCATCGAGCAGCGTTCCGTCGTCGAGGCGAACGGTCAGGTGCACGGTGGGGCCGTGACGGCGAGCTCTCTCGACGACTCCGTCGCCGGGGTTGCCGGCTTCGACCCGGCGAGCAGTGATCGCTTCCGGCCGGATCACGGTGCCGTCGCGGACGTTGTCGAGCCCCAGGAAGCGAGCCGTGTCCTCGTCGCCCGGATGCGCCCAGAGCTCGTCTGCCGTGCCGTGCTGCACGACCTGTCCTGCGCGCATGATCGCGACGCGGTCGCCGAGTGCGAACGCCTCTGCCTGGTCGTGCGTGACGTAGATCGCCGTCACGTCCAACTCGGCGAACAGCACCCCCAGATCCACGAGCAGGCGGTCGCGTAGGCGGCGGTCGAGGGATCCGAGCGGTTCGTCGAGCAGCAGAACGCGCGGCTCCGGCGCGAGGGCTCGGGCGAGTGCGACCCTCTGCTGCTCGCCTCCCGAGAGGGTCGCGACGGAGCGGTGCTCGAATCCGGCGAGTCCTACGAGATCGAGAAGCTCCCCGACTCGCCGGGCCACCCCGGAGGGCGCGTCCCCCCTCATGCGCGGCCCGAAGCCGACGTTGCCGGCGACGTCTTTGTGCTGGAAGAGTGCGTGATCCTGGAAGACAAGCCCGATGCCGCGTCGATGAGGCGGCGACGAGGTGATGTCCTCGCTGTCGATGAGAACGCAACCGTCGTCCGGCTGCTGGAGCCCGCAGATCACGCGCAGAAGAGTGCTCTTGCCCGAGCCGCTCGGGCCGAGCACGGCCAGCACTTCGCCACGGGCGACCTCGAGCGCCACCTCGTCGAGCGCGACCTTCTCACCGAACCGAACCGTGACGTCCTCGACCTGCAGCATCAGAACCAGCCCTGGCGTTGCACACGAAGTCGCCCGACCACGAACATCGAGGCTGCTGTCACTCCCATGAGCACGACGGCGAGCGCGTAGGCCTGCGCTGTGTTCAGCTCGCCTGGCCGGCCGAGGAAACGGAAGATCGCGACCGGCAAGGTCGGGTTGTCGGGGCGGGCGACGAACACCGTTGCCCCGAACTCTCCGAGCGAGATAGCGAAGGCGAAGCCTGCCGCCACCGCCAGTGCTCGGCCGACGATCGGGAGATCGATTTCGCGCCGCACGCGCCCGGGCGATGCACCCAGCACGGCAGCCGCCTCCCGGTGGCGCTCGTCGATCGCTCGAAGTGTCGGCGCCATGATCCGGACGACGAACGGGATGGCGACGAGCGCTTGCACGACGGGGACGATCCAGGGTGCTGCCCGGAAGTCGATCGGGGCACGATCGAAGGCGATCACGAACCCGAAGCCGAGCATCACCGCCGACGCACCGAGCGGGAGCATGAGCAAGACGTCGAGGGTGCGCGGGCCTCGCGAGTCTGCGACCGCGAAGGCGGCGAGGCCCCCCACGACGACGGCGATCAGCGTTGCCGCTGCCGCGTACACGATCGAGTTCCAGACGGCCTCCCAGGGCGTGGCGAGGAGAGCGGAGGTGGGGTGGGAGAGGGCGCGGTAGGCGTCGAAGCCGTATCCGCCGCTGACAGAGAGCGAGCGTTCGACGAGCAGCGCGAGCGGGAGTCCCAGAAACACGGCGAGCGTGCCGAGGGCTCCAAGAACGACGGTCCTCTCACGAG
>Ga0224510_10001865_pt1 | contig 13326 bp, 12 predicted proteins | sample SF_May12_sed_USG_FD_170161 | JGI IMG/M metagenome (GOLD analysis project Ga0224510, IMG submission 170161) | Sediment microbial communities from San Francisco Bay, California, United States - SF_May12_sed_USGS_4_1 | ecosystem: Environmental > Aquatic > Marine > Sediment | place: USA: California... | reverse complement strand
AACGTATTGTGGCAAATTGGACATCCGAACCATGAAAACGAAAAATCACCTTTGCAACGTCACCGGAGGCACGCAGCACCATGAACAATCTCGCCAAAACCTTTCTCCTGATGGCGGCCCTCACCGCCCTCTTCCTGGTGGCCGGACAGGCCCTTGGCGGCCGGCAAGGCCTGGTCATGGCCCTGCTGTTGGCGCTTGCCATGAATTTTTTCGCCTACTGGTTCAGTGACAAACTGGCGCTTTCCATGGGCGGCGCCCGCGAGGTGTCGGCAAGCGAGATGCCGGAATTGCACCGGATGGTGTCCACCCTGGCCGGCCGGGCCGGTTTGCCCATGCCGCGCCTCTACGTCATGGACAGCCCAACTCCCAACGCCTTCGCCACCGGCCGCAACCCGGAACACGCCGCCGTCGCCGTCACCGAGGGCTTGATGCGACTGCTGCAGCCTGAAGAAATCGAAGGGGTGCTGGCCCATGAGCTGGCCCATATCAAAAACCGTGACATCCTGATCAGTTCGGTGGCAGCGGTGATGGCCGGCGCCATCAGCTACCTGGCGACCATGGCCCAGTGGGCAATGCTCTTTGGCGGCGGACGCCGTGACGACGAGGAAGGCGATCTGGGCGGCGTGGTGGGCGCGGTGGTGATGATGATTGTCGCCCCGCTTGCGGCAACCCTTATCCAGATGGCGATCTCCCGGAGCCGCGAATACCTGGCCGACGCCACCGGCGCCGGTATCTGCGGCCACGGCAAGGGGCTCGCCGGCGCCCTGCAACGGCTGGCGGAATACAATCAGCGGCTGCCCATGCAGGTCAACCCGGCCACCGCCCAGATGTACATCGTCAACCCCCTCTCCGGCGGCACGGTGGCGAACCTGTTCAGCACCCACCCGCCCATCGAGGAACGGATCAAACGGCTCCTGTCGGCATCAAGAGGTTAGGCAAACCATCGCAGCGGCCGCACCTCCGACGCCAATAGCTGCGCAGCTTACGCTTTTGGCACCATCAGCTGCCGGGCCAGGGCCTCGACCTCGGCCATCACCCCGCCCTGCGTTGCCACCTCGCCGGCCGCTCGAACCCCGCAGGCACGCAGACAGTGGGTTTCGCCAAAGCCGAGCCACTTCATGAAATAGGCGTAGCGGGGATAGATATCGGCAAAGGTATCGCTGTCGCCGTGCCCCTGGCTGATCATGAAGACCCACTGTTTGCCGCCCTGAAGCCTACTTGGATTGGGGTTGGTGAGATAATCTGGTTTCAGGTAGGAAAAGGTGCGGTCGATGAACCCCTTCAACTGGCTTGACACCTCACCGAAGTAAACCGGGCTCGCCGAGACCAGGATATCGGCATCCCGCACCGCCGCCAACACCTCGGATAAATCATCCTTCAGGATGCAGTGGTCCAAATCCTTCTTGCAGGCGTAACACCCCTGGCACCCCTTGTAGTTGAGGCTGTTCAGGGAAAAAACCCTGGTCGCCGCGCCCAAACCGGCGGCGGTCTCCAGAAACCGCCTGGCCATGGTGGTGGAATTGCCGTTTGACCGCGGACTGCCGAGCAGACAGACGATGTTCATATCCCTTCACCTCCCGAGTTTGTATCCACAGAGAGCTTCACGCCACCAAGCCGTCACGGAAATCAACCAGCACCTTGAGCACCCCCCGGCTGCCGGCCCTGGCCAGGGCCGCCAACGCCTGCTCGGCAGGGAAAACCGCATCGATCAGCGGCACCACCGCAACCTTCCCCTCGGCAAGCGCCGCCAGGGCCGGCGGGAAAGAACCGCACCGGGAACCGACCATGGTGATCTCGTCCACCACCGCCGGAGCGAGGTTCAACGGTGCCCCTTCCGCCACCGTGCTCTTGAGCACCACCGTGCCCCGTGGCCGCACCTGCTGCAACGCATCCTTGAGCCCCAGCGCCGAACCGGTGGCCTCAACCACCAGATCGTACTGCTTGGCGGCGGTCATCTCGTTTGCCATGATCGTCCGGATCCCGCAATCTTGCGCCAAGGCAAGCTTGGCAGGATGATGCCCGACCAGGGTTACCTCCGGGGTCACCGTCTTGAGCACTTGGGCGATGAGAAGCCCGAGTTTGCCGTCCCCCAAAACCAGCACCTTGTCGCCGTTGCGCAGGTCGACCTGCTCGAGCACGGCAAAAGCGGCGGCGAGCGGCTCGACAAAAACCGCGGCCTCATCGCTGATTTCTGCCGGCACCGGATGGAGGTTGCCCACCGGCAGGGTGAGGTAATCGGCCAGTGCACCGTCCCGGCCATGAATGCCGAGGACCTGTCGATTGCGGCAGTGGCCGACGAGGCCCTGCCCGCAAAAGTCGCACTCGCCGCAGCCGATGTTGATCTCTCCCACCACCCGCCTGCCGACCAGTTCCTGGCCGGGTCCGTTCACCGCCTCCACCCGGCCGACAAACTCGTGGCCGAGGATGCCGCAAAACCGCTGGTATCCCTTGATTATTTCCAGATCGGTGGCGCAGATGCCGGCCATCAGCACCCGCACCAACGCCTCGCCGGCCGCCGGTTCCGGCATGTGATAATCCTTACATGGTTCAAGCTTGCCCGCAAAAACTACCGCCCGCATCAGCGCCCCTCCTCATCCGTTGGCAACACCTGCACCAGGGTGGCGCCCCAGCCGCCGCCGTCTTCGCCTGCCAGACGGAAACCGGACACGGCCGGCATCCGTTCGAGAACCGCATGCACCAGCCGCCGGAGCGTCCCGCTGCCCTTGCCGTGAATGATGCGCACCTCGCTGATTCCCATTTTTTGACACTCTTCGATATATGCGGCAAGCAGGCTCTTCACCTCGCCGGGCCTGAAGGCATGCAGATCCAACACCCCGTCGATGGGCAACTGCACCGCCTCTTCTTCCGTGATCTTTGCTGCCATCCACCGCCCCTTTAACAATGCACTGTAACCGCCTTTGCCGAGAAAAAAAACCGTATGTCAACAGACGGCATCGGCAGAGGCCGAGGCATCCGCCTGCGCGTCGCCATCCGCACGATGTTCCGCTCGATACCGCCCCACCACGCACATGGCGGCCATGGCCCCCACCGCCTCCACCATTTCCGGCAACGAGATGGCCTGATTGAACCCGCCCAGGTGCGGGCCGGTGCGCAGAACGATATCCTCACGGCCACGCTCGCAGGAGACCGCCTTGCTCTCCGGATACCCACGCCGGCACAAAAATTCGATAAAATCGGCATCACTCATCACCGACTGATCCGCCACCCGCAGAATCTCATCCATGTGGTGATCGACGCCCATCTCCGCAATCATCCGCTGCACGAGACGATCGAGATCAAAAGGAAGCGCTTCGGGGGCGGCAAGCCCGGTGAAGCCGAGATGATAGGCACGGTACATTCCCTCAATCGCCAGCCCGAGAACCACTCTGTCGAAGAGATGGCGGGCATCCACCGGCGCGCCGTCGGGCAGCACCCCCTGCAGTTCGGGTTCCTTGTTACGAAAATAGCTTGCCGCCACCAGCAACATGCTCAAGAATTGCGCCCCCATCTGCTGATAGAAATCGCGGCGCGGCGCAACGGCAAGCAGAAGATGCTCAAAGTCACGCGGCCCACCCACCCCGAGATTGGGATGCCGACAGGATTCGAGCCAGCGGTCAAGCCTGCCCCCCAGGGTCCAGTCATAGTAACCGCCGTCCGCGCGGCGATCCCGCTGCACCCGGTTATGGAAGAGCGGGATCAAGGCATCATGCATGATCCCCTGGCCGGCCAGCCTGCCGAGGATCATCGCGTTTTTTGCGAGCAGCGCCGGCAACTCGCCATCCGTAAGGTCGGCCGCCCCGCCGGGTTCGTTGAGATAGCAGTAATAATCGGGGGGGGCGACAAAGGCGATGGCATACCCGCGCGGATGGAGGGAAAGGTGCGACGGGCGCGGCACAGGCAGATCGCCAAGCCTGAACAGAAACCCGCCACTGGGGGTGGCAAGCGGCCTGGGAACGGCAAAGGTGCCGGCAAAGTCACCGAGATTCCCGCGCAGCCAGGCAAGCCACCGCGCCTCGTCGGCCAGGGCCGGCACCGAGTCATCGCCGCGGGCGAACTTGACCACCAGCAGGCCCACCCCGCCGGCAAGCGGCGCGACCAGGCTGCGCCCGACAAAGGCCATACCGCCGCGACCGTCAACCAGCTCCGCGTCGGGCAGATCCCGCCAGGCGAGCAGGGGCGGAACTTCATCGGTGGAGTGGGGCGGCAACGACGGCGGAGAAAAGGTAAGCGGCAAGCCGGCCAATATTTCACAGACCGCCCGTTGCCCGGCGCCGGAGCCATGCCGGAGTTGACCGTACAACACCTGCATGGCCGCTTCGCTCCTAGCCGAGCCCTCTCCGCGGTAGACAGCGAGCAGGGCGCCGGCCGCCTCCCGAAACAGAAACAGGCCCTGCCGCTCGGCGACCAAGCGGGGATCGACAAAAAGGTCGGCCAGAACGGCCACGCACTGCTCAGTGGCCAGCGCCGGATACTCCCGCATAAGCTCATGCAGGTTGCGGGTGGCCATGAATTTGGCGATAAAGTCGAACCAGGGGGAACACAGGGTTTCCTCTAGCCGCCGCCGTTCTCTAACTAGACGCTCCTCCACCAACTCCTCCGGTGCTGTCTGTATCTCACCGTAAAAAAAAAGGAGCCGCTCAAACGAGAGCGACCCCCTTTTCAATACAAGTAAACGGCTTAAGGCTTACTTATGGCAAGCGCCGCACTTGGTCTGTGCACCCTTCGCTTTGTGGCAACCCTTGCAGCTCTCATGAGCGGCATTCTTGAAGCTGTTCACCTTGGCGTTGGCCATGTCCTTGTTATGACAAGTGGCACATTTCGCTTCCTTGCCGGCTACATAGGGGCCTTTGGTGCCATCGGCATTCTTGGTGTGATGGCAGGCATCACATTTCTCGCGGTCCTGATGGGCCTTGTGCGGGAAATGGGCGGGCTTCTTGCCGGTGTCGCTCAAGGTCATCTCGGCGGGACCTGCATTACCGGCGAAGCTGACACCAGCTACGGCACAGGTGAATGCGAAGGCAAAGGCAGCGGTACAGATAATCATCTTTTTCATCTTTTCCCCCTTTCAAAAAATTATTATTGAACAACCCAGAAAGCGTTTTTTAACCAACAACGTGATTTGTATATTCCCTCGCATACTCTTTGTCAAGAAGATATCTCATTGACAAATCAGGGCCTGAAGCATCAAGCACGTCCGTAGCTGTGCAGACCGGAGAGCAGGAAATTCACGCCGTAATAGGTAAAGATAACCGAAAGAAAACCGATGATGGCGATCCAGGCGATCCGCTTGCCGGCCCATCCCCGCACGTAACGGGCATGCAGCGCCAGCGCATAGACAAACCAGGTGATCAGCGACCAGGTCTCCTTGGGATCCCAGCTCCAGTAGGTACCCCAGGCGGAATTCGCCCAAACCGCGCCGGTGATGATACCGGTGCTGAGCCAGAGGAAGCCGAAGACCATGGTCTTGTAGATGATATCATCGATATCGCCAAGTGACGGAAGGACATCGAAGATCCCCTCGCCTTTCTCTCCGCCGGCGCGCTCCTCATGGCCGGCCTTGAGCAGATACATGATCCCCATCCCGCAGGCCACCGCAAAGGCGGCATAGCCGATGAAACAGGTCACCACATGGGCGATGAGCCAGTTGCTCTGCAGCGCCGGCACCAGCGGGGTGATCTGCTGGTTAATCTCGCTGGCAAAGGATGCATACGCCATGCTCAGGAAGGCAAACGGCATCGCAAAACCGCCGAGCATCCGGTTCTTGAACTTCCACTCCACGCCAAGATAAAAGACGACGATGGCCCAGGCAAAGACCACCAGCGACTCGTACATGTTGGACAAGGGGGCGTGTCCGATCCCCATCTGGTAGGACTCAACCCAGCGCAGACCGATGCCGGCCGTCTGCAGCAGCAGACCCGTCAACGCCGTCAAGGTACCGATGATACTGATCTTTTTTGCCCGAAAAACCAGTACGGCGATATAGACTATGGAAGAAAACAGATACGCAAAAGTGGTGAACCCTAAAAGCTGTGAACTGTTCATGACGATTCCTTGATCCGAGTAAGGCTGTCGTTCCGCCTGATTTTTTCAGCTAAGGCGTTAAACTCCTTAGCAAAGCCGATCCGGTCCTTGTTGGCGGAGCCGGAAAGCAGAATCCGGGTCGATCCATCTTGTTTGGTAACATATATCCAAACCCGCCGGTGGGAGAGAAAAAACGCCACCACCAAGCCCAGCAGCATGGCCATGCACCCCACATACACATACCAGACCCCGGGATCTTTGGCAACTTGCAGGCCGGTTGCATAGCGTCGCTTCAGCGACACCGTATAGGTGGCCGCAGGCCGCTCCACCTTGCCGGCCATGTTTTCGGTGAGCCAAAAGGCCGCCGGCTCACCCTTGTTATCGGTAAACCAGATCTTGTACCCATACCCCGTACGCTCGGAGCCCTGGATATTGACGATTCCGAAGCTCACCCCTTCCTCGGGCCAGGAGATCTCACGCTTGGGCATGACGACAAAGACCTGTTCGGCGTGGGTACGCTCGTTGACGATCTTCACCATGGTTTCGTTGCGGGGCTCATAACTGGCCTGATAGAAGGTATACCCCTCGTAATCAAGGGGATCGTTGACCACGATGGATTTTTTGAGAACCTCCTTGCCGTCCTTGATGACGGTCAGATCCGAGCGGAATTCCTTGGGGGCGCCGGTATCATAGAAGGAAAGATCGAATTTGTCACAGCGGACACTGAAGCCGAGGTCGATGGGCTGGTTGTCCTTGAAGGCGTAGATGGCACTAGTTGTCCCGCCTTCAGGGAGGTTCACCCCGCCCTTGTGGCCGAAGAGCGAGCCGATGATCGCGCCGACAAAGATGATCAGGACACTGGCATGCACCACATAGACGCCAAGCCGCGTCCAGGCGCCTTTCTGGACGAAGAGGAGGGTGCCGTCGCCGAGTGGGGCCTGCCTGACCCCTGCCCCGAACGTGCCCAGAACCGACTTGGCAACCGCCACCGCCCCTTCCGGGTCGTTGTCGACCTGAAAGTCCTGCCGCTGCGCCTGCCGCTCGACCCGCTCGGGGGTGGTATCGAGGTTATCCTGCACCACCATCCGCCAGACGTTGGGCAACCGGTCGATGGTGCAGACGATGAGGTTGAGGCTCAGCAAAACCAGCAACGACACGAACCAGCCGGAATTATACATGTCGTTGAAATTAAGGATCTCAAACAATCTGGCGAGGTTGGGGCCATACTGTTCGTAATAGAACCCGGGATCGCGGTTCTGCTGGATGACCGTGCCGATGATGGACGCAAGCGCCAAGACGATGAAGGTGAACAGCGTCAGCTGCACCGAGGCGAAGAACTGCACGAAGGGATTTTTTGTCTTTTTCATGAAACCACTTTCAACTTTTAGAAGAAATTATTATTTCGGTAAATCCTGAAATAGGTTTATTGGACCTGGTATTGCTACCATGCCGCTTTGCCGGGTGTCAATTAAAAAGCTCTCCTGCCAAGGTACCGCAGGCCTTGGTTTCGGCCCGGGCCGGCCGAACATCCCCACCCGCATCCCGCATCGCGCCCCATGACCATAACCGGGATAAAAATTGCGAACAAAACTGTTGCCAATGCGCCTTGAAAACGGTATAAGGACTGGTTTCAAAAAAACAGCAAGGAGTCCTACCATGTCTAGAGAATGTGAAATTTGCGGCAAAAAACCCGCTACCGGCAACAACGTAAGCCACGCCAACAACAAGAACCGCCGTCGCTGGCTGCCCAACCTGCAAAAGGTTCGGATGGCTACCCCGGGCGGCAACAGCAAGTCCGTACGCGTCTGCACCCGTTGCATCCGCACCGGCGCCGTCGTCAAACCCGCCTGATTTCACGGGCGCGTGTGCCAGACACCGCGTACAGCCTGCTCGCAACACAGTTCATTCAGGACAACCTGTCCTGAATGAACTGTTACCTACCGTACTTATCGACTAACAACCTCCGATAAGCCCCCCAAAGACCAGCAAGAATCCAGCTTAACCCCTTCTCGCCTCGATCACCCCGGACAACTGCCTGATGTGCTGCAACAGCCTTTGCAGGTGCGGCAGATCGGTAATCTCCACCACCACCTTGATCTGCGCCGTCATGCCGTCGGAGGTCTGCGCATCGACGCTCAAGATATTGGCGTCGTCGCTGCTGATGGTGCTGCTGAGCGAGGCCAGAAACCCCTTCTGATCCTGGGCGATGACCAGGATCTGCGCCCGATGGCTGATCCGACTGGATTTGGCCCACTCGACCGCCACATGCCGGTCGGGATCGGTATTGCGGAAGTTGCCGCAGGCGATCTTGTGGACCGAGATCCCGCGCCCGGCGGTAATGAACCCCATCACCTCGTCGCCGGGAACCGGCATGCAGCAGTGGGAGATGCGCACCATGATGTCGTTGATGCCGTCGATGATGATGGCGTCGCCACGGCTGCCCCGGTGACCTGATTTTTCCGCAACAAGCTCGGTCGCCACCACCTCATCCGGCGGCCGGATCTCCTCGGGCAACAGCCGCTTGACGATACCGTCAACGGTCAAGCGTCCGGCCCCCACCCCGCGCATGAGCTCCTCCAGGGTATTGCAGGCGAAACTCTTCATGATCTCGCGCAAATGGCCGCTGCGGATCAGCTTCTTCAGATTGAGCTGATGCTTGCGCAACTCCCGCTCACAGATCTCCTGCCCGCGCTGCAGGTTTTTCTCCTGCTCCTCGCGGTTCAGCCACTGCCGGATCCGGCTCTTGGCGCGGCCGGTCTTCACCAGGCTCAGCCAGCGCCGGTTGGGGTGCTGGGTCGTGGAGGTGAGGATCTCCACCTGATCGCCGTTCTTGAGCTCGTACTTCAGCGGCACCAGCCTGCCGTTGACCTTGGCGCCCACGCAATGGTTGCCCACCTCGGTATGCACGTTGTAGGCGAAATCAAGCGGCGTGCTGCCCTGCACGATCTCCCGCACCTCGCCGCTGGGGGTGAGGACATAGACCTGCGCGCTTTCCAGTTCGGTTTTCACCGCCTCGAGGAACTCCTGCGGCTCCTTGAGGTCGTGGAGTGACTGCACCATCTGCTTCAGCCACTTGAACAGCTTGACGTCGCTCTTGGAGATGGCCCGGCCTTCCTTGTAGGCCCAGTGGGCGGCGAGGCCCTCCTTGGCGATCTCGTCCATCTCCTCGGTGCGGATCTGGATCTCCATGAACTCGCCGTGCGGCCCGACCACCGAGGTATGGACGCTGCGATAGCCGTTGTCCTTGGGCTTGCTGATGAAGTCCTTAAAGCGCCCCTCGCACGGCAGCCACAGGGAATGCACCAGGCCGAGGGCGGCATAGCACTCCTTGACCGACTTCAGGATGATGCGGAAGGCGACCTTGTCGTACACCTTTTCCAGCGGGATATTCTGGGCAATGAGCTTCTTGTAGATGGAATAGAGATGCTTGGGCCGCCCCATGATATGGCATTCGGTAATCCCGAACTCATGGAGCTTGTCGTAGAGGATCGCCTTGACCTCGTCAACGTACTGCTGCCGCTCCTCAAGGGAGGTCTCGATCTTGCCGGCAAGGTCTGCGTACTCGGCGGGATGCAGATACTCGAAGGTCAGGTCCTCGAGCTCCCGCTTCATCCAATCGATACCGAGACGGCTGGCCAGCGGCGCATAGAGTTCAAGCGTCTCCTGGGCCACCTCGATCTGCCGCTCGCGGGAGATGGCGCGCAGGGTCTTCATGTCGTCGAAGCGGTCCGCGAGCTTGATCAGCAGAACCCGGATATCGGTGGACATGGCCAGAAACATCTTCCGGACATTCTCGGCCTGGTAGGCGACCCGGTTGTTGAAATGGACGTTGGTGATCTTGGTGGCGCCGCTGACAATGGCAGCCACATCCTTGCCGAACAGCTTCTTGATCTCCTGCTCGACGGCCGCGGGCGATTCGGCCTCCTTCAGCGCCCCATGGAGAAGGCCGGCCATCAACGAATGCAGATCGAGCCGCATCGCCGCCAGGGTGTACGTCACCGACAGCAGATGGGTCAGATAGGGCTCACCGGAGAGGCGCTTCTTGTTGGCGTGGATCTTGGCCGCGTATTCATGCGCCTTGCGGAGCGGCGTAAGATCCTCGCCAGAGAGATAGCCCTCGGCGCGGGCAACGATGTCGTTGATGGTCGGCATAAAAAAATCGCAGTCGCAAACAGCTCAGACGGCAGCCGTCAGTTCGGTCCTGATTTGGGCGGCAAGCGCTGGCACCACCTCGGCAAGCGGCAGGGCAGAGGTCTCGCCGGTGGCGCGGCGGCGGATCTCCACCACCCCGTCCTTGGCAAAGCTCTTGCCCACCATCAAGCGGAAGGGAATCCCGATCAGGTCGGCATCCTTGAACTTGCTGCCCGGCCGTTCGTCGCGATCGTCGAGCAACACATCGATGCCCTGGCCCCGGAAGTCGTTGTACAGCTGCTCGGCGGCGGCGGTGATCGCCTCGTCGTTGGGCGAGAGGTTGAGGATAATGACCTGGAAGGGGGCGATGGGCAGGGGGAAGATGATCCCGTCCTTGTCGTGATTCTGCTCGATGGCGGCGGCCACCGTCCGGCTGACGCCGATCCCGTAGCAGCCCATCACAAAGTGCTGCTCCTGGCCCTGGTTGTCGAGGAAGACCGCGTTCAGCGCCTCGCTGTAGTTCTTGCCCAATTTAAAGATATGCCCCACCTCGATGCCGCGGGTCAGGTTCAACTCCGCGCCGCAGACCGGGCAGCGGTCCTCCTCGGTGACCATCCGCAGGTCGGCGACACTCTCCACCTCGAAATCCCGGCCCAGGTTGACGTTGAGCAGATGGAAATTCTTCTCGTTGCCGCCAACCACGAAGTTTTTCATCAGGGCCACCTCGCGGTCGGCCACCACCCGGATCTTGAGGCCGATGGGGCCGAGATAGCCGGTGGGGACGCCGGTGGCGTCGAAGACCTGCTTGTCGTCGGCCATCTCCACCTCGATGGCGCCGAGGAGGTTCTTGAGCTTCACCGGCTGCACCTCGTGGTCGCCGCGCACCAGCACCGCCACCGGCTTGCCGTCGGCAAGGTAGACCATGGTCTTGACCAGTTCCTTGGGCGTGATCCCCAGAAACTCGGTGACCGCCTCCACCTTGCGCTTGCCCGGGGTCTCCTTCTTCTCAAGCGGCAGCGGCGCCGCTTGGGTTGCCGGAGCGGCCGGCGGCATCGCTGTGGCCTTCTCCATGTTGGCGGCGTAGGTGCATTTCTTGCAGATCACCAGGGTGTCCTCGCCGGTATCGGCCAGCACCATGAACTCGTGGGAGAAGTTGCCGCCGATGGAGCCGGTGTCGGCCTCCACGGCCCTGAACTTGAGCCCGCAACGCTGAAAGACCCGGTGATAGGCGTAATGCATGGTCTCGTAGGCCTTGTTCGCCCCTTCTTCATCGGCGTCGAAGCTGTAGCCGTCCTTCATGATGAACTCGCGGCCGCGCATCAGGCCGAAGCGGGGCCTGATCTCGTCCCGGAACTTGGTCTGAATCTGATAGAGATTCAGCGGCAGGCCGCGATAGGAGTGCACCTCGCGGCGGATGAGGTCGGTGATCACCTCTTCGTGGGTGGGCCCGAGGCAGCTTTCCCGGCCGTGCCGGTCTTTGAAGCGGAGCAGTTCGGGACCGTACTTCTCCCAACGGCCCGACTCCTGCCAGAGATCGGCGGGCTGCACCATGGGCAGCAGCACCTCCTGGGCGCCGGCGTTGTTCATCTCCTCGCGGACGATCCGCTCCACGTTCCGGATCGCGGCAAGGCCCAGCGGCAGGTAGGAGTATACCCCGGAGGTGATCTTGCGGATGAATCCGGCCCGCAGCAGTAATTGATGGCTCACCACCTCGGCATCGGCCGGGGTTTCCTTCAAGGTCGGCAACAGCAGTTGCGAATAACGCATCTTTCTCTTCCTGTGTAATGTATCAATCAATCCGCCGCGTCTTTGTACTGCGCGGCCATCTTGTCCAGTTCTTCGATAAATACGGCCAGCAACTCGGACTCCGGCACCTTCTTGTAGAGCTTGCCCTTCTTGAAGATGATCCCCACCCCGTTGCCGCCGGCCACGCCGAGATCGGCCTCCTTGGCCTCGCCCGGGCCGTTGACCACGCAGCCCATCACCGCGATCTTCAGCGGCACGGTCATGGTCTGGATGTAGCGCTCCACCTCCTCGGCGATCCCGAAGAGGTTGACCTGGCAGCGGCCGCAGGTGGGGCAGGAGATCAATTCCGGGCCCCTAGTGCGGATATGGAGGCTCCGCAGCAGCTCGTAGCAGACCCGGATCTCCTCCACCGGTTCGCGGGTGAGCGAGATCCGGAAGGTATCGCCGATCCCTTCGTAGAGGAGCATGCCGAGGGCAACGCTCGATTTGACGGTGCCGGCGATCAGGCCGCCCGCCTCGGTCACCCCGAGATGGAGGGGATAGTCGCATTTCGCGGAGAGGAGCCGATAGGCGTCGATGGTGGCGATGGCGTCCGAGGACTTGAGCGAGATCTTGATCTCCCTAAAGTCAAGCGCCTCCAGGAGCGCAACGTTGCGAAGGGCGCTCTCCACCAGCGCGGCAGGGGTCGGATGGCCGTGTTTCTTGAGGATATCCTTTTCCACCGAGCCGGAGTTGACCCCGACCCGGATCGGCACCCGGTGGGCCTTGGCGGCCGCCACCACATTGGCGAGCTTTTCAGGCCCGCCCAGGTTGCCGGGGTTGATCCTGATCCCCTGGGCGCCGTTCTCCATGGCGGCCACCGCCAGCCGATGATCGAAATGGATGTCGGCGATCAGCGGGATTCCGATCCGGGCGCGGATTTCGCGGATCGCCCGGGCGGCGTCGAGGTCGAGGACCGCCACCCGGATGATCTCGCAGCCGGCCGTTTCCAGGCTCTTGATCTGAGCGACGGTGGTCTCGACATCACGGGTATCGGTGTTGGTCATCGACTGCACGGCAATGGGCGCGTCTCCGCCCACCGGCACATCGCCGACCATGATCTGTCTGGTCTTTTTGCGAGTAATCATGAGGCGCGATTATACACGTTCAACCGGCAACTTGCATCCCCCTTTTTCCGCGGTGCGGCGAAGTTTTCTCCACGGTTGCAATTCCCCGCCGCCCTTGGTAGATTGCCGCCATGAAACTGCTGATCACACTCGTCGGGCTGGTGCTGGTGCTGGAGGGTTTGCCGTACGTCGCGTTCCCCAAGGCGATGCAGGAATGGCTGCGGCAACTCACCGAAACCGACCCCAAGATTCTGCGGGTGATGGGGATCATCGCCATGGCCATCGGCTTCCTGCTCTGCTACGTCACCCAGCGCACCAACCT
>Ga0224510_10001864_pt1 | contig 13331 bp, 14 predicted proteins | sample SF_May12_sed_USG_FD_170161 | JGI IMG/M metagenome (GOLD analysis project Ga0224510, IMG submission 170161) | Sediment microbial communities from San Francisco Bay, California, United States - SF_May12_sed_USGS_4_1 | ecosystem: Environmental > Aquatic > Marine > Sediment | place: USA: California... | reverse complement strand
AACTGGGCTAGCCGCCGCACCGCGTCGCGCACGGCGATCCGATAGCGGGCCCGGATGCGGTCCTGGACGCCGAGATGCACGTAACAGCTCAGAAACACCCGCTCGGGCGCCTGAAGCTCGCGCAGCCGCTCGAGTTCCTCGGCGGTGGCGGACGCCAGCTCGGGCACCGGCATCATCGGCGGCATGGTTATCAGACTCATCCTGACCTCCTTGGAGTCGCGCTCCGCACTGTGAATCTCGGCGTGGCCCGTTCGGTGGCTCCGGCGGAGCCAGCCGGGGCCCGCGCCTCACTCCCTGCCCGTCACATCGGCGCCAGGGTGCGACAGGCCGTAATGCGCCATGCACTCGATTTCGCGCCCGCGAACCGTACGACGGCCCCGGAGTGGTCCGCTGTGCGGGGTCACCACGGTACACTGCCGTTCCCGGCCACGCCCGTCGTAGTAGAGCACCACCCAGTCATGGGTGCGGCCAAGCCGGTGGGCCAGCGCGGTATTGGAGAACAGCGCCGTGTAGTGCCGGTCGTCCCGTTCGGTATGGAGAACTGGCAGCCAGGCCTGGCGTGCGGGGTTGAAGCGCCGCGGCGCGATGGTCGGCAGCGCGCCCGATGCGGCTCCCTCCCGGTATTCCCGATCCACGTCGAGCACTTCGCCGACTCCCGGTTCGTCTTCAGGCGCTGAAGCCACCCGGGCCCGGCCGAGCCGCTCGGCCAGGGCGGCGGTCACCGCGGCGAGCCGCTTGGCCCCGAAGCCCGGGAGCGTGGCGAGCCGGCCGTCATGCGCAGCCGCTTCGAGATCCTCAAGCGAGCCGATCCCCAACTCATGGTGCAGGCGCTCGGCCAGCACCGGGCCGATCCCGGGGATGCCCTCGAAGGCGCCCACGGGATCCACTTCCCCCCGGAGCCGCTCCAGCAGCGGGAGCCGACCCAGCAGCAGCTGGTCGCGGATGGCGCGGGCGATCACGTGGCCGACACCGGGGATCGACTCCAGGCCAGCCAGTCCCTCCTGGGCGTACAAGTCACTTACCGGGACCGGCAGGGTGCGGAGCGAGGCGGCGGCGTTGCGGTAGGCCATGATGCGGAATGCGCTCGCGCCCTGCTCGTCGAGCAGGTGTGCAACCTCGTCGAGCCGTCGGGCAATGCCGGCGTTGACCAGGAGCGCGGGGCCGGCGGGTGAGGCGGCGACGGTCATCCCCAGCCCGCCCACAGCAGTGGCGGCCTCACAGTTTCCTCCCCGCGGCCCTACTGGGCCGCAGCGTGCGCCGCGGCGAGCACCGGCTCGCGGCCGACGTGCGGCCCCTGCGACGCGAGAATCCTCCCGACCGACTCCACTTCGCCCGCGAGCAGCTCGAGGATGTCGTCGAGGCTGACAATGCCGGCCACACGGTTGCCTTCCCCGGTCACCACCAGCCGCCGGGTGCCCGCCTCCGCCATCCTGGAGAGCGCCTGCTCAATCGGGACGTGCTGGTAGATGAGGTGTACCGGATGCGTCATCATCTCCGACACCCGCGCCCGGTCCGGGTCCAACCCCTCGCCGAGGCACCGAACCGTGATGTCCCGGTCGGTGAGCATGCCGATCGGCTGGAAGCCGTCGGTGTCCACCACGATCACCGTTCCGACGTTGTGCTGGGCCATCCGCCGCGCCGCGGACCGCACCGTCTCGTGCCCGACGGCCGTCACCACCGGCCGATTGGTGAATCTGGTGAGTGCCATGAGGCCCTCCTTCCGGCGATCCCACATGTTGATCGCGCTGCATTGCCCTGCCGGCCACCATCCCGGCCTTCACCTGCGGATTTCCCCTCCTGATCAATTTGCCGCGCACCCCCTGAAGGATTGCTGAATCGGTACCGAATCGTCGTTCACGCCATTGGCCGCTGCCGCCGCGGGATGGGCCTCGGGATGCTCTTGCGCCAGGGGCCGCCGGCGCACATGGTTCGACCGTCGCCGGTCCACCGTTTCCCCGCGGACCCATGCCCCATCGCGAACTCCACCGCACCGAACACATCGGCTGGCTCCGCGCGGCAGTGCTGGGAGCGAATGACGGCCTCATCTCCACCAGCAGCTTGGTCGTCGGCGTCGCCGCCGCGGACCCGGCCCCCGGCGCCGTCCTCGTCGCAGCGCTCGCGGGCCTCGTGGCCGGGTCCCTCTCCATGGCGGCAGGCGAGTACGTCTCGGTGAGTTCCCAGTCCGATACCGAGAACGCCGACCTCGCCCGCGAGCGGCACGAACTCGCCACCAGCCCGGCGACGGAGCATGCCGAGCTGACTGGCATCTACGTCGCACGTGGCCTGAGCCCGGAACTGGCCGCCCAGGTGGCCGATCAACTCACCGCCCACGACGTGCTGGGCGCGCATGCGCGGGACGAACTCGGCCTGTACGAGGCCACTCGCCCCCGTCCGCTGCAGGCCGCCCTCTCCTCGGCCGGCGCCTTCGCCGTCGGCGCGGCACCGCCGCTCCTGCTCGCCGCATTCTGGCACGCCCCGTCACTGACACCGGCCGTGATGGGCAGCTCGCTGATCCTGCTGGCCGTCCTGGGTGGTGCCGCCGCCCGGCTTGGTGGAGCACCGCTCCTCAAGGGGGCCCTCAGGGTCACCTTCTGGGGTGCCGTGGCCATGGGGGCCACCGCCCTCGTGGGCCGTCTCTTCGGAACAGTGGTGTAGTCGCCGACGGCGACGAGCGCCGCAGCGATTATTTTGGGTAGTGGGAACCAGGCGACCAGCCAATGGAGCAGCTGGTGAAGGAGTTGTGAGCCGGGTCGATTCTGGGTTGGGACGCGACGTGAGCCGCCGGGCGCGTCCGGCGGACCGGGCCGCGTTGCAGTCGATGTTCGGAAAGACAACACCGGACCGGGCCGGAATGGTGCAGCCCATGGTACCGACGCCGCGCCAATCCTCCCGGCCCCTGCCGAGGAGGTTCTATGCGATCAATCTGCCGACTTTCCCTTTTAGCGCTCCTCGCGGCCTGCAGCGACAGTTCAGGCTCACCCGACCTCCCCGATGCCGCAGTCACGATGAACACGTATCTCAAGACCGGGGTGAGACTTCTGATCACCCGGGTGGACGGGGTCGAGGCGACTCTTCCCTTCCTCCTCAATCCAGCCTCCCCGGGTGCCGCCGGAATGGTGTTCCAGCCTGATCTGTCGCCGGGCGCCCCTCCCAACGCCTACAACTTCGATATCCCGGTTGACGGGGACGGCGACGGCGTGAGCGAGGCGGCGATCTCGGGTGACGGGGTGTTCAATGGCGACCCGGCCAACGCCGGGCTTGGCTTCGGCGGGCATCTCGACGTGACCCTGACGACAACAGGGGGCCTGGGAAACTTCTCCGCTTCACTCGACTTCACCTCCACGGCCGCAGGGCGGGAGCTTTCGGGCACCGGCAGCTTCACCGACGCCGCGACCGGGAACACCACCACTCTCACCCTGGCCCCGGCCGCCCCGCTATTGGTGCGGCACGCCGCCGGATCGGCGGGCTCGGTGCCGAATGCCTGTGCCTACAGCCTCGAGGGAGACATGGACCTCGTCGTCTCCGGTCCGCTGGGAACGCTGGCCGAGACCTGGGGATTCCTCTCCAGCCGGAAGACCGTGCGCGTGACCAAGTCCAAATACACAGCCCCTGATGCGAAATCCACCGACATGCCCGATGCCAGTGTGGACATTCCCTGCGGCAGCGTCCGGCTGCAGGACTGGAATGGAGCATTCCTGCAGCATTGGGCCTGCCTCCCGCCCGAGTTCGGCCAGGCCACTCTGACCCTCGACGTCGGCGGTGGGAGCACGATCAACATCAGCGATGAAGACCCGCCCCTGTCCGGCGACATCAACACCTATCAGGCGACGGTCGTGTCGGGCAATGCCAATTACGTCCGGGGCTTCTTCATTGCCGGTCCGACCGGGAGCACGTACCGGGAAGACTTCATCTGGACGCTGGCACCCAGCAAGAACCAGTTCTCCCAGTTCTCGTACTACACCTATCTGGAAGGGCCAAGCGTCGGTTCGGGTGGGCTCTGCGGCGGAACCGCGACCCGGCAGCCATAGCCGATCAGGGGACTCTGGCCATGAGGCTCGCGTCTCGTCTCACCATCATCCTGCTCCTCGCCGTCGCCGGCGCACACCTGGCTCGGCTGGGCCTGGCCATCCCTGTCACGGTAGGTACGACGGTGATGCCGCTGTGGGTCAGCAGCGTGGGGGTGGTCATCCCGCTGGGCCTGGCCATCGGGCTGTGGCGAGAGGCTCGGCGATGACGGTTCGCAGGATGATCCCGGGGAGGTCACGATGACAGAGGCACCTCGTACCATGCGAGATGGTTTGACGGTCGGGCTCATTGCGTATGCGGCGGTGGCGGTGTTCTACAGCGCCTTCGACCTGCTCGCGGCACGGGGGGCGCTCTACACCGTCAACCTCCTCGGCAAGGCGGTCTTCCGGGGACTGCGCGACCCCGGGATTCTGATGTTACCGATTCCGCTCGACCTGACGGCGATCTTCTGGTATAACGCGCTGCACCTGTTCCTCTCGCTGGTGATCGGGCTGGTCGTGGCCCGGCTTGTTGCCCAGGCCGAGCGACACCAGTCGCAGGCCGTCCCGGTCCTGGTCGTGATCGTCGGGGGATTCGTCATCACGACCCTCGCGGTCGGCTGGCTCACGACCCCGATACGACCGGTCCTGCCGTGGTGGTCCATCGTGGTGGCGAACGCGCTCGCCACCCTGTTCGCGGGAGTGTACCTGATCAGGAAGCGCCCCGGGCTCGCGGGGCGCTTCTTCGCCTTCGCCGGCTGAACCGGTCGGAGGATTCCGGAGGGGGTTGCCCGGCCACGGGTCGTCTGGTCATCATTCCGGCCCGCGACCCTCACACCACCTGGAGAGATTCGATGTCGAAGTCCGCCCTGCCCCGCATGGTCCGCCCCGCCCTGCTCGCGCTCACGATGGCCCTGCCAACGGTGGGCATCCCCCGGCAGGCCGCCGCCCAGGACATCATGAGTTCGGTGTCAGACAAGCACATGGAGTCCGTGCTGAACGACATGGACATCGAGTTCAGCAAGGGAAAGAGCGAGCACAGCTGGCGGGTGAAGCTGGCCGGCTACAACGCGCTGCTGATCATGGCGAACGACAACACCGACGCCCAGCTCTACATCGCGTTCGGGGACAAGACGGTGGGCGCCGGCAAGATGAACGAGTGGAACAAGACCAAGCGGTTCGCCCGGGCCTACTCCGATGACGACAGCAACCCGGCGCTGGAGTCTGACCTGGACTTCGCCGGCGGCGTGACCGACGACGCCATCAAGGCCTGGATCAAACTGTACGAGACCTCGGTCACCTCGTTCGTGAAGTACCTGAACAACTAGCACCGCCTATAGCACGGCCTACCAGGTGAGCCCCTGGTCGGGGCTCCGGTAGATCATCGCGCCACTGCCCCCTACGACGACGGTCCGGGCGTCGGGGAAAGCCACCGCTGCCAGGGCTTTGGTCGTCCCGGTGGGACGGGCGCGCCAGGTCTGCCCTCCGTCCTCGGTCCGCAGGATAGCGCCCTTGTCGCCCACCGCGGCGCCCAGCCTGGCATCGGCGAATGCGACCGACCGGAGGTCCACATTGGTGGGGGCGGTCACCGGCGACCAGGTGGCTCCGCCGTCGCCGGTGCGGAGAATCGTCCCTCCATCTCCCACGACAAACCCGGTGGTCGCATCGACCATGGCGATCGAGTAGAGGTCCGAACTGGTGCCCGACTTGAGCTGTCGCCAGAGCCGCCCGCCGTCGGCAGTGCGCAGGATGGTCCCACCAACGCCGACCGCGATGGCGACGTCCTCGTCGATCAGCACTGCCGACAGCAGCGTGCCCGAGACCCCGCTCCGGAACTCGCGCCAGGTGTCCCCGCCGTCGCCGCTCCTGAGCACCATCCCGTACCGGCCGACGGCGAGGACCTGCTGCCCATGGGAGGCGAGGTGGAAGATGACCCCAGCTGAGCTGCGCTCGATGCTCGACCAGGTGGCGCCGCCGTCGCTGGAACCGAACAGCGCCCCGCCAGTGCCCGCCGCCAGCGCCCGGCGCGGAGTGAGCCAGGTCGCCGTGAGCATCCGGACGCTCTTCTTGAGGTCGAGCGCCACCGGAGTCCAGGTGGCCCCGCCGTCGACGGTACGGCTGAGGAGCCCGCCGCTTCCCACGGCCAGGCCGGTGCGGGCGTCGCCGAACGCAAGCTCGGAGACGAACGCGGTGTCATCCCCGATCTGGACCCTGATGGGCACCGACGCGGAGGGCGGCGATGGCGGTGGCACCGACTGCCGCCCCGGCGCGGGCGGCGGGCTCGACTGGGCCACTGCCGGCTGGCTGGCTGTGACCAGTGGCTGAGACCTGGGAGGCGCGCCGCCGGCGGGCGTGGGGACCGCCGGCTTCGACGTGTCCGGCTGCACCGGTGTCACGGTCGTCGTGTCGCGCGTCGCTGCGGCCGGCGGGGACGAGTCCGGGCGCGCCGCGAGCTGCGCCGTGCTGTCGGGCTGAGCGGGCGGCGCCGACCCGGCACCCGCCGCCAGCGGCGAGCCGGGAATCCGGCTCAGGCCCGTGACGGCGGCCGAGAGGACGGCCAGGATGGCGAAGGCCTGGAACCAGGGATCGGAGCGGAGCGGTCGCATGCTCATTCCGCCTTGGAGATCGAGAGGGTGCGGTCGGGGGCGACGCCGAGCCAGACTCGCTTGGCCCCCTCGTCACGGGCCCTGATGATGGCGTCCTTGGTCACGTCCTGGAGGTACGCGCCCAACTGTCGCACGCCGTACTCCTTGAAGGTCTCGTTGCCCTCGACCGCACTGAGGATCACCTCCGGCGAGGCGTGCGCCACCTCCAGGCCGTATTCCTTCCAGTGCGCCGCCAGCTGCAGGCAGGCCACCTCCGCCACGTGCATCGGGCTCAGCTCGTCCATCAGGTAGATCCCGGTCCAGCGCGCCAGGAACGCCTTGTCGAACCCGCCCTGATCGGCCAGCACGTCGCGGCTCTGCCCCAGCCAGGTGGCAGTGTCTCTGGATTTCTCCCGCACCTGACGGAGGCCCGGCACGCCGGCGTTGCAGGTGGCGAAGAACACCGTGCCACTGAAATCCACCAGCTTGCCGGAGCTCTTCTCGCGGCAACTGCCGGCGTCGAGCACGTCGTACAGACAATGCTGCACATCCCGGTGGGACTTCTCGATCTCGTCGAAGATCACCACCCGGTAGGGGTTCTCCAGCAGCGGCCGGGTGAGCGTGCCCCCGACCTCGAAGCCTGGCACCCCGGGCGGCGGGCCCAGCAGGGTGTACACGTCGTCGGCGTGCTTGTACTGGTTCATCCGGATCACCACCGGCTTGGACTCGGGGAAGAGTGCCTGCCCGATCAGCGTGGCCAGAAACGTCTTGCCGGTGCCGGTGGGACCGACCAGCAGGAACGCGCCGATGGGGCGCCCTGGCTTGGCCAGCCGGAGCCCGCGCTCCAGGTCGGAATAGACCACGTCGATGACCGCGTCCTGGCCCCGGATGTTCTCCTTGAGCCAGGGGAGGAACCGCTTCAGCTGCAGCTGATTGAGCCGGCTATGATCCACCAGGTGCGCCTTGCCGGCCTCGCGCCGCGCCTCGAGCCGGTGCCGTGTCGCGATGACGATGATCCCCACCAGCGACAGCGCCAGGATCCCCGGCGCGATCAGCGGGCTCACCTTGTTGAGCCCCACGACCGCGCCGGTCAGCACCACCACCAGCATCAGCAGCTGCAGCGGCGGGAGCGCCTGCGATTGGGTCTGGCTCATTGGATGCTCACGCTCCAGTCGTCGCTCTGGCCCACCGCCATGACGCTGCTCCGGATCTCCCCCATGGAGGTGGTCACGCCGAACGTCACGCCGCCGCCGCCGTCTTCCATCGCTACCACGTGGACCTGCGCGGTCGAACCGGCGGGAAGCGGGACCAGCAGGTCCTGGCCTGCCGACGTCAGCAGCACCCGACCGTGCGACGCGCCGTTCACGAACACCTCGACGACATCACCATCCTCCACCACGTCGTCCAGCACGTGCAGGGAGTAGATCACCGTGCGCCCCTCGGCGATCTGCTGCCGCACCTCCGCGGGCGCCTGCGCCAGCACCTGGCGTACCGCCTGCTCGGTCTCGGCGGCGGGGGCGGGGGCGGGCGTGGCCGGCGCTGGAGCGTCGGGCGCCGGACGGGGGCGGTGTACCACCGGGGCAGGTTCAGGGTTGCCGGGTCCGGGGGTCGCGACCTGTGGCTGGGCTGCGGGAGCAGTCGTCGCCGGGGCGCCACCCGCGGGGACGGCGTCCGCCGGCGCGCTACCGGTCATGGCGGGTGCCGGGCTCGGCGGTGGTGGTGGCAGCTCGCCCTCGGCGATCAGTCGCTTCGCCAGCTCGGTCGCCACGAGATCGATATCCGCGGCGCCAAGCCCGATGGTCCGAGGCGCGACCTGTACCGCGGCCGGCGTCGGCGCACTCCCGAGGCCGAGCTGGTCGCGGTAGAGGAACCCGCCAACCAGCGCCAGCCCCAGCGCCACCCCGATCCACCAGCGCCCCGAGCGAGCGGGGCCTCCGGGCGCGGCCGGCCCTTCGGCGGGTGGCGGCGGCGTGTAGGCGGCGCCGCGGGTCCCGGCCGATTCCGGGCCGGCGCCACGCGCCGCCGGCGATGCGTGTCTGGGACGGTCGGGGCCGTGCAACCCGCCGCCGTCAGGCTCTCGCGCCATCTGTTCCTCGTGCGATCAGGCTTGGGGGATCACCGGCGTGAGACGGGGTGCCCCGTCGTCGCCGACATCGATGGTGACTTCCTTGATGCCGTTTTCCTTCGACTCGGTGAGCTGCGGCGCGAACATGTCGAAGATCACCCGGTCCAGCTCACGCACCCCGAAGCGGCTCACCTTCTGCCCCGCGACCAGGGCCTGGAGCAGCAGCTCGGGCGCCACGAACTGCACCTTCACGCCGTACTCCTTGCCCAGCTTGGCGATCTTGAGCAGCGCGATTTCGGCGATGACCATTCCCTCGAGCGGCTTGAACACATACACCCGGTCGATCCGGCCGAGGATCTCGGGCCGGAAGACCTGGCTGTCGGCCAGGTAGCCCTTCACTGCGTTCACCATCTCGTGATAGTCCGACACCTCCGCCTTGATCTTCCCGATCTGCTCCGCGTGGGCGTTGCTGGTCAGGATGATGATCGTCTGGGAGAAATCCACCGTCTTGCCGGAGCCCTGCTCGGTCAGCCGGGCTTCGCCCATGAGCTGCAGGAACAGGTCGAAGACGTCCTTGTACGCCTTCTCGATCTCGTCGAACAGGATCAGTCGGCGGGGGTTCGACAGCACCGGGCGGGTGAGCTGCCCGCCCATTTCGCTCGCGACGTAACCTGCCGGCGTGCCGATCAGCCGGGTCTTCGCCTCGGGCCCGGTGAATTCCGAGCAGTCGAACCGGATCATCGCCTTCTCGTCCTGGAACAGATGCTCGGCGATGGCCTTGGCCAGCTCGGTCTTGCCGGTGCCGGTGGGGCCCAGGAAGAGCAGGTTCGCGATAGGACGGTCGCTGGTCCGCTTGGCGGCCTGCAGGCGGAGCAGCTTCGCCACGTCCTCGATGATCGCGTCCTGCCCCTTCACCCGCGAGCGCAGGTGGTCGCGGAGCGCCGCCTCGTCAATCCTGTTGGGGCCCGACTCGTTCGCCTTCTTCTCCAGCATCGCCTTCAGCTGGTCCCAATCGGTCATCTTGTTCAGGTCGGCCATCGGAGATCCCGCGAAGTCGTGAACGCCGAGCTTCCAGGCGGCGGTGAGCCGGCTGGATCAGCGGCTGAAGCAATGCGTGCTCAGGCAGTCATTCCGGAGAATACCAGGCGGCAGGAACATATCGCCTGGCCCGACCCGGAGCCAGTCGGGGGGGGGCCGGACCCACCGCTTCAGACGGAATTCAGGGCCGTTTCAAGGTCGTGCGCCCAGTAATCGTGGGTGATGTTCCCCCCATTTTCGCCGGTCCCCAGGGAGGCCTCGATGCCCGCATTCGACATGAGTCTGGTTCAGCGTGGAGCCCGCCTCCGCCGCTCACCCTTCTTCGAAGCGGAGCAGCGGTACGGCCCCCGCGGGTACACCGTCTACAACCACATGCTGTTCCCGATCAACTACGACGGGTTCGAAGCCGAGTACCAGCAGCTGCTGGAACAGGTCACCCTGTGGGATGTGGCGGTGGAGCGGTGCCTCGAGGTGTCTGGTAAGGACGGGTTGCGGCTCGCCCAGCTGATGACCCCGCGGGACCTCTCCCGCTGCGCGGTGGGACAGGCGAAGTACGTGCTGATCTGCGCCGCAGACGGCGGGATCCTGAACGATCCGGTGATGACCCGGATGAGCGAGGACCGGTTCTGGTTCGCGCTGGCCTCGAGCGATGCCCTGTTCTATGCCAGGGGACTCGCCGACCGGAGCGGACTCGACGTCACCATTCGGGAGGCGGAGGCCTATCCGCTGCAGATCCAGGGGCCCAGGTCCCGCGACGTCGTCCGGGCGCTCTTCGGCGATGAGGTCCTCGACCTCAAGTACTACTTCTTCCGCGAGACGCAGGTGGACGGCATCCCGGTCATCGTGACCCGCACCGGCTGGACCTCCGAGGTCGGATACGAGGTGTACCTGCTGGACCGGTCGCGGGGGACCGACCTGTGGGAGCGGATCATGAAGGCGGGCGCCCCCTACGGCATCCGGCCCACCGGCCCCAGCGACATCCGGCGCATCGAGGGCGGGATCTTCAACTGGGGCGCCGACATGACGTACGAGAACAACCCCTTCGAGATGGGGCTGGACCGGCTGGTGGACTTCAACATGGCGGGCGAGTGTATCTCCATGGAAGCGCTGCGGCGGATCCGCGCGAAGGGCGTGACGCGCCGTATCGTGGGAGTCGAGCTGGACGGCGACCCCTTCCCCGCGCTCAACTTCACCAAGTGGCCGGCGCACGCCCGGGGCGGGCAGGTGGGCAAGGTGACCTCGGCGATCTACTCGCCTCGGCTCAGGAAGAACATCGGTTACTGCTGGCTCCCGGTGGGGCTCGGCGCCACCGGCACGGTGGTGGAGGTCGAGAGCGAGTGGGGCCGGCGCTCCGCCACCGTCGTGCCGATGCCGTTCGTGGATCCGGAGAAGCGGATCCCGGTGTCGTAACGGCTGCCCACCAAGGACGCCAGGCCCATCGCCCTCCCGCGGAGGGTGGGCGATGACGGCACCGCCGTGACTATTGCTTCGCGCGCAGTCCCAGCGCCGCGATCACCGTCAGCAGGGCGTACATCACCAGCCCATAAACGCAGGGCGGATAGCCCAGGATCGTGCCAGCCGGCCCGACGTCGCTGCATCCATCGGCGCCGGTGCGGCTGCAGAATTCGAGGTAGGTGAGCGTGCCGGAGAACAGCACGCCGAACAGGCTGATGGCCAGGATCGTGGCGAGCGAATGCTTCTTCGTCATGGTGCCCTCCAGCCAGAGGCAGGCGTACCATGAGCGTACCTGGAGTCGGCTGACCGCACGATGAAATCAGGATGAGCGGCGGTTCACCGGCTGGCACCACCGTCTTCGGCAGACCGACCCCGCGGCAGACCGAAATCTGGAACCTGGAGCGCCGGGCGCAGGACGCCGCCTTCGCCGCTGCGCAGGTCGGCGCGACCTGCGAATCGGTGGATGCCGCCGCGCGGAAGGTGCTGACCGACGCCGGATTCGGTCCGGGGTACAAGGTCCCGGGGCTGCCGCACCGCACCGGCCACGGCATCGGCATGGACGGCCATGAGTGGACCAACTTCGCGAAGGGCAATACCACCCGTATCCAGCCAGGTATGTGCTTCAGCGACGAACCGATGATCGCGATCTACGGCGAGTTCGGCATCCGGCTGGAAGATTGCCTCTACATCACTGAGCAGGGACCCCACTTCTTCTCGCCGCAGAGCCCGGCGATCGACCGGCCTTTCGCCTGAGAGGTCGGTAGCGGCGTTTCACGCCCCGTTCAGACCGGTTTCACCCTTCCCCGCCCATCTTCGCCGGGCAGGTTGCGATCATGCGGCCTAGTCTCCCTCCCCCGTGGTGCCTGACCCGGCTGATCGTGCTGCTGGCCGGGGCGGTCTCGCCTGTTCACGCCCAGCGTGCCTCCGGCGATCCCTACGCCCCTGTCACAATCATGGGGCTCCCACCCCATTTCACGACCCACGCCGGCCTCATGGGTGTCGCGGACGGCATCGGTGGAGATTTCGGTGCCGGCGGCTGGGCGTTCGCCGGCATCCGCCACGAGTTGGTCCGGCCCGTGATCGGCGTTTTCGGCGTCGCCGCCGATGGGTATGGCGGGGTGGTCGGCGGCTCGTTCGATGGCGGTGCGCGCCTGTTCGGCACGATCCGCGCGCTGCGGTTGCAGGGGGGGGCCGATTTCCGCGCATCCGATGCCTGGCCGCCGCTGTTCACCCTGGTGCTGGAGGACCCGATCGTCCGCGGCGGGTTGCTCGGCCGGGGCGGTCAGTTCCGATTCGAGTGGACCCCCGCCGCTGACCGGATCGCGATGGGTGTCTCGCTCCCGGTGTTCCAGCGCTGGGCCGGCAAGAGCCGGCCGAGAGAGATCCATGTCGCCCCGCCGCCAGCCCCACCGGCGGAGCGGATGCTCCCCATGCCGGATTCGACCGCACGCGCCCTGCTCGACAAGCTCCGGGAGTCCGGGTCCTGGATCGACCTGCTGACCACCCCATTCGTCGAGTCAGCCCTGCTCACCAACCGCGAATGGCTGGCGGAACTCGAATCCCGCCTGGCCTACATGCGCCGGGTGGACGACGAGTTCCCGCGAGGACACACCTATCCCGAGGAAGTCGCCGCCTATCACCGGCAACTGGAGGCACTCTTCGCCCACGCGCTCCGCGTGACCCCTCGCGACCCGCTGGCGATGGAGGTCACCGACCTGGCTCGGCGCATCCTGCTGGAGGAAGTGGTGCTTCCTGCCAACAAGGACTTCGGTCGGCTCCGCCGCGAGGAAGTCTTCGCCGCGCTGCATCGACGTGCCGACGGGCGCTTCGCCGACACGGTCGCCCTTTGGCCATCGATTCCGGAGCCCCGTCGCCCCGACCTGCTCTCGGCGTACCATGGCTGGCTCGGCGTCATCGCCCACGTCGAGCGGGAGTCGCGCAGCCGCTGGGAGGACAGTCGCCTGGTCTGGCTGCCATTCCAGCTCGCACTCCAGCCCCGGGATCATGACACCCAGGCGGAAGTCGACGCCCTGCTGGAGCGGCTGGCCGATGACACATTCCAGGCCGGCAATGATTTCACCTACCTCATCAACGAGGCCTTCAGCCCCGAGCTGATCAGCACGATTCACGCGGCACGGGACTACCACGTCCTCTGGGTGCATGACTTTCCCGGCACCGCGCCCG
>Ga0224510_10001862_pt1 | contig 13353 bp, 13 predicted proteins | sample SF_May12_sed_USG_FD_170161 | JGI IMG/M metagenome (GOLD analysis project Ga0224510, IMG submission 170161) | Sediment microbial communities from San Francisco Bay, California, United States - SF_May12_sed_USGS_4_1 | ecosystem: Environmental > Aquatic > Marine > Sediment | place: USA: California... | reverse complement strand
CCTGGGTGTCGAGCCTGGGCAGCGGCCGGGTCCATCCCGACTTCGGCACGGTGTGGGAGGGCAAGGGGATCGGGATCCCCTACGTGGTGGTGAACGGTTCCCAGCCCCGGGTGCCGGTGAGGTTCAACTACGTGGGCGAGAGCGAGCCCGGCCCCTACCCCATCCCGGCCAACGCCCCCGTGGAGGACGGCAGCGACCGCCACCTGCTCGTGGTCGACGACACCAACTGCAAGCTGTACGAGCTATTCGACGCCTCCACCAGCGACGGCGGGGCCAGCTGGCACGCTGGCTCGGGGGCGGTCTTCGACCTGGGGTCGAACGGGCTGCGTCCCGCCGGCTGGACCTCGGCCGACGCCGCCGGCCTGCCCATCTTCGCCGGGCTCGCCACCTACGACGAGGTGGTGGTGCAGGGCCGTGTCGACCACGCCCTGCGTTTCACCGCCGCCCGCACCCAAAGGGCCTACATCAGGCCCGCCACCCACTACGCCAGCTCGATCACCGACACCGGCGTGCCCCCGATGGGGGCCCGGTTCCGGCTCAAGGCCAGCGCCGACTGCAGCTCGTTCAGCGCTGAGGCCCAGGTGATCTGCGCCGCCCTCAAGACCTACGGCATGTACCTGGCCGACAACGGCAGCGACTGGATGCTGAGCGGCGCCCCCGATCCCCGCTGGAACGACCAGGCGCTGGCCGACCTCCACAAGCTCAACGGCTCCATGTTCGAGGTCGTCGACACGGGCGAATCCATCGTCCGCTGACCTGCTGCCGACACCGTCGACGCCTGAATCCGACGCCGAACCGCGCGACGGAACCGCGACGCACCGCCAGTCCGCGTCGCGAAACACCGGGACCGTCGGAACGGTCGCGCAGATCGGGGGTGGCGCCGTTCGTTGTACGGAACGGGCGGGGCGCCGAAGGCCGGGACCGGGACGGGCGGTTCAGGCGTCGATGCCGAGGTCGTCGAAGGTGGCCATCTCGGCGGCCACGCGGGCCGCCGCCCGCACCAGGGGGTAGGCCAGCGCCGCCCCTGTGCCCTCTCCCAGGCGCAGGTCCAGGTCGAGCAGGGGGACCAGGCCCAGGTGAACGAGGGCCCGGCTGGCGGCGGGCTCCACCGACCGGTGGCCGGCGATCAGGTACCCGGCCACCATCGGCTGCAGGGCGCAGGCCACCAGCGCACCGGCCAGGGCGATCACCCCGTCCACCACCACCGGCACCCGGGTGGCCGCCCCGGCCAGGCACAGACCGGCGAGCCCGGCGATCTCCAGACCCCCCACCTCGGCCAGCACTCCGAGGGGATCGAGGGGCTCCAGCGGGGGCCCGCCGGCCAGGCGGGCCAGGCCGTCGGCCACCACCTGCGTCTTGCGGGCCAGGGTCGGGTCGTCGATCCCCGTGCCCCGCCCGGTCACCTCGGCCGGGGCCGACCCAGTGATGGCAGCCACCACCGCCGCCGACGGGGTGGTGTTGGCGATGCCCATGTCGCCGGTGAGCAGGCACCGGGCGCCGCGTTCCTCGACCAGGCGGGTCCCCACCTCCACCCCGAGCAGGGTGGCGGTGGCCGCCTCGGACCGGGTGAGGGCGGCCTCCACCCGCAGGTTGCGGGACCCGGCCCGCACCGGCCGGTTCACGAGCAGCTCGTGGTCCTCCAGCGGGGCGGCTACCCCAGCGTTGACCACCCGGACCTCCAGCCCGTTGGCCCGGGCGATCACGCTGATGGCGGCCCCGCCCCGGCAGAACCCGGCCACCATCCGGGCCGTGACCTCCTGGGGCCAGGGGCTGACCCCCTCGGCGTGGACGCCGTGGTCGGCGGCGAACACCACCACCACGGCCGGCTCGGCGGCCGGGGCCGGGCTCACCTCGGCGATGGCGGCCAGCTGGACGGCGAGCGACTCGATCCGGCCCAGCGATCCCAGCGGCTTGGTGAGCCGGGCGTCCCGGGCCCGGGCCGCCTCCGCCGCCTCGCCGCTCAGACCCCGGATCGAGCCGACGACCTCGGCCAGCGCCACCTCAGCCGACGAGGCTGGCGTCAGCGGGCCGCGGGCCGGGCTGGCGGCGGACGACGACTGGGGGGAACGCTCGGACGGCATGGCGACCAGTGTGGAGCGTGAGGCTACGATCCGGACCATGTTGGCGCCCGACGCGAGGGTGGTGATGGTGTCGGGAGCGACCGGAGGCATCGGCCGGGCGCTGGCCGAACGGTTGCGGGCCGACGGCTTCCGGCTCAGCCTGGGCGCCCGCCGGCCCGAGCAGCTCGACGATCTGGTGGCCTCCTGGGCCGCTGCGGGGCCCACCGGCACCGGCACCGGCACCGGCGTGTTGTGCCACCGCTTCGACGCCCACGACCCCGCCAGTGCCGAGGCGTGGGTGGCGGCCACGGCCGAGCAGTTTGGTGGGATCGACGCCCTGGTCAACAACGCTGGTGTGCTGGCCCCCTTTGCCGTCGATGCCTTCGACGAGGAGTCCCTCGACACCATGTGGGCGGTCAACGTGAAGGCCCCGGCCCGGCTCACCGCGCTGGCCTGGCCCCATCTGTGCCGGTCAGGTCACGGCCGGGTGGTGAACCTGGCGTCACTGTCGGCCAAGCGGGTCCGCAACGGCTTCGCCCCCGGTTACGCCATGACCAAGCACGCCCTGTTGGCCCTCACCCACGCCACCCGCCAGGCCGGCTGGGACCAGGGGGTGCGGGCCGTCGCCCTGTGCCCCAGCTTCGTGGACACTACGATGATCGCCGGCGTCGACCCCGGGCCGGAGCCCATCGTGCAGCCGTCCGACGTGGCCGACCTGGTGAGCATGGCCCTGTGCCTACCCGATCACCTGTCCGTACCCGAGATCGTGGTGAACTGCCGACGTGAAGACCTCTTCTGACGGTGACCGACCCCGCCCGGGGGCACCCGTACGCCCGCGGGACCTCGACCCGGCCGGGCTCGACGTGCTGAAGCAGGTGGAACAGCGGGTGCTGTGGCTGGCCACCCGCATCGTCGACGTGGCCAACCGGCGGACGCCGGGGCCGATCAAGGTGGGCGGACACCAGGCGTCATCGGCCTCGATGGTGTCGATCATGACCGCCCTGTGGTTCGCCCACATCAACGGCGAGGACAAGGTGGCGGTGAAGCCCCACGCCTCGCCCGTCTACCACGCCATCAAGTACCTCACCGGCGAGCTGCACCGCTCCTATCTGACCACGCTGCGCCAGCGGGGCGGGCTGCAGGCCTATCCGTCACGCACCAAGGACCCCGACGTGGCCGACTTCTCCACCGGCTCGGTGGGCCTGGGGGCGGTGGCCCCCTTGTTCTCGGCCGCCACCCGCCGCTATGTCGACAAGCACTTCGGGCCGCTGCCGTCGGCCCGGTTCATCGCCACCGTGGGCGACGCCGAGCTCGACGAGGGCAACGTGTGGGAGGCCATCTCCGATCCCACCACAGCCGACCTCGGCAACTTCACGATGGTGATCGACCTCAACCGCCAGAGCCTGGACCGGGTGATTCCCGACATCCAGGCCACCCGGCTGATGCAGTTCTTCGTCGACGCCGGCTGGCACGTGGCCGTCGCCAAGTACGGATCGAGGCTCAGCACCGCCTTCGCCGAGCCCGGGGGCGACGCCCTGCGGGCCCACATCGACGCCATGCCCAACGAGGCCTACCAGTCGCTGTTCGCCCTCACCGGCCCGGCCGTGCGGCACAAGCTGCTGCAAGGGGCAGATGCCGCCGTGCGGGACTGGGCGGCCAACCACGGCGACGACGAACTGAAGTCCATCGTCACCGACCTGGGCGGGCACGACTTGGGCCTCCTGGTGCGGACCCTGCGGTCGTGCGACGAGCACACCGACCGGCCCAGCGCCGTGTTCGCCTACACCATCAAGGGTTGGGGCCTGCCGATCGCCGGCGACCCGTTGAACCACGCTGCGCTCCTCACCCCGGAGCAGATCGACGCCTTCCGGGAGCGGGTGGGGCTCACGCCGGCCACCGAGTGGGACCGCTTTGATCCGGACTCCCCGGCGGGCCGACTGTGCGCCGCCGTGGGGGCCGACATCAACAACCTTCCCCCGGCGCCCCGGCCGGCGCTCCCGGTCCCGGCGGCGGCCGGGCCGCTCACCACATCGGGCCAGGTGTCGACACAGGAGGCGTTCGGCCGGGTCCTGACCCGCCTGGGCGACGTGCCCGGCCTGGCCGAGCGGATCGTCACCACCGCCCCCGACGTGTCGATCTCCACCAACCTGGGCGGCTGGATCAACAAGACCGGTGTGTTCTGGCCCACAACGCGTGACGACCACGGCGGGGCCGAGCGGCTGCTCAAGTGGGCCCCCTCCCCCACCGGCCAGCACATCGAGCTCGGCATCTCGGAGATGAACCTGTTCATGCTGCTGGGCCAGCTCGGGCTGAGCCATGAGCACCACGGCCAGCACCTGCTGCCGGTGGGCACGGTGTACGACCCCTTCGTGCTGCGGGGCCTCGACGCCCTGATCTACGGCCTCTACAACGGCAGCCGCTTCGTGGTGGCCGGCACCCCGTCGGGGGTGACGCTAGCCCCGGAAGGTGGGGCCCATCAGTCGACGATCACGGCCTCGGTGGGGGCCGAGCTACCCGGCATCAACTACGCCGAGCCGGCGTTCGCCGCCGAGGTGGACTGGCTGTTGTGCGACGCCCTGGCCCGCCTGGGGGCACCCGACGGCGAGTCATGCTACCTGCGGCTCAGCACCCGCCCGATCGACCAGGGCCTGCTCACCCCGGTGGTGGAGCGACTGGGCCCCGACCGGCTCCGGGCCCAGGTCCTGGCCGGGGGCTACCGACTGATGGAACGGCCACCGTCGGACCGACCCGGGATCACGATCGTGACCACCGGGGTGACGGTGGTGGAGGCGGTGGCGGCGGCCGACGCCCTCGACACCGAGGGGGTGGACGCCACCGTGGTCCATCTCTCCAGCCCCGACCGGGTGTTCCGGGCATGGCAGACGGCCCGGCGGCGTGCCATCGAGAGCGGGCTGGCCGCCATCCCCGCCACCCATCTCGACACCCTGGTGCCACCGGCAGAGCGGACCCGTTCGGTGGTGAGCGTCCACGACGCCGCCAGCCACTCGCTGGCCTGGTTGGGCTCCGCTCTCGGGACCCGCCAGCTCCCGCTCGGTGTCGACCGCTTCGGCGAGTCCGGCACCATCGCCGAACTCCACGCCCTGACCGGCATCTCGGCCGATCACATCCTCAACGCCGCCCTGCTGATGGTCGGTTGACGCCGGAGGCGTCAACCCGGCGGGTGGAGCCCAACAAGCTCCGAAGGGGAGCCGTGATGGGAGAGGCGGCCGGAAGCCGCCGGAGGGGGCGCCAGCCCCCGCACGAACACTGCCCTCAGGCGAACACCGGGGCGAAGGCCAGGGCCATGAAGCCCACGCTGGTCAGTCCGATCATGGCTGCCAGGATCTGAATCTGTCGCATTGCTGAGTCCTCCTCGCCGGCCCCCTTGGCCGTGATTCCATCGTCATCCGGCCGGGGGCGTTTGAGATCGGGGATCCCCCTCGTCGCTGGAGTGTCACATAGGGGGATCCGACCGTCCCGTGGGGCGTGCTCCCACCCGTCAGGCGAGGACGGCCACCGCTTCGATCTCGATCAGCCATTCCGGTGCGGCCAGCGCCTGCACGCCCACCAGCGTGCTGGCCGGCGGATTGTCGCCCGAGAGGTACGAGCTCCGGACCCCGGCGATGACGGCCCGCATCGAGGGCTCGTAGCCCACCACGAAGGTGGTGATCTTCACCACGTCGTCGAAGGTGGCGCCGGCGGCGGCCAGGGCCACCTTCAGGTTCTCCATCACCTGGCGGGTCTGGGCTTCCAGATCGCCGGGACCCACGGTGACCCCGGAGGCGTCGACCGCCACCTGCCCCGAGATGTAGACAGTGGTACCAGCGGTGGCGGCGACGACGTGGGTGTAGGCCGGGTTGTTCGACAACCCCTCCGGCTTGATGAAACGATTGGGCATCCGGGGATCGTAGCTGGGGCCAGCCGTGGGGCGCCCGGCAATGTTATGCTGCCTTAATGGCCGAGTACACCTCCCGGGAACACCACCCCGCCTTCGAGGAGTACTGCGAGACCATCTTCGAGTTGGCCGAAGACGGCCACAAGGTGATCCAGGCCCGGATCGCCGACCGGCTCGAGGTGTCCCGCCCGGCGGTGTCGGAGATGATCCACCGCATGGTGGAGGCCGATCTGGTACACCTCCAGGGCGGCACGATCGAGCTGACCGAGACCGGCCTGGCGCTGGCCAAGACCATGGTCCGCCGTCACCGGCTCGCCGAGCGCTTCCTCACCGACATGCTCGGTCTGTCGTGGGCCGAAGCCCACCACGAGGCCGGCAAGTGGGAGCACGTGATCAGCCCGGTGGTGGAGTCTGCCCTCCAGTCGGTGCTCGAGAACCCCACCACCTGCCCCCACGGCAACCCGATCCCGGGGTCCACCTACACCGAGGCCCAACCGCTGGTGTCGCTGTCGGACCTGCCCATCGGGGCCGACGCCACGGTGAAGCGGATCCCCGAGGAACTGGAGTTCACCCCCGGGCTACTCGAGTTCCTGGAGGCCAACCGGCTCCAGCCCGGAGCGGTGGCCAAGGTGATCACCAGCTCGCCCGACGGCACCACCACGGTGGAGATCGAGGGGCAGGTCGTGGGCATCAGCGCCTTCACCGCCGAGCGGATCCTCGTCGCCCAGCATTGAGCGTCGCCGCGGCCGCCATGTGGGACCCCGACCACTACCTCCGCTTCGCCGACCACCGGACCCGCCCCGGGGTGGAGCTGCTGGCCCGGATCCCGGACGTGGCCGATGCCCGCCGGGTGGTGGACCTTGGTGCCGGCACCGGGCATCTGACCGCCCGGCTGGCCCGGCGCTGGCCGGAGGCCGAGGTCACGGGGGTCGACGGCGACCCGGCCATGGCGGCCAGAGCCCGGGCCGAGCATCCCGAGCTGGCCTGGGTCACCGCCGACCTCGCCGCCTGGGAGCCCGAGGGTCCGGTGGACGTGCTCTACTCCAACGCCGCCCTCCACTGGCTCGACCGCCACGAGACGCTGTTCCCCCGCCTGCGGTCGTGGCTGGCCCCCGGGGGTGTACTGGCCGTGCAGATGCCTGACAACTGGGCCGCCCCCACCCATCGGATCCCGGCCGAGGTGCTCGACGAGGCGGGCGGCCGATGGCCCGACGCGGCCGGGCCGGCGCTGATGCGCGACCGGCTGTCCGCCCCCGAGGCCTACGCCGGCTGGCTGTCGCCAGCGGCGTCACTCGACCTGTGGCGCACCACCTACTACCAGCGGCTGACCGGCGATGACCCGGTGTGGCAGTGGACCACCGGGTCGCTGCTGATCCCGGTGCTCGAAGCGCTGGGCCCCGACCGTGACCGCTTCGCCGCCGAAGTCCAGGGCCGCTATCGCCAGGCCTACCCGCCCGATCCGTCCGGCGTGGTGACCCTGCCGTTCTCCCGCCTGTTCCTGGTGGCCCAGGCCCCCTCCTGAGGGGGCACGACGGGATCGACTGACCGTCGCCCTGATCCGTCACGATGGGGGGTGTCAAGCTCCTCGGCGATGATCTCCCGGCACAGGTCCAGGCACTCCCGGCACACCCGGGGGGCGGCGCCGTGACGGTCGGCCATGGCGTCGACCTGGTCGCCGGCCTGGCCGCAGAACGAGCAGCGCCGGGCGGCGTCCACCGGGGTCAGGCGGCCACCAACATCGGCCACGCAACCATCGCAGATCCTGACCTCGGGCCCCGCGATCAGCTTGGCCACCTCGGCCTGGGTGCGGTCGCAGAACGAGCAGGTCATCACACCGGCGGTCCGCCGTCGGCGCCGGCCCGGCACACCGCCCGATTCCTTGACGATCTGGTGGATGCGCTGGCGGCTGAGGCCCACGACGTCGGCGATCTCCTGCAGCGACCCGCCGGTGGCGTGTAGGACCCGGATGGCCTGCTGGAGGTTGGCCTCGGCCGCAACCAGATCGCGCTGGCGGTCGGCCACCTCGGCCATGGCCCGGCGTACCCCGGCCAGCGACTTATGATCGAGCATCGATGGAACGTACGCCGACACCCACCCATGTGTCAAGTATCTCTAGACACTAGACGACTGGAAGGGGATAGCCTGACGTATGGCCCGGTTCCTCATCACCTCGCTGGTGCTGACGATCACCCTCAACGTCGTGATCCGACTGATCCCGGGCCTGCCCGACCGGCTCGGTCGGTGGATGGCCTCGCTGCTCGCTCCACCCCCGGCCGGCCCCGGAGAGCCGGCCGGACCTGACGACCGGTCCGGTCGGTCCGCCCCCCGGGTACGGGTCTACGTCCCGTGGAAGGCCATGATCGTGGGCTCGATCGTGCTGAGCGTGGGCCTCAACCTCGTCGCGCTGCTGTTGCGCTGAGCGGGCCGGGATGGAGCGCGACGCCCGCCGACCCCGCGCCGCCTGGCTCCGCCCCGCGGTGTCGGTGGCCGTGGTGGCCCTCGTCGCCTCGCCCGCGCTGCGCCAGCGCGATAGCTATCCGTTGTCGACGTACCCGGTGTACGCCGGGGCCCGCCCGGCCGTGGCCGACCTGCCGACAGCCGTGGGGGTGACGGCCACCGGCGACCGGGTGCGGCTCTCGCCCACCGTGATCGGCGACAGCGACGACCCCCTCATCGTGGCCGACCGGGTGGGCGACGCCATCGCCCAGGGCCGAGCCGAGCGACTGTGCCGCGTCATCGCCGGCAGGGCCAACGGCAACGCCGGCACCGGCCGAGCCCCGCTCACCTCGGTGGAGGTGGTGACCGAGGAGACGGACCTGGTGGCCACGGTGGCCGATGGGGCGCCGCCCCTGGCTCGCACCGTCCATGCCACCTGCCCGGTGGCGCCGTGATCGGCCGGTGGCTGGCTCCACCCGCGCCGGCCAGGCGGCTGGCCCTGTTCCGGGTGCTGGTGGGAGCCTTCGCCCTCGTTTACCTCACGGCGCGGTTCCCCGCCTTCTGGGCCACGGCGTCCCTGGCCGACGGGTTCGATCCCGTGGGCGTGCTGGCGCCGCTCGAACGACCGCTACCGGCCGGCCTGGTCCGGGCGATGGTGATCGCTGCCCCCCTGCTGGCAGCGGCCGTGACCGCCGGGCTGCGGTTCCGGGTCACCGGCCCGGCCTTCGCCGCCGTGCTCCTGGTGGTGCTCACCTACCGATCGTCCTGGGGCCGCCTGCTCTACTTCGACAACCTGCTCGTGCTCCACGCCCTCGTTCTGGCCTGCTCTCCGGCCGCCGACGACCTGGCGGTCCGGATCCGGCCCCGGCCCCTGTCGCCGCCGCCCGCCCCACTTCCCGCCGGCGCCGCCCTCACCATCCCCGAGCGCACCGCCACGGGGCCATCTACCCGCCCGCTCGGGGAGCTGCCGGTCGACGCCGAGGGTGTGGTGACGGTGGACGTCCCCATCGAGGATCCCCGTTACGGCTGGCCACTGCGCCTGTGCGCCCTCGTCACCGTGACCACCTATGTGCTGGCCGGGGTGGCCAAGCTCCGCGTCGGCGGCCTGGCCTGGCTCAGCGGCGACACCCTGGCCCATCACATCGCCTTCTCCGCCGCTCGACTGGACGTGCTGGGCGGCACCCCGTCGCCGGCGGCCCACCTCGTGCTGCGTGACGGCCGATGGCTCCTCACCCCGGCGGCGGTGGCCACCATCGTCTTGGAGGTGGGGGCGCCCCTGGCCCTGTGGTCCCGGCTGCGTACGCCCTGGGTGGTCGGGTTGTGGGGTTTCCACGCCGCCGTGGCCGCCACCATGTTCGTACTCTTCCCCTATCCGCTGGCCATGGTGGCCTTCGCCCCCCTGTACCGGCTGGAGCGGTGGCGGTGGCCCCGTCCATCGCCGGCCCGGTCGTCACGATGTGGGACTTGGGGCCCTGTCGGCCCAGCGCCTCCAGCATGACGATTGGCCCATGAGTGCCAACAGCAGCGCCGAACCGAAGGCCATCGGCCCCCAGACCCCTGTTCAAATGCTGATGACCCGTGCCGTGGCCCGGATCTCGCCCGATGCCCGCCTCCAGGAGGTGGCCCAGAAGCTGGCCGCCATGGAGACCGGGGCTCTGGCCGTCGGCACCACCACATCGATCGTGGGCATCGTGTCCGAGCGGGACCTCACCCGGGCCTTCGGGCGATCCGAGAGCCCCGACTCCCTGCGGGCCGGCGACATCGCCTCCACCAACCTGATCTGGTGCGCTCCCCGGGCCACGGCAGCCGAGGCGGCCCGCACCATGTGCGAGAAGGGCATCCGTCACCTGCTGGTGGGCGACGGCGAGCTCCAGGGCATCATCTCGGCCCGCGACCTGCTCGAAGCGCTCCTCGTCGACGGCTGAGACCCGACGGCCCGCCCGGGCGGGCCCGCTAACCGCGGCCCCGCCTCTGCCCGGCCCCTGGTGTTCGCCGGAGGCGAACCCAAATGAACCCGAAGCAACCCGGAGGGTTGCGGGTTCCGTCAGTGGCCGGCCGGGATCACCCCGGGCCCCGACAGGTACTCGGTCTGGTGACGCAGCAGGTGGGCCGGGCCGTGGGGATGGTTCAGGGTGGCGTTCTCCCCGTACAGCCGCTCCTTGGTCCAGGCCGTTAGCTCCCGGTTGCCGGCCACCCGGAGCAGGTCGGCCGCCATCGCCTCGGCCGTCGACGCCACCTCGTCGGCCGCCACCGCCTGCTGGACGATCCCGGCGGCCAACGCCTCGGACCCCGTCCAGCGCCTGGCCAGCAGCACCGTCTGGTGGAACGCAGGGCGGGGCATTTTGTGGCGGAACAGGGCCAGCTCGGGCTCGGGGATGGCAAAGCCCAGCTCCACCTCGTTGGCGCACAGGTAGCCGCGGTCGGCCCGCATCACCCGTACGTCGTGGCACATGGCGATCATCAGCCCGGCCCCGAAGGCGTGGCCGTTGAGCGCGCACACCGTGGGAAGGGGGAACGTGATCATCCGGGCGAACAGGGCCATGGCCTCGGCGGCGAACACCCGGCGGTCGCCGCCGGGATGCTCGCCTTTGGAGGTGATCCAGGCCAGGTCGAGCCCGTTGGAGAAGAACCGCTGATCGGCCGAGGCGGTGACGAGCACGGCCGGGCCCGGTGTGGCCTCCACCTCGTCGAGGGCGGCCTCGAAGGCCCGGGTGAAGGTGGTGTTCCACCGGTTCTCCCCGTCGGCCATGGTGAGCACTACCACCGTGCCCCGCTCGTGCTCCCGGCGCTCGATCTCGAACGGTCCGCTCATGATGCCTCTCCTCCGCTGCTCGCCGCCGACCAGCCGGCGGCTCAGCCGTTCAACTCACGGTAGACGGTGCTCTCGATGTCGAGGAAGAGCTGATAGGTGCGGGGGTCGGCGAAGGGTACGATCTGGCTGGCGTACACGCCGGCCACGTCGTTCTGCAGGTCGATCCAATAGAACGAGTTGGCCAGCCCGGCCCACATGAGCCCGCCCGCCGGGCGGCCGGTGGGGGCCGGCTCCTCGTTGATCTGGAACGTGAGGCCCCAGCTCTTGGGCACACCGGGGAAGAACTCGGCGTCGTGGGAATAGCCGGGATTGGCCGTCTTCAGCATCTCCACCCGGATGTCACCCATGTTGTTGCGGGTCATCTCGGCCACGGTCTCGGGCTTGATTACCTGGGTGCTGCCGGCCCGGCCCCGGTTGAGGAACAGCTGGAGGAACCGGGCATAGTCGAGGATCGTGCTGTAGAGCCCGCCCCCGCCCATCTCGAACTCGGGCTCCTGGGGGATCTCGAACTCGATCGGCACGAGCGAGCCGTCTTCCAGACGGGCGTGCATGTCCGACAGCCGGCTGCGCATGTCGTCGGTGATCCTGAACGCGGTGCTGGTCATGGCGAGGGGGGCGAAGATGTGCTCGGCCATGTAGGCCCCCAGGCTCTGGCCCGTGACCGCCTCCACCATCAGGCCGGCATAGTCGATGTTGGTGCCGTAGAACCAGCGGTCGCCGGGGTCGAACACGAGCGGCATCCTGAGGGCGGCCTTCATGCAGCTGATGACCCCGGGGTTGCCGGTGAGCTCGGCGTAGCGGGCCAGGTCGTCGCTCCAGATGTCATAGCCGAACCCGGCGGTGTGGGTGAGCAGGTGACGCAGGGTGATGCCGCGGGCCGGGGGCCGGGTGAGGGGCTGGCCGTCGGCGCCGAAGCCGGCGAGGACCGGTAGCTCGCCCAGGATGGGCAGCACCTCGCGGGCCGGCGAGTCGAGCCCGAGGTTGCCCCGCTCCACCTGCTGCATGGCGGCGAGGCCGGTCACGGCCTTGGTCATGGAGGCGATCCAGCACACCGTGTCGGTGGCCATGGCCGCTCCGTTCTGCGACGACCGGAGCCCGGCCGCCCCGGAGGCGGTCACCCCGTCGGGCCCCACCACGGCGGCGTTGGCCCCGATCACATCGCCGTTGGCCACCCCCCGCTCGAGGATTTCCTGGATCTGGTCCGGCACGCCCATCGCTGTCTCCTTCTGGCCGCTCGCAACGGCAAGACTCTAGGTCACCGGCCGGGGTCGGCCGCCGCGCGGGGCCTGGGCGGGATGCTGCCGGACCCTCCAACCCCCTGGATGGAGTCGATTCCCCCAGATCACGGCGTACAGGGGGAAACTCCCGACCGCCCCGGGAGGCGATCCCCTATGGTGGCGTCGGGGGTAGGGGGGTGTCCCCGATCACCGGGCGAGCGGGGCGACGTAGGTTGATCTCAGCAAGGAACCCCCACACAACGAAAAGCATCCAACGGAGGGAATGCAATGGATCCGCGAGAGTACGAGCAGCTGGTAGAGGACCTGAAGAACTTCTTCGCCAACCTGGGCCCCGACACTGATCCGGCTGCCGTCGAGGAAGCCCTGGGCGACAGCGCCGACGGGGCCAGCCCCGAGGAATTCACCGCCGCCGTGCGGCAGGCTCTGATCGAGTCGGGCGCCGACCCGGCTCTGGCCGACCAGGTGATCGACCAGCTCGAGGCCCAGCCCGGCTGGGGTGAGGGATCGCCGGTCGAGGGTCTGACCGTGGTGGTCAACAACAACCAGATCGTCAACGAGATCGACCAGAGCCTCCACGTGGACGGCGAGGTGCACGGCGACGTCATCCAGCAGAACACCTCGAACGTGGCCAACGCCACCGCCGAGGGCGCCATCGCCGGCGAGCACGTCGAGGGCAACCAGGTCCAGACGGGCGACGGCCAGCAGGTCGGGGGCGACTCCGGCGTGCAGAACCAGGGCGACAACTCAGGCCAGCAGGCCGGTGGCAACGCCGACGCCGACAACATCACCTCCGGTGACAACAACACCGTCGCCTCCGGGGAGGCCAGCGAGGTGGGCCAGGGCCAGGTCTCGCAGGACTACGCCACCGTCAACGACTCGGCCCAGGCCTTCGGCTCCGGCTCGGTCGACAAC
>Ga0224510_10001860_pt1 | contig 13362 bp, 11 predicted proteins | sample SF_May12_sed_USG_FD_170161 | JGI IMG/M metagenome (GOLD analysis project Ga0224510, IMG submission 170161) | Sediment microbial communities from San Francisco Bay, California, United States - SF_May12_sed_USGS_4_1 | ecosystem: Environmental > Aquatic > Marine > Sediment | place: USA: California... | reverse complement strand
AAGGCCGGGCTCGTCGAGTGGATGACGACGATGACCTACCAGGCGGCCTCGGGCGGTGGCGCGCAGCACATGCGCGAGCTGCTCGCGCAGTTCGGCACGCTGAACCACGAGGTCAAGGATCTGCTCATGGATCCGATGAGCGCGATCCTCGACATCGACCGCCGGGTGATCGACAAGCAGCGCACGCTCGAAGACGCCGAGAAGGCCAACTTCGGCGTGCCGCTGGGCGGCTCGCTGATTCCTTGGATCGACAAGGACCTGGGCAACGGCGTCAGCCGCGAAGAATGGAAGGGCGGCGCCGAGACCAACAAGATCCTGGGTAACGCGGCCCCGATCCCGGTCGACGGGTTCTGCGTGCGCATCGGCGCCATGCGGTGCCACAGCCAGGCCCTGACCTTCAAGCTGAAGAAGGATGTGCCGCTCGCGGACATCGAGGCATTGATCGCCGGAGACAACGCGTGGGTCAAGGTCGTGCCCAACAACCGCGAATCGACGGTGCACGACCTCACGCCCGTCGCCGTGACCGGCACGTTGACGATTCCGGTCGGGCGCCTGCGCAAGCTCGCGATGGGCCCGCAGTACCTCGGAGCGTTCACGATCGGCGATCAGCTGTTGTGGGGCGCGGCCGAGCCGCTTCGCCGCATGCTGCGCATCCTTCTGGAGCATTGAAGCATCCCGATGCGCCGGCTCACATCTCGTTGTCCTGTGACAACAAGTTCACGGGTCGTCCGAATCGTCTCGTCGAGGTCAGACTTTGCATGAGCTTGCGACCCTATATGCTTGATGCTATTGTGATTTCGAGCATGACCTCTGCTCACGCTTGTCCTCGCGAACGGACACGGCCTGGGGCGTGCATGGACGGGTCGCGGCGGACAATCGTGAAGTCCGCCGCTTGTCATTGGGAGACGCCTTGAACACCAACCCCAAAACCAAGCGCCACGCGCTGTCCGCCGTGGCGGTGGCGACCCTGGCGCTCGCGGCGTCGAGCAGCTGGGCTTTGGGCCTTGGCCGGATGGCGGTGCAGTCCGCGCTTGGCGAGAGCCTGCGCGCGGAGATCGACATCACGAGCCTGACTCCCGAAGAGGCCTCCTCGCTGCGCGTGCGGGTGGCACCTTCCGAGGCCTACCGTGCTGCCGGCGTCGACTACAACCCGATCCTGCCGGGCACGCAGGTGACGGTCGTTCGACGGCCCGATGGGCGGTCGATCCTTCGCCTGAGCAGCGATCGCGTCGTGCAGGAACCCTTCGTCGATGTCATCCTGGAGCTGACTTGGTCGAGCGGTCGCCTGGTGCGCGAATACACGCTGCTGGTCGACCCGCCCAGCACACGCACGGCCGCTGCGCCGGCGCCAGCGCCGGTAGCGCCCGCGATCACACCCGCCCCGGCTCCGGCACGCCGCGCGGCCGCGCCGGCACCCACCCCCGCGCCGGCAATGGCCGCCGCACCCGTACCTGCGCCCCGCGCCACCGCAGCGCCGTCGGCGCCGCGTGCCGTTGGCAATGTCGACGAGTACCGCGTGCGCCAGGGCGACACGCTCTATCGGATCGCCACGCGTACGCAGCGCGAAGGCGTGTCGCTCGAGCAGATGCTGGTGGCGCTGTTCCGCGCCAACCCGGAGGCGTTCATCGAAGAGAACATGAACCGGCTGAAGGCCGGTTCGCAGCTCACGGTGCCCTCGGCCTCGACCGCGAAGGACATCGCCCAGGGCGATGCGCAACAGGTGATCCAGGCCCAGAGCGCCGATTTCAATGCATACCGCGAGCGCCTCGCCAGCGGTGTGCCGGCTGTCAAGGCGACCGAACCGGCCCGCCAGGCGACCGGCCGTGTGAAAGCACAGGTCGACGACAAGAAGGCTCCTGCCGGGGCCACGCCCGACCGCCTGACCCTGTCGCAGGGGGGCGTCAAGGCGGGTGCGGCCAGCGCTGTTGCCGAGGCGAAGGTCTCCACGGCCACGGAGCAGGCGGCGCAGAAGGAGCGAGTCGCCGAGTTGTCGCGCAATGTGCAGGATTTGCAGAAGCTCAAGGATGGCACCACACCGCCGGCAGCGGCCAAGCCCACGCCGCCGCCTGCTGCTGCGACGCCTGTGGCGCCCGCACCGGCACCCACGCCAGCACCCGCACCGGCTCCAGCGCCCGCACCGACCCCGGTGGCCGCCGCACCGACGCCCCCGGCACCCACGCCTGCGGTAACGATCCCTGCGCCAGCGACGGCGCCCCCTGCGGCGGCCCCTGCGCCTGAGCCTGCACCCAAGCCGGCGCCGTCCGAACCACCGGCGGCTGCAGCGGCTTCCAAGCCGGCCGCCGCAGTGCCCAAGCCGCCTGCCGCGCCGAGCGAAGAGCCTGGTGCCCTGTCGGAATTGCTCGACAACCCGTATGTCCTGCCAGGTGCAGGCCTGATCGTCGCGTTGCTGGCAGGTCTGGGCTTCTACCGCTGGCGCAGCCGCTCGCGCAACGAGAGCGGCGAGACTTCGTTCCTCGAGAGCCGCCTGCAGCCCGATTCGTTCTTCGGTGCCAGCGGTGGCCAGCGCATCGATACCCGTGACGCGTCGGGTGCGTCGTCGTCGATGAGTTATTCGCTGTCGCAGCTCGACGCGATCGGCGATGTCGACCCGGTTGCCGAGGCCGACGTCTACCTGGCCTATGGCCGCGATCTCCAGGCCGAGGAGATCCTCAAGGAAGCGATGCGCGGCAATCCCGAGCGCCTCGCGATCCGCAGCAAGCTGCTCGAGGTCTATGCCAAGCGGCGCGACACGAAGGGGTTCGAGCAACTGGCGGCCCAGTTGTACGGGCTGACTGGCGGCGAGGGCGACGAGTGGCACAAGGCGCAGGAGCTTGGCCTGACGATCGACCCGGACAACCCGCTCTATCAGCCTGGTGGCCGCCCGACCGCGACGATGGCCTCCGGCTCGTCGGCCGTCGTCGAGCCCTTGGGTGCGAGCACGATGCCCCAGTCGGTCATGCCGCCGAGCACGGCGAGTTTTGGCGTGTCGGAGTCGCCGCCGATGCCGCAGCCCGGGGGCGATGTCGATCTGGACCTCGATCTTGCTTTTGCCGATGCACCAGCAGCGCCCCCCCTCGAGACGACCCAGCCGTTGCAGGGTGGGTTCGATGCGGGCGGCGTGACCACGCCTTTGCCGACGGTACCGACGATCCCCGCAGCCGAAGCCAGGGACTCGAAGCCCTTGGCCATGGAGCTCAGTGGCTTGTCGCTCGACCTGGGCGACGGGGCGGGCAGCGCGTCGATGCCGGCCGGCGACATCGAGTTCCCTGGCAATGGAGGGCCTGCATCCGTCAGCGGCACGCCCAGCAGTTTCGATGCGGCCGACCCGCTGGCGCGCAAGCTCGAGCTCGCGGACGAGTTCCGACAGATCGGCGACATGGAAGGTGCGCGCGACCTGCTCGAGGAAGTCGTGGCCAAGGCGAGCGGTGCGCTGAAGTCGCGCGCGCAGGGCATGCTCGATAGCCTTGCCTGAAGCCGCCCCGGGTGCCGCGGTGACGCGGCGCCTGGCGCTGGGCGTCGCCTATCGAGGCGTGGCCTACCAGGGCTGGCAGAGCCAACCCGGCGGTCGCACGGTGCAGGATCGGCTCGAGGATGCGCTGGGCCAGTTCGTCGGCTCGCCACTGATCACGATGTGCGCCGGCCGCACCGACGCTGGCGTGCACGCACTGAACCAGGTGGTGCATCTGGACGCCCCGGTCGAGCGCGAGCCCTTCTCGTGGGTGCGCGGCACCAACCGCTACCTGCCGCCCGATATCGCGGTCCAGTGGTGCCGCCCCGTGGCGGCGGATTTTCACGCGCGCAACATGGCGAGCGGGCGTCGATATGCGTATATCGTGCTCGAATCCCCGGTCCGACCCGCGCTGGAGGTGGGCCTCGTGGGTTGGAGCTTCCGCACGCTCGATGGAGACGCGATGCGCATGGCCGCCGCCCACCTGATCGGGGAACACGACTTCAGCGCGTTCCGCAGCAGCGAGTGCCAGTCTCCGACGCCGGTCAAGACCTTGCGCGCGATCGCCATTTCGCGGTGCGGGTGCTATTGGCGATTCGACTTCGACGGCAACGCATTCCTGCACCACATGGTGCGCAACGTCATGGGTTGCCTCGTCGCCGTCGGCCAGGGCCTGCACGCTCCGGGGTGGGTGGCCGAGGTGCTGGCCGCGCGCGACCGCGATGCTGCGGCGCCGACCTTCGCGCCGGACGGCCTGTACTTCGCCGGGCCGTACTACGATGCGGCGCATGGCATCCCCGAGCGCACGCCCGCCTTCGACTGGCTACCGCACACGCATCAAGATCTGCGGTCTGACACGTGAGGCCGACGTCGCCGCGGCGGTGGAAGCCGGCGCCGACGCGGTGGGCCTGAATCTCTACCCCCGCAGCCCCCGGCACGTGACGCTGCAACGCGCTTGTGAACTGGCGCGGGAGCTGCGGCCCTTCGTCACGCCGGTGCTGCTGTTCGTCAACGCGTCGCGCGAAGAGATCGATGCAGCTTGCGCGGCCCTGCCGCAGGCGCTCCTGCAGTTCCACGGCGACGAGTCGCCGCGCGACTGCGAGGCCGTCGGCAGGCCCTACATGCGCGCCGTGCGGATGGCACGCGGGGTCGATTTGCTAGACTGCGGGTTACGTTATTCCAGTGCCGCCGCGCTGCTCGTCGACGCCGACGTCGCGGGCTATGGCGGCGGCGGCAAGGTCTTCGATTGGTCACTGCTTCCAACCGACGTTCCCTATCGGCTCGTTTTGTCTGGTGGGTTGAATCCTGCCAACGTGATCGATGGGGTGCTGCGCGTCCGGCCGTATGCCGTTGACGTGAGCTCCGGCGTCGAAGCAGGTGACAAGGGCATCAAGGATGCCGCGCTGATACGCCGGTTCTGCGAAGCGGTCCGCGAAGCCGATGCACGGCTCGCCGACCTCGCGACCTGAATCGGGGAGATCCCTGGCATGCTGAATTATCGACAGCCCGACGCACGCGGGCATTTCGGGCCCTATGGCGGCACGTTCGTTGCCGAGACACTGATCCATGCGCTCGAAGAATTGAAGGCGGCTTACGAGCACTACCGGCGCGACCCCGAGTTCGTGGCCGAGTTCCAGCGCGAACTTAAGCACTTCGTCGGCCGACCCAGCCCGGTCTACCACGCCGAGCGGTTGTCGCGCGAGGTCGGCGGCGCACAGATCCACCTCAAGCGCGAGGACCTCAACCACACCGGCGCGCACAAGGTCAACAACACGATCGGCCAGGCACTGCTTGCCCGTCGGATGGGCAAGCCGCGCGTCATCGCCGAGACCGGTGCCGGCCAGCACGGCGTGGCCAGCGCCACCGTGGCCGCGCGCTACGGCATGCAGTGCGTGGTCTACATGGGCAGCGAGGACGTCAAACGCCAGTCGCCCAATGTCTACCGCATGCACCTGCTCGGCGCCACCGTGGTGCCTGTCGAGTCGGGCAGCAAGACCTTGAAGGACGCACTGAATGAAGCCTTGCGCGACTGGGTCACGAACGTCGAGAACACCTTCTACATCATCGGCACCGTGGCCGGCCCGCACCCCTATCCGATGATGGTGCGCGACTTCCAGCGCGTGATCGGCGACGAATGCCTCGCGCAGATGCCCGAGCTGATCGGCCGCCAGCCCGACGCCGTGATTGCCTGTGTCGGCGGCGGCAGCAACGCGATGGGGATGTTCTATCCGTACATCGAGCACGAGACCGTCCGCCTGATCGGTGTCGAGGCGGCGGGACAGGGGCTGGCCAGCGGCAAGCACGCGGCGTCGCTGTCCGCGGGCATACCCGGCGTGCTCCACGGCAACCGCACCTACCTGCTGCAAGATGCCAATGGCCAGATTACCGAGACCCACTCGATCTCGGCCGGCCTCGATTACCCCGGCGTCGGCCCCGAGCATGCGTACCTGAAGGACATCGGCCGTGCCGAGTACGTGGGCATCACCGACGACGAGGCGCTCGCGGCGTTCCACCGCCTGTGCCGCACCGAGGGCATCATTCCGGCGCTCGAATCGAGCCACGCGGTCGCCTACGCGATGAAGCTCGCCTCGACGATGCGGCCCGACCAGCATCTGCTCGTGAACCTGTCGGGGCGCGGCGACAAGGACATCGGCACGGTGGCCGATCTGTCCGGTGCGGAGTTCTTCTGCCGGCCCTCCTGCCGCGGCCAGAAGGTGAAGCAATGAGCCGCATCGGGGCCACTTTCGACGCGCTCAGGCGCGACCGCCGCAAGGCCGTGATTCCGTACCTGTGTGCCGGCGATCCGATTCCCGAGGCCACCGTGGACGTGATGCTGGCGATGGCCCGCGCCGGTGCCGACGTGATCGAGCTCGGCGTGCCGTTCTCCGACCCGATGGCCGACGGCCCGGTGATCCAGAAGGCCTCCGAGCGTGCGTTGGCCAAGGGCATCGGCCTGGCGCAGGTCCTGACTTATGCGCGCGACTTCCGTGCGAAGGACCCGACCACGCCCGTCGTGCTGATGGGCTATGCGAACCCGATCGAGCGCTATGGTATCGACCGTTTCATCGCCGATGCCGGCGCCGCCGGGGTCGACGGCGTGCTCGTGGTGGATTACCCGCCCGAGGAGGCCCAGGCGTTCGCGGCCCAGCTGAAAGCCGCGGCGATGGATCCCATCTTCCTGCTGGCGCCGACGTCGACCGACGATCGCATGGCCGAGGTGGGCCGCATCGCGAGCGGTTACGTCTACTATGTGTCGCTCAAGGGCGTGACAGGCGCCGGGCACCTCGACACCGATGCGGTCGCCGCGATGCTGCCGAGAATCCGCGCCCATGTGAGCGTTCCGGTCGGGGTCGGGTTCGGCATCCGCGATGCCGCATCCGCTCAGGCGGTCGCCCGCGTTGCCGACGCCGTCGTGATCGGTTCGCGCCTGGTGCAACTGCTGGAGGCACAAACGCGCGATACTCTCGCCCCCGCGGCTGCGGCGTTCATCGCCGAGATCCGCAGCGCCCTGGATGCCCTCTGAGGCGATTGAACGTCGAAGGGAACCCTCGCATGAGCTGGCTCGAAAAACTGCTTCCCCCGAGCATCCAACCCACCGACCCGAGCGAGCGCCGCACGGTGCCCGAGGGCCTGTGGATCAAGTGCCCCTCGTGCGAGACGGTGCTCTACAAGACCGACCTCGACCAGAACCTCAACGTCTGCCCGAAGTGCGACCACCACCATCGCATCGGTGCGCGCGCACGGCTCGATGCCTTCCTCGATCCCGAGGGGCGATACGAGATCGGACAGGAGGTCGTACCGGTCGATGCGCTCAAGTTCAAGGACAGCAAGAAATACCCTGAGCGTCTGCGCGACGCGCTCGAGGCGACCGGCGAGACCGACGCGCTGATCGTCGTCGGTGGCTCGGTGCACACGATTCCGCTGGTGGCCGCGTGTTTCGAGTTCGACTTCATGGGCGGCTCGATGGGCTCGGTGGTGGGTGAGCGCTTTGTGCGCGGGGTCCACACCGCGATCGAGCAGAAGGTGCCTTTCGTGTGTTTCACCGCGACCGGTGGTGCGCGCATGCAGGAGGGCCTGTTCTCGCTGCTGCAGATGGCCAAGACCAACGCGGCGTTGACCCGGCTGGCAAAGGCGAGGCTGCCCTACGTCAGTGTGCTCACCGACCCGACGATGGGCGGCGTGTCCGCGGGCTTCGCATTCATGGGCGACGTCGTGATCGCCGAGCCCAAGGCGCTGATCGGCTTCGCGGGTCCGCGCGTGATCGAGAACACCGTGCGTGAGAAGCTGCCCGAAGGGTTCCAGCGCAGCGAGTTCCTGATTGAAAAGGGCGCAGTGGACATGATCGCCGATCGCCGCCAATTGCGCGGCACGGTTGCGCGAGTGCTCGCCATGCTGCAGCGCCAGAGCGCCGACGCCATTGCCTGACATCTGCGGCGCCTGCCGCAGCGCGGCAGCGCGGCCCCTTTGGGGCACTCGATGAGGTCACGGGTTCTCATGCAGGTCGACCGGACGTGAGCCTGCAGGACTGGCTGGCGCACTGCGAGCGCCTGCACCCGACGGCGATCGACATGACGCTGCAGCGGACGCGGGCGGTGTGCGAGCGGCTTGCGCTGCAGTTCCGCGTGCCGCTGCTCACCGTGGCGGGCACCAACGGCAAGGGTTCGACCTGCGCGATGCTCGAGTCGATCGCGCTGGCTGCCGGCTACCGCGTGGGGCTTTACATCAAGCCGCATCTGGTGCATTTCGAGGAGCGCTGCCGCATCAACGGCGCGCCGGTCTCGGCCGAGGCCCTGGTGCCGCATTTCGAGGCGGTCGAGGCCGCGCGCGGCGACACGACGCTCACCTATTTCGAGTTCACGACGCTGGCGATCGCCCGTCTGCTTTCACGATCCGCGCTCGACCTGGTGATCCTGGAGGTCGGGCTCGGTGGCCGCCTCGATGCGGTCAACGTCTTCGACGCCGACTGTGCGGTGATCACCAGCATCGACCTCGATCACATGGAGTACCTCGGACCCGATCGCGAGCGCATCGGCCACGAGAAAGCCCATGTCATGCGCGCGGGTCGACCCACCGTCGTCAGCGACCCGATGCCGCCTGCATCGGTGCGCGCCCATGGCGAGGAGATCGGCGCGGACCTCTGGCTCGTCGGCCGCGATTTCAACCACAGTGGCGATCGCATGCAATGGAACTGGGCCGGCCGCGGGCGCCGCATCGCCGGCCTCGCGTATCCCGCATTGCGAGGTGCGAACCAGGTCGTCAATGCGGCCGGTGTGCTGGCTGCGTTGGAGGCGCTGCGCGATCGCCTGCCGGTACCCGTGCAGGCGATCCGGCAGGGACTGGCCAGCGTGGAACTGCCCGGCCGCTTCCAGATCGTGCCCGGCCAGCCGACGTTGGTGCTCGATGTGGCGCATAACCCGCATTCGGTATCGGCACTTGCGGTGAACCTCGACGCGATGGGTTTCTACCCGCGCACGCATGCCGTGTTCGGCGCGATGCGCGACAAGGATCTTGCCGGCCTGGTGCGGCGAATCGCGCCGATCGTCGACGCGTGGTATTGCTGCGATCTGCCGGTCGCGCGCGCGGCGAAGGCCGACGTGTTGGCCGCGGTCGTGCATGGCGTGCGCGACGTCCCGGCGAGCACGCACGCCGATCCGGCCGCCGCGCTGCGCGCTGCGCTGGAGTGCGCGGACCCCACTGATAGAATTTTGGTGTTCGGCTCGTTCCTCACTGTGGGCGGCGTGCTCGCGCAAGGCCTGCCTCGATTGGGTGCACCGCACGCGGTGTCCTGACTCGTCGCGAGGGGGCCGTCTCCTCACCGGCTCGCCTCGCATGGGTTTGTTCTCGTTTCTCAAGGGTTCCGATGGACCTTCGGCGCGCAACAGCGACGAGGCCCTGGTGGAGCGGGTGCGCACCAGCGCTCGCAGGCGTCTGATCGGCGCGGTCGTCCTGCTGGGCATCGGCGTGGTGGCCTTTCCCCTGATCTTCGAGACTCAGCCCAGGCCGATACCCGTCGACATTCCGATCGAGATTCCGCGCAAGGAGGGCCAGCCGCCGTTGGCGCTGCCGGCACCCCGGCCGGCACCCGCGGCTGTGGCGTCCAGGCCCGCAGCTGTCATCACCGAGTCCAAGTCCGAGGCGCCACGCGAACCTGCACCGCCCGTCGCGGCAAGCGCCGCTGCGCCTGTGCCGACGGCGAAGGTGGAGACCAGGAGCACACCCAAGCCGGAGCCCAAGCCAGAGCCGAAGGTCGTCGAACCCAAGGTCGAGTCCAAGCCGACGGCACCGGCGAAGCCGAGCGCAGACACTGGCACCCGTTTCGTCGTGCAGGTGGGTGCCTTCGCCGAGGCCAGCGCCGTGCGTGACGTGCGATCCCGTGTCGAGAAGATCGGTCTGGCGACCTACACCCAGGCCGTGGAGACGCCGACCGGTCCGCGCACGCGGGTTCGCGTCGGCCCGTTTCCCACGCGCGACGAGGCCGACAAGGTGGCTGCGAAGCTCAAGGCGGCCGGCTTGCCAGGCGCGGTGCTGACGTTATGAGCCTGGAGGCCGGCATGCTCGGCTGGGTCGACTGGGTGCTGCTCGGCGTGCTCGCGGTGTCTCTCGCGGTGGGTTTGTGGCGTGGGCTCGTGTTCGAGGTACTTTCGCTGATCGGATGGATTGCCGCCTATGTCACCGCGCAACTCGTCTCGCCGGCGGTCGCGACCTGGCTGCCGGTGGGTGTGCCAGGCGGTGCGCTCAATCACGGCGCGGCGTTCGCGCTCACGCTCATCGCGGTACTGATGGTCTGGGTCCTGGCCGCTCGGCTGCTGCGCGCACTGATCCACGCCACGCCATTGCAGGCGATCGACCGCATGCTCGGGGCCGTGTTCGGCCTCGCGCGCGGTGGGGTCCTGCTGCTGGCGGTGGCCACCGTGGTTGCGCTGACGCCGGCGGTACGGTCGCCGGCATGGCAGCATTCGCAGGGGGCGGCTTGGCTCGGTGCCCTGCTGGCCGGGTTGAAGCCTGCGCTGCCCGAGGCGGTGTCGCGCCACCTGCCCGCCTGACATGTTCACCCCCAGTTCGCTTCGCTCGCCGCCCCCAAGGGGCGCCCAGGCCGCCTGCGGCGGCCCGGCGCGGGCCTGAAAGGAATCTGACCGTGTGCGGCATCGTCGGCGTCATCTCCAAATCGCCCGTCAACCAGCTGATCTATGACGCGCTCCTGCTGCTGCAGCACCGCGGACAGGATGCGGCGGGCATCGTCACGATGGTGGGCACCAAATGCTTCATGCAGAAAGCCCGCGGCATGGTGCGCGACGTGTTCCGCACGCGCAACATGCGGGCGCTGCCGGGCAATGTCGGTCTGGGTCAGGTGCGCTACCCGACTGCGGGCAACGCGTACAGCGAGGAAGAGGCGCAACCGTTCTACGTCAACGCGCCTTTCGGCATCGTGCTCGTGCACAACGGCAACCTGACCAACGCGCCCGCGCTCAAGGCCGAACTGTTCGACGTCGACCGCCGGCACATCAATACGGACAGCGACACCGAAGTCCTGATCAACATCCTCGCGCACGAGCTCGAGCTCGCGGCGCGGGATCTGCCGCTCACGGCCGACGAACTGTTCAAGGCCGTCGCAGCCGTGCACCGGCGTGTCAAGGGCTCGTACGCCGTGGTGGCGTTGATCGCGGGCCACGGGCTGCTGGCCTTCCGCGATCCATTCGGCATTCGCCCGCTCGTGTTCAGCAAACCGAATGCGCAAGGCGAGCTGATGGTTGCCAGCGAGAGCGTCGCGCTCGAAGGCACGGGCCATCGGCTCGATCGCGACGTTGCGCCGGGCGAAGCGATCTTCATCGACCTCCAGGGTCGCGTGCACACGCGGCAGTGTGCTGCGGCGCCGAGCTTGAACCCCTGCATGTTCGAGTTCGTCTATCTGGCCAGGCCCGACTCGGTGATGGACGGCATCTCCGTCTACCAGGCGCGATTGAACATGGGCGAATCGCTGGCGCAGCGGTTGATCTCGACGATGCCGCCTTCGGCGATCGACGTCGTGATCCCGATTCCCGAATCGAGCCGGCCCAGTGCGATGCAGCTCGCGCACCGCATCGGCAAGCCCTACCGCGAGGGTTTCGTCAAGAACCGCTATGTCGGGCGCACCTTCATCATGCCGGGGCAGGAGGTGCGCAAGAAGAGCGTTCGCCAGAAGCTCAATGCGATCGGCGTGGAGTTCAAGGGCCGCAATGTCCTGCTGGTCGACGACTCGATCGTGCGCGGCACGACGAGCCAGGAGATCGTGCAGATGGCGCGCGAAGCCGGTGCGAACAAGGTCTTTCTCGCATCGGCCGCGCCGCCGGTTCGCTTTCCGAACGTATACGGCATCGACATGCCGACCAAGGACGAGTTGATCGCGGCCAACCGCAGCATCGAGGAGATCCGCCAGTTCATCGGCGCCGACGCGCTGATCTACCAGGACGTGGACGCGATGAAGCGCGTCGTCGGGGCGCTCAACCCCAGGCTGCATGGATTCGAGGCGAGCTGCTTCGATGGCAGCTATATCACCGGCGACGTCAGCGACAGCGACTTCGCGACGATGCAGGCACAGCGGCGCCTCCAGTTCGACGACGAGGAGGCGTCCGATCGCGGGCGGCTCGCGCTGCAGGGTGCCGCGTGATGGGCGCCGACAAGAGACTGCCACGAACCCGCCTGCCCGCCGGTGCGCGGATTGACACGCTGGCCGTGCGCGAAGGCCTGCCGCCCTCGCAGTGGGGCGAGAACAGCGAGGCACTGTTCCTGACCAGTTCGTTCGTGCATCCGGACGCGGCCACCGCCGCGGCGCGCTTTGCGAACGAGGAAGAGGCGTTCGTCTACAGCCGCTTCTCGAACCCGACGGTCACGATGATGGAGCGCCGTCTCGCCGCCCTGGAGGGCAGCGAAGCCTGCATAGGCACGTCCAGCGGCATGGCGGCGATCCTGCTGCTCGTGATGGGCACGCTCAAGAGCGGCGATCACGTGATCTGCTCGCAATCGGTGTTCGGTTCGACGATCCGACTGTTCCAGGACTTCGCGAAGTTCGGTGTCGATACGACGTTCGTGTCGCAGACCGACGTCGACGCGTGGCGTGGCGCGGTGCGGCCCGGCACGAGGCTGCTGTTCGCGGAGACACCGAGCAACCCGCTCACCGAGGTGTGCGACATCGCGGCGCTCGCCGACATCGCGCATCGCACCGGCGCCTTGCTTTGCGTCGACAACTGCTTCTGCTCGCCCGCCCTGCAGCAGCCGATCCGGTTCGGCGCTGACGTCGTGATGCACTCGGGTACCAAGTTCCTCGATGGACAGGGCCGCGTCATCGCCGGCGCGCTCTGCGGCAGCGATGCGTTCGTCAACGACAAGCTCGTGCCGGTGATGCGCAGCGCCGGCATGAGTCTGTCACCATTCAACGCTTGGGTGGTGCTCAAGGGGCTGGAGACGCTGTCGATCCGGGTGCGCACGCAAAGCCAGCGCGCGCTCGAGATGGCGCACTGGCTTGAGTCGCAGCCGCAGGTCGAGCGCGTGTATCACCCGTCGATGCCGTCGCATCCACAGCACGCGCTCGCGATGGCGCAGCAGTCGGGGCAGGGCGGGTCGGTGGTTTCGTTCGTCGTCAAGGGCGGACGCGAAGCGGCGTTTGCGGTCATCGACGCCACGCGCGTGTGCTCGATCACTGCCAACCTCGGCGACGTGAAGACCACGATCACGCACCCGTCGTCGACCTCGCACGGGCGCCTGACCGAACCGCAGCGCGTGGCGGCGGGCATCGTGCAGGGCATGATCCGTCTCGCCGTGGGCCTGGAGGATGTCGAAGACCTGAAGACCGACCTTGCGCGCGGACTGTCGCAGATCCACGCATGACAATGTCGGCACCGATTCGCACCCGCATCGCGCCGTCGCCAACGGGTTTCCTG
>Ga0224510_10001859_pt1 | contig 13367 bp, 17 predicted proteins | sample SF_May12_sed_USG_FD_170161 | JGI IMG/M metagenome (GOLD analysis project Ga0224510, IMG submission 170161) | Sediment microbial communities from San Francisco Bay, California, United States - SF_May12_sed_USGS_4_1 | ecosystem: Environmental > Aquatic > Marine > Sediment | place: USA: California... | reverse complement strand
CCAGTGAAACCTATGGTGACGATGACTAGCCCCTTGTTTGACAAGTGTTACCTTATAGGGTAACACTTGTCCATGGGAAAGGTTCGCCGCGGTGGGTAGGTGTTTATCACCTGGAAGGGCGATCATTCTCCTCGTCATGTGCATGTCTATCGGCACGGCATACTCGTCGTGAAATGGGACTTGGATAACAACCACCCGATGGTTGGGAAGGCGACGAGACGAGTTCGTGCGTTGATACAGGAATTGGACGATGAGGGAACGCTATGAAGATTCGATCGGTGATGTGCAATAATCGTAAAAAGGCATTTCAGGTGAAGTCCTCAAAAGGCACACTGCTATTGCCCTATTCGAAGGTCGATCTCCGTCCGAGCACCAGTGACCCGGTCGCCAGAGTCTTTGTCGATAAAGAGCTGGGAGGAGAGGGGTTCACCTATGTCTTGGCATCCGGGAAGGAAGGGACGGTTCATGGTGAGCAAGTGCTGGAATATAACCAAGACCCGACTTTCCTGAGAGATGCGTTGCTCTATAAGCTGACGATTGAAGCGCAGCGGCGGATCGACAAGAGCGCACTCTCCAAACGGGAAATTATTAGGCGACTGCGGACATCGGCGACGCAATTGTATCGGTTGCTCGATCAAACCAACTACCGTAAATCGGTCGATCAGCTTCTCTCACTACTCCATGTCCTAGATTGTGATGTCGATCTGCTCGTCAGGAGCCGAAGTTCGTCGGGAAAGGCGGCCTAACGTCGGAAGTGACTTCCTGAAGAGTGGCCACCAGTCAGATTCTTTTCTCGTGCATCCCGAATCAGCGGTTGGCTTCAAACGACAGGTCCAGTGAGATTGTTTCATTGGGAGCTACTGTGAGTTCCTGCTCTTTGGTGCCGAGAATAGGATGCCAGGCCTTGAGTCGATAGGTTCCAGGCGGGAGATCCTCGATGGAGAAGGAGCCAGTCGCATCTGTCACTGCATAATAGGGGGCGGTTTCAAGTTCCAAGTGCAACGGGTGAATGATGGCGCAGGTGCGCATAAACTTCCAGGGGCGTAGCAAAATCGAGACATTTTCTCGGACGCGTATTCAGGCGATGTGCGATCGCGTTCAATTCCCGTTGGGTGTAGTGCGACAGATCGGTGCCCTTCGGCAAGTACTGACGCAGCAAGCCATTCGTATTCTCGTTGGTGCCCCGTTGCCACGGCGCATGCGGATCGGCAAAGAACACCTGGATCGAGAGGCGGTGTGCGAGCTGTTCATGTTCCGCCATTTCTTTGCCCCGATCATAGGTCAGCGTTTTCCGCAGCGGAGCGGGGACATGCCGCAATTTCTTCGTGAAGCCTTCGCGGGCACTTTGCGCGTCCGTGCCGTCCATGCGGGCCAAGATCACCAGGCGAGTCGTCCGCTCCACCAAGGTCCCGACTGCCGACCGATTGCACGCCCCCTTGAGGAGGTCGCCTTCCCAGTGGCCCGGCACCGTACGGGTCGTCACTTCAGCGGGACGCTCAGCAATGGGTCTCATGTTGGGAATTTGGCCACGACGGTCGGCTCCGCGTGCCCGAGGGCGACGAGCTTTGCGCGCCTGACGCAACGCCGCCAACAACTCGCTCCGCAACGCCCCACGCGGCAACACATACAGACCGGCATAGATGGTTTCGGTCGAGAGGTGTTTCCGCATATCGCCAGGATACGCCCGTCGGAGACGCCCGGCAATCTGCTCCGGCGAGCATCCCTGCATCAGCTGAGTTCGGACATACTGCCACAGCCAGGGATCCAGAAGTTTCCGGCAGCGTCGAGGGTGATGAGCGCGAGTGGTGGCGTGCTGCTGCGCCGTACAGGCCCGATAGGGACGGCCTCGTGTCGTATTTCGGGTCACTTCGCGGCTCACGGTGCTTGGGGCCCGTCCCAAGATCCGCGCCATCGTTCGGAGCGACTGCCCCTGGGTCAAGCCCAGGCTCAAGGTTTCACGTTCTTCGGCACTCAGGTGTCGGTACGATCTCGTGTGCATGGCACCACCCTAGCCCATCTGGGCTGGTAGTGTTGCACTTAGAATTAGAACTCAAGAGGTATTTATTAAAGAAGACTGTTTGCATAATAGGCATACCGCCTCTCAAATTATGACGGTTTTTGAAAAGGAGATGTGTGCATGAGCAAAGTAATTGGAACGTTGATGCTCGTTTTAGTCCTGGTTACCCAGACGTCCTGTTCGGTTTATTGGGCCCTCAAGCAGCCGCCCCCTATGGATCTCGAAGGGTTAGGCGTCGGCACGACTAGGCAGCAGCTGCTGGCACGATTAGGCCCTCCACAATTTTCAGAGACCGATGCGCAAGGTCGTAAGCAGGACATCTTTGAGTTTCATTCAGGAATGCATCAAGCAACAAAAGCGCGGGCGTTTCTCTATGCAGCAGCCGATTTCTTTACGTTGTGTCTGGCTGAATTGATTCTCTGGCCCATGGAGATGACCCTCATGAAGGATGCAACTTGCAACGCGGCTGCCACATACGACGAGTCACAAAAGGTCGATTCTTGGAATGTCTACAAAAAGCAGACGGTAGGAGCAGTCCAAGGGTGTTAACGAAAGGGAGCGAAAAGTTTCTCGTTGGGAGGGAGTAAGGTGCAAGTGTGCCGCGCAGCGTAACCACTTGTACGAACTGAATACGGCACGCGTGTGGCCAGCGAACATACTGACGCGCTCCCTCCGCGTTTCGTTTATTAATCTATAGCTCTCAACGCAGAGCGTTGTCATGATGTCACGATGACTACATGCCCATGAACAAGCGCGCTGTGGTAGTTCTTCTCTCGCTGGCAACATGTATAGCCGCCTTGGTCTATTCTGGTAAGACAGTCGTCGACAAGCTCGAAAGCCAATACTACATAGTCCTTGATGGATGGGTACAGCGAGGCGGCCAGTTGCAAGAATATCAGAAGGACGTTCTGGAGACCTGCGAGAAGCTGGTTCTGACTTCCGCGACTGCGTGGGAGATGATGGTGTTCGCAACCACTCAACGAGAGGAATATGAGTTCCGAACGAAGGTATGTGCAAAAACCACTGTTCATAGAGTTCATCGTCAATCAGAGTTGAATGACCAAGAGCTCGTTCAAGGAATTTGCGATAATATTAAAATACCTGTATTGGAGGGGCTCTGCAGACGCAGCGGTTTGCGGTGAGGCGTGTATTTATGTGGCATTTCCACGATCGCCTCGCCATCGCTGATGGAGTAATTAATCGTGGACGGGAATCCTGCTTAGAATCGTGCCTGGAGAGCGGACTTTGAGACGAGTTGGGTCGAAACCTACCGCGGACAGACAGGGTATATGCCTGCCGCCATTCGGAACGCCAAACTCATGGACACCTGAATGTGTTACTTTTGTGAGGAGGGTTATGCGAAGGATCTTAGTGCCGGCATTTCTCGTCTTTCTCATCCTGGGCTCTGTAGGGTGTGCCACCATTATGTCGTTTTCAGAAGAAGATGATGGGTTGGTACAGAAGATAACGTTCAGCTCAGATCCGTCTAGCGTTAAGCTCTTTTTGAATGGGGCGAAGCCACTGGGAGAGACTCCCTTAGCAATAAAAATTGAGCGATCCAAAGATCAGTTTATCATCGCAAAGAAAGAGGGGTTCCAAGAACAACGGATCCCTCTCAGACACCACTTCAATCACTGGTTTTGGGGCAACTTTCTATTCGGTGGCCCCATAGGGTCTACCGTCGATTACGTCAATGATGCGGTGGTGCAGCTTGATCCGACTACTTACCATATCACGATGACGCCGATAGAGATGTCATCTGAGCAGAGGCAGCAACATGCAAAGACTCGGTGGGTACGTAACCTTATCTTGGTGGGCTTCTCCCATATTCAAGGAGACCTTGCCAGGGGAAAAGGCGAATACCTCTCGAGCGTCTTGGCGGGGTTGAATGTCACTGATGGACAAAGAGAGCGGGCGTTGGACCGGCTCAAGAAGATCTCAGTGGAGTCAAAGTGGGCTCCAGAGTTCGCAGAACGAGTCCTAAAGGAATTTGGCTGGCCGCTTCTTTAGCGACGCTGATTCTCCTCGGTGCGGCTGGGCACCTATCGGCGCGATTGAGCTGACATGATAGTGCTTGTATATAAGATCTGGAGAGAGATGAGGCCTCAAGAATGAAATGAGATGAAGATGACAATCGGCAGATTCGTAGGATCAATCTGGTTACTAGCAGCCATCGGGTATGGTTGTGCATTCGACCTGGCGGATGTAAATTACTCTCCGACGAAGTTTCAGGTTTCGGATATGTCGGAACAGAGCTTTACCCTGACAAGGAAAGTTCCCCTGAAGGATACTCCGTGCTGGTACTCGCGCGAGCTGCAGCCTCTTATCCAATGGCAGCTTGTCGGTTCTGTAGCCGAGGGGGATGTCTTCCGCTCGAAGAATCAGACTTTGACACTCGAATGCTCAAACATCTATGAGGCTTATCTCGTCGTTCGAGAGGGACACTTGGTCGGATTCTATCTTCCGGTTCAAAAAGGTTTCGTTGGGATTGCGGAGCCGGTTCAATTACCACTGAAACAGTGAGAGAGGCGGTAACAATGGTTAAGGCCTTACGCCTGATTGTTCTGTGTTTGTTTGCCCTCACGCTCGCCGCATGTGCTTCTGGATTGCAGTTTACTCAGGTCAATCCTTCGCTGACACCGCAGACTCCGGAGCTTGGTCGAATCTTTTTTTATCGCCCCTCTTTCTTTGGTGCAGCGCTCCGGCCGGATGTGGTCTTGAACGGTCAGACAGTAGGGGAGGCGGCTGCTCAAGGATTCTTTTACGTGGACCGGCCGCCGGGAACTTATGAGGTCGTGACGAGCACGGAGGTTGAAAGGAAGGTGAGTTTCGTGTTGGACAAAGGGCAAACCCGCTTTGTGCGATTTTCGGTTAGCTGGGGATTCTTTGTTGGGCATGTCTATGGTGAGCTTGTCAATGAAGTCATGGGGAAGTATGAAATTCAGGATTGCAAGTACACGGGGCCCCAGCTTGGGGGATCTGGAAATCAGGGCACTATGACGCAATGACCATGTGGTCGCATGGCTTCACCGAAACCGCCGCCTGGCGGCTAACGAGAGTGTGAGGATACCTTCTCCATCGTTGGTCCGGTGTCAGTTATTCGCGACATCCAGAGCCACGGGCCAGTTGCCGTTGAAGCGTCTGTTGCTGCTAGGGCGTGTGGTCAATTGAGCCAGATGACAGAAGCCGCGAGGTGGTTTGCGCCGAGAAAGGTTGAGGTGCCTTTGTCGTATCGTGTGGCCAGGGCTCTGAACTGCTCGAGTTTGGCGAAGAAGTTTTCGATCAGGTGCCTACTTTTGTACAGGTCTTTATCGTATTCACGTAGCTCCGAGCGGTTTGATTTCGGCGGAACGATGGCCTGCCCCCTGCCTTTTCCAGCAACTTGAGGACACGCTCCCGCGCATCGTACGCCTTCTCAGCCAGAAGGGCCTGTATCGTGGTCAGCCGCGAGGGCAGCAGGGCATCGGCCCCTGGGAGGTCGTGTGCTTGTCCGGGCGTCAGATGAAAGCCCGTTGGGTTGCCCAGCGCATCACCGGTGGCGTGGATTCTTGTGGTCAGCCCGCCCTTGCTGCGTCCGATCGCTTCCTGTTCGCAGTCCCCCCGTTTGCGCCCGCACTGTCCTGATGAGCGCGGACAGTGGTGGAATCGATCATCGCGTATTCATTGTCGGCATCCTCTGCCAGATGCTCGAACACCCGTTGCCAGACGCCGCCATCTGACCATCGTTTATGACGGCGGGCAACGTTGTTCCAGGCTCCAAATCGTTCTGGCAAATCCCGCCATGGAATGCCTGCCCGGTACCGGTATACGACAGCTTCGACGAGCAAGCGGTTGTCCGTAGCCGTCACGCCCACCGTCCCCTCCCGCCCCGGCAATAACTCCTTGATCCGGTCCCACTGGTCATATCTCGCAACGCATGCCGTCGCACCATGCCTACGCCCCTCCACCGGCGTAGAACCAGTGAAACACATCTCGATTCCAAATGGAATTCCGGCCCTCAAATTAATTGTCCACACGCCCTAGGAAAATTTCGTAAAGCACCGTAGATTCCGCAGGATACCTTACCATTGGATGGTGGGCTGTCTTGTCAACCATTCTCTGAAGCTATTAAAATCTTCCCCCAAGATTGAAGAATTGATCGGTGAGGTAGACTGACCAGTCTACTATATGTGAAGGGAGGGGCAGGCATGATCAAGCACATCGTAATAGCAATAAGCTTTTTAGCCATTACGGCCTGCGGTGATGGTGACAGCAGAAATGGCGCCACTCCTGTCACTGAAAGCGCTGCTCTGAAGAAAGGGCTGTTTTTGGATAGCGCAGTTGAGGGCCTAGTTTATGTTTCCGGCAACCAATCCGGAATCACGGACAATAAAGGCACATATCAGTATGAAGAAGGTCTAACTGTCAAATTTTCAATCGGAGACATTATCATTGGGGAAGCACTCGCTAAATCGGTACTGACGCCACTGGACTTGGTGCCAGGCTCATCGGATGTATCAGATCCATCGGTTACCAACATAGCACGATTTCTACTGACTCTGGACAATGATGCCAATCCAGACAACGGTATTACTATCACTGAATTAGTTAGGACCGCAGCTTTGGGGAAATCTCTGAATTTTGATCAAACTATAGCGGGCTTTGAAAATGACGGAAATGTGCAAGCCATAGTATCCGAACTCACAGCGCTTACTAATGCCGGAGTTCGTCCTTTAATTTCAAGCCAGCAAGCTCAAAGCCATCTCAATGAGACACTTTTGGTTCGTCGAATTATATTCCAAGGTCCGCAAGGCATTACTGCCACTGGAGACATTGGCCTTTGGATGTTTAAGCAAAAGGACTTATCAACGGATGCCATTGCTGATTGGATTGGTATTCCTTATCTTGAAAAAACGCTTCTTGAACCTATTAACGTATTATGGATCGATTTTGATTCCACTACTGAGCAAGAAGCAAGAGATAAAGTCTCATCTTTCCTTAAAAGTAAAGACAATGATTTTCATACGGAACCATTTCTTCATACCGCTGATTATTATGGATTTTATCGGGATTGGGTTTCAGATCCCCAATGGAAGGGATTATATCCATTCTTCCCGGTAAGGGCCGCCTGGGTTGATGCAGGTTGGCCGGGGGAGAATAACCACGGGCGTATTTTCCCAGCCGTTAGGATATTTACCACCTCTGGAGATCCTGCATTTGTTACTAGTGGGGCCTTTAGTCGGGAAAGCGGAGTGGACTTGATTGATGAATTGAAAGGTCATTACTTCATTAGTTTTAATATTGCTCGAAATAAACTTCGCAAGACCGATCGATGGATTGAATTGCCTAGGGAGAGTGTTGGGAATGTATATAAGTGGGATCGGTTTCGCGATTTCACAACGGGTGACCATGACGGAGAGATACGCGTATTTGCTTTATACCCACAAGGTGAGAATGAACCTATTCCTAATATTCTAGGAGAATATACTGGCTCCTATAGAATCGACGTTGCCAACTGCTCAGACCCAGACATGAATGGCACCTACCATTTCTCGATTAACATTTCTCTTGATAAGCAAAATGACAATTCTTTTAGTGGCAGCGGTATAGGAACCACCTCGGACCTTGGTTTCCCCGTTTCTGAGCACATTGCATTTTCCGGCACTATTGACCCGGTAGGCGTAATAAGTGGTGACACGTCGCACACCTTCCTTCAAACAGGTGGAGTTGGAACTTTTTCCGGCAAACTAGCTGGCGATTCACTTTCTATTATTAATTCAGGGCAGGATACATTCGGAGATGTCTGCACATATACACGAAATATCTCTGCAGTTCGGACAGCTCAGCGTTAGCCCATGTCCCCAGCCTCACACCTTCTTTGGACACACACGTGGAGCATAGAGGGGGCTCCGCTTGGAAGGGAGGTGAGAGAAGTGTCAGAAACCATTGTTTCCCATATGCTTATCCGGTTGACTCCGGAGAGTCAATTGGATGATGCTTGCCGCTATGGGGCGGCCGGCTTATCCAAAGACCATGCGAGAGTTTCGCGATCAATTGTCCTCACGAGAGGCTTGTCTGGACTACTTGGTACGGTCTCGTTGGCCTGACGGGTTCACGTGCCCGGACGGTGGCGGCGAAGACGCCTACTTAAATTCGAAGCGATACGTCTTTGAGTGCAAAGTCTGTCGCAAGCAGACATCACCAACGTCCGGAACGGCCATGCACCGCTCAAAGATTCCTATTCAAGATTGGTTCTGGGCGGCCTACATGATGGCCACCCACACTCCGGGAATGAGCGCTAAGCAGCTTCAACGATACCTCGGAACGACCAGCTATGAAACCGCGTGGTATCTTCTGCAACGGTTTCGGCGGGCCATGGTCAACGAGAGCCGCGCCGTCTTAAGTGGGACAGTTGAAGCTGATGAAACGTTGATCGGCGGGCCTGCGAAAGGCAAGAAAGGTCGCGGTGTTGCCAAGGGTAAGAACAAATCTCTGGTGCTTGGAGTGGTGGAAGTATTGTCGTATAACGATGCAAGCGGGAAGGCGAAGAAACGCGCAGGCCGGGTTCGACTGGAAGTTGTCCATCACGCCGACGAGGAAACCATCAGGATCTTTCTCGATAAAAATCTCAAGTCCGGCTCAAAGGTCCATACCGATGGGTGGCGGGGTTATTCTGAAACGGCTCTGTTGGATTATCGACATATCGTCACCGTCCAGGACTCTCCCCGGAGCGCGAGCCGTTTGGCGCCGCACATCCACAGGGTCTTTTCGAACCTGAAAACCTGGCTCCTGGGAACTCACCACGGCGTTGAGCCCAAATATCTACAAGCCTACCTGGACGAGTTCGTTTTTCGCTTCAACCGACGGCAGACTCCGATGGCGGCGTTCCAAACTTTGCTTGGCATCAGCTCCGCCAAGGGCCATCAATCTATGAGGGGATTACGGTATCCGGAGACAACCGGATAAGCATAGTTTCCCATATTCTTTCGTTTGCTGGCCCAAAAATCAGCATCGAGGGGGACCACGACGCCTGTAGGTATGGCCCTCCAAACTTCTTTTCTTGACCAATGAGTAAACCGTAGTTGCATCACTCTCTTGTCTCAGTGGTTTAGCCCAAATGAGCAAGCGCATTGGGCTAACAGTGTTCATTCTAGCGGTTTGTGGCAGTGCTTTGGCTTATGGAGGCAAGGTGCTCACAGACAAACTTGAACGCAAGTACTTTACGATGCTTGATGGATGGGTTCAGCGGGGAGGTCAGGCGCAGGAATATCAGAACGACGTTCTGGATACCTGTGGGAAACTTATCCTGACTTCTGCGACTCTTTCAGAGACGCTGACTCTTCCGACCATTCAGAAAGAGGAGTTTGATTTTCGCGTCAACGTGTGTGCCAAAACAACCGTTCATAGGGTTCATCGTCAAGCGGAGCTCAATGACCAAGAACTCGTCCAAGAGGTATGCTACGATGCCAGAATGCCAGTATTTGTGAAGCTCTGTAGGCGCAGCGGATTACGGTGATCAGCATCCTGCCCGGCCGCCTAGGTTCCCGGCCCATTCTCAGGCAGAGGCAGCCCTCCTTACTCCTCAACTAATGCACCGTCCGCGCAAACAATTGATGTCAAAGCGGTGCTGGCTGGGTGGTGAATCGCTGGAGTAAAGACCAGCTTCAATCGATGGCTCAACGCTCAGCGACACTGATCGATCAGTGCGGCGATTCCGGCGAGCGCGAGGGATCGTCTCTTGAGGCCTTGACTTTGGTTTTGTCAGCATGATGCGCCAACACTGGACTCAAGAAAAAGATCTCAAGAAAAAGATCTTGCGCTCATCGGTGATTTCTCTATAATTATCTCCCTCACTCGTTCGGATCGAATAGTTCAAGACCTCGAACTTTTTTATCAACATTACCACTGAATTCGGCTATAATGCCCATCTGTGTTTTAGAGACTAGTGGCAGGTACTTATTTTCCATCTAACGGAGGAGGACTTATGTCAAAGAAAGTGCTCTTATTTGCAGTGGCTATCCTGTTCGGCGCTCAGACGGGGCTAGCGATGGCCGCAAATCCAGACACCGGTCCGGGCTGTGGGTTGGGGAAATTGGCCTGGTCGGACTATAAGGGCCAAAAAGAAATTGCGCCGCAGGTGATGATGGCCACCACCAACGCTTTTGGGTTTTACACTTTTGCTATTAGCCTTGGAACCTCAGGCTGTACCAACGACGGTAAAATCATGAGCGAACATAAAACCACTGTGTTTGCCTCGTTGAACTTTGATGCGCTCTCTGCAGAGATGGCTCAGGGACAGGGCGAGCACCTGGCCTCGCTGGCGACGTTGATGGGTATTCCAGCGGAGCGGCACGGAGAGTTCTTTGCCATGACTCAAGAGCGGTATACGTCCTTGGTTCAAGCTGGAGAAACTTCTCCTGTGGCGTTGGTGAAGTCCCTCAACGATGCGATCGCGGGCCATCCGGTTCTCGCGCAAGCGTCAGTTCGCTAAGTCATCACACAGGGCCCTGGCCGAAATGCCTGGGCCCTTGCTGTGTCTTTCACACCGTGCTGGTTCATATCCTTGCTCTCGCCGTCACGCTGTCTGTTTCTGCCATCGCAGATGCGCAGCCATCCGATCCTGAGCACTATCTCACGCAGCTGATCGAACAGGCTCAGGAAAAGCGGCTTGCCGAACAGCGAGAATGGCATCTCTTGTTGCACTACCGGAAGGAATTGTTCGGCGGGTACGAGAGTGAGCAAGATGATCCGAGATTTTTCATGTCTTCAAAAGGGAAGACGGATCCCTCCGCCGAGCTTTCGGCGACGCTTGCACAATTTTTCTCCGATGAACTCGTCGGTCGCTCCCAACAGCCTGCGCAATGCGCGTTTGTCGCACGATATCACTGGCTCAAGGAGCAGCTGGCATTTGACCCGAGTCGTCTTCCCCCTCGTGCCTGTGAGCGGTTTCAGCATTGGTACGACGACTTTGAGGTTGATTCCATCTCGCTGATCTTCCCATCGTCATTTCTGAACAACCCTGCGTCCATGTTTGGGCATACCCTGTTTCGTGTTGACCAAAAGGGACAGACGGAACAGACTCGCATCTTGTCCTACACCGTTAATTTTGCGGCAGACGTCCCGCCCAACAGTGGTTTTCTGTATCCGATACGGGGGATCTTCGGCAGCTATCGAGGATACTTCTCGACGATTCCCTATTACCTCAAGGTGCAACAGTATCGAGACATCGAAAACCGGGATATCTGGGAATATCGACTTAATTTGACCGAAACCCAATTACAGCGGTTTCTTATGCACGCTTGGGAAATGGGCAACGCCTACTTCGACTATTTCTATTTCAAGGAGAATTGTTCATACCATCTCCTGGCGTTGCTGGACTACGCTGACCCGAGTCTTCACTTGACCGACGAATTTCTGTTTTGGACGGTTCCGGCTGATACGGTCAGATTGATCGTCTCCAAACCAGGCCTGGTTTCTACGAGTACGTACCGCCCGTCCCGCAGCACCGTCATCAGGCGTAAACGAGAATTCTTGCCTCCATCGGAACGAGACTTGGCTCACCGCGTAACTCAAGATATCGGAGAACTGACCTCTCCGGCATTCAGCCAATTGACTCCAGTCAAACAGGCGTTTGTGTTGGATTTGGCGTCGGATTATCTTCGTTATCAGATTGAGACGACAAGAAAAGATCCGAAACCAGAATTGAAAGAACGGAACCGAGCGGTACTGACGGCCCGCAGTCAACTGCACATCCCATCGGAAGAGTTTGCCGTACGTCCCTTCGCGAAACAGCCTGAGCTCGGCCATAAGATGTTACAGGCTTCCCTCGGAGGAGGGTGGCGCAATAATGATACCTTTGAAGAAGCGACATTCCGAGGCGGGTATCATGATTTACTCGATCCGGAAGCCGGCTATACGCCGAATGCTCAAATTGAAATGGCCGCTGTGACAGTTCGGCACTATAATCGTGCGGATCAGACCAGAGTCGAGCGGGCAACTCTGCTCAATCTCTTGTCGCTCTCCCCCATGGATTCCGTGTTTCATTCTCCGTCTTGGAGGCTCGGCGTGGGGATGAACACGATTCGCCATCACGATTGCCCCCTGTGCAGCAATGGTGTCTTTAACGCCGGGATCGGCGGGGCCAAAGAATTCCGGCTGCTGTCACGGGGGGTCTTCTTCGCGTTTGCGGACGCTGAAGCGAATATCAGCAAAGCCTATCATGAGCTGCACCGAGTCGGAGGCGGTGCCACGGTCGGTATGTTGGCCGACCTCACCGAGCGTTGGAAGATTATGGCAACGGGCTCATATCTCTATTTTCCGTTAGGGGACAAATCCGATGATTTTCGTTGGCATGTCGGGTCACGGTTTACCCTGTCCCAGAATTGGGCCGTGAGGCTCGAGTATAACCACCGCGACCGCGATAATGATGTCCTTTTCCGTGTGCAAGCCTTTTTTTGAGCGATGCCTGCCTCCATTTGACATCGAACTTCTGCTTTTTTACACTGAGCGTGCCGCACCATCTTGAATTCGATATGGAGGAAGACATGGACGCTCAAGAATATCGTTACACGGTTTTTTTTGAGCCGGCCGAAGAGGGGGGATACGTCGTCACCTGTCCAGCTTTGCCTGGGATGGTGACAGAGGGTGAGACGTTGGAGGAAGCGCGGACTATGGCGCGAGATGCTATCCGTGCATACTTGGAAAGTTTGCGAAAGGATGGACTTCAGATTCCTCCCGATAAGCATATCCGGCTTGATCCTGTGAAAGAGGAATTGACGGTTGGGCTTGATGCTGCATGAGCCGACGGTTACCTTCCCTCAGACCGAAAGAAGTCATTCGCGCTTTGGAGAGAGCAGGATTTGTTGTTCACCACACATCGGGCAGCCACTACATTCTCAAGCATCCCGATCAGCCAACCTTTCGCGTAACTGTTGCCTTCCATAACAGAGATCTCAAGCGTAGGACTTTAGAGTCAATCGTTGAGCAATCTGGTCTTTCAGTGGAAGAATTCCTCACGTTTCTCTAGTCATAAATGGCTACCCGAGCTGCATTGGGAGAATTGCCAATTGCGTATTTGTACGTCACCTCAGTTTTCCCTTCACCAAGATCCTTCGGCGTTCCTGGCTGGTTAAACTCATAATCAATCTCTTCTTTCGTCGCCCCGACCTTGATGTGCTCAAAATCCGGCTCTTTGTCTCCAACCATGGCCATTATGACCGAGCACCCAGAGAGGGTCAGCAGCACAAACAGTCCACAGAGTAGGCTGGAACCGGCTTTGAGCATCTCACATCCTCCACGTAGCTGGGTACGGTGCAAGGTGGTTGACGCATGAGCTATAGCGCGGTTTAGACAATGAGACAAGGAAACCATC
>Ga0224510_10001858_pt1 | contig 13370 bp, 13 predicted proteins | sample SF_May12_sed_USG_FD_170161 | JGI IMG/M metagenome (GOLD analysis project Ga0224510, IMG submission 170161) | Sediment microbial communities from San Francisco Bay, California, United States - SF_May12_sed_USGS_4_1 | ecosystem: Environmental > Aquatic > Marine > Sediment | place: USA: California... | reverse complement strand
TTCTTTGCCACCCCAAGGCCGACAATCATCAACCCATCAGGAGACGGGTAGGCGACCGCATACCCCATATCCACAATCCCGCGCTTGCTCACGCACGACTGCCGGATCTCCATGCGCTCAAGACTCAGCGAGTCAGGGGAGTTTCCCGACACGATGTATGGGAATGCCGTGGTAGTGACCAGGACAGACGCCCCGAATATCCCAAGGCCGACAATAGGGTAATCGACCTTGAACTTGTACGACTCAGGGTAGGCGTGTGGCTGGTATGCAACCGAGACACATAAATCCATGTCTGATGCGCCGACCATGAAACCGCCCGGGTGCAGCTTGAGGCTGTGCATGTCGGTTGGTGGCGGATCGTAATCAATCGAAGACAAGGCCTCGGCCTCACCGACAACCAGCGCGGAAATAGAATCGCTATACGACAGAGTTGCGGCAGATACCTGCGCGACAAACCTGTATTCTGTGCTGCCGGCAGATCCGGAGTTCACCGTCCGATAAATTCTTTTGTAGATAAAATTGTAGTTCCCCGCAGGGACGGCAGGGATGGTCAACGTCACGCTCTGTTGCGGCTCAACGGTGAGTATCGCGCTGGCCGGAGACGGCGGGCCTTCCATCTCTATCGTGCCCACCCCGGCCACATGCGTAAAAACGTATGCCCGGTCTTCCGCCTGGGTTGTGTCAACAGACGCCCCCACGACCACACCGCTTGGCGCTGAGACTGGAGCAGGAACCCCAAGGTTGTATGAGCCGGTGGGGTAATCCGTCCCTCCTCCCTGGATCGCTATTGACGAATCGGTTACTTTCGGAACGCCATCTCCGGTGAAATATGTTGTCTCTGCGGCATCTCCGGCGATTGGCCCGCGCAGACAATCAACATCCGTCAGCCAGTGAAACCAATATGCCCCGCCGAATTTATGGATTGCCTTCTTAGTTCCAACCTTGCTCGGGGTAGCCACAAAGGTTGTCCCTCGCAACGGCCTGATTGAGCCAGTTGACAAAACGCAGTTGTGTGCCGTTTGCGCAGCATTGTCCGGAAGCAGATGCGGCTCCAGGATCGGGATGACCCCCCTGAACGCCTCTGACTTAACTCGCATCGGCGGCGTCCTTTCTTTTGTTCTGCTTCTCCGCCATAACCTTTCCGCCCAATGCCCTGACAACCGAGGCATAATATTGCGCGGCGACCCCAGAGTTCGCGTATTCTGCTTCTTTGGAGAATGCCCGGAACAGCACATAGTCCATCAAGACATTCTCGTAGATGTCGGCCAGGGTAATCGCCCCGGCAAGCAAAACATCGGCTGGTGTTCCAGGGTATGCGATCTCTACATAGCCAGGAGTGGCAGGCTGCGGTGGGTAGAGGTAGAACACGGACGGATTCCTGATATCGAAAACAGAATACAGGGCCACCGCATCAGCCGTTGACGAATGCCAATCCGGGTCTTGATCATCAAGGATCTCTCTGGTGATTGGCCGGATTGCCTTTCCCGGGGTTGTCCCCGCTGCCCCCATGTTCCGGACCACATCAATCAGGAACCCGAAAGGAACAGTCTGCTTGGTCCCGGCTACCATCTGGACGGCAGCAGTAACGACATAGGCATCAGGCTTTAAAAGCACCACTTCCCGCTGCCCGGCATTCAGCCATGACAGAAGTTCGTCGTCGCTCCATCTGACTTTTGCCGCGTCCTGGAGAACAATGCGGGCTTTCCCGATGATGGCAGATGCAAGAATGGTCCCCATTGATCACCTCAAAGACATAATTTGTTTCGGCGCGGGGTGATTGTCCTGGAAGCGATTACCCCGTCAACCATCTCCCCTATGCTCTCTCGCATCGAGCCGATTACCGCCCCCACACTCCCGGCGCCAGATATCACCACCACCGCATCCGCGAGCACGGCGTCAAACAAGCCACTCCACGGGATAGTGCTGGCCAACGTCAGGGCCGCAGGGTGTGAGTAATACCAGCCGTCAAGGGTATAGGTAACGGCTGGGGCCGGTAGTATTTGCAACGACAATGCCCCGGCCATCTTGAAATAAACGGGGTCTCCGGTGATATCCTGGTCGGCTCCGAACGGCATCTCTACCAGCTTGGTCCTGACCCCTGCGGCATCGAGCAGAGAAAGTTCGTTCGTCGCCAGCCCACGGAAGTCAGCCGGGAGAGCGGTAATCTCCCCGGTTACGGAGACCGCTGAAAACTGCGCACGGGCAATCTCCGATCTCATCCGGTGCAGCCGCTCGAAAAAGATGCCAACGGCGGTGTTGAGCGCATCAACGAACGATACTCCTGCCCCTTGCGGCACCTTGGCCATCCGGGGCAGGACTCTCTTGAGCATCTCAGCGCCGGTCATTACGACATCCCGTACTGATCAATGAGCCCGATGACTTTGGCCCTGGCATTATCCTCACCGATATTCGGGTGCAGATTGGTCTTGAAATGGGTTTTGGCAAAAACTACCAGCGCGTCCTTGTTCATGGTGGCAACGAGGTCGCGGATTTCCTGGGTGTCTTCCTCCGTCTCGACCTTCTCGGGGCTGACTACCTTTTCGATTTCGGCAACATCGCCAAGCTCCGCCGCGATAACGGCGGACAAACTCGCGCCAAGGCCCTCTACCGTCTCCTGGTCAAGAGTTCCTTCGGCAAATACCCGGTCAAGAAATGCGATCTTGACCCGCTCCAGAGCAGACTTGACCTTCTCCCCGGCTGTGCTGACCACCTCCACTTCCGCGCCTACCACATCGCAATCCGGCTGATATTGATCGGGGTGGGTAAACATCTTCATCGCCGCATCTGCTGGGACATCCTTGGTCTGCCCCTTCTCCCATGCCCCGGTTCCGTACAGGCCGTCTTTGTAGGTTGGCCGTGGTCCTATATATTTCACAAGCATTCGTGGTCCTCCGAAAATCCCCGCCCGCCTATTCAACGGGAGGGGATTTCAAATATTGGTTGGTTGAAATTTACGGATTGCCGGTGAGAATGCCTTCGATAATGAAATCGACCCGTCCCGCCTCGGCCTGGGTAGCAGTGTTATTCACTGCCACGAGATACGCAGCCTTCGGCAAGGTCACAGGGGTAACGGCCAGGTTATTGGCCCTGGTGCGGCCCTGCGCATTGATGGCCAGTGCGGCGTAAAAGTAATCCGCATCCTGGGGGACATTGGCATCGTCAACCCCGTCCACATACTCGAACCCGAGGGTAAGGGTAGAGGTTGCGGTAAACGCATCCGAGACAATCCCGAGACAGTCCATAATGGTCATGCCAGCCGGAAGCACCCCGAGTTTCACCTTGTCGGTTGCGGCCAATGCCACCGTGGCGTTGCTGTCCGATACGACGCCAGCGGCGGTGGTTTCCAGTTTGAACCGCAACCGGCTTGCGTTGCCCTGCGGCCCCCCGTAAGTGCGGGCTGAATCAATGTATTTCTTAGCGTAAGTTGCCATGTTCTTTGTTCTCCTCAGAAATTAAGAGGAAGACGCCCATATCTCAGGGCGTCGCCTCAGTTGTTATTTACACACCGGCGATTTTAACGGCGGTGTCGATTGCCATAGCGCCGAAGTCGGTGTACTGCTTCTCCGTGCCGTGGTCGATCAGGAAGCGGATCTTGCTGATGCCGTGGATCATGCCGATCAGCACTTCCAGCTTGTCGCCGTGATCCAGTTCTTTTTCGGACCAGAAGTACGGATTGCCGGTCTGCCGCGCCTTGCCGTATGCCTCTGCCAATGCCTGTCCACCGAGCAGGATTGCCCGGTCTACGGCGTGGGTGGTAGAGAATGCGGCAGGGACCAGATCGGTGGCGGTCTCCGTCTCGGAGGTTGTCGAAGCGCACCACCGCAGCGAGTTGCCCGCGAAGAACCGAATGGGCTTCGGCATCTTCACAATCAAGATCCCGTTCCACAGACCGGCCTCGCCCATAAACAGCGGGTTGTTCTTGGCCATCTGTGCCCGAGCCATGGCGTTTGACTGGAAGGTTCGGAAGTTGGTGGACTGAACCAGACTGGTGTACTGCTCGCTCGAACAGAGCAATACCCGCATCGGTGAATCCTGCGCCATCTGGTCATCCTTGAACCGCACCGGGGGAGGAGGCAGAGGCATCCCGTCCAGGACAGTTCTCAGCGAGTCCACCAGATCAATGTTCATCACATCGGTGGTGGCGATGGTGATCTCATTGCCGGACGCCTTGATCCCCTCAATGCCGGTGCCGGTGGACATGAAGTGCCGGTTTTTGGTGGGCGCCTTGATGGTATTGACGCAAATATCCGCGAAATCAGCGTCAGACGCCAGAGGAACAGCCCATTCGATGTCACTGGCAAACCCACGGGCACCGGCCATGTGTACCATGGCAAGCTGATCGCTCAACCGGGTCATGTAGTTCTGGCCCAACGCCCGGGCGAGGCCGCGCAACTGGTGCGGAGTCCGCTGTTGAGTCATAGAGCCGCCCGCAGAAATGGGCTTCCTGCTCTGGTTGATCCGCAGCTTATCCTGGGAAAAGTTCATCGTGTCGCCCAGGCCCTCGGCGTACTTCTCGCCCATGATGGGCTTGCCTCCGATGGGGTTGATGAGGTCAAAGTCAACCTCGTCGCCCGCCTTCTTGGTCAGGTCCATGCAACGGACGATGGGCATCTCGTTGGCTGACTGAAAGCGAAGGTTCGCTTCTGCATCGGCCTGAGTCGGCAAAGTGCCGGTCAGCCGGTTAATGGTAGTGGGGCGCTGCATGTTTGCAGCGAAAAGCCCGGCAGACTGGATTTTTACCGCCTGCGGGGAATTGTAAGGAATGCTCGTCTCACCCATGTTCTTTCTCCTGATTTTTGGCCAAAAAAAAGCCCAGCGAAGAGCGTCATGCTCTCTGCTGGGCTTCGGGGTATCCGGTGAACGGACCCCTAAGTGACCGGGTTATTTAGTTGTGGTACTTCTCGGTGTTACTTCTCGCCTTAAATAAGGCGGCTCATTTTCTCCTCAATCTTGTCTGGCGACATACTGTTGAACCGGGCCATTAAAGCCAACGGGCTCATATCTGCCATGGCCTCGGTCTCGTCGTGGTGAACGGCTGCACCTCCTGGGGCATCGGACAGGCTTGCAGGCACCACATCGGGCACTCCCTTAAGCTTTTCCTCTGCCATCTTCGCAAGAGCTGCAGCATCAGGGCCTTTACCGTCAGCGGGTTTCTCCGCCGGATGAGCCCTGCGAAACTCGTCCAGCACCTCAACCACTTCCTCGGCAGTGCCTTTTGAAAGCACCGCGTCGTACTGGCTGCGGATAAATGCCGGCTTTGAGTCGATCCACCCACGCAGCGTATCACTGGCGCCGACCTCTTGATAATCGGGATGTGTTTCAGCGATAGTCGCAAAGTGCGCGTCCCTCGCCTCGTCTTCCTCTTTATCTTTGATCGGCTGGAGATCCTTGCTCACCTCTGCCTTGAAGGCATCGACTTGCCTCTTGATTTCTCCGGACATCATTTTCTCAAGAAATGGCCGCATGTCCTCCATTAATTCTGGGTACTCTCCAGAATATTCGGCCATGACATCCTCTTGAGCCTTCGTCCCCCCGGTCTCAGCGTCAAGTTCCTTGGCTGCTTTTAGGTCTTCAATCAGCCGCGCCTGATCCTGCGCTGTCTGCTCCAACCTTGCCGCCTTGTCCCGTGCTGCCTCAAGTTCGGAAAACGGGATAACATGAACCCCGTCCTTTGCCTGGACAACCTGATCAACCTTCGCTGGCTCTTCGACTTTCGCGGGCTCGGAATCTTTCTTCGCGTCGGCAAGGTCGGGCGAGGCCTCGCTTTTGATTTCGCCCTGCGGAGTACCGCCAAACATAAACGCATTCTGATCCGCATCGCTCAAGGCGTCGAACTCTTCCGGGTGCGCCATGAAATACTCTGCGTCCTTTACTGCTACTTCTTCAGTGCTCATGTTATCTCCTTGCACTTATCGCCGTGCCGCGAGTAGGAGTGTGAAAGGGGAGCTTTCCCCCGGATTAAATAAACCGCCCCACGCCTTCGGGCAGGCCGAAGGTAAACGTGAAAGTTGTCGGCATCATCGGGAACAAGCTCGTTTCCAGACTGTTGTAGTTAGGAACTCTCACCGTCACATGGCCAGTGGCATCAGGTGGTGTGTTGGTGCCAAGGATATTCTCCACCTGGGTTGCCTCCGGGTCGCATGGAATCGGTGTTGGGAAAGTCTCTGTCCCGCTGTATGCGTTGAGGGCTTGCACTTCGGTAGCTGCTGCTTTGAGGGCAGGCAGCCAGTCAACCACGTCCACGGTCGTCACCGTTTCAATGCCTCCTGAATCTACGGTGGTCACATCCATTGTGCCTGTCACGACGGCGAGATCTTTTCGTAATTTGATTATAAGCTCTGTCATTACTCCCTCTTTTCGATTCTGAAATTTTTGATTGTTGCAAACGCTTGGTTAAGACTGTTCAGCGAACCAATCTCAAGATTCGCTCCAAACACAGGCGCAACTGTCGTGCTTCCGTCTGCTCCTGCCGTGCCGGTGCTTGCCTTGATATACATCTTGTTATTTGCATAAATATAGGCATCAACTCGGTATGTCGTCCCAACGACAGGAGAGATGTTCCACGCCGTAGACTCAGTGACACCTGCAACTTTCTTGTTGATTGCAATCGCGGATGAGCCGTTGAATGAGATGTTGACTTCGTTGTTTGCGTCAAGGTAACTCCCGAATAGATACCTCGTGACACCAGTAGCCAACCCCAGCGGAGTCCAATCAAACTGAATATGGCGAACTCCGCTTGTGGGCATGTTACTTGCGGTCGGCAAAGAGTTCACCGTCGCGGCTCTGGTCGCCGTCGCCCCGTTCGTGGGCATCTCGCTGGTGGCGTAGGGGAGTTCTTCGAGTTGGGGAACAGCGAAGATAACTCTTGAGGAAGCTGCTGCGGTTATGCGTAGGAGTCTCCCAGCTACAGCGGTGAAGTTCTCTACCTTGAACCGACTCAATGATGACCCACTAATTGCGACACTGTTCGCCCCGGCGTTATCCGACATAACCGCTGACCCAGAAACAATCCTAGCATAGCAGCTCATCGAGGTGGTTACCGCCGACATTGCTCCTGCCATATCTACGTTCCCGGCTCCACCCACTCCGGTTACAAGGTCGTAGAATTTATAGCCACCCGCGAGCCTGCCCAACCCTGCCGCATCAATAGCCGCCTGATCCGTCACGATGGAAAGGACTGCTGCGGTGTCCCCTGAAAGCGTCATGCCGGGGATTGGGTTCTGGAATGTGGTGCCGTCGTGGTATGCTTTTGCTCCAGGGCCGAGACCTGACACAGCCGCTCCGGTGACGGAGTTGGTGCCACATATTTCTTTTATCGACCAGCTATCGACCTCCCAAACATAATCACCAGAAGCAGTTTGTCTTTTTATTCCACAGTCTGTTCCTGTAGTAAGTGGGACAAAATCAAATACTTGTGAACTTCCAGAAGCAGATATAGTAGGGGCCGCTAATATATTGTTGCCTGCTGAATTACAAAGAGTGAGATTTCCTGTGCCCGAAATCCTTGTTGCTGAAATTGTCAGACGATATACTTTTCCTGCGGTTAAATCACCTAGCTGGTAAAGATACGCCATTGAGCCTGCTGTTATGGTGAGTGTCGCTTTCCCTCCATCTATGGTGGTGTTTAATTTTGTGTAGCCTGTATCAGTATCAAACCCTCCATTCGTAACCAATTCACTCCCCAACTGATCCGCACCAGGCACACTGTAGCAAGTGCATTTATTGGTGGAGAGGGGTTCGCTGAGATACCCTTTCGCCGTGGTGATTGGGGTGCGAGTACCTGAATCGGTGACGACACCGTTGCCGTCCACTGTATGGGGATTGAGGTAGTCAAAATACTGTGATGCCGAGGTGGATGTGGTCGGTACGTACTCTCCTGGGTTCTGGTTCGACTGGCCAGTTACGTCTTCGAGTTGTGCGTTTGTTACCGACCCTGATACCGTTGAAGTAAGAGTTCCAGGGGTGAGGGTTATCAGCTTTGACACCCGAACACTTGCCCCTTGGCCTACAAGGGAACCTGTGTAGGCCCCGGTGAAGGTTATCGTCCCTGTACCGTAGAACGAAACCCTGTATGTGCCACCAGCAGTTGTAACACCTTGGGTAACGAGGGTGGCGGAATTGAGGTAAAAGTTTCTAACCTTCCTCGTGCCAGTAAACACCGGCTTATCGTTGTTGATCTGCCGAACCAGCACGTTCTCGAAATCACGTAGGTATTGGCCGGAAGCACGGGTGAGTGCGGGTTCCCCGATTTTCTTCCCTGCGGAGATGCTGGTGACCAGGGGGAGATAGCACGCCGTCATGCTTTTTTTCCCGCCAATCCCAACCCCTATGCCGATACCGTTCATCTTCCGTCCCCTAGTACAGTGCCACAATGTTTGTCGCAGTGGTCCCGGTTGCCAGAACCCGCTTGACGACATACGGCCAGTCTCCGGCCACCCTGTTTTTCAGCGTGACAGGCGTGGTGTCATCCAGGAGGATAACGCAGATATCTCCGTCAACTCCGACGCACAGCCCGCCCGTGGATGGAGATGCCAAATCAACTGTGTCGCTCGGAACCACAGCCACGCCTCTGGTCGCCATATTGTTTTTCATACTTGTCCTCCAAGATTATCCCCGAACCCCGGGGTGTTCATTCCTTGATTTGCCCCGACGTTCGGTGATTCCGGTTGCAAGCCATATCCCGGGAGAACTTCCGGGCCAGGGTCAACCATGTCGATCCCCTGCGCCGCTCCCCCATTTTGTGCTGCCATTCCTAAAACATCGTCGCCAATCGGAGCAATGTGCGGATTCTCTGCGATGATCGCCCCTGCCTGCATGGCCGCGAAGGCTGTCTCTACACCCTTCTTGATCGCTTCCTTGATCTTTACTTCGATGTCGGCTCCGGCCAACCGCTCCTTGATGTCAAGCTCGCGGTCCTTCTGCTCGGCAAACTTTTCAATCAGGGCCTTTTGCACCGCATCGGCAATCATCTTGTCGATGTCTTCCTGTGTAGGCTGGGCGCTGGCCTTCTTCACCGCCTCCATGATCTCCTGCTTGTCCGGCATGTCCATCAGGTTCAGGAGGTACGGCAGGGCAATGGCCTGGAAATTGGCCGGCATGGACTCGAACGCACCGCCAAGGGTCTGGAGCTGCTGCGCTCTGAATGTCGGACTGCTCGGGACATCGCTCAGCTCAACCCGCAATGTGATCCTCTGGATATCGTTGTTGAGGAACTGTATTCCGTCCTCTTCCGTGGGCACGTTGAGGCTGATTATCTGCTCTTCTGACGAGATCCCCGCTGGGATTTTGATGTCTCTCTGCTCGCTGCCCATGTCCTCGATGATCAGGGCAAGGAGAAGATCCCCGACCAATGACCTCGCGGTTTTGAAATTATCGTTGATATCGGCAAGGGTCTGGCTGGATTGATCCACCAAAGAATTGATCGCAACCCCAGACTTGGCCTGGCCGCCTTGGCCCATGAACGCATTATAAATGCCGCCCGTCCGCTTGATGCCTTCCCGTGAATCCTCCAGCCTGCGGAACTGCTGCTCGTTGAGCTGGAAATCACGCTCAACCTTGAACATCCCACCGTCACGCATCTTTACTGCGTCCAGCACAATATCAGCATCGGGCCGGGCAATCTCAGCATTGAACTCCGCATCTGACATCAGCACGGCGCCCTGTGTCCTGATGGTCCGTACCGCTGCCAGGCCCCATTGCATCTTTGCGATCCTGGCATTCACTTCGTCTTGCAGGTACATCATCCCGCGAATCAGGCCGTAGGGCTTCCCGGTCCTGTCCTCGCGCTTGCCCCAGAACGGGACGTAGGGGAACTTGTTGTGCTTGTAAGGCGTCGGCCCGTCATAAATCTTGTGCGGGCCTACCCACCATGACATCCGCATCCGTGACACGATTGCGTATCTCGGCTTAATGTGGCCCATGGCCACTGCTGACATGTGGATCAGATTTTTCTTGTCAAACTCCACCACCCGGCCATCTGCCGTCTTGATGATCAGCGCCTTTTCCCAGACCTGATACCAAACCTCGAACAGACATAACCGGTTAGAATTAACGTCCCGCCACTCCATTTCTTCGATGGACCAGCCCCGCTCATCCATCATCGACATGGCCAGGTCTGTTTCGCGACCGCCATCGAGCGTGATATTGCCAAGCTCCATCCCCTGCCAACCTGTCCCCGCATTGTGGATCAGGTCTTTTTTCGAGGGGAACATCAGCTCGGCGGTGTCCCTGTCCATCCATTTCCGGCGGATGATATACCGTGCGTCGGACAGGTCCGGCTCTTTGGCCAGCCAGTCCCAGAAGATTTCATTACGGTGGATCTCGCGGCATCGGTACGGATATTTGAACGGGTCTTGATTCCTGCCGACCTCAACCCACCCAAGGCCAACAGATACCTCAGAGGCATAAGCGGCTGAACATGCCGCATCGGCCTTGCTCTTGCGCTCTGCCTCGTTCAGTTCTTTGTTGAGTGCGAGGGCCACATCCTCGGCGCCCTCTTCCGCCAATACTCTCCAGTCCAGCCGGTTCTTGACCTCCATCCCCAGCACTGCGTCAATGGTCGGGCCGATCAACGGTTCAATGGCCGGAGGAATACCAACTTCGGCTTGCCGTGCAAGAACCTCAGAATCAAGCTGGTTCCCGGCGTAATAATCCATCTCCCGGTCTGCCTTGGACCTCCACGCAGGTTGCTGCGAAATCTCGTCAAGCCATTGCGTGTATTTCAGGAGGTCAAGTTCTTTCATGCGCCTGCTCTGGTTTTTGGCCAAAAAAAAAGGCCCGCAGTAGAGCTTTTATGCTCCGCTGCGGGCCTCTGGATGACCGTTTGGCTGGTTCCGTCAGTAACCGAATTTCTATTTAGTTTTCCGAATACTTAACTGATACCAGAACCGATATGGTTTTCCAAGTATTTTTTTATGCGGTGCGCCAGTTCGGTGGGGGGCGCCTACCTTGCCGTGTCTCTGGTGGGCCTTCGACTATTTCCCCAAACAGTTCGGTGAAGGCCCACACATAGGCGTCAACCCTATTCGGTGAGTCCTCACCAGTATATCCGTGCGTAGTGAATGCCAACAGCTCATCTTCCAAATCATCGAAGAACCCGGCATGGCGGATTTTCCCCGTCTCCGCCAGGGCGGCTATGGGCTCTGCCCTGACGACCTTGTTCCTTGTCGCCTTCACAGACTTGTACGGCGTATGCTTCCTGGCCGTCTGGATTACATGCTCCACCATCGCCCCGCCATAGTTCTCTTCCCCAACAACCCTGTCCGCTCGATGTCGGTCGTAGGCCATTGTCGCTATAGCTCCCCATGTCGCTGGGCCTGCCTTGCACGTCAGGTCTTCTAGCACATATCCGATCCCGTCCACCCCAAGACCAGCAACAATAATTCCGATAGCGTCATTCGATGCGTTATCGAGATCACGCGAACCAGAAGGGTCAACCCCAACCACAACCCTCTGCATGTCGGGAAGGTTACTCGGTTTCCTCCACATCTCTATTGTTTCCAGGTGCCACAAGGCCCCGGCTGTGTCATCCGAAAACTTGCCGTCCATAAACCTTGTCCGCATCCTGGCCGGCAGCGACATCAAACGGTCAATGTATGCTGCCGGAAGGTTGTCGGTGTTGTCTGTCGGATTGATGACCATCGAAGCGTAATCGTCACGCATGATCTGTTTTTTATCTTCCGGGTCAACCCCCTTAACAAACAGCTTGTATGTCCAGTGCGACATGCTTGGAGGGTTGCAATCGTAGTACATCTTGAGGCGCAAATGGACATCTTCGCCCGCCGCATTTTGATAAACCACGTTCTGGGCCAGCCGAGTAACCGCCATATTGCGAGAGGAATACGGAATTTGGCTGCACTCGTTGAGGTAGATGGTCGCATACTCCTGACCAAGGATCTTCTCTGTCCGCTCCTTGTCATCCAGCCCACCAAACCATATCTGTGAACCGTTGGGAAACTCCGCATACCAATCTGTCTTGTCGAGGTCAACTTTTACCCCAGGGAAACAAAGGCCCATCACTTTCGGAAATGTGTCGAGAATAACAGAACTCTTGACGTGGTTGAATCTGTACCGCAGGATGGCGTGTCTTGATTTCGGGGCTGCCAAGGCACGGAGGATCACCGCCCTGACAAGGGTGAATGTTTTCCCGGACCTTGACCCGCCAAACAATAAGCAGTGGGTCGCGGGCAGGCCAAGCAGCTTAACGGCTTCTTTTTGTTTTTCGGTTAGTTCCAAAACCTAATAACCCCAAAAGTGTTTTGCCGCATTTCTCGACATTTTTTGTAATAATTTCAGCAAAACTATCTGTTGCATTTAGAGGCACTTTTCATCATCATTCGAGAAGGTGAGCTTCACATCCCCGCCCTCGGAACCATCACCGATCCCAAACACCTGGCGCTCCAGGGTGATCGCGCTCTTCAGCGCCCCCATAAGATCCGCAACACACTTGACGAGCATTGGAATGGCCGAGACTTTCCTGGCCGCGTCAGCCAGCTTTTCCATGTCTCCGCTTTCCAGGGCAAGCGTAACCTGCTCAACAAGGTCTTCGTTGTCGGTCAACGCTTCGAGTTTTGCAAAGAGCTTGGATACCAGAGCGCGAGCCCTCGGCACATCCTCGCGCTGGGCCATGATAATGTCGGCCTGAAGGTGAGCGTTGGCGGCAACAACCTCTTGCTCGGTCGCTTTGGATACCAGGCTGGATACCGCCCTTTTGGATACCAGTGCTTCGGCCCTGGCCTGTATCTTTGCCTTGAGGCTTCGCGTCCACCCATCCCGCTTTGCCCGCTTGTTTATGGCGCCATGCGTGATGGAATGTTCATCGGCTATCTGGCGGAGGGTTTTTATCCCTGCCCGGTAATCGGCCTCAATGCGCTCCCAATCAAACGCCTTCCTCTCTTCGCCGGCCATCCTACCTTTCCCCCTTACATGCCCGGCACTTGTACCCAAGACACCATAGGTGCCCCCATTTCGCGCCGCTCTCCACGGCAAAATTACTTCTAGCCCGGCGCCTGCTATCCCTGGCCGTCCCGGTTATTTGATTTCCGTTTGAGTCGAAGATACAGAACATCTCAGACATTTCGGATACTGCTTCCGCTTCAGCTCCGCGCACACACTCGGCCTGATCTCCCCCGGCTGATATGGGCATTTCTTCTCTGCCATTCCCTTGCTCCCCGTCACGAATCCTGGAATCAAAAGCTATGACCCCGAAGTTTTTATCGTCGAACACCAGCTTCCTTCCAAAATGAAGGAAGAGTTCTCCTTGTTCTTCAGTGGCGTTATGTTTTCGGTTGGAAATGTTCTCCACCATTACAGTTCCACCTCTGCAAACTTCGTCACCAGCTTACGCATGTCGGCAAGATGGTCTTGGATTG
>Ga0224510_10001857_pt1 | contig 13371 bp, 8 predicted proteins | sample SF_May12_sed_USG_FD_170161 | JGI IMG/M metagenome (GOLD analysis project Ga0224510, IMG submission 170161) | Sediment microbial communities from San Francisco Bay, California, United States - SF_May12_sed_USGS_4_1 | ecosystem: Environmental > Aquatic > Marine > Sediment | place: USA: California... | reverse complement strand
CCGGAGTTTTCGTTTTCTGTCGGAACATAAAGCACTCCTTAAAAGCGACATTTTTTCTATTTCAGGGACATGACGTTTTGTAGCAAATTCACGTTGGATTGCCAAATTGCAACAGGGTGGCATGCTTGGCTCTTTTCGATATGGCTGGTGTCCCCTCTGCAACACGAGGGGGCATCTTCTATTCGTAAACGGAAGCGGAAAGCCTTGGTTTTCTGTACTCCACCTTCTTCGAGAAGATCAGGAACTAATGAATTTTGGATGGCCTCTTGGAGTGTACTACGGAGTTATGGAAAAGGGAGATAGGTGTCAACCACTTGTGAGTTTCTTGCATAAAAGGCTCAGAGAATTTATGCTTTATCATCGTCCATCATCAATATATTAATATATTTCAATCGGAGGAAAGCCAATGAAAAAAGCCATTTCCATCCTGTGTATTCCTTTGGCAGTTTTCTTACTGGCCGGATGCGGCGGCCCCAAGGGAGCGAATCCCGATGAAAAGCGCCAGGCTGTTCGGGACATGGCGCAGGAAACCATTATGAAACTCCATCAAATAGAACCCCAAGCCAAAACCGATATGGATAATGCCGTCGGGTATGCCGCCTTTAGTAATACGGGCATTAATCTCCTTCTTCTATCCACTGGAAACGGGTGGGGCATTGCGCATGACAATGAGACGGGGAAAGAAACCTACATGAAAATGTTCTCCGCAGGGGTGGGATAGGGCTCGGGGTCAAAGATTTTCGAGGGGTGTTTGTTTTTACGACACGTGAGGCATTTGACCGGTTTGTCGAAAGCGGATGGCAGGCCGGAGCCCAGGCTGATGCGGCGGCCAAAGCAGGCGAAAAAGGGGGAGCGGCCGCCGGAGCGATTGACGTAGCCCCAGGAGTGAAACTGTACCAGCTCACGGAAAGCGGGTTGGCCCTGCAAGCCACGATTCAAGGGACTAAATACTGGAAGGATGATGAATTAAATCAGTAATGAGCGGAAAAACTTTTCCGCTAGAATGGTTTTATTAACCCACATTTCCCATATGATTCAGCAAAATTTCTGACTATAGTTAAGCGAAGAAGGCTTTATTCAGGGGACTTCTGGTTTATTCATGCTAAAATCAGCCGAATCCAATGGGTGAAAGACCAAAACAGCCGTTGCGAGTCAGATTTAATAGGCAAGTGAAATTGGAATTTCTTGGAAATTTTTTGCGACGCTTGGGGTTACCCCGGAAGACTCAAGCCTGGACCTTGACCACCTTTCAGGTGAAGTTGATCAAAATTGGGGCCAAGGTGGTCCGGCATGCCCGATCCCTCACATTTCAACTGACCGAGGTCGCGGTTCCCAGAGTGCTCTTTGAGACCATCATGCAAAAGATTTACCGGTTTGCGGTTGGTGCCAGAGAGGGGGGCCGCATAGGCAATACGGACTCTTGAAACGATAAAAACTCGAGGAAAGGTGTGTCTCCAAACGGAGGTTCATATGGGAAATCTCAGTTTAAAAAATCCAGGTAGGGTGGCGGGAAAAATATTTTTAATTATTTTATCTCTAATGCTAACCATGACGTCCGGGTTTGCTAGTGAGAACCTATCTAAGATTTTAATAACTAATGTCCATATTTTTGATGGTATAAATAATGAACGCTTAATGAATGCCAACCTCCTGGTCGAGGGGAATTTAATAAAACAAATATCAAATGAAAACATAGTCGCCGAGGGCGCGATGCGAATAGACGGCAAGGGGCGAACGCTGATGCCGGGTCTGATCGACATGCATTGGCATTCTGCCTATGCCAGCATACCGATGAGTACAGCCCTTACATCTGATCATGCTTACCATATGCTGATAGCCGCAAAGAGCAACGAAAAAGCGCTCTTGCGTGGCTTTACTACCGTTCGTGACGTCGGAGGCAATGTTTTTTCCCTGGCTAAGCTCACCGATGCGGGTGTTTATGATGGTCCGCGTATTTTTCCGTCAGGTCCAGCGATTAGCCAAACCTCAGGACACACTGATTTTCGACCCGGCACAGCTGTACCTGCGGATATAGATGCTCCCCTTATTTATATGGAAAGAATAGGCCATATCATCGTCGCAGATGGGGTGCCGGAGGTGCTGAAACGTACCAGAGAAGCGCTTCGAATGGGTGCTACACAAGTAAAAATCAACTCGGGGGGCGGCGTTTCCTCCTCATTCGACCCGCTTGATGTATCTCAATTTACAATCGAGGAAACCAAAGCCGCGGTAGACGCTGCCAAGGATTGGAATACCTATGTGGCCACGCATACGTTCACCGATGTGGCCACCCAACGAGCCGTCGAGGCTGGCGTATTGAGTATCGAACACGGTCACTTGTTGAGTGAAAAGACACTGCAACTTATGAAGCAGAAGGGTGCTTATCTGAGCATGCAACCCATAATGAATGACGAGGATGCTATCCCCTTTCCTCCAGGCTCTTTCAGCCAGATGAAATTTATCGAGGTTGCCAAGGGCACAGACACGGTGTACAGGCTGGCGAAGAAGATCGGCGTCAAAACGGTGTTTGGTACAGACACATTATTTGACCCTGGCCTTGCAGAGAAGCAAGGCAAGCAACTGGCAAAATTGGCAAGGTGGTATACACCCGTCGAGTCTTTGCGTCAGGCCACCTCAACTGCAGGGGAGCTGCTTTCAATGTCCGGCCCGCGCACCCCCTATCTCGACGGACCGCTTGGTGTAATCAAAGAAGGTGCCTATGCCGATTTAATTCTTATTAATGGGAACCCTCTGGAGGACCTAGCATTGGTCGCTAATCCAGCAGGAAACTTTGATCTCATTATGAAAGATGGAAAAATTTATAAGAATAGGATCAAGTGAACAAAATACATTGAAATTCGCGCAACAAGCGCATGCGGTTGGACTGTTCCACTCGCTACGCGGGTGCAATGGCCGCTGATGCGATGCGTTCCGGGCCGCTTCACCCCACTGCAGTCTGTCTCTTCGCAGGCTCAGTCTGCCACGACCCATTCCTCGGCGGTGAGCGCCGACATTAAACCAGGAGAGAAAGGAGAATCATATGAAACAGGTAGCATTGGGGCTGACGGCTATGGTGACTGGCCTGATGCTAGCGATGCCGGTAATAGCCGCCGACTATGACCTCGTCATCAACAATGGCCGGGTCATGGACCCGGAAACCAACTACGACGCGGTATCCAACGTCGGTATCAAAGATGGTCGGATCGCCGTCATCACTAAGGACGCGATCATGGGCAAAGAAAGCATCGACGCCAAGGGGCTGGTGGTGGCGCCAGGTTTCATTGACACCCATTTCCACTGGACCCGTCCCATCGGATACAAATTGGCGCTTCGCGACGGGGTGACCACGGCCATGGATCTGGAGGCCGGTGTCTATGGCCCGCGGGTTGACGACTGGTACAAGATGCACGAGGGCAAGAGCCAGGTGAACTACGGCACCGCGTCGGGGCACGAGTTTGCGCGCACCAAAGTGATGCAAAATTTGCCGGATGAAGATCTCCTGGATGCACCCTATTCCGTCGTCAAGGGCCGTGCCTCCGGAACGGCCTGGTTTGAAAAGGTGGCCACTCTTGATGAGGGTAACCGGATGCTGGCTCTCATCGACGAAGGCCTGCGACAGGGTGCGCTTGGTGTGGCATCGACCGTGGGCTATCTTCCGGGCGCAACCGCGCGTGAAATGTTTGAGGTCCAGCGGGTAGGGGCCAACTACAGCCGGCCCACCTCGGTTCATCTACGCTATACACCTGGTACGATAACGACCGAACCCAACGGCGCGCAGGAGATTCTAGCCAATGCTGTCGCGCTCGGTGCGCCGGCGGTGATCAACCACTTCAACAATCCGGGATGGCAGATGGTACAGGAACTTCTCGTCCGTTTGCGTGCGCGAGGTCACAACGTGTGGGGCGAGATCTATCCCTATGCGGCCGGACAAACGACCATCAACGCCGCATTTGTCAAACCGGAGAACTGGGTGGAGACACTCGGCAACCAGTACGAGAAGACGATGCAGGACCCGTTGACCGGGGAATTCTATACGCTGGAGAAATACAAAAAGGTGCTGACTGAGGCGCCGGCCACGCAGATTGTGCTCTATAAGATGTCTCCAGATGCCATTCCCGACTGGTGCCGTCTCCCGGGCGTCGTCTACGCCAGCGATGCCATGATGCTGCCGGGTGGATGGGATGACGAACCCAAATGGGACACCCCATACGAGAAGATTCCCAATACGCATCCACGTCTGGCTGGGACGCATGGCACCTTCTGCGCATTGCACGCGAGCAGGATATTCCGTTGATGCAGATTTTGGCGGCTTCCAGTTACAACCAGGCGAAATATCTCGGCGACACCGGACTTGAGGCCATGAAGGTGCGTGGTCGTTTGCAAAAGGACATGGTCGCCGATATCACCATCTTGGATCCACAGACAGTCAGAGATAATGCGACCTATGCCAAAGGCACCCTGCCAACAACTGGCATTCCCTATGTGATCGTCAACGGCACGGTGGTGGTCAAGGATTCGGCGGTGCTGAAGGACGTGAATCCCGGCCAGGCGATCAGGTTCCCGGTGGAGGACAAGTCCCGCTTCACTCCCTTGAGTCTTGAGAAGTGGACCACAAAATTCCTAGTCGCGCCGGTTGGGTTTAATGCCCTCGACATCGACCATGAGCATATGCACTGAATTTGACAGGCCCTGGTTGCGTATCTACGCATGGCCGTGGAGTTCATTGGGGAGGAGATAATAAAAGGGGTCGGGAGTCGTTGTTTGTCAAAACTGAGGTTTTCTCTTTAGATTTTGGCTGAGCCCGTGCTGCTCCACCTGCGCACAGATCCTTCGTCCTTGGCTCAGGATGATAACCTGGTTAGGGCATAACTGAGCCAGCACGGGCTCTCAGCGAGACCCTTCGCCGACCTTGTTCTGAGCCCCTTCGACTGCGCTCAGGGCAGGCTTGCCGGTGGGCACAGGATGATCTGTATCGTGAATCCATCCTCATCGCAGGCATTCTTCGTTGAGGGTCCGGTAGATGTTATTGGCTAGCATTCAGGGGATGTCGCCATCGAAGACCGGGAAAGCGGGCATAGTCTCGATCGGTGGTAATCCATTCTGCGCCACTCTCGATGGCAAGCGCAGCCAGATATGCATCAGGAATGAGGTTACCTTTGGCATTGGCCTCGCGACATAGACGTTGAAAGATATCCCAGTGACGTTCGCCGGGAACAAGCGTCACAGCATTGGGATGGTCTCGTATTGAGGTAGCGAATGTCAGGGCACGGTCGAGTGGTGTGGGATCGCGAAAGACACGTGGATGAGTCACAACTCTCAGGAAACCGCTGACGACAAGATCGGAAACCCCAAAGGCTGCGTCGGAATTTAGTAGCTGATCCCACCAGTCGAAGTATTCCTGGTGCCGCACCGCATCTTGACGGTGCGCGTAGACCAGCACGTTAACGTCGGGCAGGACCATTCGGAGGCTCCATCAGATCGAGCAAGGCAGCGGCGTCGTCGAGATCTACGCCGGGGTGGAGGCCTTTTTTCCCATAGGTCGGCAAGGTCACCCGCCCGTTTCGCCGTCTGTGGCGCCGCTTGGCAAGCGCTTCTCGGAGCGCATCGCTGATTAGTGCAGTGACCGTGGAATGCGACGTGGCCGCAAGCTTCTTGATTTCGGCCAAAAGGTCATCCGGGAGGTTAATGGTTGTTCTCATGCATCAAAGCATATCGAATGAGCATATTGATGTCAACGCACGACCTTCAGTCGGGTGCCGATGCCATCTTTGCAGTTCTGTGAGACAAATTCCTCGCTATACGTTGAAGCATGCCGGGGCGCTTTGGGAAAAAGGGGGTCGAAAAGGGGGTCGGGAGTCGTTATTTTTTAAGGACTAAATTTTTCCCTTCAACCATTGGACGACCATGCGCGCGCCACCTGGGCCCCGACCCTTCGCCATGGTCTCAGGATGACAATGTTTTTGCACATCATGGAAGTTCGTCTCCTGCGGGTGAGACGGCTCTCCCTCCTAGTCCACCCAGTGCAGGACATTGCGAATGATCGACCACCGTGGAGTTTTCTTTTGGGCCCCCCTGCCAAGAATCCAATGCTCAAATATGGTATCCACCGTCCCATCCCGGTTTTTTAATTTCAGCCAGGCATTCACATAATCCGCAAAGTTTCGATGGCTTTTCGGCATGGGATACACCATGGGAAGTTTAATCGGATGAGGAAGAGGAACCGCCACCGTATAGGCCGGGTAGATTAAGGTCCAGGCCGAGCCGGCTTCTGCGAGATAAAGGATTGCGTCGACTTCATTGACGTTTTCCGTGAAGAACTCCCGAGGGGAATTGAGCGGTACCAGGTCGGCTTGAGGGAGCAATTTTTTTGCAGCTAACTGATAGTACTTTGAATAGGCCGTGATTCCGATCTTCAGGTCAGGTTGGCGGCGAACTTTTTCCCATGAATTGAAGATTTCCCTGTCACGATCTTTCGCCACGAAGGCTAACGTCGCATCCAGGTACCCTTCCGACCAGATGACGTGTTCGGTCATCTCCGGCCGGAGCGCGGAACCGGACATGATGATGTCACAGATGTCGCCAGTCAAATATTCTTCAATCTGGCCCCGGTCCGGAAGCCGGATGAATTCCACGTTCACCGAAAGGGCTTTGGCCAGCAGGTGGGCCATTTCAATATCAAATCCCACCAGATCTCCGGCCTCGTTTCTAAACGCAAAGGGTAAGCTATCTCTGAAAAATCCAACCCGGAGCACGCCACGCTGACGGATGGCTTCCAGGTCTGTCTCTTCTGATCCTCCGGCAGGTTTTTCATCAGGAGCAAGTACCCGAAAGGTTTCCTTAGCCGGTTCATACCTTAATGCCATCTCCACAAATGCTTGATACTTGGTGTATTCAGGGCTGATCGCATAGGTAAAGAAGAGACGGGTCCCTCCGATGAGCACGACCCCCGCTATGACACAGATGGTCAGATAGCCGGCTAGTCTTCCCCAACGAACCCGTAATTTTCCAGCCATGGCACAACTTCCGAGAAGGCCAAGCACCCACATGTGCATGGCAGCCGTCATGGTGCCCAAACGCCCTGTAAAGACATCCACGGTCACAAAAAGTTGAAACATGTCAGCCGGAATTCTGAACAGATCCAATAAAAACGGGAGGCCCACCATGGTGCCGCCGAAGAAACTCGCCATGCCCGATGCCAAAAACGCGGGATATTGCTGGAGGGGCAACGCCGATCCGGCAAACCATCCCGCAAACGGAATAAACGCCAGGCTGAGCAACAACCCGGAAGAGGGAAAGGTGTAGGAGGTGGGGATGATGACTTCGATCGCCGAGGTGGTGTCTGGATCGGCCAATTCAGCTTCTTCGAGGAGTTTCCTGCCGGATTCGGTCAGCAAAGGCAAAATGATCATGGAATTACCGGTGGCGAAGGCCGTCACCAGCGCTCCTCGAACCGCTCTCAACACCTTTCCGTAGGGCAAAGGGGTGAGATTGGCCGCCAGCCCAGGCAGCACCCAGAACGAGAGAAATACGGCGGCCACCAGTTGCGAGAGGAGATATACCTGCAGCCGTCCCAATTCTTCGAAGTTCAGCGTTCCAGCCGCGCTTGCGGCAATGGCGAAGACGCCCAAAGGTGCCAATTTCATGACAAAGTCCGTGACTCTGGTCATAGCCTTCATGATGACCGACAGGACATCAAGCATCGGTTGTTTTTCTTCAATGCCGATCAGTGCAATCCCGACGACAACACTGAACAACACGACGGCCGGTACAATGGTGTTGGCCAGTGAAAAAAACGGATTGGCGGGTATATAGAGTTGAAGAAAGTCGACGGGCTGCGGCTCCTCCACTAATGACGGGCTGAAAAACATCGCCGATTCCCACTGCGGAAAGGTGAGGGGCAACACTGCCACGACGATCAACGCGATGCCCCACAAGACCAACAACATTCCGCCCGCCTTCTTGCCCAGGGAAATGGCTTCTTGAAAGGTCAAGTTGCCCAAGCCGCTCATCAGGGAAACCATCAAGAACGGCAGGATGGACATCTGCAATAATTGGATGAAAATCTGTCCGATGACCGAGATCGGTTGGGTGGCTTCTCCGAAAAAAATCCCGGCAACAATGCCCAGGCCCATTCCCAGAAGAATTTTGGCGGAAAGGGTCATCCGGAAGGTTTTGGCGACGGGGTTTTCCATAATCTCTGTCATATCTCTAAGAGTGGAAGGTGAAAATTTGTCATCGTCGAACCCGGAGGTATTCTTTTATCCCAATCTGTCCTTTGGTGTACAGGCGCAATATTGTGTTGAAATTGGAAACCTGCTGCCACTCACACCGTTGTTGAATGTGTGGACCAGAGTATGCCAGTCTGCCTTGACCGTGTTTTCATTCAACCATGTGCCTTCATTTTGCCGAGTGGCCTCCATGGGAGGTGCCACTTCGAGTCGAAGATCTGTCAATCGGAGTTTTCCATGCGGCGTGTGACACGTGTTGTTGGTCTCTTCATTGGGGCATTCCTGATGTTTGGAAGCTGGGCGTGGGGCACACTGGCACTCTATTTTGACGGACCGGAAAACGACACCCTTCGAACTCTTCTCGCTTCAGCTTATGCCGTAGCGGGCCTGGTCGCTTTGGGATCCTACTGCACCAAACGATTTCGCCGGATATCCGCGGTGTCCTACACCGGTCTATTTCTCGTGCTTGTTCTCTGGTGGAGTGCTATTGAGCCATCGAATAACCGTGAGTGGCAGCCGGAAGTCGACGTCCTCCCTTATGCGACGTTCGACGGGGATCTGGTGACAGTCCACAATATCCGCAACTTTGACTATCAGACCGAGACCGATTTTGCGTCAGCGTATTATGATCGCACGTACGATCTCACCAAGCTGGACTCGGTGGATCTCATCGCTGCCTACTGGATGGGGCCCATGATTGCGCACATTTTTTTGAGCTTCGGGTTCGGGGATGACCATCTGGCCATTTCCATAGAAGCCCGCAAGGAAGCCACGGAAGGGTATTCTTCGATTAAGGGGTTTTTTAAGCAGTATGAATTGATTTATATCGTGGGGGACGAACGGGATCTGATCCGGGTCCGAACGAATTATCGGAAAGATCCGCCCGAAGACGTGTACCTGTACTCATTGGCTGGATCACCTGAAAACGCCAAACGGGTGTTTCTGGGATACATGAAAACGATCAACGAACTCCGCGAACGGCCGAAGTTCTATAATACCCTCACCGCCAACTGCACGAATGTCATCTGGATGCACACGCGTTTGAATCCCGGCCATGTGCCCTTTTCCTGGAAGATTCTGTTAAGCGGGTTTACCCCCGCCTATCTCTATGAGCAGGGGAAATTGGGAACCAACCTTTCTTTTGAAGAATTACAGCGTCGTTCCCACATCAATGAGGTGGCCTTACAGGCCGATCACGCTGCTGATTTTTCCAGTCGCATCCGTGCCAATTTTCTCCCGCCCGCAACTGAGTAACCTGGCCCTAACATATAGTCGATCTTGCTCCATGTGTGGCATCTGATATCTTTCGTCACCGCGGGTTTTTAGGGCCTTGTCGAACCTTTTGAGTTTAGGGGTTTGCTTATAAAAATAGGTTTCGCTAGAATTTCAAGCTATTACAGCCTCGGAATTGGGTGCGTATCATTCATCTTCTTGAACTGTTCATCCTCTATCTCAAGCCAAGGAGTGTTACTTTATGAAGCGTTTCATCATGCTTGTTCTCGTCATCGCAGTCACCATGTGTCTGACTCCCGCATTCGCGGAGAACGCACAAAACACCAACATGCAGATTCTGATCGATAAGGTGAAGGCGGATAAGAAGCTGCTCATCGCCAGCAATATGGATTTGACGGACAAGGAATCCAAGGATTTCTGGCCGCTCTATGAGGGCTATCAAAAAGATTTGGAACAGTTAAACCATCAACTGGCCGGACTGATCAATGATTATGCCGACGCCTACAATAAGGGTTCTGTGCCCGATGACCTTGCCAAAAATCTGATTAACACCTGGCTGAAAACGGAAGGGGCAGAAGTTAAAATGCGGAGGGAGTATGCCGAAAAACTCGTAATGGTGCTGCCTGCTCCCAAAGTGGCTCGCTACCTACAAATGGAAAGCAAAATCCGGGCTGCGATTAACTTTGAACTCGCCGCCAACATTCCGTTGATGTACTAGGCCAATAGGCATACGCCTTCACGGAATTGGCTCCTCTATTGGGAGGAGTAAGGTGAAGAAGTCACCAAGCATTTGTTGGATTTCTTTATCCTCATGTCTTAAGGAGGAAACTATGGTGAAAAAGTCGTTTGCAATCCGGTTGGCTTCAAGTCTTGTAGTCATGGGAGCCTTCATGTTGGGTTTGGGATTTTCCGTAGCTCATGCCCAAGACAAACCCAATATCCTCGTCATCTGGGGTGATGACATCGGCTGGTTCAACATCAGCGCCTACAACCAGGGCATGATGGGATACAAAACCCCCAACATTGACAACATTGCCAAAGAAGGCGCGCTGTTCACCGACTGGTACGGCGAGCAGAGCTGTACGGCCGGACGCTCCGCGTTCATCACCGGACAGAGTGGCTTCCGCACCGGCAACCTCAAGGTCGGCCTGCCTGGCGCGAAGGAAGGCTTGCAGGCACGAGACGTGACGCTGGCCGAGTTGCTCAAGGCACAGGGGTACATGACCGCGCAATTTGGCAAAAACCACTTGGGGGATGCCGACTCAACCCTCCCGACCGCACACGGCTTTGACGAGTTCTTCGGTTCGCTCTACCACCTGAATGCCGAACAAGAGCCGGAAAATCCCGACTACTTCAAGGATCCAGCCTTGAAGAAGAAATACGGCACACGCGGCGTGATCCACACCTGGGCCAACCCGGATGGTACCCAGAGAATTGAGAATACCGGCCCCCTCACCATTAAGCGTATGGAGACGATTGACGAGGAAGTCACTAAGGCCTCGCTCGACTACCTGGAAAGGGCCCAAAAAGCCGACAAACCATTTTTCCTCTGGTGGAATTCCACCCGGATGCACATCTTTACGCACCTCAAGAAAGAGTCCCAAGGCAAAACCGGACTGGGTGTCTATCCTGATGGTATGGTTGAGCACGACGCGATGGTGGGCCAGCTCCTCGACAAGCTGAAGGAGCTCGGGCTTGATGAGAACACCATTGTGATGTATTCCACTGACAACGGAGCGGAAAAATTTTCGTGGCCCGATGGCGGCACTTCCCCCTTCCGCGGTGAAAAGAACGAGAACTGGGAAGGCGGCTATCGCGTGCCTACCCTGATCAAGTGGCCCGGCACCATTAAGCCCGGTACGGTCAACAATGACATCTTCTCGCATATGGATATGCTGCCCACAATCATGGCGGCTGTCGGAGTTCCGGACGTGAAGGAACAGCTTATGAAAGGCATGAAGGTCGGCAACAAGACCTTCAAGGTCCATCTTGACGGTTACAATGTCACCGAAGCCTTTGCCGGCAAAGGTCCTAGTCCGCGCAAGGAGTTCTTCTATTTCAACGATGACGGTTCATTGGTGGCATTGCGTTACGACAAATGGAAAATCGTGTTCCAGGAGCAACGTGCGCATGGTTTTGATGTCTGGGGCGAACCATTCGTGCCACTTCGCTTACCCAAGATCTTCAATCTTCGAACCGATCCGTTTGAGGAGGCCGACCATGTCGCCATGGATTACAAACATTGGATGATTGATCGTGTCTTCCTTCTCGTGCCGGCGCAGGAATATGTCGGAAAATTCCTGAGCACGTTCAAGGAATTTCCGCCGAGCCAAAAAGTCGGCAGCTTCAGTCTCGATAAGGTGCTGGAGACCCTTTCTGCTACCCCGTCGGGAAGCAACTAGCGTCACGTACTGAAACGTCGAACCAACTTAGGGCCGCCCCCGCTATAATCGGGGGCGGCCCTTTTTTATATCTGATATGTTGAATAAGACTCGCTTGCGAAAACCGATATCATCAGACTCTCGCTCGGCTCAGGTGCCACAGTCTCATTGCTTTGTTCCCATCGAAACAAGCGGCATTGTGTGTCGTGCGCTGTTATTGATCGTCTCCGGCACCGCTGCCCTGATCTATCAGGTCCTCTGGATCAAACAGTTGTCGCTGATCGTCGGCGTTGACGTGTATGCGGTGACCACGGGCGTCAGCGCGTTTTTTGCGGGGCTCGCATTGGGTGGGTTGTTACTCGGGCGTTGGGTGGATCTGGTGCAACGCCCATTGCGTGTGTATGCGGCGCTGGAGATGGGGGTGGCCCTGGTCGGTGTTCTCATGACCCTCTTGCTCTCCCATACAGACGCCCTTTTCGTCGCACTAGAAGAGACGAGCGCTGTTTTCGCGTGGGGGCTCATATTCCTGATGGTCGGCGTGGGGCCGTTTCTGATGGGTGGCACCCTGCCTGCCATGGTTCGTTCTCTCCGGCTGACGACAGACCGTATCGGGACCGGCGGCGGCTGGATGTATGCCGCCAATACCGCCGGTGCGATCATCGGTGCGTTGGTTTCCTCGTTCTTGCTCATCCCGGCACTAGGCATTCTGGGCTCGGCGCTGGTGGCGGCCGGTATCGGCCTACTCGCCGCTACGGGCGGATTCTGGCTCGATCGTTTCGCCCCACAACAAACCCGCGTCGCGCAACACTCCAATCCTTTGCGGCTTGGAAAATCGGCCACGGTCGCCATTGTGTTCTATGCGGTTGCCGGAGGGTTGGCGTTGGGCTATGAAGTGATCTGGTCGCAATCGCTCGTGCAGTTCATGAGCACCCGCAGTTATGCGTTCTCCGTGATGTTGGCGACCTATCTCGCCGGCTTGGCGCTTGGCGCGGCCCTGTTCGCACGACGGGCCGACCGCGTGCGTGATCCCTGGGGCATGTTTGGCCTGTTGATTGCGGCAGCAGGCATGGTGGCATTGCTGGAGATATCCCTGCTTGGGCCATGGCTCCCCGCACTGCAGTCAATGGGAGAACATGCGGCTTTTGTGCTGACGGGAAGCCGGCTGGCCGGAATGTGCGCCCGCTTTGCTATTGCGGCACTGTATATAGTCTTTCTTCCCACCCTGCTGCTTGGTGCCGCATTTCCTGCGGCGTTAACATTGATCGTCGATTCCGGGCATGTCGGACGCGATATCGGCAAGGTGGTTGCGCTGAACACATTGGGCGGAATCGCTGGCACGGTGCTCACCGGGTTTGTATTGGTCCCGCGATTTGGTCTGATCAAGACCCTGGCGATTCTCGCCGTCTTCGCGGCATTTCTTGGTCTATTTGCGGCGATGCGCGGCATTGCAGGATTTCGCTTTGCACGTTGGGGCACGATTGTCATCGCCATAGTCGCAGTGGGCGCGGCCCTGCTCACGCCGGCTGACC
>Ga0224510_10001856_pt1 | contig 13375 bp, 10 predicted proteins | sample SF_May12_sed_USG_FD_170161 | JGI IMG/M metagenome (GOLD analysis project Ga0224510, IMG submission 170161) | Sediment microbial communities from San Francisco Bay, California, United States - SF_May12_sed_USGS_4_1 | ecosystem: Environmental > Aquatic > Marine > Sediment | place: USA: California... | reverse complement strand
CCGGAAGCGACACGCCCGGAGGAAGTTCGGCCTGGGTGATGCCGATGGAACCCTCCCGCAGCGCATTCTTGAGCCGGAGGTCCACCGGGTCGATGCCGAGGGTCTCGGCGAGTTTGTTCATTTGAGTCTCGGCGACGAATGTCCCCTGTGGGGCGCCGAATCCACGGAAGGCCCCCCCGGGTACCGTCGTCGTGTACACGGCGTGGCTGTCGATGTGGGCGTTGGGGATCTCGTAGGCACCCCCCACACACAGATGCAGGTTCCCCAACACTTTGTTGGTCGTGTAGTTGTAGGAACCGGAATCGAGGTACGCGCTCGCCTCCACGGCCGTGATCATGCCGTCGCGGGTGGCCCCGAGCCGGGCGTGAATCCGACCCCGGTGGCGTTTGTGGTGCCCGACGATCGACTCTTCGCGGGACCATTGAGCTCGGACAGGACGGGTGATGCCGCGACTCTCGAGCTTCATCACCGCGGCGGCCAGCACGATCTGGAGCGACATGTCCTCCCGACCGCCGAACGCACCCCCAATCGCCGGATAGATGACCCGGACTCGGTCGTGCGGGAGGTCGAGAGCGTGACAGATCTGTTCGAGATCCTCGAAGGTCCATTGACCGCCGACCTCGACACATATCCGTCCTTCGGAGTCGAGATACGCCACTCCGGCTTCGGGTTGGAGGTAGGCGTGTTCCTGATACGGAAGCTCGTAGGTGCCTTCGATGACCACGTCGGCGGCCGACCACCCCGCATCCATGTCGCCTTTGCGGATCTTGAGGTGGTGGTAGACGTTGGAGTCGTGTCCGTTCTCCGGGTGGACGAGTGGTGCACCGGGCGCCAGGGCGGCGTCGATGTCACCAACGATCGGCAGGTCCTCCCACTCCGAGCGGATCCGGGCGGCCCCGGCCATCGCTGCCTGTTTCGTCTCGGCGATGACCACGGCCAGGTGGTCGGCCTCCCAGCGTGAGACGTCACATGCAACGACCGACCGGCCCGTGTGTTCCACACCGATGAGAACCGGCTGGTCGAACATCGTCAAGCCGTACTCGTTGACCGGGATATCGGCGGCGGTGACCACCTCCACCACGCCTTCGATCTCCAGAGCGCCGGTCACATCCAGGGAGAGGAGCCGGGCGTGGGGGCGATCGGTGAAGACCACTTTGGCGTGGAACGCGTCGGAGAGGGAGATGTCACCCGGGTACAGGGCCTGGCCGGTCACCTTGCCGCGGGCGTCTACACGGAAGCGGGATTCTCCGACACTCATGGCCGTTCCTCCACAGAACTGACTGCCTCGATGATCTTGTAGTACCCCGTGCACCGACACAGGTTCCCGGACAGTCCGGTCTTGATCTGCGCTTCGTCGGGCTCAGGGTGCGCCGCGAGGAGCTTCGCTCCCGCCATGAGGAATCCGGGGATGCAATACCCGCATTGCACTGCCCCCTTCTCGATGAACGCTTGCTGGAGCGGATGAAGTGCGTCGCCGGCGGCCAGACCTTCGATCGTGACCACCTCCGATCCGTGGGCGCGCGCCGCCGGGACCAGACAGGACATCACGGCCATCCCGTCCAGGTAGACCGTGCACGCCCCGCACTCCCCTTCGCCACAGCCTTCCTTCGTTCCGGTGAGTGACCGCCCCGATGTGGGGCCCGCGACATCGCGCAACCAGTCGAGGAGTGTCATCGAGACTCCACCGGCAGCCGACACGGCCGAACCGTTGACCACCGCCGTGATGGGCGTCGAATCGATGTGGTCGGCCGCGAACTCGGGACCGGTGGGGCTCACGCCTCCTTCGCCGAGCGTGATCGGATCGTGCACCCACGGCGGCCGCGGCACGGGCCGGCGGAGCGTGGCCAGGGCGCGCGCCGTCATCGTCGCCACGGCGTCACTTCGGTATTCGGCTGTCGCCCGCACGTCGTCGATCGGGGTGACGTCCGAGGCGGCGGCACGGGCGGCGGCCGCGATCGTGGCCTCGTCGAGCACCTGGCCTGTGAGCGCCGCCTCCGCCGAAGGCGATGAGACGATCGTGGGGGCCACGGAGCCGAGCAGCACGACCGCCTTCGACACCCTGTCCCGGTCGTCGATTTCCACCAGAGCGGTGAGGTGCACCACGGAGATCGCCTGGGCACGGCGGAGGCCCAGTTTCACAAAAACTCCGCGCTCGGAACCACGCATCTTGCGGAACGTGATCGCAGTGACGATCTCGTCGTCCGCCAGCGTCGACCTGCGAACTCCGGTGTGGAACTCCGAGAGAGGGACAGCTCGCGCACCGCGCACGGACTGAACCCTCACCACGGCATCGAGCGCTCGCAGCGGTGTGATCGAGTCGTTGGCGGGCGAGGCCGTGACCAGATTGCCGGCCACCGTTGCCCGGTTCCGGAGCTGGGGAGAACCGACTTCCCAGCAAGCCTGGGCCAGTACAAGGGCGTGATCTTGGATCAGGGTGGAGGTGGCGGCCTGATTGTGAGTCACCAGCGGACCGATGCTGATTCGATCACCGAGATCGGCGACCTCATCGAGACCCGGGATGCGGGTGATGTCGATGAGATGGTCCACATCGGATCGGACGCCGCGTTGCAATTCGAGCAACAAATCCGTTCCTCCGGCAACGATCCGTGCTCGGCCGGCGTGTTCGGAAAGCAGGCCGAGGGCATCCGTCAGGGTCGCCGGAGTGGAAACCCTGGAGATCTCGAGATGATGGGTTTGGGTCACATGCACGGGTTCAGTCTCCCAATCGTCCGTTGTATATGACGCCACCGGCCGCTGCGTAGTCCTCGAGCACGCGGCGGGCTTCGGCCCGCATCACGTCCCGAACCACTTCGATTCCCCGCTCTGCGAGCGCCTGAGGCCAGTCGAGAAGCTTGGGTCCCTCGTCGAATCCGATGGCACGAGCGTCCTCGTCACGGGCACCGCAGACCAGGCGCCTGACACCCGACCAGGGAACGGCTCCAAAACACATGGCACACGGCTCGGTGGATGCCACCAGGGCCATCGGAGGACGATCTGAACCTCCGAGGTCGAACCCTCCACACACTTGGCCCGCCACCGCGATGGCTGTGACCTCGGCGTGGGCAATGGCCGCCGACGACGGAACCACGAGGTTCACACCAGGTGCGACGAGACGCCCGGACTCGATCTCGAACACGGCAGACGCGAACGGACCTCCAGTACCCTCGGCGACATTGCGTCGGGCCAGTGACACGACGAATGCCATCTGGTCCTCGAGGGTCTGGAACACACCTCCAGAGGTCATCTCTCCGACCCAATCGGGCAGACGAAGCACGACCGGAGGAAAGGTCACACCCGCTCCTCGCGGTTGTAGGGGATGCCGAGCGCGGCGGGAGCGCCCACCTTCTTTCGGAACGCCTCGAAGTAGGTGACCGCCACCAGCACGATCACCGTCAGGAGGTAGGGAGTCATGTTGAGCAGGTTCGCCGAGATCGTGGTCCCCTCGGCCTGAAGGCGGAATTGGATGGCGTTCACACCCCCGAACAACAACGCCCCCACCACGGCCCTCGCCGGATTCCACGTGGCGAAGATCACCAGCGCAATGGCTATCCACCCACGACCTCCCGTGAGGTTTTCGGTCCAGCCCGGGGTGTAGGCGAGCGACAGGTGAGCCCCGCCCAATCCGGCGAACATGCCGCCGATCACGGTGTAGAGGTACCGAAGCCTGAATACGTTGACACCGAGGGCGTCGGTTGCCTGGGGGTTCTCGCCCACCGCCCTCAGATGCAGGCCGGGCCGGGTCTTGTAGAGGAACCACCACACGAGCGGCACGATCAGGTACATGGCGTAGACGAGTTGGTCCTTGTTGAAGAGGATCTCGCCTATGACCGGTATCGACGACATACCGGGAATCGGGACCTCCACGAATTTGGGACCGATCAGACCCACGAGCGGACCTCCGCCCGGGCCGAGCTCCTGCCCGAGGAACGAGGCGAGCCCCGTACCCCCGATCGTGAGGGCAAGACCCGCCACCACCTGGTCGGCTCGCAGGCTGATCGTGGCAATGGCGTGGATGAGCGCCATGAGGCCGCCAACGATCATGGCGACGAGTACACCCAGGTAGGCGTTGTCCGTGGCGTAGGCGGTGGCGAATGCGGTGACCGCCCCCATGATCATCATGCCTTCGAGCCCGAGGTTCAGGATGCCCGCCCGCTCGGCGATGATCTCGCCCACGGTCGCGAACACGAGTGACGTACCGGCGAAGACGGCGATCGAGAGAATCGACGTGACCAAGTCCATGTCACGCCTCCTTGGCCGTGGTTCGGATCATCCGCAGTCGGTATCGACTGAATATGTCGCCACCGAGAACACTCAGCAAGATCGCCCCCTGCAGCACCTGACCGATGGCGGCGGGCAGGCCGAGGGTGATCTGGATCTGGTCGCCGCCCACCAGGAGACCGGCGAGGAGGACCGCAACCACGACCACCCGCAAGGGGTGGAGCTTGGCGAGCCAGGCAACGATGATCCCGGTGAACCCGTTGTTGACCGCGAGACCCTGCTGGAGGCGGTGCGAGACGCCCGCCACCTCCGAGAATCCGGTGAGTCCGGCGAGGCCAGCGGACAGGATCATCACGAGCACGATGTTGCGAAACACGCTGACACCCGCATACCGGGCGGCCGTCTCGTTCTCGCCGATCAGAGCGATCTCGTAGCCCCACTTGGTCTTCGTGAACACGATCCACACCAGCACCGCCGCCACGAGGCCGATGACGAGCCCGAGGTGGAGCCTGCCGGTGAACCTGGGGAGGAATGCGAACTCTCCGAACTCGGCGCTCCCCGGGAACCCGAACCCCTCGGGATCCTTCCACGGCCCGTTGAACAGGTGCTGGTACAGAAGGATCGCGACGTAGTTGAACATCAGCGTGGTGATGATCTCATTCACCCCGAGCGACGATTTGAGCAGGGCCGGGACAAGGCCCCACACCGCACCGGCCGCGATGGCGGCGGTGCCCATCAGGGGGAGGTAGACCCACGCATTTTGCGGTACCCACGGGGCTGCACCAGGGAGGAAGAGGGCGACCGCGGAGGCGGCGATGCCTCCGGCAACCAGCTGTCCCTCCGCTCCGATGTTCCAGAACAGCATCCGGAATGCGACGGCGACGCTCAGACCCGTGAGGATGAGCGGGGTTGCCCGGACCAGGGTTTCGACGATCTCGAGGCGGCCTCCGAACGCGCCCTTCAACATGGCGCCATAGGCCTCGAGGGGACTGGCACCGACAGCGAGAAGCAGCAGCGCTCCCGCCGACAGGGCAACGAGCAGGGACCCGGCGAGCACCAGGAGGTTGGTCTTCGTGGAGGTCTCGAGGCGCTTCTCGAGAGTGAAACCGATCATGTCCGCCGCTCCCCGGCCATGAGGAGACCCAACTCCTCGATCGAGGTCTCGGACGGTGCGACGATTCCCATCACCTCGCCGCCGTGGAAGACCGCGATCCGATCGGCCATGGCCATCAGTTCGTCGAGATCCTCCGAGATCAGCAGCACCCCGCTCCCCCGATCCCGTTCTTCGGCGAGGCGGGCGCGAACCGACTCGATGGCGCCCACATCCAGGCCCCGGGTCGGGTAGGCGGCGACGATCACCGCACCCCCGGCCGCTTCGTGCCCGGCGGTGATTTCGCGGGCGAGGATCGCCTTCTGCTGGTTACCACCCGACAGGCTCCGGGCGGGTGTGGCAGGCCCGGGGGTCATGACGTTGAAACGTTCGATCAACCCATTCGCCTCGACCACCATCTTGCGCCGGTCCAAGAAGATGCCCTTGGCCAGCGGCGGCCGGCGATACGAACGCATTGCGAGATTGTCGGCCAGCGACAGGTTCCCGGCGAGGCCCATGCCGAGCCGGTCGGAGGGCACGTGAACGACTCCGGCACTGATCATCTCCCGAGGTGACGCTCCCGTGCGATCCTTGCCTCTCACCTCGATGGCCCCCCCGGTGGTGGGTCGGAGGCCGGTCACGACCTCGGCGAGGAACCGCTGACCGTTGCCGGCGACACCGGCGATGCCCAGGATCTCTCCTCCCCCCAGGGTGAGACTTATCTCCCGGAGCGCCGGGAGTCCCCGGTCGTTGAGGGTGGATACCCCCTTCAACTCCAGGAGTGTCGTCCCGAGCTCGCCGGCACGACGCGCCGGTGGGGCGGACAGCTCGCGACCGACCATCAGCTTTGCCAGCTCGCCCTTCGATGTCGCCGACACATCGAGGGTGGCTACGTTCCGCCCCTGACGGAGCACGGTGACACGGTCGGCGAAGCTCATGACCTCGTCCAGCTTGTGCGAGATGAAGATGATCGACTTGCCTTCGGCGACCATGGTCCGCAGCGTTCGGCCGAGGTCCTGGGACTCCTTGGGGGTGAGGACAGCCGTGGGCTCATCGAGGATGAGGACGTCGGCCCCCCTGTACAGCACCTTGAGAATCTCGACACGTTGTTGCTCTCCCACCGAGAGCTGCCAGATGGTGGCGCCGGGTTCCACCGGCATGTGGTACCTGAGACCTATCTCTGCGATCTCGGCACCGAGTTTGTCCACGTCGAGCCGGAGGGGCACGCCGTCCATGCCGATGATGACATTCTCTGTGACCGATAGGCTTCTGACCAGCTTGAAGTGCTGGTGGACCATCCCAATACCGAGCTCGATGGCGTGACGGGGCGAGCGGATATCAACCGGCTTGAGCCGGCCGTCGGATGCCAGCGAGATCGTGCCCTCGTCGGGGCGGTACAGCCCGCAGAGCACACTCATCAGCGTGCTCTTCCCGGCGCCGTTCTCTCCGAGAAGAGCGTGGATCTCTCCACGACGGACGTCGAGGTCGACCGAGTCGTTGGCCAGCACTCCAGGGAATCGCTTGGTGACGCCGGCCAACTGGACGGCGACATCAGGGATGGTCGTCACATCGGTCAATGGACCCTCCTAGGACTGAGGGGGGACCGAATTCGGTCCCCCCTCAGGTCGGTCGATCAGGAACCGAGGCCGGTGGGCGCCTCGTTGGGTGCCTCGCCCTCGACACCTTCGACGAAGTAGTCCATGCTCAGCAGCTCACCGAGTGTCAGACACTTGCCTTCGGCGACGATCTCTGCCCCGTTGGCGCCGAGGACCGGTCCACAGAACGGCTGGAAGGAGCCGTCGATGATCTCCTGGCGTTTCATCTCGACGAGTTCTTTGGTCTCTGCGTCCACCAGCGGAGACAACTCGGCGATGTCGACGACACCGTCGGCCATCGAGCCGTACCACGACTCGTCACCCTGATAGGTGCCGGCCTGCAACTCTTCGACGATCGAGATGTACTTGGGCGCCCAGTCCCACACGGGGCTGGTGAGGACGGAGTCGCCCACGAAAGACCGCATGTCCGAGTCGTAGCCAATGGAGAACTTGCCTGCATCGGCGGCAGCCTTCTGCGGTTCGGTTGTGTCCTGATGCTGAGCGATCACGTCCGCGCCGGCCGCGAGCAGAGCCTCGGCGGCTTCCTTCTCCTGCGGCGGACCGAACCAGGTGTTGGTCCAAACGACCTTCACCGTGGCATCGGGGTTCACCGACCGGGCGCCGAGGGTGAAGGCGTTTATGCCCCGGATCACCTCGGGGATGGGGAACGCCGCGACGAAGCCGAGCACATTCGATTCGGTGGCGGCACCGGCGACCATGCCGGACAGGTAGCGGGCCTCCTCCATCGCTCCGAACACGTTCGAGGCGTTGGCAGCGGTCTTGAAGCCTGAGATGTGCACGAACTGGGTGTCGGGGAACTCGGAGGCGACGTTGATGGTCGGATCCATGTACCCGAACGAGGTCGTGAACACGACGTTGTAGCCCTTCTGGGCGAAGTCGCGGATCACCCGTTCGGCGTCGGGGCCTTCGGGGACGTTCTCGATGAAGGCGGTCTCGATTCCGAGCTCTTCTTCGAGCGCGATCCGGCCCTGATCGTGCGCCCAGGTCCATCCCAGGTCGCCGATGGGCGCGACGTAGACGAAGGCGGCCTTGAAGTCGCCGCCGGCGTCGGTCTCACCACCGGTGGTCTCCGGTGTCGACTCGGTGGGTGCTTCGGTCGCCTCGGTGGTGGCGGCCGGTTCGGCTCCGGTGGTGTCGGTGTCGCCGCCTTCGCCTGAGGTGGTTCCTCCGCAGGCTGCCGCAATCATCGCGAGCACGACCAGTGCGATCCACCATCGCTTCGATGTCATCTTCTCTCCTCCACGTGGGCCGGTACCCGGCGCCGGGACCCTCGTCACGGCGGACGCATCCTGGCGCGCTCTTTACAAAACGTCAAGCGTTTTCTGTACGAAATGTAAACGATGGTCGATCCCCCACGCAAGGGCACGAAGCCCGTTTCTCACCTGCCCCACCCGCCAACGAGAGTTGGATGCGTGGAGATCCACCTCCTCAACCGAGGGTTGGATGCCTGACACAACGCTGGCTTCAATCCGCCCCGGCAGGCCCAGCCATCGCCATCGCCTGCTCTCGGGTGACCTCCATGTTGTGGAGCTTGCGGCCGTGGTCTTGGGCGGCCTCGACGATCTCTTCCTCATCGCCGCTCGTGGTCCACCCGCATGCACAGGTCAATTCGTACTGCATCATCAGCCTCCGAGTTGTAGAAAGGGCTCGGGTACATATCCCTCGAGCAGGTCGTGCCACCGATCGTCGAGGGCGACGCGAACCGCCTCGTCCTCCTTTGCCAGCCAGGCGAGGTGGCGGAGCGCGTGCTCGAGCACCTGTTCGTAGCCGATCGCCGGTGGCGCCTCGGTGGCGGTCGAGCGGGCCAGATCGACCCGATGCACCGGCACGGTCTCGAACTCGCCGATCCTGGATTCGTCCATCACCACGAGGAACGACAGTACAACGGCGCCGCGTTCGAATCGCCACGACGTGGAGTGGAGGAGCCGCAATCCGGGCATCGCGCTACCTGCCAGACGACGCACCGTGTCGATGGGGTGCTCGCCGTGGCCCGCCTCGATCAGCCATGGAGCGGGCCCGCACGGTCCGGTCAGCAACGGGCCGAAGTCAGTCATGGCCAGCGTGAACACCTCGGCGGTGACCGGGCCCTCGACGTCGATCGGCAGCATGATCCGAGCGTACCGGTTGGAGGTCAAGCCGGATGGCCGGCAGGTCGGTGCCGACGATGGCAGCGCGGTGCCAGACAAGAGACTTCCAGCGCTTGACAAAATGTAAAGATCGGCTCAGAATCGACTGATGACGCGCACCCTCACGATCGGGGCCGGCCAGCTCGGCCCGATTGCTCGCGACGAACCGAAATCGGACGTCGTCGAACGACTGATCAGTCTCCTGGAACAGGCACACGCGCGGGGATGTGTGCTCGTCGCCTTCCCCGAGTTGTGCCTCACGACGTTCTTCCCCCGGTGGTACACGACCGCCTCCGAAGAGATAGACCGCTGGTTCGAACGCGAAATGCCCAGCCCCGAGACCAAGCCCCTCTTCGACGAGGCCGCCCGCCTGGGGATCGGCTTCACCCTGGGCTACGGCGAACTGACCACCGACGACGAAGGCGTCACCCACCGCTACAACACCCAGATCCTCGTGGATTCGGCGGGCGTGATCGTGGGGCGGTACCGGAAGGTGCACGTGCCCGGTCACGCCGAATACGACCCCTCTCGTCCCTTCCAGCACGCCGAGCGCCACTACTTCGAGCCTGGAGATCGCTTCGGCGTGTGGCGAGCGTTCGGAGGCATCGTGGGCATGGCTACGTGCAACGACCGCCGCTGGCCCGAGACATACCGCGTGATGGGCCTTCAGGGCGCCGAACTGATCCTCATCGGATACAACACCCCCCTCTATTACGCACCCGACCCACAGCAGAACCCTCTTCAGTCTTTCCACAATCACCTCGTGATGCAGGCCGGCGCATATCAGAACGGGTGCTACGTGGTGGGCGTCGCCAAGGGCGGGACCGAGGAGGGCGTCGAGAGCCTCGCCCAATCCGCCATCATCGCCCCCTCGGGCCAGCTCATCGCCCAGGCCATCACCACCGGAGACGAGCTCATCACCGCGACGATCGACCTCGACTACTGCAAGTTCTACAAAGAGACCCTCTTCAACTACGACCTGTACCGGGTACCGGCGGCATACAGGCTGATCACCGAACGCAGGGGGGCCGGCGCACCCGAGGAGATGTCATGACAGAGGTCCAGCTGATCGTGAACGGCGAGAGGCGGACGGTGTCGGCACGGCACCCTCACCTGCTGTCCGCTCTCCGCGATGAGCTCGGACTCACCTCCCCCAAGGACGGGTGCGCACCCTCCGGACAGTGCGGCTGCTGCACCGTCCTCGTGGATGGAAAGGCAATGGTCAGTTGCGTCACCGCCCTCGACAAAGTGGCGGGTCGCGAGGTGACGACGCTGGAAGGGTTCGATCCGGCAGAGCGCGACCGGTTGGCCCGCGCGTTTGCGAGCACCGGGGCGCTCCAGTGTGGCTTCTGCACACCCGGGATAGTGGTTCGCACCAAGGCCCTCATCGACCAGAAGGGCAGTTCGCTCGACCGCCGCACGATCGAAGGCCGGCTCGGCGCCCACCTCTGCCGGTGTACCGGGTACACCAAGATCATCGACGCCATCGAGCTCGCCGCTTCGGCCGCTCCCATCTCCGAACCGGCGCTGGCCGGCGGGATAGGGAAGCCCGGGACGAAGTACGAAGGAGCGGAACTGGCGTTGGGTGATCGTGGCTACGTCGGTGACATGATGGCGCCCGGCATGCTCCACGCCGCACTCCGCTTCACCGACCACACCAGGGCGGACATTGTGGCGATCGACACGACGCGAGCTGCCGCGCATCCCGGTGTCCGGGCCATCTTCACTGCCGACGACATCCCCGGTGAGCTGCGGGTGGGCATCATCCATACCGACTGGCCGGTGATGATCCCAACGGGCGGGCGCACGTCATACGCGGGTGACGTGCTGGCCGTGGTGGTCGCCGATGACGTGCTCGCCGCCAGGGAGGCGGCCGACCTGGTCGACGTCGAGTACGAGACCCACGCCCCGATGGTGGATCCGGCGGCCGCATTGGAGAGTTCCGAGGATGCCGTCTGGGGCCTCGACGGCAACGTCTTGTCCAGGTCGAGCTATGTCAGAGGCGACGTCGACGCGGCGCTCGCCGCCTCGGCACACACAGTTCACGAGGTGTTCCAGACCCAACGCGTCGAGCACGCGTTCCTCGAGCCCGAGTCGACGCTCGCCGTGCCGCGCGGCGACGGTTCCCTGCATGTGTATTCGGGGGGCCAGGGCATATGGGACGACCGCGATCAGATCGCGTCGGTGCTGGCGATCGATCCTTCAATGGTCACGGTCGAGTTGGTGTCGAACGGCGGTGCCTTCGGCGGCAAGGAAGACCTGTCGAACCAGGCCCATACCGCGCTCGCCGCACATCTCCTCGGAGTACCCGTGAAATGCACGTTGACCCGCGAGCAGTCGCTCAAGATGCACGCCAAACGGCACCCGATCCGCATCGAGATGACCGCTGGATGCGATGCGGAGGGTCGCCTCACGGCGCTCCGGGCGAGAATGCTCGGAGATTCAGGGCCCTACGCATCGGTGGGGATGAAAGTGTTGGAACGGGCGGCGGGTCATGCGTCCGGCCCCTATGTGTTCCCCAACGTCGACGTGGAGGCGGTCGCGGTCCGCACGAACAACTCGGTGTGTGGTGCGTTTCGAGGCTTCGGGGCCAACCAAGCCCAGTTCGCCACCGAGGGGATCATGGACCGTCTGGCCGCCCTGGTCGGTCTCTCGGGCTGGGAAATCAGGAACCGAAACATCGTGACACCGGGTGTGGTGTGGGGTCCCGGCCAGATCATGGACGCAGGTTCTCTGGGAGCGCGTGCGTGCCTCGACGCCATCAAACCCGCCTATGACGCGGCGACCGCCGGCGGCAAGGCGGTGGGTCTCGGACTCGGCATCAAGAACTCCGGTTTGGGGAATGGGTTCTACGAGGTATCGAAGGCGGTGGTTCGCTTCCGCTCCGACGGCGTCACCGAGGTCCGCCACGGATGGACGGAAATGGGCCAGGGCGTCCACACGGTTGCGCTGCAGGTGGCAGCCGAGGAACTGGGGATCGACCCCGCATCGATCGAGGTGATCGTCGATACCACGAGAGAGCTGGGGTTCGGCCAGACCACCGGGTCCCGAGGGACGGTGATGGCGGCCGGGTCCGTTCGGGAGGCCTGCCGGGCCGCCGATGCCGGCGGGAGGGCACCGGATACCGACTTCGAAGGCAGTTACATCATCGACTGGACCGACTCGCTCTCGTCGGGAAAGCCCAACCCGAAGATCCACTCGACGTTCAGCTACGCCGCCCAGCTCGTCATCGCCGATCGGGAGTCGGGAGCGATCGAGAAGGTGGTGGCGGTCCATGACGTGGGTCGGGTGGTGAACCCGATGTTGTGCGAGGGGCAGGTGCAGGGTTCGGTCCACATGGGACTCGGGTACGCCCTCACGGAGGATTTCCCCTGCGACGAGCAGGGGATGCCCACTCACCTCACATTGCGCCAGCTGGACATCCTGAGACCGAAGGACACACCCGAGATCGAGGTCTTGCTCGTGGAGGCGCCCCAACCCGACTCCCCATACGGCATCAAGGGGGTCGGCGAAATCGGGCTGGTTCCGACCGCAGGTGCTGTGGCCGCGGCCTTTCGCGAGCTCGACGGCGTGTGGAGGACCCGCCTTCCGCTCAATCGGCATGAGCCGCTCGACTTGACACAAGCCAACCTAGTTAACAAAATGTAAAGCGATGGGCGTCACACCGGGACTCGTCTGCGCACACCACCACCTCTATTCGGCGCTGGCGCGAGGAATGCCTGCGCCGCCCAAGACGCCCACCAATTTCGGCGAGATCCTCGAACAGGTCTGGTGGCGGCTCGACGCGGCACTCGATCTCGAGATGATCCGCTGGTCGGCAATGCTCGGCGCGCTGGAAGCCCTCGAGGCCGGAACCACCGCGATCATCGACCACCACGAGAGCCCCAACGCCATCGAAGGATCACTCGACGTCATCGCCGAAGCCTGCGCCGAGGTCGGCGTGCGGGTCCTCACGTGTTACGGGGTCACCGACCGCCACGGCCCCGACGGTGCACGGCGTGGCCTCGACGAGAACCGGCGGTTCATATCCGGCGGTGGCAACGGTCTGGTGGGCATCCACGCCGCCTTCACGTGTTCGGACGAGACACTGGAAGCGGCCGCTTCGCTTGCCGACGAGCTCGGTGTCGGCGTCCACGTCCACGTTCACGAGGGACCAGAGGACTCGGACGCTGCAGAACGGCTCGCCCAGCTGAGCCGGGACAACTGGCTGCTCGGCCACTGCGTTCACCTCCCCACCCACCACGAGATGCGCGGCACGATCCTCCACAATCCTGCCTCGAATCTCAACAACGCCGTCGGATACGCCGACCCGCGACGGTTCTCCA
>Ga0224510_10001854_pt1 | contig 13393 bp, 9 predicted proteins | sample SF_May12_sed_USG_FD_170161 | JGI IMG/M metagenome (GOLD analysis project Ga0224510, IMG submission 170161) | Sediment microbial communities from San Francisco Bay, California, United States - SF_May12_sed_USGS_4_1 | ecosystem: Environmental > Aquatic > Marine > Sediment | place: USA: California... | reverse complement strand
GCCTCCGGCGCTTCGGGCGCTTCGGGTGCCTCCGGCGCTTCCGGCGCTTCCGGCGCTTCGGGTGCCTCCGGCGCTTCCGGCGCTTCGGGTGCCTCCGGCGCTTCCGGCGCTTCGGGTGCCTCCGGCGCTTCGGGTGCCTCCGGCGCTTCGGGCGCTTCCGGCGCTTCGGGTGCCTCCGGCGCTTCGGGCGCTTCCGGCGCTTCGGGCGCTTCCGGCGCTTCGGGTGCCTCCGGCGCTTCCGGCGCCTCGGGTGCTTCCGGCGCGAGCCGCTGATGGCGGGGCCCCGCGGAATGCGGGGCTACGGATGATTAACGGCGAACCCCTCCTAGCGGGGGGTTCGCTTTTTTTGTAGGTTGGGCGCGCTGGGACCCTGCCCGGCGCGGAGCCCGGGCATGAACAGCAAGACTTACTCGACGGGATATATTCTCGCCGCGCTGATCTGGACGGGAGTGCACCTGGTGGCCGCCGGTACCGCCGCGGCTCAGGAGATGAAGATCGTCGAGACCAGGGATCTCGACGTCGTGTACTTCGAGCCCTCAGGGTCTTACCTCGCGCCTTACGTCACGCAAAGTTTCATCAACAGCCTGGCGGCGCAACGCAAGCTGTTCGGCTATGAACCCTACGGCAAGGTCGGAATCCTGCTGCAGGACTTTTCTGATCGCGGCAATGCGATGGCGATCCTTGGTGCACCCCGCAACCGGGTTTTCATCGACGTCGCGCCGCCGGTACTGTCGTTCGAAACGTTCAGCCCCGGCGAGCGCGTCTACACGCTGGCGAACCACGAACTCGTCCACACTGTCGTCGGCGATCAGGCGAGCACAGGGGATCGGAAGGTGCGTCGCATTTTCGGCGGCAAAGTCATGCCGGTCGCCGAGCATCCGGAGTCGATCGTCTACAACTACCTCACGAACCCGCGGGCATCGACGCCGCGCTGGTATCAGGAGGGCAGCGCCGTCTTCATGGAGACCTGGTACGGCGGCGGTCTCGGCCGCGCCCAGGGCGGCTACGACGAAATGGTATTCCGCGCGATGGTGCGTGATGGCGCCGCGTTCTACGACCCGCTGGGCCTCGTTTCGAAGGGCACAGAAGTCGATTTCCAGTCCGGCGCGAATGCGTACCTGTATGGCACGCGCTTCATGAGTTACCTTGCGCTGCACTACACGCCCGAGAAGCTGGTCGACTGGTTGCGGCGCGCCGACGGCACCGAGCGATATTACGCGCGCGATTTCGAGCGTGTGTTCGGCAAGCCGATCGCAGAGGCATGGCAGGACTGGGTTCGCTTCGAGCACGAATTCCAGGACTCCAACCTCCGCTCCGTGCGCGAACATCCGCTCACGCCCTACACCGAAGCAGCGCGGCGCGGGCTGGGTGCGATTTCGCGCTCATGCCTGAGCAAGGACAAGACGAAGCTCTACGCCGCCATCCGTTATGCCGGACGCGTCCCGCACCTGGTCAGTATCGAGCTTGCGACCGGCGACATCACGGAACTCGCCGAGATTCAAGGCCCGGTGTCGTACCGGGTCGCGTCGGTGGCCTGCGATCCCGACGGCGAAACGATCTTCTACACGACCAACAACCTGACCTACCGGAACCTGCTGGCGTACGACCTCAAGACCGGCGAATCGAGGATGCTGTTCAAGGGCGCGCGTATTGGCGATCTCGCCTTCAATCGGGCGGATCGCTCGCTGTGGGGCCTGCGTACCTACAATGGCTTCGTGATGGTCGTGCGGATGGCGCATCCGTACACGGAATGGAACCGGGTCCACGTGTACCCGTTCGGCGAAGTGCCGTTCGACCTTGACGTTTCGCCTGACGGTAAGCTTGTCTCGCTGTCGTTGGCCGGGCCCGATGGCGATCGGTCGGGCATGCAGGTCATGCAACTGCGCGTCATGAGCGCTGAGCGGCTGATGGCCGGAGACGCAACGCCGCTGCACAGGTTGGAGATGGGTACCGCGCTGCCCGAAGGCTTCACATTCTCGGACGACGGCCAGTCCCTGTACGGCAGCTCGTACTACACCGGCGTCTCGAATATCTACCGCTACGAGCTGGCGACCGAGAAGCTCGAGGCGCTGAGCAACGCGGAGGTAGGCTTCTTCAAGCCGCTGCAGCTCGACGACTCGCGCCTGCTGATCTTTCACTTCACCGCGGAAGGTTTCGTCCCCGCGGTCATTGAGGCCCGTCCAACCGAGGACCTGAGCGCGATCCGTTTCCTCGGCGAGCAGGTGGCCAGTACGCATCCCGTGGTGCAAGGCTGGGGTGCGGGACCGCCGAGCCAGGTGGATTACAAGGCGAGCGTGATCCGCGAGGAACGGTATCGGCCCGCGTTCGAGATGAGCCGCGAGTCGATCTTTCCGATCATCGAGGGATACAAGGATTCGGTCGCGTTCGGCGGTCACGCCCGATTCAGCGACCCCATCGGTTTCGACGGCCTGAACCTCACGGTCAGTTACAGCCCCGACGACGCGCTCGAATCAAGGGAGCGACTGCACGCTTCGCTCCTGTTCAAGCATTCGCTGTGGCAGGCGGGCCTGCGCTGGAACGCGGGTGATTTCTACGACCTGTTCGGCCCGACGAAGCGCAGCCGGGAGGGTTACAGCGCCTTCGTCTCGTTCGAGCATCCGATCATTTTCGATCCGCCGGAAACCATGAGTGTCGTGGGCAAGCTGTCGTACTTCGGCGACCTGGACACCTTGCCAGGCTTCCAGAACATCCCTTCGCCCTCCGACAAGCTCGGCGAGGCCGAGATCGGGCTCGTCTACAAGTTCCCCCGGTCGTCGGTCGGCAGCGTCGACGACGAAACGGGCGTCCTGTGGTCGCTGCTGGCCCACGCCTACCATGCCCAAAGCGACATCACGCCGAGCGTGTTCGGCAAGTTCGACATCGGCTGGCCGCTACCCTTCGACCACACCTCGCTCTGGATCCGCACGGGCGCCGGCGTGGCGTCGGGGAACGTCGAAGACCCCCTGTCCAATGCGTATTTCGGTGGGTTCCGCAACAACTACGTCGACAACGGCGAGGCCAAGCGCTACCGGGACATGCTCAGCATGCCGGGGTTCGAGATCGATGCGCTGAACGGCCGGACTTTCGTGAAAGGCATGCTCGAACTGAATCTGCCTCCGTTCCGGTTCGAGGCCCTGGGCAGCCCGGGGTTCCATGGCAGCTGGATCCGGCCGGCCCTCTTCACCACTGCGCTCGTGACCAATCCGGACTCCCCTCGAGACAAGGTCGAGGCCTTCAATGCCGGCCTGCAGTTCGACCTGCAGTTGCACGTCCTCAACCGACTGCCGATGATGCTGTCCCTGGGGTATGCGCGAGGCTTCGAGGGTGACGGGAAGGGTGAGGACGAGTTCATGCTGTCGCTCAAGGTGCTCTGAGGCGCGTTCCACGGCTCGGGGGCGCCACGCATGATCCTGCAATGGGTCCTGCGCGGCACCATGGCGCTGCTGCCCGTGCTCGTGTTCCTGGGCGCCCTGATCTATTTCGACAGCTTCAAGGTCGTGCGCGCGAAGGCGATCATCATCGCCGCCGCGGCCGGCATGCTCGCCGCGTTTGCCGGCTACTGGATCAACGGCTTGCTGCTCGATCGCATCGACATCGGCTACGTGCCGTATTCGCGCTGGATCTCGCCGTGGCTCGAGGAGTCGCTCAAGGCCGCGCTGATCGTCTACCTGATCCGCACCCGCCGCGTCGGCATGCTGGTGGATGCCGCGATCTACGGCTTCGCCGTGGGCACGGGATTCGCCCTGTTCGAGAACCTGTATTTCCTGATGATGCGGCCCGAAACACATCCCGCGGTACAGGTCATCCGCGGCTTCGGCACGGCCATCATGCACGGTGGCGCCACTGCGGTCTTTGCCATCGCCGCCGTGTCGCAGGCCGAGCGCTATCCCGACAAGTGGCTGCGGGTCTTCCTGCCCGGCCTGGTCGGCGCCGTGATCCTGCACGGGGTCTACAACACGCTCCTGGTCCGCCCGGTCTTCGCGACCCTGGGCGTGCTCATGCTGCTGCCGCCGCTCATCTACTTCGCGTTCGAGAACAGCGAAAAGGCGCTGCGGGACTGGCTCGAGTCGGACCTCGACTCCGACGTGCAGCTGATCGAGACGATCAACGCGGGCGAGTTCCTCGACTCGCACGCCGGGCGCTACGTGCACTCGCTGCAGGACAAGTTCGACGGCCCAGTCCTCGCGGACATGCTGTGCTACCTGCGCCTGCACTGCGAACTCGCCTTGCGCGCCAAGGGCGTGCTGATGCTGCGGGAGAGCGGCTTCGAAGAGCCGCCGTTCGACGACGAGTTGAGGGCGCAGATCGCAGAGTTGCGCTATCTGGAGCGCAGCCTCGGCAAGTCCGGGCAGCTCGCGCTGCGTCCCATTCTCATGGCGACCGGCAAGGATCTCTGGCAGCTGCAGTGGCTGCAGCACTGACGATGCCGCAATGACGACGACCCGCGTCGGCACCCGGCGGCCGGCTCATCCGCGGCCGCTGGCGCTCTTCTTCGCGTCGAGTTCCGCCCACCGTTCGAACGCCGCCTCGAGCGCCCGCTCGATTTCCGTCGCACGAGCCGCGTCCTTGCGCACCTGCTCGCCGCTGCGCTTGTGGTATTCGGGCCCGCTCATCGCCTCGGCTAGCGCGCGTTGTTCGGATTCGAGCGCCTCGATCTGCAGCGGCAGCTGCTCCAGCTCCCGCGTTTCCTTGTAGCTCATCTTCACCGGCGTCTTCTTCGCCACCTCGCCCGTCCTCGCGGGAGAGGGTGGCGCTGGGGGCTTCACCGCGGGCCGTTGCCGCAGCCAGTCGCTGTAGCCGCCCACGTATTCGCGCCAGCGGCCGTCGCCCAGCGGAGCGAGCACCTGCGTCACTACGTTGTCGAGGAAGGTACGGTCGTGGCTCACCAGCAGCAGCGTGCCGGAGTAGTCCTGCAGCGTCTGCTCCAGCAACTCGAGCGATTCGATGTCGAGGTCGTTGGTGGGTTCGTCCATGACCAGCACGTTCGCCGGCCGTGCGAAGAGCCGTGCCAGCAGCAGCCGGTTGCGCTCGCCGCCTGAGAGCATGCGCACGGGAGATTCCGCGCGTTGCGCTGGAAACAGGAAATCGCCGAGATAACTGATCACGTGCCGGCGCTGCTCGCCTTCGCCGACCCAGTCGGAGTTGGGGCTGACGGTGCCCGCCACCGTGGCGTCCAGGTCGAGCTGCGCGCGCAGCTGGTCGAAGTATGCAACGCTGATCTGCGAGCCGAACCGGACTTCACCAGAGTCGGGCTCCAGCGTGCCCAGGATCAGCCTGAGCAGCGTCGACTTGCCTGCGCCGTTCGGGCCGACGAGCCCGAGGCGGTCGCCGCGCATCACGCGCAGATCGAGGTCACGCACCACGGCATGGCTGTCGAACGCCTTGCTCACGTTGCGCAATTCCGCGACCAGCTTGCCCGAGCGCTCGCCGGAATCCACGTTCAGTTTCACATTGCCCAATCGCTCGCGCCGCGCATCGCGCTCGCGCCGCAACTGCTCCAGCCGTTTCACCCGGCCTTCGTTGCGCGTGCGTCGCGCCTCGACGCCCTTGCGGATCCAGACTTCTTCCTGCGCCCAGAACTTGTCGAACTTGCGGTTGAGCACGGCTTCCTCGGCCAGCTGCCCCGCCTTGCGCCGCTCGTAGTCGGCGTAGTTCCCCGGGTATGAACGCAGCATTCCGCGATCGAGTTCGACGATGCGGGTTGCGACGCGATCGAGGAAAGAGCGGTCGTGCGTGACGACGATGGCAGCCGGGCGGCCTGCGATGAGCAGGTCCTCGAGCCGTTCGATGCCGTCGATGTCTAGGTGGTTCGTGGGTTCGTCCAGCAGCACGACGTCGGGCTCCAGGGCAAAGGCGCCCGCCAGCGCGGCACGCTTGCGTTCGCCGCCGGAGAGGCCCGCCGTGGTCGCCGTGCCTTCCAGCCCGAAGCGATGCAGGTACTCGACGATGCGCGCGTCCGCACGCCAGCGCACACGATCGTCGTCGATCGCGACCAGCCCGGCCCAGAGCGCAAGCGACTCGCGCAGGGTGGGCGCGGACGGCAGTTCCGGTTCCTGCCGGACCGCAACGATCCGCAGTCCCGCGGCTCGCTGGTACTCGCCGTCGTCGAGCGGGATGCGACCCGCGATCACTTCGAGCAGCGACGACTTGCCCGTGCCATTGCGGCCGATCAGGCCGACACGCTCGCCGGCGTCGAGACTGAAGCCAGCGCGGTCGAGGAGCGGGTGTGTGCCGAACGCGAGTTCGGCGTTGAGAAGGTTCAGCAGCGGCATGAGCGGCACGAGCATCGCACAGCGCGGCGCGCCCGGACAGGCCGCGCGGGCTGCGTCCTTCACCTGTCCGCTGGTCGCGGCGGTCGCGGAAATGCAGCGTTTGCTACGCGCAAACCCTCATGAATTGCTGCGCTGCTTGCTGCTGTCATCCGACAGCCGCAGCTGTTTCGAGGGCAGGCAGGCCGCGAGCCGGATCCGCAAACGCATTCAAGTCTAGGGACGATGATCCCTTGGGTGACAACATGGGCGATCGTCTCGCCCGACTCGAGTCTACCGTCGCGCAACTGCAGTCGAGCGTCGAGTCGCTGCAGCAGCGGATCGGCGTGCTGGAAGCGGCGCGCGCTGTTGTTGCGACCCCCGCAGCCGATGCTCGTGACGGAGAGCCTGCGCAACCACTGCCGATTTCCGGGTCACCTGTCCTGGCCAGGCGGGACCCGTACGATCCAATCGCCGTCCTCTCGCTGGTCGGCCGGGTGTTCCTCATTCTCGCCGGCGGGTTCTTCCTGCGTGCGATGACGGAAGCGGGCCTGCTGTCGCCGCAGGTCGGCATCGCCCTCGCGTTCGCATACGGACTGATCTGGATCTTCTTCGCCGACCGCGCGGGCCGATCTGGACTGATACCAAGCGTCGTGGCGTATGCGCTTGCGGCGGCCATGGTCGTATTCCCGCTGCTGGTCGAGGCGACGACCCGGTTCAAGGTGCTGACCGGCGCGGGCAGCGCCGTGGTGCTTTCGATCCTGACCGTTGCCATGCTGTTCGTCGGCTGGCGCCGGCGCCAGCGCGCCATCGCGTGGGTTGCGATCCTGGCAGCGCTGCCGACCAGCCTCGTACTGCTGGCCAAGACCGGCGTCATCGTGCCGTTCGCGGTATACCTGATCGCCGTCGGGGTGACGACCTTGTGGCTGGGCTACGCGCGCGGCTGGACGGGGATCTGCTGGCCGACGGCGCTGGTGGCGGACGTCGTCGTCGTTGGCGTGACGATGCGCGCGCTGTCTCCAGAACACCTCGACGCTTACGGCGTCGCTTCGCTGCTGCAGTGGTCACTGCTCGCTGCCTACTTTTTCAGCGTCGCGGTTCGCACGCTCATCCGCGGGCGCAACGTGGCCCTGTTCGAGGTCGTGCAAGTGGCGCTCGCGCTGATCATCGCATTCGTCGGGACCGGCGTCCTGACGCACGCAACGGGGGTACTGCCTGCAGCCATCGGGGTAATCAGCCTGGCCATTGGGACGGCGTGCTACTTCGTGACTTTCGTGTTCATCGAAGGACACGAGGACCTCGAGCGAAACCTGTATTTCTACTCGACCCTCGCGCTCATGCTGGTCCTCGCCGGCTTCGCGCTCGCGGTGCGCGAGCACTGGGTCGCCGTGGTGTTCGCAGTGCTCGGGGTGGTCGCCGCCGTACTGTGGTCGCGCACCGGGCGCCTGTACCTGCTGCTCCATGGCGCGGTCTACGTCGTCGCGGCTGGCTTCCCGTCCCAGGCGTTGAGATACGGAGGATGGGCGCTGGCAGCCAGTCCCGTCGGGCCCTGGCTGCTGCCCAGCGCCGTGATGCTCGTCATGCTGGTTGCGGGCGCGCTGTCCGCATGGTTTGCAGCGGCGCGGCCTGATCCGGAGGGCGGCGTGCCCGCCAGCGGGCTGCGACTCGTCATCGTCGTGGCCTGCGTCTGGGTTGCCTGTGGTGCGGTCATTGGTGCGCTGGCACCAGCCGTTGCCGGGCTCCCCGATCGCAGCGTGGACCTCGGCGCGCTCGCCACGTTGCGCACGGCGGTGCTCGCCGTGGCTGCGCTGGTGATCGCGTGGGCCAGTCGCCAGGCGAAGTTCCGCGAATGGGCGTGGCTGGTCTACCCGCTGCTGGTCGTGATTGGCCTGAAGATGGTGGCGCAGGACTTCAAGTTCTCGCGGCCCGCGACACTGTTCATAGCTTTGGCTCTCTACGGCGCTGCGCTCATCGTCGCGCCGCGCCTGCGCAAGGGCGCCGACAAGACCCGCGTGACCGCGGGCACACCTCAAGCAATCGGGGGATGATTCGTGAAATTACCTGAGCAGGTGACGCGTCTCGGTATCGTCATCGCCGCCATCGTGGCGGTCGTCCTGTTGCTGCGCCTGGTGATCCTGCCGGAGACGCTGTTCTCCGCGCGACCGCACCAGGCGGCCGCTGTCGAAAGGGAGATGGCAAAGCCACTGCGCCACGCCGGCGTCGCCGTGTGCCGGGAGTGCCACGCGGAACAGTTCGAGCTCAAGTACGGCGGCAAGCACCGCAACATAGGTTGCGAGAACTGCCATGGTCCCGCGGCGAGCCACGCGGCCGACGAGAACGCCGCGAAGCCACCATTGCCGCGCGAGCGGGAAGCCTGCCTCGCCTGCCACGGCTACGATTCATCGCGACCTAACGGCTTCCCGCAGGTCGATCCGCTCGAGCACAGGCCGCGCAAGAAGTGCGTCTCCTGTCACGATCCGCACGATCCGGTGCCGCCGAAGGTGCCGACGGAATGCACGGGTTGTCACGGTCGCATCGAGCGCACGAAGGCGATGTCCACCCACGCGCTGCTGCCTTGCGCGAGCTGTCACGCGGTCGACGAGCGGCACATGACCGAGCCGCGCCTGGCCCTGCCGACCAAGCCGGACAGTCGTGAAGTCTGCGGGCGGTGCCACGTGCCCGGCGCGACCGATCCGGCGGCATCGAAAGTCACCGTCGACCTGACTGCACACGGCGGCACGTACGTCTGCTGGGAGTGCCATTACGCCCACCTGCCCGAGGGACGAAAATGAACAAGCGCGAGTTCCTCAAGGACGCGATCCTCTTCTTCCCGGCTGCGGCAACGCTGCAGGCTCTTGCGCCTGCGGCCGAAGGGAAGGCTGAGCCCGCCAAGACCCCGGCGGACTACGATGCCACGAAGCACTGGTACGGCATGGGCATCGACGTCGACAAGTGCATCGGCTGCAATCGCTGCGTCGAAGCCTGCAAGGCGGAGAACGACGTGCCCGATGAGCCGTTCTTCTTCCGCACCTGGATCGAGCGCTACCAGATACACGAGAACGGCGAGACCAGGGTCGAGTGCATCAGCACGCGTGCCGCGCTGCCGGAGCAGGCGCCACCGGAGGATCCGACCGTCGTGCGCACGTTCTTCGTGCCCAAGCTCTGCAACCAGTGCGCGCACCCGCCCTGCGTGCAGGTCTGTCCCGTCGGTGCGACCTTCCAGACGCAGGACGGCGTCGTCCTGGTGGATGAGAAGCGCTGCATCGGCTGCCGCTACTGCATCCAGGCCTGTCCTTACGGGGCGCGGTATCTGAATCCACGGACGAAGACGGCAGACAAGTGCACGTTCTGCTACCACCGTGTGACCGAGGGCCTGCTGCCGGCGTGTGTCGAGGTCTGCCCGACGGAGGCCAGGATCTTCGGCGACCTGAAGGGCAAGGCTGATCGCCTGGTGCGCTTCCACCGCGTGAACCAGATCAGCGTCCTGAAGCCGGACCTGAACACCGAGCCGAAGGTGCTCTACGCCCAGCTCGACGGAGAAGTGCGATGAGCGGCGCGATTCCCGACAGCCTGAACGAGCAGCTGAGCCACCAGTTGAGCCAGGTGGTGGGGTTCATCTACCCGAACGAGGTCGAGACGCAGTGGGCGATCCTGATCGTCGTGTATCCCTACCTGACGGGCATCGTGGCGGGCGCCTTCATCCTCGCCTCGCTGGTCAAGGTGTTCAACGTCGTCGAGGTGCAGCCGATCTACCGGCTGGCCTTGCTCACGGCCCTCTCGTTCATGCTGGTCGCCGGGATGCCGCTGCAGCTGCACCTCGGCCATCCCGAGCGCGCGTACGAGATCTTCTTCACGCCGCAGCCCACGTCGGCGATGGCCATGTTCGGCTTCGTGTACCTCTGGTACCTGCTCGGCATCCTGCTGATCGAGATCTGGTTCGAATACCGGCACCAGCTGGTGCTGATGGCGCAGCAGTCGCGCGGACTGCTGAGGGGGATCTATGGTGCCTTGTCGCTGTACTCGAAGGACGTGAGTCCCGAGGCGCTGGCATTCGACCACAAGGCGAGCAAGCTGATCACGATCGTCGGCATTCCCTCGGCATTCCTGCTGCATGGCTACGTCGGCTTCATCTTCGGCTCGGTCAAGGCGAACCCCTGGTGGGGGAGCGTCCTCATGCCGATCGTGTTCCTCATGTCTGCCATCGTGTCGGGCATCGCCATGGTCATGTTCCTGTACATCCTGTTGAGTCTCGTCCGCAACGAGAAGCTCGACATGCGCTGCCTGGACAAGATCGGGCTGTTCCTGCTCGTCGCGATCATCGTCGACTTCACGCTGGAGGCGCTCGACTACATCCACCGCCTGTACCAGAGCGAGGAGTCCATCGGGATCCTCACGCAACTGGTCTCGTCCAAGCTGTTCCTGAGCCTGGTCGTCGTGCAGCTGCTGCTCGGCATGCTGCTGCCGCTGCTCATCCTGGTGCTGGTGCGCAGCGTTCGCTTCAACGAGGAGCTGCGCAAGCTGCTGTATTTCACGACGTCACTGCTGATCCTGGTCGGGATCTTCAGCATGCGCTGGAACGTCGTCATCGGCGGCCAGCTATACTCCAAGAGCCTGCGCGGCCTGATGGCCTACAAGATGGAAATCACGGGCATCGAGAGCCTGTTGACCGCGCTGGCGTTGCTGGCGCTGCCCTTCATCATCCTGACCGTGCTGTTCCGGCTGTTGCCGCCACGGTGGATGGAGAGCCACGCTCCGGCCGCGGCGAATTGACGCGCACCCGAGCCGTTGTCGACCGGGAAGATTGACCAACTGGAGGTTTTTCGCGATGTACAAGACGATGCTGCCGGTGATGCTTGCTGCCCTGGCCCTGGTCGCCGCCCCGGCGAATGCCGCGGACGTTGCCGCGGGCAAGGCCTTGGCGGAGGGGAGTTGCGCCGACTGTCATGGCGACGACGGCGCAGGTGACGATGACTATCCCGCCATCGCCGGACTGTCGGTGGAAAAGTTCACCAAGGCGATGCAGGAGTACCAGGACGGCACCCGTACCAAGAATCCCAAGATGATCAAGGAGGCGAAGAAACTCAGTGCGGCGCAGATTGCCGACCTGTCGGCCTATTACGCCAAGCTCAAGTAGAACCCGCGTCCGGTCTCCGTCGGCGACCGTCTGAAAAGAATAGACCCCGGCGAGGCCGGGGTCTGCTTCTCTACGCCTCGTGGCGGGTGCTCAGGTGGCCGGGCTCGTCGCAGCTTCGGTCGCCGTGCCTTGCTCAGCCGCTGCCGGCTCTGGCGGCGCTTCCTGCAGGCCGAGTTCCTGCAGCAGCTTGGAATCGCTCTCTTCCTCGGCCACGATGTTGTGGCAGGTGCCGCACTTCTTGCCGACCTTCTCGCCGGTGTCCGTCTTGTGCTTGTTGTCGTGGCAGCGGAAGCAGCCCGGCGTGTCCTTGTGGCCGATGTGGTTCGGGTAGAGGTTCCACGTGACCTTCATCTGCGGAAAATTGTTCCAGCAGTAGGCATCGCCGAGGGCCTTGCCAGCCGCTTCGACTTCAGGTGAGCCGGCGCGGTCGGGATAGTTCTGTACGTAGAACGCCTTGACGGCGTCAGCGATGCCGGCACGTGCTTCCTCGTGCGACGGGTATTCCTTCTCCGTCAGGATGCGCATGCCTTCGCGCTTGATGTACGGCAGCGTCTTGTCGATGCGACCCTCGGACAGCGCAAGGTCGACCTCGTACTGCGGGCTGCGATAGTTGTGGGCCGGACGATTGTGGCAGTCCACGCAGTCCATGGTCCGCCACTCCGACCCGGCCGGCGCCCCCTCAGCCGCCTTGTAGACCTTCGTGGTGCCTTCCGCCTGGTCCGTAAGCTCGATGTCGTAGATCGTTTCGCGGGTAGGGTCGGAGAGGTAGCGAATCGTGTGCTTGGGGTCGACATGCCAGTGGATGCCGTGCGACTCGCCGCCCTCCGAGCCACCCACCTTCACCATGAGTGCGGTCTTGACCTCGGTGTTCGTCTCGTCGTCCGTGTAATGCGTGCGCACCTTGAGGCGCTCGCCCACGAACTTGGTCGGCCAGTGGCACTGCTCGCAGGTGCCGTTGGCCGGGCGCAGGGAGTGCACCGGCGTCGGGATCGGACGCGGGTACAGGTCGAACGCCACGGCGATGAGCTGCCACGACCCGGAAATCTTGGCCTTGACGAACCATTCGGCCCCCGGGCCGATGTGACAGCCAGCGCAGCCGACGCGCACGTGCGGCGAGCGCTGGAAGGCGGTGTACTCAGGCTGCATCACCTTGTGGCAGGCCATGCCGCAGAACTCGGTCGAATCCATGTAATGAACGGCCTTGAAGGTCAGTCCTGCGGCCAGCGCGATGATCGGCACCGACAGGGCAACGAAACCGAGCAGTATGCCCCGGGTGCTCTCCTTGTTCAGGTCCACGATCGGCAAGTGACCGACAGGCCGGCCTTCGGCCGCGGCTTTCGCATCCCGCCGCTTCTGCAACCAGATGCCGAGCGGGACGACGATGATTCCGGCGAGGAACACCATCGGCAACAGGACGAACGTGACGATTCCGAGGTAAGCGCCGCCCTGGAATCCCATTGCCTGCATGATCAGCAGCGCCCCGATGAACAGGAGGCTCAGCGCGATCATCAGCGTGCCGATCAGGCTGATGACGTTGCCAGTGATTGCGGCGAAGAAATGTTTAATCATCGAATGACCCCAGGGCTGCGCCTGCTGCTGAAACAATTCACCGGCGTGGCTTGCAGCCCAAGCCTGCAGTGGGTGACAGGATACCGCTGAGGGCCGTCACGCTCCATCTGATAACGGTCGCGGCCGGCCCCGGCAACTGTCCCGGACCGGCCGCGCTCTCTGACTCGCGCACCTAGAACAGGTGCATCGCACCGCTCGCCAGCGCCCTGAAGATCAGGATCGCCAGCCACACGCCGGCCGCGACGGCGGCGAAGCCGAACACGTGCGCGACCTGGATCTGCGCCTTCGACGGCGCCGGCACGAAGTACTGCTCCAGCGTGTTGCTGTCCACGAGGCGCTGGTACTCGATCGGCCGCTCTTCCTTGAAGCGATGCAGCGGCAAGCTGCCCGTGAAGATCACCGGATCCATCGGGAAGCTCTCCGGCCGCAGGTGGGTGTGGAA
>Ga0224510_10001853_pt1 | contig 13394 bp, 12 predicted proteins | sample SF_May12_sed_USG_FD_170161 | JGI IMG/M metagenome (GOLD analysis project Ga0224510, IMG submission 170161) | Sediment microbial communities from San Francisco Bay, California, United States - SF_May12_sed_USGS_4_1 | ecosystem: Environmental > Aquatic > Marine > Sediment | place: USA: California... | reverse complement strand
CTGGATAGCCCCCCTGTTGTGCAGCTGCCATGATGCCCCCTCAGGGTGTGATCAATTGCCTGGATTTCACTCCTAATCTATGGCGGGACCCGACGGTCGAACAGAGGCTTCGGTCCCGACGGCAAGAGCCGTTCTGCCAGCCGGCAGTAGGCTCGGATGATGGCTGAGCGCAACGACAACGACCACGAACCGACGAACCGTCACGGCGACTCAGGCCCGCGGTTCGACGTGGTCGTCTTCGGAGCGACGAGTTTCGTCGGACGGTTGGTTGTCGATCACCTGATCGCCCGCCACGGAACCGACGGCGAGGGTGTCAGATGGGCCGTCGCGGCCCGCAACGCCGACAAGCTCGACGCCCTCCTGGCCGAGCGGCACGTCGACCTTCCGATGATCGTCGCCGACGCCGACGACCGGGACGCGCTCGACGCCATGGTGGCCCAAACCCGAGTGGTGATCTCGACCGTCGGACCCTACGCCCTGTACGGTTCGAAGCTGGTCGCAGCAGTGGCCGCGGCCGGAGTCGACTACTGCGATCTCACCGGCGAACCGCAGTGGGTCCTGGCCATGATCGACGCCCACCAGGAACAGGCACTCGAGACCGGCGCCCGGATCGTCCCGAGCTGTGGCTTCGATTCGATCCCATCGGATCTGGGCGTCTGGTTCACCCAACAGGAGGCCCACCGCCGCTTCGGCCGCTACTGCGACCGCATCGGGATGCGGGTCAAGGGGGCCAGCGGCGGGGTCAGCGGCGGCACCGTGGCCAGTGGCATGAACGCCGTCGAGGAACTGGCCAAGGACCCGTCGCTCCGCAAGGTCCTCGGCAATCCGTACGCGCTCGCTCCCCTGGGCGAGCGCCGGGGTGTCCGCCAGCCGAACGTGTTGATGCCCACCCCCGACAAGTTGTCGGGTGCCTGGGTCGCCCCGTTCATCATGGCCGCGGTCAACTCGAAGGTCGTGCACCGCACCAACGCCCTGCTGGGCCGGCCGTGGGGCGACGACTTCCGCTACGACGAGGCGATGATGACCGGGGCCGGGCCCGTGGGGCTGGCCAAGGCGTCGGCCGTGACCATCGGGATGGCCGGACTCGCCGGAGTGAGCGCCATCGGCCCCCTCCGCCGGCAGCTGCAGGAGCGGGTGCTGCCGAAGCCCGGCACCGGGCCCGATGAGGCGGCTCGGGAGGCCGGGTTCTTCAACATCCGGTTCTACGGCCAAACCGACGACGGGCGGACGATCACCACCAAGGTCGCCGGCGATCGTGACCCCGGCTACGGGTCGACGGCCAAGATACTGGGCGAAACCGCCCTCGCCTTCCTCGATCCGGCGGCGGTGAACACTGCGGATTCGGCGCCCCGGGCGGGCTTCCTGACCCCGGCCACCGCCTTCGGCGACGCCCTCGTCGAGCGTCTGAGCGTTCACGCCGGTTTGACCTTCACCGTGCTCGACGAAGCCTGACCCCGGAGCCCCCCGGCCGGACCCGGGTTACGGATCGAGTGGCGGGGTGTTGGTGATGAGGCGGGCGTCGCGGCGCCGCGTCACGTACTGCCAGGCCCAGCTCGCCATCACCGTGGCCCGGGATCTGAAGCCGACGAGTGACCAGATGTGCACCAGCCACCACGTCACCCAGGCCACGAAGCCGGAGAAGCGCAGCTGCCGGATCTCGACGACGGCCCTCGACCGGCCGACGGTGGCCATCGAACCCTTGTCGAAGTAGGCGAACCGGGGTCGGGGCCGCCCGTCGAGGTCGGCCTCGATGCAGGCCACCGCGTGTCTGGCCCCCTGCTGGGCTGCCGGGGCGACTCCGGGAACGGTCACCCCCTTGGCGTCGGTGGCGGCGGCCAGGTCACCGATGACGAACACGTTGTCGAACCCGGGCAGTGTCAACGAAGGGCCGACCTTGACCCGGCCCGAACGGTCGAGCTCGGCCCCCGTTCCCTCGGCCAGCGAGCGACCGAGTGACGATGCGGCGACCCCGGCCGCCCACAACACGGTCGAGGCCTCGATGCGGCCCTCGTTGGTGTCGACACCTTTGCCGTCGATATCGGTCACGGCGCGGTCGGTGAAGACGTCGACGCCGAGGCTCCGGAGCTGATCGGCCGCCGCGGTCGACAGCTTCTCGGCGAAGGTAGGCAGCACCCGTGGTCCCGCCTCGAGCAGCACGACCCGGCTCGCCGTCGTGTCGATCGAGCGGTACTGGCCCCGCAGTGTGTGGGTGGCGATCTCCTGGATGGCTCCGGCCAGCTCCACGCCCGTCGGCCCGGCGCCGACCACGACGAAGGTCATGTGTCGATCCTGCTCGGCGGGATCGGTCGACGCCTCGGCCCGCTCGAAGGCGAGCAGGATCCGGCGGCGGATGTCGAGGGCGTCCTCGATCGTCTTGAGCCCCGGGGCGAGCCGCTCCCACTCGTCGTGGCCGAAGTAGGCGTGGGTCGCGCCGGTCGCCGCGATCAGATAGTCGTAGGGAAGCGGGCCGAGCGTCGTGGTCAGGGTCCGGGCCGCCGGGTCGACGGCGGTGACGTCGGCCATCAGGACCCGACAGTTGGCCTGCCGCCCGATGATGTGACGGATCGGCTGGGCGATGTCGGACGGGTTGAGCCCGGCGGTCGCCACCTGATAAAGCAGGGGTTGGAAGGTATGGTGGTTCCGTTTGTCGATGACGGTGACGTTCACCGACGGCGGTGCGTCGGCCAGCGCCTTGGCCGCCTCGAGCCCGCCGAACCCGGCGCCGACGATGACGACGTGAGTCACTCCCGTGGTCATGCCCGCCGTCGCTGCCCTATCCGAGCGTTCGGGTGAACTTGCGGACCGACAGCAGAGCGAACACCAGCGCCAGGCCCGTGGCCCACGCCAGCGCGATCCACACGTCGTTGCCGACGGGCAGTCCGTTGTAGAGGGCGCGGGAGGCGTTGGTGACGATGGTGAACGGGTTCACGTCGGCGATCGTCCGGAGCCAGCCCGGCATCGACTCGGTCGGCACGAAGGCCGACGAGACGAACGTCATCGGGAACATCCAGATGAAGCCGGCCGAGTTGGCCGCCTCCACCGACTTCACCGACAGACCGATCAACGCCTGGATCCAACTGAACGCATAGCTGAAGGCGAGCAGGAGCCCGCAGGCCAGCAGGCCGCGGATCCAGCCACCCTCGAAGCGGAAGCCGATGAGAAACCCGACGATCAGCATCACGGTGAAGGTGATCGTGTTTCGGACGAAGTCGGAGATCGTCCGCCCCACCAACACAGCCGACTGGGAAATCGGCAGGGTCCGGAGCCGGTCGACGTACCCCTTCTCCATGTCGGTCGCCAGCCCGATGCCGGTGAACGCCGAGCCGAACACCACCGTCTGGGCGAACACGCCGGGAAGGAGGAACTGGGTGTAGTCGCCCTCGAACCCGGGGGCCGAGATCGCACCGCCGAAGACGTAGTTGAACAGCAGCACGAACATGATCGGCTGCAGGGTAGCGAACATCATCAGTTCCATGTTGCGGGGGATGATGCGGAGGTGGCGCACGGCCTCGGTCCACGAGTCGCGCAGCGCCCAGACCATCCCGGTCTTCGGTTCGAAATCGGACGGATCGACCGAACGGGCGGTGACCGAATCGGTGCCGAACGTCGGGTTCCCGGCCGTTGTGTCGGCAACCATCAGTTGACTCCTTCGAGCTGATTGACCTGGCCGTCGGTTTCCGCCGAGCGCCCGGTGAGGGTGAGGAACACGTCGTCGAGTGTGGGCCGGGTGACGGCGACGTCGCCGACGTCGACCCCGGCCGCGTCCAACCGGCGGACCACATCGGGCGTGGTCACCGTGGCGTGCACGGCGATCGAAACCGTGGACCCGTCGCGATACGGCATGGCGGACGCCTTGGCCAGATCGCCGATGGCCTCCACCACCGAGCGTTCGGCGAGCTCGTCGACCGTGCCGTTGGCGGCGGATTCGGGCATCTTGACGACAGCCCGGGCACCGCCGACCTGTTCCTTCAGTTCGGCGGCCGTGCCTTGGGCGATCGATCGACCGTGGTCGATCACCATGATGTCGTCGGAGAGGTGATCGGCCTCGTCGAGATACTGGGTGGTGAGCAGCGTGGTCATACCTTCACCCTTGAGTTCGGTGATGAGGTCCCACATCGCCAACCGGCTCCGGGGATCGAGGCCGGTGGTCGGCTCGTCGAGAAACAGGATCCGGGGGCGGGCGACGAGGCTCATGGCGATGTCGATCCGGCGGCGCATGCCACCGGAGTAGCCCTTGACCAGGCGGTCCGCGGCGTCGGTGAGCGCAAACCGCTCGAGGAGTTCGCCGGATCGGCGGGCGGAATCGGCCCGGCCGAGATGATTGAACCGACCGACGATCTCCAGGTTCTCCCGCCCGGTCAGACCTTCATCGACCGCGGCGTACTGCCCGGTGACGCCGATGCGGGCCCGCACTCGGGCCGGTTCGGCCAGCACGTCGACGCCATCGATCACCGCCCGACCGGCGTCGGGCTTCAGCAAGGTGGTCAGTATCCGAACCGCCGTGGTCTTCCCGGCGCCGTTGGGGCCGAGCAGGCCGAGCACCTGGCCTTCGGGCACCGACAGCGCCAACCCGGCGAGCGCCTCGGTTTCACCGAACCGCTTCTCCAATCCTTCGGCTTCGATCATGGCCACACGTGAAGCCTAACGTCGGTCGACGGGACGCTGCCCCGATTTTGGGCGGGCCGTGACGCCCGACCACCAGTCGTTCGGCTTGAGGCGGCGGCCGCCACCGAGCCGATCGTCGAGCCGGAGCATCAGAGCCCGCAACCGCGTGCCGGCCAGGCGCCGCCACCACCGGTTCCAAGCTTTCGTGTAGTCGCGGTTCCACGGGCAGACCCGTACGCAGATGGCGCAGTCGGTGTTGATCTTCGACCAGTAGCCGAAGCAGGCCTCGCCGTCGACCGACCATTTCCGCACCCCCTTGAGCCCCGACCGGTTGAGCGCCACCGGCACCGGCTCGCCGTGCGGAATCGCGCGGGCCGGGCAGGCGGCGGCGCACCGATCGCACTGCTCGCAGAACTCCCTGACCCCGAAGCTGACCGGCCGGTCGTGGGCGAGGGGCATGTCGGTGAAGATCTTGCCGAACCGCAGCCGGGGGCCGAACTCGGGGGTGATGACCATGCCGTGGCGCCCGTACTCACCGAGGCCGGCGGCCAGCGCCAGCGGGATGGCCAGGGCCGAGTCGTTCATCGACGGCACCGCCTGAAAGCCGAGGTTGCGAATGTACTGGGCGACGGCGAGCAGGACCGCCGCGTCCTGGGAGTAGCCCAGACCGGTGGCGGTGCCCGCCAACGCCGATGGTGCGGCGCGGATCAGGTCATGGTCCATCGACTGGCCGATCACGATCACCGACGTGAGCCCGTCGCCGAGATCGTTCGGTTTGGAGCCGCCGGTGCGGTGGTCGTAGCGCTCGGTGTAGACCCAGCGTTCGTCGTGGGCGCAGATGCCGACCAGATCGGCGCCGAACGTGGTGGCCACCAGCTTCACGTCGGCGGCACCGGCGTCCGGTGTTTCGGGCGGCAGCTTCTCCTCGGCCCCATCCCGCAACATCGACAGCGGATCGATGAACCCGTCACGGCGCCCGTCGGACTCCTCGTACATCTCGGCGAACACGTCACTGACATGCCACGCCGCGTTGCGGAGGGCGTAGTCCCGCTGGGTGAAGCCGTTGGCCTTGCGCCACCGGTCGAGTGGCCGCCGGTAGGTGGCGTAGAACCGATCTGACTGTTCGCTACGGATCGTCTCGTCCCAAAAGGATCGGGAGAAGACGTCGTCGACCTGGCTGAACCGCTCGAAGTCGTCGAGGACCTCGTAGTTCGGCTCGGTGCGGTTCGGCTCGGTGCCGTTTGGTCCCGCCCATTCCATCAAACCAGCCTAACCGCCCGGTGAGCCTGGACTCGGGCCCGACCGGACGATAGCTTGGAGCTTCGGGAACGGAGAGGGCGCCCGAGACGGCGTAGAGGGATACAACCGTGGCGTGGCACATTCTGGCCAGCAGCTATTTTGATTTCGACGCGATCGAGCGTGACGCCGACGCCGACCGCGCGCCGAGACACTTCCTGCGCTACCTGTCGCAACGCCTCGGCGCACCGATCCACCAACCGGATCCGCCGACCGACACGTCTGCGGTCTCGATCATCGACCGGATCGCCGCCGTCCTCTTCGCCGATCCGAGCCAGTGGGAGATGGCCCGCAGAGTTCGGCGCCAACTGGCGCCCGGCGACGTCGTGTACGCGGCCGGATCGACCGTCGGACTCCCGCTCGCACTCCTGTGCTCTGTCTTCGGGCCCAGCGGGGTCGAGTTCGCCGTCACCGTCACCGATGTGCAGCGACCGAGGATAAAACTTCTCGGTTGGCTGCTGGCCCTGCTGCGAACCCGCTGGATGGTGATCGTCCCCCACACCGAAATGGCCGAGACCGCTTCGAGGGGCTTCGGCCGCTTCGCCAACGGGATCATGGCGATCAACGGCCTCACCGACTTCGACTTCTTCCGTCCGATCGCGGCGGGCGGGGCCGAGGCCGACGCAATCGAGCACCCCGGGGAGGCGGCGCGACCGCTGATCGCCAGCTGCGGGACCGAGGCCCGCGACTATGAGCTGCTGGCGCGAGCCACCTCCGCGCTCGCCGTTGACGTGGACGTCAAGGTCTGCTTTGCGTCTCCGAACCTCACCAAGAAGACCCGGTTCACGGTGCCCGACCCCATGCCCGAGAACATGGAGATCCGCTATTTCAGCTTCGCCGAACTCCGAGCGCTCTATCGGGCCGCCGATGTCGTCGTCGTACCGTTGCTGCCGAACCGCTACGCGGCCGGTTTGACCACGGTGTTCGAGGCCGTGGCCTGCGAACGCCCGGTCGTCGTCGCCCGCTCCCCCGGAGTGGTCGAGGAGCTGATCGGGCACGACCTGGTCGAATGGTATGCGATCGGCGACGTCGAGGGCCTGAGAGCTGCGATCGAGCGGGTGCTGGCCGATCCGGAAGGTGCCAGGAGCAAGGCCGACGAAGCTCACGAATGGGTGCGGTCGCGTCATTCGGCCTCGGCGTACTTCGGGCGAATCGTCGAGGCGGTCGAGTCGGCCTTCGGCGGGGAGAGCCCGGACCGCGCCACGGTCGAGCCCTGACCCGGCGCCTGCGGCTCGGCCCACGCACCATCGGGGGGGCTTCGATGTCACAGCCGATGGGGACAATAGAACGTAGCCATGACGACTGCCACCACCGTCTTTGCAGCGTCCGCACCCTTCCGAACCGTGCACCACGGGCGATTCCGGATCCTGGTGACCGACAACCGCATCACCAGCGGTCAGCACCTCGTGCTGGTCAAAGGAAGGGTGACGGACCGACCCGCCGTGGCCTGTCGCGTCGCCTCGGCCTGCATCACCTCGACGGCCCTCGACGCCGACGACTGCGACTGCGCCGGCCAGAATCGAACGGCGCTCGACATCATCGACGCCGACGGCATGGGGGTCCTCATCCACCTCGACCAGGAAGGCCGGGGCAACGGTCTCGTGGCCAAGATCCGGGCGTTGAACGGCAAGGAGGCCGGCCTCGACACCTTCACCGCCATCGAAGCACTCGGACTTCCGGCCGACAACCGCAACTACTCCGACGTCGCCCGCATCCTTCACGAACTGCGAGTGCCGTCGATTCGCCTCCTGACCAACAACCCGGCGAAGGTGGCCGCGGTGGCCGACACCGGGGTCGTCGTGGTCGCCCGCCTTCCCTGCCTCGACTTCGACCCTCCCCGTCGGTCGCTTCGCCACCTGGCCGCCAAAGCCGACCGCGGCCACCTGCTCCCACACCGGCCGGAACCCGATGCTCGCTGACACGGCCATCGCACAGGCTCTCGACACCGGCGACCTCTCGGTCCGGTATTCGTTCGTGCCCAATGCCGATGGTGCCTGGGTCTATCAGGAGCCGGCCGCCGGGGCCCGCGACGATCCCGACGGCCGAACACTGTTCGAGAACCTGTCGGTGAAGAGTCGGGTGGCGCTAACCATCGGACCGCTGATCAAGCCACTCGACTACGGCACCCTGGTACCTCGCCATCTACGGTTCGAGGGGCACGACGGTGTCGTCGACCTCCGTCGGACGCGGGGCGGCCATCAGCTCCGCCCCGGTGAGGCCGCCTTGGTGCTGACCAACGAGCAGATCGACCTCTCCCACCGGTTGGGGGCCCTGGTCCTGGGGAGGGTTTCGTCGCACATCGACGGACTGATCGTGAACGGGTCCTATCTCGACCCGACCTGGAGCGGGGTGGTCCGCCTCCACCTCCAGAACACGGCCCGACACCCGGTCACGCTCCGGTTGGGCAACGAGATCGGCCGCATGTTCCTGTTCGCGACCCCGGACTCGACCCCCGATCCCTTGGCCGTCGCCCACCAGGGCCTGCACTACGGCTACAGCTGGAAACGTATTCTCGACGACGGCATCGACCCGTTTCCCGAGCGGGCCCCGGTCGAGCCGGCGCGTACCTGGCTTCGCCGCCTGCGCCAACTGAACGCCCTGGCCAAACGCAACGTGGGCTACACCGCGGTCGGCCTTCTTGCTCTCCTGGCCGTTCCCACCCTGCGGGCCTACCAGCGGCTCGACAACTGGTCGCAGCGCTTCGACCAGCTCGACGAGGTCGAGGACGGCCTCACCGAATTGGTGGATCGGGAACCGGTGGCCGGGATCGAGACCCTCGTCTGGGAGCCCGGCAAGCTGGTGGCGCAGGCCGAGATCGAACTACCCGGCGAGTTCCGCTACGTGCCCGGTCGCGTTTTTGCGCTGGCACAGATCGAATCGACGACGACGCAGGCCGGTGCGTCGCCGGTGCTTACCACCCGGGTGGCTAGGGTCGGGGGTCGCACGACGCTGACCATCCGGGCGGAGCGGATCGGGGCGGCGAGCGGCGGCACCACCGATGGCGACGGCGGCGGTGACCCCACCGGCGGACCCGGGGCCGATCTCGGATCCGATGCGGTCGATGTGCGGTGGCTGGTCGTGCCCTGACAGCCGATGCCTACCGTTTGGGCGGGCGGCCGGTGCGCACGAAGTCGGCCGATTCGACGGCGGACCGGGCCACGAACCGTTCGAGCCGGGGTGCCGCCAGGAAGCGGGCGGCGGCCGCCATCGGAAGCGGCGACCCCGACCGCGTCGACTCCTCGACTGCGGCCTGCGCTGTCTTGACCAGATGGGCGACCACGATGAATGATCCGGCCCGATCGGCCAGCGAGGCGTCGAGCAGCTGGTCGGCCACCACGCCGGGATCGCCGCTGAGGGCGAGGGTCACGGCGTCGTCCGGTCGGCGCCACAGCACGGCCGCGCCGATGCCGTCGAGTTGAGGTGACTCCCCCACCCAGCCGTCGATGCGACGCCGGGCCCCGGCCCGCCCGTGGCGCCGCTCGCTGCGGCCGGTGTCGAACGCCAGCCACACGGCGTAGAGGGCCAGGCGGAGAGCGGACGGGCCGGGGTGTCGGTGCCAGGCCCAGCGGGCGGCCCGGGCGGTGGTGAGGCCGTGGGTGACGTCGAGCCAGCCGAACGGTTCGGCGTTGTCGAACTCGACGTCGAGATCGTGGCGGAGCAACCGCTCCGACACCGCCATCACGACGGCGTCGAGCAGCCCGTCGACGCCGGCCCCCGACCGGACCATGTCGGCCGCGGCGGAGATGGGGGCGTCGGTCGCCTGCAGGATCAGGTCGGCGAACGCCGAGGGATCCCAGGCCTGGTCGACGGCGGACCCTTCGGCGGCCGCCTCGGCCAGCGGACCGAGATCGATGGTGGCCAGCTCTCGCATGGCCCGGCGCATGTAGGGGAGGGTGTCCTCCCGGGTCGAGTAGACGATCCGGGTGAGCAGGTGGGGCAGGAGATGGGGCGCCAGCTCCCAGCCCGCCCGGTCGAGCAGTTCGAACGACTTCTGGGTGTAGATGATGCCATGGCCGTAGCCGAGGTGGTGGGGCGAGACCGCGTCGATCACCGTCGACCGGATGACGGCCGGATCGTCGCCCCGTTCGATGCGCCCGATCAGGCCGGCCTTGGCCCCGTCGAGGTCCTCGGCCTCCACCGCGGCGACGACGTCGATCGACGGATCACCGGCGGGCACGGGGTTGACCGGGTAGCCCCGTGTCGTCTCCGACAAACCCGACAATCCCTGCGCGAGGGCCAGCAGGACGCCGTCCTGTGAGACGGCCTCGTCACCGGATCGGACCTCGGCGATGGCGAGCGCATCGGCGGCCAGCGCCATCTCGTGGCCGACGCCTTCGTCGGCTTTGGGGGCGGCCACCTTCAGCGCCTCGGCCATGATCTGCATAGGTGTGGCGCCGGCCTCGAGCAGGCGGGCCGCATCGCGGGTCATCTGACCGACATAGTCGTTCTCCATACCCCGTCGCAGGCTCGGCCACAGGCGTTTGCGCTGCTGTTCCGGTGAGGGTTTCTCGACCGTGACAGCAACCTCGCCGTCGGCGATGTCGACCCGATGGCAGGCCACATCCTCCTCGCCGATGAGGCATCGACCGGTGGCGGCGTCGAACTTCCAGTTGTGCCACTGGCAGGTCACGATGCCATCGGCCAGCGCACCGGTCACCAGGCCGTAGCCCTGATGAGGGCAGGCGTTGTCGATGGCGTGTACGCCAGATTCGGAGCGGATGAGAGCGACCGCTGTGTCGCCGACCTTGACCATCTTCATCTCGCCGACGGCCAGGTCGTCGAGTTTCGCCACGGTCTCGGTCGTCGATCGGTTCTGCGGAGCGGTCATTTCGGTCACATCATTGGTATCGGTCATCGTGTCACTGCTGCTCATCCCACCAACCTAGAAGTTCATGTCCACTTGAAGTCAAGTGCCGGGTTGGTGGGATTGTCCGGTTTCCCCCACGGTGAAATACTGGCGGATGGACTTCAGCGTACGGTCGCCGACACCGCGGGACGCGGCCCGGATGGGTGAGGTTCACGTGGCCGCGTGGCGCGCCGCCTATGCCGATGTCATGCCGGCGAAGTTCCTGGCCACACTCGACGATGAACGCTCGGCCGCACGCTGGACCGAGAGCATCGCCACTCCGCCCGAGGGCGTGACCAACCTCGTCGGGGAGATCGACGGCACGATCCAGGCCATCGCGACCGTCGGACCCTTCCGCGATCATGCATCGTTCGACGACCCGTCGGGTGAACTCTGGATGATCAACGTCCACCCCGACGCCTTCGGCACCGGCATCGCCACCGCCCTCCATCGGCGGGCGCTCGACCACCTCCGCAAGGACGGCCATCATCGGGCGGCACTGTGGGTCGTCGACCGCAATCTCCGGGCCCGTCGGTTCTACGAGCGGGAGGGGTGGACCGAGGACCCGGCCCGGAAGGAGGACACGTTCGGCGATCAAACGATCGTCGAGGTCCGCTACAGCCTTTCTCTGTAGAGGGCCGCCACTACCATGAGAACCGTGGATCTTCCGGTGAACCCTCCCGTCAAACCGATGCTGGCCAAGGCGGTGGCCGGCCTACCCGAGCGCGACGATCTGATCTTCGAGCCCAAGTGGGACGGGTTCCGCTGCATCGTGTTTCGCGACGGCGACGAGGTGATCCTCGGCTCCCGCAACGAACGCCCGCTCACCCGCTACTTCCCCGAGATCCTCGACCCTCTGCGCCGCCATCTGCCCGATCGCTGCGTCGTCGACGGCGAACTCATCGTGGCCACCGACGATCATCTCGACTTCGACGGCCTGCAGCAACGCATCCACCCCGCAGAGTCACGGGTCAACATGCTGGCCGAGAAGACACCGGCCGCGTTCATTGCCTTCGACCTGCTGGCGGTCGGCGGCGACGACCTGCGGGATCAGCCCTTTCTGGTACGACGGGCCCGCCTGGAGGAGGCCCTGGCCGGCACGGCGCCACCGATCCACCTCACCCCCACCACCACCGACCACGCCACGGCCGCCCGCTGGTTCACCGTGTTCGAGGGGGCAGGACTCGACGGCCTGATCGCCAAACCGGTCGATGACCCCTACGTCGAGAACAAACGCACGCAGCTGAAGATCAAGCACGTCCGCTCGGCCGACGCCGTCGTCGCCGGGTACCGCTGGCACAAGGACGGCGAGGGTGTCGGGTCGCTGCTGCTCGGCCTCTACAACGACAACGGCGACCTTCACCACGTCGGGGTTGCCGCCTCGTTCACGGCCAAACGACGGGCCGAGCTGGTGGAGGAGCTGGCGCCGCTCACCGAGGGGGCGCTGGAAGCCCATCCGTGGAAGGCCTGGGCCGACGCCGAGGCCCATGCCGCCGAGGATGGCCGAATGCCCGGTGCGCCGAACCGGTGGAGCGGCAAGAAGGATCACTCGTGGGTGCCACTGCGTATCGAGAAGGTGGTGGAGGTCAAATACGGGAGCACCCTGAACGGACGATTCCGGGAGGTGACCAAGGTGCTGCGGTGGCGTCCCGACAAGACTCCGGCCGAGTGCGACTTCAGCCAGCTCGACGAGCCGGTGCCGGTGGGCCTCCAAACCGTGCTCGACCCCGGCGACTGAACTCACCGACTCCTGACGGGATGCGCTAGAGGTCGGTTTTTCGACAGCCCGCTAAAGGACTGGTTGAAGGTTCCGAAAGACCTATGTGGCTCTGGAACCGGATACCCGTCAACATGAATCGGGCGCCGTTGCGACGGTTGTGCCCACCCTCCCGACGGGTGGTGGGCCGACCGATGAGGAGCATGAACTCGTGGCCGAGATCGACCGGTTGCGCCGGGAGGTCGACCGGCTGACCAGCGAGCTTCGGGCCAAACGGCTCGATCGGATCGTCGATCTCGACATCGAAACCGTCCTGTCGTCGCTGACCAATCCGCCTCCAGCCCTCGACCCCGGTGGCCGGCTGTTGCCCGACGGGCGCTTCATTCCCCCGGCGATCGCCGACGGTGGCCGGGCCGCACCACCGGAACCCGGTGCCCCCCGGGTGACGGCGATTCCCGAAACGGCTGCCTCGGTGATCCCCGGCTCGACGTCGAGCTGCGAGTTCGCCGCCGACGACGAGTCGGCGACGGCCTTCGACCAGTTCTTCAACGCACCGGATCCCCAGCTCGACAAGATCCGCCGCTTTCTCCTCGACTAGCAGGATGCGGAAGGCAGTCGTCAACTGATCGGCGCTGACGGCCAGTACATTTGAAGCCGTGGGCGATCCCGGACCGCACCCCTCTTCCTCACCGCACCCCTTATCACGCCCGCCGTCTCACCATCGCCCGGGGTCTCACCCGTCGCGACGACGGGCGTCGTGGTCGATGTTCGCCGCTGTCGTCGCCCTCGGCCTGCTGATCGCGGGCCCGGCGGCCGCCGAGTCGCCGGTTGCGCTGAGCGAGGAGCTGGCGAGCGACGGCGTGTACGTGTCGCGGGTCAGAACCGAAATCGACGAGGTGGCGCTCGAGGCAGCGGTTCAGGAGGTGCGAT
>Ga0224510_10001852_pt1 | contig 13401 bp, 12 predicted proteins | sample SF_May12_sed_USG_FD_170161 | JGI IMG/M metagenome (GOLD analysis project Ga0224510, IMG submission 170161) | Sediment microbial communities from San Francisco Bay, California, United States - SF_May12_sed_USGS_4_1 | ecosystem: Environmental > Aquatic > Marine > Sediment | place: USA: California... | reverse complement strand
TCCTCGGTCGATCGGGTCTGGGTGTGATGGCGCTCGTCGCCTCGCTCCTAGGCGTGCCCATCTCCGTGGCCGGTGGGACGGTGCCCGACCAGGTGGTCATGATCGTGAAGACCTTCGAGTTGCTCGGGCTGCTGGCGGTGGCACTCCCCTCGCGACGGCACCGGCTCGGCGTGGCTGCGACGGCCTTCCTCGCCGTCGTGACGTCGGTCGCCGCCTTCGGGTCCGCTCTCAGTGCCGGAGTGTCCCATCATGTCGGTGAGACGCCTGCGGCCGGTATGGCGATGCCGGTGGGAGTGGCGCGACAGCCAACCATCGAGGAGGCCGAGGCTGCATCAGACCTCGCAGCAGCAACGGCCGCGGCGATCGCCGAGTACGAAGACGTGTCCGTCGCGGCATCCGCCGGCTATGACGTCGCCGACGTCTGGGGAGTGGACCACCACGCCGACAACCCGGCATATCTCGACGACGGCCGCATTCTCGATCCCGAGCACCCTGAGACCCTGGTGTACGGAGTCGACGCCAGCGGTTCCCCGGTGTTGTTGGGTGCGATGTTTCAGATGCCAGGGGTGGGCGTACCGGGTCCGATGATCGGCGGTCCGCTCACGGTCTGGCATGCCCACGAGCAGGTGTGCGTCGGGGTGATTCCGGGACTGACCGTCTCATTGGTCTCGCCGTTCGGGATGTGTCCCGTCGGTTCGTTCACCGTGGCGCTGACCAACGAGATGATCCACGTGTGGACCGTGACGGGGGCCCCCGACCCGTTCGGCGATCTCGACGAGGACTTCCGGCAGGAGTATCTGGGGTTGGACGGCGGCGGGGAGCCGTGAACCTACTGAGGGTGGGCACCGGCTCCGGCGATCTCAAGATGGGTGACCGTCACCCATGTCACCCGCACGGGCGATCCGTACCTTCCCGATCAACGGAGAAAGGAACGAGATGCACGCCAACCACGTGACAAGCACAGAGCGCCGGGCATGGCAGACCAACTGGTACCGCACAGTCGAGCGCTGGCAGAAGGACTTGAAGGAGAAGAAGTGAAGCACAGAGAGCGCCGTCGAACACCGGCACGAGACATCGATCGAAAGCTCGAGGCCAAGAAGGCCGAGGTGCTTCGAAACGCCATCTTCGTGTCGCTCGTTCGGTGAGGAAAGAAGTGAAGAGGCCCGGTCCCGTGGGACCGGGCCTCTTTTGCGTAGGGGCTCGACCGGCCGCCGGCCCACCCGAGAGCCCGGTCGCCTTCCAGTGGTTTGCTCGGTGGACCGGTGTGGAAGGCCTCTGTCCAACATGGGTTGTCACGGATGGCGTCCGTGTGGAGCTGCCGTACCTTCAGGGTCATGCCGGAGAGGAGCAACATGAGCAGGAACCACCTGACCCGAGCCGAACGGCAGGAATGGATGACCTGCTGTTACCCGACAGTCGAACAGTGGCAGGCGGACGTGAGGAGGAAACGATGAAGACCAGGAATCGCCGTCGGGGTTCCACGAGGGACATCGACAGACGGCTCGATTTGGCCAAGGCCGAAATGCTTCGGGAAGCCCTCGCCAGGTCGATCATGCGGTGACGACACGACGTGACAAGAGGGGCCCGGTCGGGACGACCGGGCCCCTCTTCTTGTGTTCGCGTCGCCGTCTTCTCGTGAACCCGGTCGTGCTACGCGGAACGAGCGAGCTCCAGGGCTGGTACTACGAAGGACTCTGTGGCGACCCACTCCCGGAATCTGGCCCATCCCAGTTCGGCGATCAGGGACCCTGTCTGACTCCGCTGGGCGGCCAAGGCCAGAACCTTCCGATCGAGCACGGACCCGCCCCACTCGGCATGGATCGCCATGTCGGTGATTCGGTTCACCGATGGTTTGCCGGCAAAGAACACATTGAAGCGGTCGTGGATGTCGTGGAAGCGGCTGAGGAAATCATGCTCCGCGGTGGCGTGAAGGACTCGGGCGTGCGAGTTGGTGGCGAGCACAGCGTCTGTCACCCAACCCGAGACCGCCCGATGATCAGGATGCCCGGTGTATCCATCGGGTCCGAACGTCAACACCGTGTCGGGCTCGAATTCATCGATCGCCTGCATGATCCGAGAGGCGCCGTGCTCGGGGGCGACGGCGGCGCAACCACCATCCCGATAGCCGAGCATTCGATGGGTGTGCACGCCCAGAGTGGCGAGCGAGCGGTCGAGCTCATGTCGTCTGACCTCTGTGAGCTCGTGGGGAGGGAACGCCACGGGGTCCGGCGTACCGTGCTCGCCGAGGGTGGCAGTGACCACTGCGACGGCTTGGCCCGCATCGCGGGCGGCGGCCATGATGCCGCCCGACAGGAAGGCTTCGTCGTCGGGGTGTGCCCACACACCCAGTATCGAGCCGAGGTCGGTGACGGAGGTCATCATGCGGCAACCGCCTCCTTGATCGCCCCGAGTCGATCCGCGTCGACTGCCAGCCACAACGTCTCGGCCTTCGCCAGGGTCTCCCCGTCGGGTCCGGTGATGGCGGTCGCCGCCCAACGCTTCGCACCCGAGATCCGGCGCTTCCACCCGGTCACGACGAGTTCCTCGCCCACCAGCGGCGTGCGTGCAATCTGGAAGGTCATCGACGCCAGCAACGCTGCCTCGCCAACCTCGATCACGGCGAACGCCGACGGGCAATCCAGAGCCGCCGCGACCACGCGAGTCGACACTCGGGCGGCTGCCGATGATGGCCGCCAGGGAACCGCGACCACACCTTCGGCGACGTGCCCCGGCAGGAGGTGCAGTCCGTCGTCGACGTTCCGTTCCGGTCCGCACACGAAACACTGCGGAAAGGGATGGTGGGTGGTGTCGACGTCTCCGGCAGCGAGCGCCGCGGTGATGTAATCGACCCGTGGCGCCGACATATCCGTCAGGGAAACTGCAGCTGCCGACGCCACCAGACGACCACGATCTTCGATGGTGGCGAATGGGCCCTCTGACTTCACGTGCAGCTCCCGACCGAGAGGCGCGGGCGCCCTGAGGGCGACGTGTGCGGATGAAACGCCGAGATGTTCGGCGAGGATGCCCGCCACGTAGCCGCCGTTTGCGGCGAATGGCGGTCCTGCGAAGTCATCCGTGATGACGATCGTGTCTGACATGAGGACTCCTGGTTCATCGGATACGCCCAACGTATGGAGTCGCTCATCTGGCCGAATCGGTGACGTTGCCCATATTGGGCAGCTGTGGGTGGCAGCCCGATATGGGTAGCGGCCACCCATTCGGGTCTTGCCGATCTTCGCATACGTTGCCGGTGTCCCGAACAGATCGGGAGTCGGTGCACGAGAGGAGACCAAAATGAGCACCACCGCAACCGTTCGCAATGGAGTCGACACCGAGGCCCTCTTCGGAGCGCTCGACGCAGTCAAGGCGATGCCCGAGGCCGCCAAGTTCCGCTTCCAGGCGACCAACGAATGGGTGTCCGGCACCCACAGTCGCAGCACGGTTCACGACTTCTTCGGGCTCGGCGCAGACCAGGAGCATCTGAACGCATGGACGTTCGACTCCGACCATCCCACCCAGCTCGTTGGGTCCGACCAGGGGCCGGCGCCGGTCGAGTACCTGCTTGTTGCCCTCGCCGGCTGCATCACGGCTGGAATCGGAAACATCGCTGCTGCCCGCGGAGTCGAACTCACCAGAGTTCGCTCGACCGTCGAAGGCGATATCGACCTCAACGGCGTCCTCGGTCTCGATCCCACCGTGCGGAACGGATACAAGGGCATCCGGGCCAGTTTTCAGATCGAGGGAGGAGCCGGGGTCGAGGATCTCGAGAAGATCGTGCAACGGTCCGTGGCGCGCTCGGCTGTGTTCGACGTGCTCACCAACGGCGTCCCCGTCACCGTCGAGGTGGTGGCCTGACCGATCCTTGCGCGGTGCCGGCCAGCGGCCGGCACCGCCCAACCCCTGGAGCAGATCATGAGCAACCGATACGACGTCGTGGTAGTCGGAGCCCGGGTGGCCGGCGCTATGACCGCCCTCCACCTGGCCCGACAGGGCCTCGAGGTCCTCATCGTGGACCGGGCCGGTCCGCCGGCCGATACCGTTTCCACTCACGCCCTGATGCGGACGGGCGTGCTTCAGCTCGAACGAGCGGGGCTGCTCCAGGCGGTGTCGGCGTCGACCCCCGCGGTCAGACGCATCACGCTGGGGTTCGGCACCGAGCCATTCACCTTCGACGTCAAGCCCGAGTTCGGCGTCGGGGCCCTGTACGCACCCCGGCGCACGCTGCTCGACCCGGTGGTGCTAGATGCAGCCTCATCGGCCGGCGCCGACGTCCGGCTTGGGGCGTCGGTTGTCGGGCTGTCTCGCGATCGCGCGGGGCGCGTCGATGGAGTCACGGTCCGAAGTGGTTCGTCGACGAGCACGATCGGCGCCGGAGTCGTGGTGGGCGCGGATGGTCGCAACTCCACGATTGCGCGCTTGGTCGATGCTCCGCTGGAGCGGTCGTACCGGGCGAGCAGCGCCCTCGTCTACACGTACTTCGAGGGCATCCCCGACGTCGGCTACGACTTCCGGTTCTCGCCGGGGATGTCCACGAGTGCAGTGTCCACCAATGGTGGGGTCCTTCTGGCGGCGACGGTGGCCGCCCACGCATTCGACGAGCCTGCCGCCACCTTCGAGAGGGTCTTTCGCTCGACCGCTCCCGATCTCGCGGAAGCGGCAGCGGGCGCCCGTCGAGTTGAGCGCTACAGGTTCACCCCGGGTATTGCCTCGTTTCTGCGAGTCCCCACCGGACCGGGCTGGGTCCTGGTCGGTGATGCCGGGTTCACGAAGGATCCGTTGTCCGCGCACGGGATTTCTTGTGCATTTCGGGACGCAGAGCTGGCGGCGATCGCCGCTTCTGCCTCCGTCGCCGACCCGGCCACCGAGGCGCAAGCCGGGTGGCAGTATCGGAGCACTCGGAACCGCTTCGCGATTCCGATCCTCGAGAACACCGTCGAGCTTGCGAGCTACCGCTGGGATACCCACCGGGCGTCGGAGCTGATGCGTGAGCTCGGTCGGATCACCGACGAGGAGTGCGCCTTCCTGACGAGCCGGGCCGATCGGCTCGTGGCTTGATGATCATGATGAGACGTCACGACACCATCATCATCGGGGCCGGGCAGGCCGGCCTGGCGCTGTCGCATCAACTCTCTGCTCGCGGGGTCGACCACTTGCTCATCGAGCGCGGACGGCTTGCCGAACGGTGGCGGAGCGAGCGATGGGACTCGTTGCGCCTGTTGACTCCCAACTGGATGACGCGGCTTCCGGGTTGGGAACTCGAGGCCGGCGAGAATCCTGACGGCTTCCGATCGAAGGACGAGCTCGTGGGGTTGCTCGAACGCTACGCCCGATCGTTCGACGCTCCGGTATCGGAGAACACCGAGGTCACGGGTGTGTACCCCCTCCATCCCGGTTTCAGGGTCGAGACAACGTCGGGCCGGTACGAGGCTCGCAACGTCGTGATCGCAACCGGTCACAGCGCCGATCCCAAGATTCCCGGTCTCGCCGACTCGCTCGATCCGGGTATACGCCAGCTGCACTCGTCGCAGTATCGCAATCCCGACGATCTCGGCGAAGGAGGTGTGCTGGTGGTGGGTGCAGGGGCTTCGGGAATCCAGATTGCCTCCGAATTGGCCGGGGCAGGGCGCAGGGTTGTGTTGTCGGCGGGTCGTCACGCTCGGGCGGTGAGGGCATATCGAGGGAAAGACCTGTGGTGGTGGCTAGATCGGCTCGGCTCGCTCGACGAGACAGTCGACGACGTGCCGGATGTCGAAGCGTCTCGTCGGACGCCAAGCCTCGGCCTCACGGGGTCTGGCGGCGATATCGACCTGGGGACGCTCGACCGGGCCGGGGTGACAGTCGCCGGAAGGGTCGTCACCGGCGACGCTTCGGTGGTCAGATTCGGCACCAACCTGGAAGAGGACGTCTCGACGGCCGATCGGCGACTCCGACGCCTGCTCGACAGGTTTGACGCCCAGGCGGCGATGGAAGGACTCGACCCGTTTCTCGAGCCGCCGTCACGGCCGACGCCGGTTCGGTTGCCCCCCGCGGCCTCGGAACTCGATCTGTCGAGCGGCTTTGGGACGGTCCTGTGGGCCACCGGATACTGCCGTCGCTACCCGTGGCTCCACGTCGATGTGCTCGACGCTTCTGGCGATGTGATCCAACGCCGGGGAGTCACCTCCCATTCGGGGCTGTACGTTCTGGGCATGCGGTTCCAGTGGTCCCGGGGCTCACACTTCGTCGACGGTGTCGGTCGAGACGCCGAGTATCTCGCAGATCACATGATGTCTGCGTACGCGGCAGTGGCCTGATCGACTCCTGCCTGATCAGCCGAGCAGCCCCAGCTCTCGAGCGGCGGTTTCGACATCCCGACGCGAGGTGACCCCGAGCTTGAGCAGGATCGCCGCCACGTGGTGGTCGACCGTGCGGGTGGACAGGAAGAGTCGTTCGCCGATCTCGGCGTTGGTGTGCCCGTCGACCACCAGCCCCAACACTTCCATCTGTCGTGATGTGAGGCCGGCAGCGTTCGACGCGGTGGTAGGTCGGGGACCGCGCGGGATCTTCTCCACTCCCATTCGGGCGAGGCGGTCCCGGGTGCGTTTCGCCATTGGTGCGGCTCCCATGCGGTCCAACTGAGCGAGACCCTCCATGACGGTGGTGACCTCGTCAGCCAGCGCTCGCGCCACTGCGGCCTCGTAGGGGGCCTCGAGCGCTTCCCAAGCACTGGCTGCCTCCTCCCAACGTGCCTCCATCATCAGGAGTGCAGGCTCTTCGATGTGGTCCGGCATCGTTTCGAGCCTCCCGGCCGCCCGGAGCCAAATGGCGGTCTCGCCGACCCAGCGTGCCGAGCCACTTCTCAGGGCTACCGAGTGGGCAGTTTCGAGGGTTGGGAGGAACTCGTCGAGCCGCTGCTGCATCCACGCCAGTTCGGCGGCGGCCCCTACAGCGGGGGCGATTCGCTGGGCTTCCCCGGTGGTTTGAGCTCGGGTGACGGCCTCGGTGATCGCTTCAGGGGCATCGGGGTCGCCTCGCCTCACCTTCAGTCGGGCAAGCACGATGGAAGCGGGTAGACGGGCGAAGGACGGCTGGTTCTGGAGCCGGGCTGTGATGGTGGCGGCCCCATCCCACTCACCGGTCTCGAACAGCATCTGTGCTCTGATGGCATCTGCCAGCGGTCCGAAAGCCAGCACCTGGTTGTCGTCGGCATAGTGGCTCGCGTCGTGGAGGTGGCCCCTGCAGTCCTGGTAGCGCCGGTGCGCCAGCGCGCACGACGCGAGGTTCACGTGTCCGCGCACTACGTCGATGTGCAGACCTGCACGTTCGGCCAGCACAATCGATTCGACGAGCGTGCCCGGATCGCCCGACTCCAGGTATCGAACGGTTCCCACATCGTTCAGCACGAGAGCGCGCAGCCGATCGTCGTCGACCCCCTCAACCATCGTCAGAGCACGATCGATCCACGGTTGCGCCTCGCCGGCGGAGTGTCTGATGCCCGTGATGAGACCGCGATAGGCAAGCGCCGACGCCAGCTCCTCCCGCACGTCGTCCCCGCCACCGTCCATGATCTCGATCGCCTCGTCGAGGAGACTCTCGGCGGCGTCGCCGTCCCCGAGAAACCACCGCACTCGGGCGATGCGGCGAAGGTTGCGTCCGATGGCCTCAGGCGGTCCGCCGTGGGCGCGTCGGAGGCCGAGCGCCTCTCCGGCTTCCCGTTGGGCGCGCTCAGGATCGTTGACGGTCCAGCTCTCGAGACTGGCAGCCTCGAACATCTCGGCGCGGCGGACGGGCTCGAGCATCTCGGCGTGTTCCAAGATCCCGCGATAGTGGGCCGCTGCCTCACGATGAGAACCGGCCGTTCTTGCCTGCTCGGCGGCGGCAGGGCCGAACGAGACCAACACATCGACGGCGCCGGCCGCCGCGGCGTGGTGGACTATTCGGCCCGCAGGCAGCCCCAGGTCCACGGCAGCCTTCTGGATTGAAGCGTGGATCGCCCTTCTTCGGGACGCCCGCATGGCTTCGTCGACCGCCCTCCGGGTGAGGTCGTGCCGGAAGGACACCCCGGCAGCCGATACGTCTACCAAACCGGCCGACTCGGCGGGTTCGACCCACCTCTCCCACCCAGGGGACACCCGGTCGAGCAAGACGTTCTCCGCGGCTGTTGGATTCACGGCCACGACTTCGAGGAGCTGGCGGGTTTCGGGAGGGAGGCGGGCAACGCGGCCGGCGATGGCATCGGTGACCGTGGCCGTCATCGCTCCGTCGGATTGCAGCAGCTGACTGACGAAGAAGGGGTTGCCGCCGGTCGCCGCCAAGATCCTCGAGGCCGCCGAGGGGTCGGTGACCGACATCAACGCCTCCAGGCTCAACGGCTCCAGTTCGATGCGTAACGCCGCCGTCGCAGGCACCCGGGCGCCGATGAGCCGCCCGGGATGGTCGGCGTCGACGCCTTCCGGCCGAAGGGTGAGGACCATCAACACCGGAAGACGGTCGATTCGCTGTGCGACGGCCGCCAGCATCTCCGCCGATGCCTGGTCGATCCAATGAATGTCCTCGATCACAACCAGGGTCGGACTGGGTTTTTGCTCCAGCAGATCGAGCAGTCTCGTGAAGACACGTTGACGATCGCCTCCGAGCAGCGCCGATTCGAGTGCTGGGTCGGTGATCCGGGCCAAGTCGAGGAGCGGCCCGAACGGCACGGGAATCACCAGGTCGTCGCACGCGCCCCGCATCACCCGTCCGACTTGGGCAGCATCGGAAAACGCATCGACGAGGGCGGACTTGCCACCCCCGGCCTCACCGGAGACGACAACGAAACGCCCTGCACCCGTTCGGGCCGACTCCAGTGCACGTCCCAGATCGGCCAGCGCGCCTTCTCGTTCCAGCAGCTCCACGCCGTGACAGTACAACCGGCACGGGCCGTCGTCGCCGTGAAATTGCCGATATGGGTGATGCCTACCGATTCGATCGCTCCGGGCCCTCCGTACGTTCTCCACAAGCACAACGACGGAGAACCACCATGCAGATCATCGACCCCGAGGCGATCACAATCGAACGACTGGAGCGCGGAGATGAAGCCCGCGTCCTGGAGGTCTTCGATGCGATGTCGCCGGAATCTCGATATTTCCGATTCCTTCAGGCGACCCCGGTCCTGACCAACGGGATGCGGCGGATCCTCGCCGACGTCGACGGCGTACGCCATCGGGCGTGGGTGGCGTCGACCGGTGGACGCACCTTGGGCATCGTCCGGCTGGTCGCCGACCAGACCGGCGATCTCGAACTGTCGGTCGCCGTGATCGACGCAGTCCATCGTCAAGGCATCGGCCGAAGGTTGGTGGAGACCGCTCTCCAGGCTGCTGCCGAATCTGGAACCGCCAACGTGACCGTGCTGATCCACCCCCAGAACTCGAGCTCCGTGGCGATGTTCCGCGGCATGGGGGCCGAGTTCAAACTGGAGTATGGGCTGTTCGCGGGCCGAGTCCCGACCCGCATGATGGCGGTGGCCGCATGACCATCGCCATTCGCCAGGCAAGATCCGACTCGGCAGCCGGTGATGCGATCAGGCAGATGATGCCGGCGGCAGTCGGAGTGGTGCCATTCGCCATCATGATCGGGGTCGCCATCGGTGAGAGCCCGCTGTCGGACGTGGTCGGGTTCTTTGGTGGGCTGATCGTGGCGGGCGGCTCCGCCCATCTCGCCGCCGCGGGGTCCATCTCGGCAGGTGCGGGCTTGGCGGCGACGGTCACCACCGCGCTGCTGGTCAACGCTCGCGGTCTCCTGTACGGCGCCGCATTGGCGCCTGATCTCCGGGATCAGCCCACCTGGTTTCGTTGGGTGGCGGCATACGGCCTCGTCGATCAGATGTATGCGCTCGTGAGCAGTGTCACTTCTCGAGGTGCGGAGTACGTCAGATCGTTCTACCTGGCCGCCATGACCCTGCTCTTCGGGACCTACATGGCGGGCGTCGGCACCGGATTGCTGCTCGGTCCGGTGATTCCGGCGTGGGTGCCCTTGAGTCTCAGCATTCCGATCATGTTCACCGCGATGTTGGCGCCCACGGTCGAGGCCCGGCCCGCGATGGTCGCCGCCGTTGCCGGGGCCGGCGTCACCATGCTCGGGGCACAGCTTCCATCGGGCATGGGTCTGGTCGCCGGAATCGTCGCCGGCGCCCTTTCCGGCGCCGCGATCGAGAGGTTTGGCGATGCGTGATCTTCTCATCATGGCGCTCATCGGCGTGGGCACGCTGGGGATGCGAGCGCTCTTCATCGTCAGGACGTCGGCGTTGCCCGCTTCCTTGGAACGCTTCGTACGGCATGCCAAGCCGGCGATCCTGGCGGCACTCGTCGGCGGATCCATGGCCGGCGGGGAGGGTGGCCTTGGCCCAGGGGCGCTGGGAGCTCTGACGGTCGCGTGGATTCTCGCACGACGTGGTGCTTCCATGCCGATCGTGTTGGTCGCGGGAATGGCCGTGGCGCTCGCTCTGCCCGGCTGATCCGTCCGACATCCCTCCTGCCGAAGGTCCATAATTCAGGCCATCCCGGGGCGAGGAAGTCGATGACACCACAATCGAAGCATTCCACCACGCTCGATCGCCGACATGCGGTGGTCGTGAACGCCGACCTCGTCGACTACAGCCGACATCTCGCCGACGACCCGGCCGGCACCGTCGCCATGGTCGAGCGATATCGGGAATTCGTTGCCTCGAAGATCGAAGCCAACGGGGGCACCCTGGTCGACTTCGTCGGCGACAACTTCCTCGCTGTGTTCGAGTCTGCGAGAGCGGCCATGGCGGCTTCGATCGGCATCTGCCTGGAGATCAAGAGCAAGCCGGAACAGTTCAGGATGTTCTTCCGGCAGGGGCTCGCTTCCGGCGAGGTGATGTTCACCTCCGACGGCCGACCGTTCGGTGACCCGGTCACGATCGCCGCTCGCATTCAAGCGATCGCGTCCCGGGGTGGGATCCAGGTGTCAGAGTCGGTGTTCAGCGAGTTGGATGAACCGGGACTCCGACTCCGACCTCTCGGTCCGCATCAGCTGAAGAATGTACCCGGAAGCGTGCGCGTCTACCGCTTGGAGGGTGTCGATGACGACGCTCTGCCCATCCGCAGTGATCGGACGGCTCCGACCGTTGCGGTTCTTCCGATGGTGGCTCCGTCGGAGTTCGACTCGATCGGCCAGGCGATTCGCATGGATCTGCTCACGGCGTTGGTGAAGATGCCGGGACTCGGTGTGATCGATGTCGGCGAAGCCGAGACCTCCGACTCGCCGGCGTCCGGTGCCCGCTATCTGTTGGAGATGGGCCTTCACGGTTCCGGGTCGCGTGTCCGCGCCTACGTTCAACTGATCGAACTCCCGGCGATTCACCGAGTGTGGGGAGAGCGGTGGGAAGCGGATGTCGATGACCTGTTCGAATTGCAGGATCGAATGACCGCCGACGTCGTGCAGGCGCTGGAGGTAGAACTCATCGTGGGTCAACCGTCGGCCCTGTACAGGTCACTCGTGGACCAGGCGTCGGTCCAACGTGTCTACCGGGGGTGGCACGAGCTGGCAAAGGGCACCAAAGACGGATTCAGAGCCGCGGTCACCCTCTTCGAAGAGATCGACTCCTTCGAACCCGACCTGCCGACCGGGTCGGCTCTGGCTTCGTTTGCCTACTGGTACGGCGCCGTCAGCGGGCTGTCGGGAGAACCCTCGATCGATCTCGACCGGGCACATCATCACGCTGAACGCGGTGTCCTGCTCGGTGACCCGAGCGGTCTGTCCCACATGGTTCGCGCAGCGCTTCTCATGTTTGCGGGGGGCGACCTCGAGGCCGCCCTTGCCGAGGCTCGGGAGGCAGTGGCGGCGAGGCCTACGTGTGATGTGGCATTCGGGGTGGAGGCGAGCATCGAACGTTATCGGGGCAATTGGGAGTCGGCCGTTTCGTCCGCCCGGCGGGCGATCGGGATGAGCCCGACCATCAAACCCTGGTACGCGACGACCCTCGCGGGCGCCTATTACGTCGGTGGAAAGTTCCAGGACACCGTCGATGCGGCCGAGCCGGTATTCCATGAGGCATCCAACCTCGAAGCGGCTCTGCTGCTGGCGGCCGCCCAGCAGGCACTTGGTCTGGAGCGGCGTGCGGCGGCGACCGTTGCCGACATCCGTGCCCGGCATCCCGAGGCCCGGCGTGTCGACCTGCGGCGGTCCCACCCTTTCCAGGACCAGCACCAGCTCGAGCTGTGGATCGAGCACTTGGAAGCGGCCGGGATGCCCTGACCGCCGGTCGAGACAGGTCAGGGCTTCCTCAGCCTGAACAGCTCCCACCTTCCCGGTACACCCTTGAGGTCGAACGCACCGAGCTCGTCGAATCGAAGGTCGGATCCCACCGCGAGGTCTTTGACGGTTCTCGAAGTCACAACTCCCCCCTCGCCGGCCGCCGACATCACCCGTGATGCGATATGGACGGCGAGTCCGCGAATCCCCACGTCGGTCCGTTCGACCTCGCCGGTGTGGATGCCGGCGCGGGTGGGGACGCCGATTCTCGCCAACTCGGTCTCGATGGCGGCGGCACAGGCGATCGCCCGTGCCGGTCCATCGAAGGTCGACAGGCTGGAGTCTCCGTTCACTTCGATGACGCTTCCACGGAATCGCTCGACCTCTGCCCGCACGAGGTTGTCGTGGGCGGCCAGCAGGTCCCGCCATCTGGCGTCTCCCATTGCGGCCGCTCGCGCCGTCGAATCGACGATGTCGGTGAACACGACGGTTGCGAGCATCCGGTCGGTGTGAGGTGCAGAACGGGAGCCCGTAAGAAACCGTTCGACCTGATCGAGGACCGGTTCGAAGTCACCAGCGTGGAATGGAAGGGTGTCGCTTCCGGGCAGCTCGCGATACTCGGCGCCGTCGATGTGGTCAGCGATGTATCTGCCGAACGCTGCTCGATGGAAGCGGGCGTCCTCTCGCGTGACCACCAATGTCGGTGCTGAGATGAGCGGAAGCGCCGCCCTGACGTCGACGAGTCCGTACCATTCGAAGGTCGTCTTGGCGAGGCCGAGCGGAACCGACAATCGTTGGTACCGCGTCCACCACGTCTTGAACCGGATGTCGTCAACCATGCTTGGTGCGGTGATGCTCAGCATGTCGCCGGTCGTGCCGTGCTGGTTCGTGTACTGGTCCGAGAGCGCCTGCGCGGTGGCGGGAGGGATACCGATCGGATAGTCGTCTTGGCGCAGGAGGTAGGCGAACGTGTTCACCAGGATCAGCCGCTCGACCCGGCTTGGATGTGACGCTGCGAGCATCGTGGCGAAGAGCCCGCCCTCGGTGTCGCCGTACGCCACGACCCGGTCGGCGCCGGCGGCGTCGATGACGGCCACGATGTCGTCGACGTTCTCCTCCACTGTGTGCCACGTGGTCCGGTCCGACACCGGGTCCGATACGCCCGAC
>Ga0224510_10001851_pt1 | contig 13406 bp, 4 predicted proteins | sample SF_May12_sed_USG_FD_170161 | JGI IMG/M metagenome (GOLD analysis project Ga0224510, IMG submission 170161) | Sediment microbial communities from San Francisco Bay, California, United States - SF_May12_sed_USGS_4_1 | ecosystem: Environmental > Aquatic > Marine > Sediment | place: USA: California... | reverse complement strand
ATTAAGCCGTCCTATTAGCTTAATAGAATTACACAACATAATCTTTGTATTTTTTCTTCAAATGTTACGTCTTAGGCTGGTATTACACAGCTATGATGACGTTACTGTCATTCGGTGTTACACAGCTCTGTGACCGCATAACACAGCTCCGTGACAGGTCCGAGTTTTGTCATAGGTTACCACGTAAAATTATTGTTCGGTGTCTAGTAATGTCGAATAATTTGCTTTGTAGTATAATTCTAAGAAACAAAATTATGTCTGTCGTATAATTATGCTGTGGAAGTATTGGGTCATTAACAGGGGTGCTTTCTAGCTATAATTCAGTAAACTATGTTGTCTTTCGGATTTTCAACGACGTTTGACTTCAACCAAAGCATCTTTCCAAGTTAAAACCTGTACGTGATGTTTCCGTTGTCAGTACAAATCGCTTACAGACGTTCAACTTTGCGAAGACGGATGAGTAAACGACCTGGGAAATGTACCCAGCGCATTGTTGAGGCTTCAGCGAAATATTACGAATTGCGGACGCCGATGACGGATAACAGATAACGGAGCAATGTGTAAACGTTGCCTTATATGCGTACACGATTGATTAAGAGGGTACGTTTTGAGTGTATGCTCTTCTGTGTTCGCCGTCGAAAGTGACGTTCAGAATGCATAAAGCGCACCTGCCTTTAACACGATAAGATTTGTTTTGCACATTGCATGTCTTTTGAAATTTAAATCGAGTTAAGCTGACCAAACCTCCATACTGGCGGGCACAGGATGTCGCCATTTTTTAACTTTTTTACTACGGTTTGGCTCTGACAATATCCGTTCATTGGGGACATACTATAAGGCCGCAGCTAATGTGTGGTTATGGATTAATGTGCGAATTACACCAGAAACGTAACGTTCTAACACAAGATGCATTAGCTCTCTGACATATGCTTTATGAGCGACCTTCGGTTCACCCAATATATTCATACTCCTTCCCAGATAACATTTCTCTATCAAGGGATTTCGTTTACAGGAAGAATGACATAAAACATGTCCTTTACAATGTTAATAAACGGAATGATGTCTTCGCCGCCATTTTGTACATGATTAATTGACATATTTTGCATTGCAGTATTCAATCGGGTATGTTACATGAAACCATCCCAAAATCTGTTATAGCTTTAATACAATTTACATTTTAAACAGCATGGGTTGCATAAATTATATATCTCGTAAAACAGTTTTACCTTGGTAATTGTATTTTATGAACTAAAATACCAACTTTAATTGGCAAAGAGTTGATCGCCTCTGGATGCATGCAAACATGAAAAGAAGTCGTTTTTAAGTATTGTATATTATATAATTTTGTCATTTTATGACTTTAAATTTTACAGATGTAATAGAAATCCGCATAATTTTAATGATAAAAACAGCAATTTTAAATAACATTCAGAGGTTATAGACATGTATGCTTACTTTATGCAAATTTTCATTGAAGTAAATTAGAACGAACGAAAATTGCTGCGTTGGAATCGGAGTAACGAACTTTATCCAGTAATTGGCCATTCTTGTTTTACTGTTATTTTAAATGGAAATCGTTAACGCATTTTAAGATATTACACACAATTATCAGCTATAACAGTGTTTTCTATTTTGGTCAATCTACGACGACCGGCGTCGGGATTTGAACCCGAGTCTCCCTCCCAGTGAAAGGGTGTCATGAGCATTAGACCACACCGGTTGACGTCGGAGACACGACTTGATACTTAAAGATAACCTTCTTTACAAGAACCAGTCTGTTTGGATGTAATTAGGGCTTTATGTATGAGTTCGACCCTCCTTGTGTAATGCAAACTTAATAATTTTGAATATGCGGACTGCGTACGGGCTAATTTTGGTGGCTCAAAGTATAATTACAAAACCACGTAGCTAGCGTTTTCAATTAAACAGTTAAATAAAGACGATACACACATAAAATTTTTAAAGCATGCGTTGACAGAGTCAGAGTGCAGAGGTATCGCATCCGCTTTAGGACCGGGAGGTCCCGCGTTCAATTTCCGGCTCCGCCAAGGGTTTTTGTGTTTGATTTTGTTGTTGTCCTTGTGTTTTTACATTTTGCCTCAAAACATATTATTTGTCACAAAATTTTAAAATTCCGTTTGCATTGTTCATTTATTTAGTATACTCATTGCAAGATTTGTGACCAATTTTAAGGGTATAAATATACAGACCTAGCATCAATATTATTTTATTTGTGAACACAATACATAAAACTGTTTTCTACCCAAAATAATTTTTGCTTTTTCATATCTAATCTTAATGTTTAAATTTTCCTTTTGTTTTTTGCAAATTCAAATTTGTGTTTGAAACTATCTAGGCTTTCGATAAACAATTTTGACGTTAATTGTAAAAGGAGAAATTTTTAAAACTTGTATTCTACAAATAGATAAAAAATGTACTTAATTTTAAAATGTAAGCATATCCTACCCAATATAATGTTCTCGAAACGCCACGTATTTTAACATAAATGCTAAAATAAGCATTTTTAACACTTATACAAATTGTCTTTATATCATTTTTAGTGTTTAGTGTTTTTGTCGAATTCTATGACATATTAAATCTAGTAAATAAAATCTTTTTAATTTATATGGAAAAAAATAAAATCTGTCTGTCTTGTTATAATAACAAAATGTTATATTTGACAGAAAAAACGGATTTTTCATTTCTTTCAATTAAGACACATTTTCCTGAAATACAGAAACAAATGGGCCACCGACACTGTATGGGCAAGACTGATTTAACTTACATACCATAATGTAGGTGCGAAAGGCAGCATTGTTTGTGACAAGTTGGTGTTGTTAACGAATAAATAGATAATTGCAAACAAGTTTTGGTAATTAAAATGGGAGCATTTGTTACGAAGGACACGTCAACATATTTAAAGGAACTGTTTCTAAAACGTATTTGTTATAACAAAGTTAATAATTTACTGAGAGAATGTGTTATATATGGTAGTCTTTTTCATGCTTTTTCGTATATCATATCTCAGGCATAAAAATGCCTGCACGTCAATGATTTTAACTTTTTTTTATGAAAAAAGTACTATTAAAGTATTAAAATATAAAAGTTTGGTGAGTGTAGATCAAATACCATGGATCGATGTAGTCTCTCGAATGTGCACGTGACTTCATGTAAATCCTATTTTACATTTCTTATACGCGACAAAAATATGGTCAACAATGTCTTAAATGAAAGAAAATCCTTTTAAGGTATCAATGTAAAGGAAATCCAAATAAATTACACATATTTCAAAGCATGACATTCTGTAACGTGTAAACTGAATCCGACGAACTGTGTTTATATCCATCTTTCTAGAATTATAAATCTAAAAAAGTCCAACGTTAAACTTTCAAGTTTTTATTATTAAACATATACATTGCAACTAAATTATTTTTAAAATTACCAACTATTGCGCCTATGTTCAAAACACGTCTGCCAAGCCAGAAGACGTACAGCGCTATGAAGGAAGACAGTTTGACTTTGGCCGGTCGCTAAGCATGATGAAAGGACCATTGAGCGCCGAGGCAACGACCCAACCAGCAGGGGGTATGGAAAATTACGCAGAGGAACATAGTTAAGCAGACGCGGAAAACACCTATCTGTTTGTATAAACTGAGGCACTTAATACAGTTTGGGTATCATTTCAATGTTTACTTTTCCATTAAGGGGTTCGTCAATAGGAACAATGGTGACTCTAGTTCGGCATTTGGAAGGAATCAAGGCGGACCGTCTAGGAAATGACAGATACAAGAGTCTATTTAAGAAGGGCCCGGTAGCCCCTCCTTCACTCCGTCCGGGGCTGGAAATTGAAATTTTGTCACTAAAACGGATTATACGTCGTATACAGGCATCATGGTCAGTTGGGACTCTTGTGTGATGGATATGTGATGAAAAAATTCCAGATTTTTTTTTAAATAGTGTGAATTATATCAAATAGGATAATATGCGAAATAAAAGCATGGGTAAAGTCAATCTGTTGAAACGTGTTTTTAGAATACAAATTAAATATCTGCGACAAAACAAGAAAAATTGAAGAGTTAATATGACTGTGTGTTTTTTAGAATAATGTTTTGTATTTTTGTACCGTATTACATCACACATGTCTCTAATGTTAATAGTGAAAGAATATTCTTTAACGTTATAACGTTGCGTTGTCAAACTAGACATTACATTTTGCGTTATCTTTTGAAATAATTCAACGTTGCTAAGCCAACCCAACTTTCATAGCAGAATACACGTTTAGCAACAATTTACCAAGGTTATACTTTTTAGTAATACCTTTGTCGTTATGCAAAAAGAAACCGGTTTCAGATTGCTACGTGTCTCCTAAAAATATGAGTAAACTCTAGTTCATAGGCTAAAATATTATAAGTTAAAGAATTTAAACACATATAAAAACAACATTTCTTTTTATTTGAAACACTAAATAGTAAAATATAACCACGAAGTTTAATTATGATTTTACGCACTTATTACTTATAAAGATATATTTATTGCATAAAATCGGTAGAGACTTGGAGCGCAATTAGTCTGTCTTTTAAAATGATCTGAATGAGTTCAAACATTGACTTCATCCACAGATGTTCCAGAGATGCACAAAAGATGATAATAGGATATTATTTTTGTCAGCACTAGCTAACAACAACTTATATTTGGCAAATAGTGTCATATCTGAACAAAATTTGAAAGACATTTGTTCAAGACAAAAAATGGTTCATGCAAATACAACTTGTATTGTCTGATTTATGACCTTGCACTGACCTTTCCTCATGAATAATCCTATAATCTTCGTAAGTTTGAAATTATTGTACAGCAGGGATGTACCTCTTGTCAACGATAAATCTATTAATATCAATCTAGCTCTACAATGATATATGTAGCTCAGTGGTATGGGAGTTTGACTACGACACGGGTTCAAATCCCCGGGACGGAACTTTTTATGTTGAAATGAATATTAATAAAGGCGCAAAACATGCACGAGTTTCTTGTTCTCCTAAATATTTATAACATTTGATTACTCACATGTATTTAATTAAAAATATACACTTCCTATATTTCAGCCGGATTCGAACCCATAGTATCATGATTCACAGGGCAAAATCATAACCAATGAGCCACTTTTCCACACATTTACCTAGTGTACAAAACGTTAAATAAACCTGCTCGTCCTGTATGACAGCTTATAACTATTTATAGACAGCGAACACTGCCGAAGATTAATGAGAAAAGGTCAGTGGAAGGTCAAATAAATCAGACAATATATGATTTACTTATAAACAAAACAAGTAACTTTTCAAAGTAACCTAAACATACAATGTTTCTCGTTACATAACAGATATAAAATTTACAATTTTTTAACAGTCACGTGACTATATTGGTTATATAAATACATAGAAAATAAGATTTCAGGATGCACATACAAATTTTCATAAACTAAAAGTCAGTGCAATGAGGATAGAATTATGCTACAATAATCTTAATACACATGGTTACATGTAACAATAAACGTAAGATAATCATTTATGAAAGCCCGTACAGTCTAATTATTCAATTTAAAATCAAATTTATATACCGTTTCAACCATCCACTGTTTGTGCAATTATCTGTTCTAATAAAGATATCCTTAATAAATTAAATATATTGTAAAAAATTCATTTTTGACATACAGTACAGTACAACATAGAAACCTTTTGATTGACCCCGTTAAAATACATTAATTTCCGGGTACATTGTTTACAGAGTTATCAGGAAATCATATTCCATGCAGTCGTTTACCTACAGCTAGGGAGGACTAAATGACCATAAATCCATCAGGATTCTAACGCTTCTTATGTCAGAACACGCCCTCTTTTCTGACGTTACTAGCCTCATACTAATATTAAATTTATCAGCTGTGTCATAGAATGCTTCTATACATTAGGTAGCTTCCAATATAAGCCTTGGTCTACTTAAGAACAATGCTGTTACGTTATATTGCTTACGGCACCTATCGAAAACGACGATGTATATGTCCGCCAAAATTAGCTATAGACTACAAACAATAAAAATAAAGACATATTACAATTGAGCTAAATTAGCCAACATTTAAAGACCAAAATATCATAAAAAATAAAGAGTACATAATAATTAATAAAAATAAAGAGCAAAAGAACACAAACAACACATTAAGAAGCTGACGACAAATCAAAATGTTCAGCAAGGTTTTTGTTTGTCCTATTTGCGTATAGATATTATTTGCCGTACAATTTTGCAGAAAAAAACGAGCGATACAAGAACCAATTCTGACTGTGTAATTTCGGATCAAAAATAAAAGCGCTTTCTAATTTGAGTTGTGGGAATCGCAGCAGTAAAACTTTAACATTGTTAAGTTCAAGACATGAAATAAATATGCCTTTTTCCTGTAACATCCCCCAAATGACGGTCAGTAGGTATTTTTATGGTTATTCGGACTGTGTTCAGTAGGTGATACAGCATTAACCCTATTAAATGTCAGTTTATGGGCAGTAGTATGGTAATATATTCATATTTGTGATATAGTTTCATTTATACAGTCTTGTAGCAGTATATTTTAATAAATATATATTGAACTACAAAACTGAATATTTACATTCGCTTATTTTTTCTGAAGGTAAAAACGACGTTCATTTTGAATGACTCGGTCGTCTCTGTTGCGCGAAAATGACGTCATTGTTTACCTTATAAAAGAACGTTGATTGGTCAGCGTAACGTCGTTTGACCAATGAAAACAACGTCACTTTCTTATAAACGCTGTTAAATTCGGACGGTAGCTTGATGTTTTATTAATATTTCTTTTGAAAATGTTTTGAGAAAGTTTAAACTTTTAAATTACTCAGACAAAATGTAAATATAAGTAATGATTCTTATTTTGGTGCGGTTCATGCAGATTGGACGTGCACGCGAAAGTCTGGCAAATTTACCATAAAGCGCTAGCTAGTTGTGTTATTTTTTCGGAAGGGTAATAATAGCTGTAGGAAAATTGGAAGTATAGGTATTGATAGAGAGGTTGTAAGTGTGAAAGTTGAGTAGTGTATATCCAGGAGTAGATGTTTTTGCTAAAACCTTAGTTCTGATCAATTTTATTTTAAATCATTAATAAAACAATATTAGAGTTAAAACGACTTTTGATCAAACCTCACAACATTATTTTCTTATAATAATAATAATAGATCTATTTTAGTAAACATGAATTTATATAAAAACAACAAGATAAATAATGCATTTTTAACAAACAATATAGAACAGCTCTAACTAACACACATGTAATCTTCATTGGAAGAATAAAAGAAAAGTAATGACAGACACTATATTTCACATGCAATACACTTATCATTATAATTATTAATAATATATGGTTATATTCTGAAAACAGCATATCATACCAGTCTTCATTGCCAGATATTCTAAGCATTACTATATATATACCGGTATGTATATTTCCTATTATTCTTTAATTTAACTTTTATAATTAGGAATAGGGTAAATCTAAGTTATCATATTTCTAATTTAACACTTGTAAATGGAAATCTATTTAAATAACAGTTAAATGCAAACACCTTTTGTAGACTATTAAGAAAAGTACTCATCTCATTGTAAATACAATGCAAACATTATATTAACAATTAAAAAAGTGTAAACTGTTTATAAAGAATATACAATGTAATTATTTTTAAACGTATTATAAAAGGGAAAGACATATTACAGTTATTAGTATCGTTATTCGCGTTGAGGCGTTTGCTCGCTCTATGGTTTCATTGTAATATTTAGTTGTTAGATTTATAATATGTAATTCTTTGTTTCATTGCTTGTTGTTTTTATTTTCTACTTATTGTTTATGAAATCAAATAGATCTAAATGTGAACGTTGTAAAATGTGCTTTACAATGAGCGACGTTGCGGATAAACGCGACGTCAAACGCGATGCCGTTTTCAATGAATAAGTTTAAGCGCGAGTTTTCGCTTAATATGGTATGACTTAAACGTAAAATAACAGATGTAAATCGGTTCAACACTTATTTTATCACCACAAAAATAATGAACACAGATTATATTTTATAAATGAGCTAGTTTGCAATATATTTTAAAATGAGCCAAAATCAACACTTAAAGTGTAGCTCTGCGTAATTCACCATCTTTTAGAAATCATTATTATTATGTTAGTTTTTTTATGTAACTACAGAGTTTATCTACTGTTCTAACAATTATAGTTCTTAAGGCGCTTCCTCTGTTCTATGCATAATAAATATATCATCTGCATATAGTAAATTAGTTTTAAACCTCATAACTATACACCATTGAAAGTTTGAAACCACAAAGCATGAGTTATTCCTTATGATCATACAAATACTTATAAAAAATTGATAAAGTTTCACCTTGCATAACGGCATGGTCTATCTGGCATTAAGGGTGATTTGCACATAATATACAGAGTAACTTTTCTGTTTCCCGAATTTTGAATCTGCTCACTGATTGTTGTTGCGGATCACATGTATAAAACATCTGAACAGATACGCATTAGATTTACATTCACAGTCGCTGTTAACCGCTCTTATTCACAGTTCACGGGTTATTGCGACTGTGTATCGAACTGGAATAATATGTAATAATTAAGTATTTATTTAGTGTGTTAACCATTGTAAAGAGCGTTCTTTTCACGTCCATGTCTCCAACTAAAAATATTTTGCGACTTTTACCAGTCTTTTGGATTCGTTCATGTTGCGTCGTTTTTGATCATTTGAGAAAATATTTCATCCGCTTTAGTTCCTGACATGTCAATCTTTAACTAGTTAAATACGCATTTATGTTTGTTAATTTTTTTTTACATAGATAAATTAATCAGCTTTGTTATAAAGAGTTGCGCATCGTTTAATATACAAATTTGACATTAATAAATGAAAATCGTTTTAAAATGCATTTTTCTATGATTATTCAAATGACGTTGATTTTTTATCATGTCGAAACAGTGTACTTCACAAGCATTGACGGTGTTTGTGCACGAAACGCTAAAATTGCCTTAATAAATTATTTGTTTACACATCTAAGCTATCAATCTTAGAACTTAATTGAGTTTATAAACTATTATTTAGATAGAAATTGTTGATAAATAGTTTCAAAATGACTAAAACCCAAAACCACAAAACCAAACCATATTCACGCCTGTACTAATCAATGCAGTTAAAGACCGCTGTATGTGTTACAGAAGTACCAGACGCTGTCAGTGTTCCTCTTCGCCGTGATCGCGGTCTACGTCTCGGGCACAGGTAGTCTATTTTAAACAATCTATTATAAATTGAAGATTTTATACAAAGAAAACTGTTAAATTGTTTTATACAAATTCATCTGGAAATAGGGAATTCATCAGGAAGTATAGCCTGTATGGGGAATTTAGCAGTCTCAGTTTTATAGAAGACGTAATCAGTGGTCAGTGGTCATAAATATTTCACGTCTTCAAGCTCATAAAAGGAAGTCTATTTCCAAATAAAAAACAACATACAATTTATGGTCGTAGAACCAGTTATTAGGAAGTTTGCAGTGATAAAACAGCATCCACAAACAAAGAACAAAGAGAACAAGTAAGAATATGAAAATAATATAAATAAAAAATTAACAAGATACGTAGCTGTATGTTGCGTTTGAATTCTTATCTTAAAAAGTAATTTTGTAGTTTTGGAGCAGTGGAAATTCCTGAAAACAGGCAAATATATTTCTTTATAATACACTTAGTTCTGGTGTATTTGACACAGACATATAATATTTCACTCACATGTTCATGACAGCGGTTGACAAGGCCTGTAGCGCCAACGTTGGTGAATGTGGAGCAGCGCCCTTCTATTGTGTCGTAGCATCAACACAGTGTAAATGCGGGAAGATCTACGGCGCAGGAACAGCTAATGACGCAACCTGCACGGCACTTAGTATGAAAAACCTTTTTTAAAAGAAAACATTAATTAAAAACAACAAAAGTTGTAGAGACGTCATAACACTACGCAATGAAAAGAACTGTTTGACCTTTAAACGATGCTAGGGTGTATCTTGATACCCTTTTAAACGGTCCCATATTTTGCAGCATGTAAAGTATACTAAATAAATGAACATTGCTAAAGGAATTGCAAATGACAAATAATGTGTTTTGACAAACAAGTACAATACATAAAGGTAGAAGAAAGATCAGACACAAACATTTGTGGAAATCGAACCCGGGATCTGTCGCACCGCAGGCTGACGTTAAATTTTTGCCCGTTTGAAATAATTTATTATAAAATATATAAGTTTTATTTATATGAACATGTTTTGTCCTCTTTCAAGTTTCAACACGCTGCGGTGAACGCACTCTTGCTAACATATTTGCTGTCTTAACTAAAATTTGATATTCTGTATTCAAATGGACCCATAGCTGAAACAGTAGTAATACTGGTAATTTAATTAATCTATTTTATTTGATTTAAAAAAGCCCATTTCTGTTCTGATATGAAACATAAGAGATTCCATTCAATTATCATTTACACTTCGCTCATTGCAGTTTTTTGTATACAGCTTGCACAGCGGGTGGCACAGAATGCACCGATGCCGACGCAAACTCTGAGTGTGTCAGCAGTAAGTGCGCCTGCAAGGCTGGGTACTACGTCAGTAACGCCGACGATAGTGGAGCCTGCACGGCATATGGTAATTACTTTGTTAATCGTGTAATGAAATAACATTAAACGTATAAATGAATAAGGAAAATGATGAGATATCAAATTCTACAATATCGAAACGTTACATCTTGATGTTGTAGCTATTTAAGCTAAGTTTTTTTGTATAGATATCGTTGTATGTGCCCGATAAAATCCAATTTTTATGGAATTCTTGTTATATTTGTTTTTTTGTCATTTGTTGTGCAGCAATTGACGGTCCATGTACCGCTTCTGGTGACTGTGACGCCTTCACCGGAGGTGCCTACTGCGACACCGCCTCTTCCAACCAGTGCAAGTGCGGCGCTGCATTTTCTGGAACGGCTGGAAGTACAACATGCGCTGGAATAGGTATTTTCGTTAAACCAGTAACATTATAAACTACTTGTATCTTGTTGTTTTAAATATGTTGCCTTCACATATTTAGTTTATGTGGAATAAAAGTGAAAAGCTTTTTATGATTTAAAGTTTTTTTCCCAATACTTGTTTATTGAAAGATTGCATATGTGTACATGCAACCTCAATTCTTACATGCAAAGGAAAATTGTAAATACGGTAGTCAATTTTGTGCGATTTTGTGCTGTTTCAGTGCGAATTTTGATACATAATGTCCAGACACAAAACATTGTTCATTCGGAACTTCTTTTTAAAATCAGTTTGAAGAATCGAACTAGTCAACTCGTCTTTAGTCATGTGTACATAATTTTGAAGAGTATATATGTTTGAATAAGATTCTTTTAATATAAATCGCATGCAAAAATGATAGAAGACGCTTTGAGTACACCAGGGGTCGAACCCACACGGTCGCGTTATTCACTGCGCGTTAATATCTTGGTGCGTTAATCACTGCGTTTACCAGACCTTTATTCCGTTAGAAGTGGGCAACCGCTTCCAATGGAATAATAATCATGAAACACATTGATATTTCTCGAGGCCACATTCACATCTTTGAAGGTCTGTGTTTATGAATAGCATTCCTAATACAATGTAGTAAAACTCACTAGAAAATCATTTGCTTAACGCAAAAATAATAATTTTCTATAATGTATTAAATCGATAAATTATCGCATACCAATGATGTGCAATGTGTAAAAGATTTTTACTAAAATCATTTACAGCGAAATAAACACAACACCACAAATCAAGCAATATGTCCTCCACAGTGCGTCATATGCAGTCTGCAGTTTATATATATTATATATGTTTCCTCCTTACTGTCTGACATAGTTGACGACAAAATTATTCGTTGATATCCTCAACCAAACTATTTAATGCTTGGGTTTGGCCAAATGAACTTTATTTGCCTCTATTTAGATTAAAACACACAAGCAAAGCGAGCGAAAACAATATTGATAAAATTAACTCAACCATCGCATTTGTTCCGGATACCGCATCTATCACATTTTAAGCCTTATCTAGTTTTTGAATTTCAATTTTCAATCTTATGCACGTGCGTAAGTTGGGGTATGCCAAGCTACGCCACTGTGCAAGTTTAATAAAAGTCAAGATAGGGCACTGTGCAGATTATAGTGCAACTCGAAGGGTAGAATCAGGTGACAGTACACGATATTGTGAATATTTAACAGTTACTGTTTTTGATGCCTAATCTGACACCGAACGGTTTGACAACAAAGATCGGCTCATTATAGAAATTGTTAAATACATTTCATCAATAGAAAAACATATGTGATACCATATTTATATGCTTTTAAAGATCCGAACCCTTTTTTCATTTGATAATGGTACTTTTAAGTCAATAAATACAATACTCACCCTAACTGAAATCATTGCACTTATCTTATTATGCTTTATGCAATGTTCATTAAACATAATGGACATTATGCCATTTATATAATTACGCACAACCTGTTGCATGCCCTTTTTACAGCGTGCACACCAAACACTGGCACGGAATGCTCCACCGCCGACGCCAACTCCGAGTGTGATAGTGCAACCTCCCTGTGCAAGTGCATGGCCGGCTACTCCATTTCCGGGACAAGCAACAAGTGTGCTGGTGGCAGTAAGTTTGATCCTCTATATTTAACTAAAACACGGATTGCAGTTGTGTTTTATCATAAGGTTATATTTAAATATGCTCATTTTATGTCCACGGTTATTTTCATGTATGTGATCAATATGTGCAGATCCAAAATGAAATAGAACCGAATATATAGCCATTTAACATTTACATTATTCATTTAATTATCGATTGAAATAAGTATCGAACCGATATTTGTCTTTTTCCGACTGATCTGCTAATGTTCACTACATTAGATGATATTTGTTTTCCCCAGGCGGAGTTACCGGCCTTGTGTCCTCCCTTATGACCCTGCTGGTGTGCCTCGGTGTCGCCATGACCCGGATGTAAACCACGGACCTCTGACCCTTCGCCTCGCCCACGGATAAATGACCCAGCAATGAAAAACAAATCAGTAAATTAAACGGAAAATTGTGACTTAAAAGGAGTATCGAAAATAAATGGCTTTTGTTGAACATCTTCTATGAGCAAAAAACTTCTATCAATAAGATTTGATCTACATGCAGATCTATATAGAAAATAAATACCCATTTACAAGATTTAACGAAAGCAGCACTATTTTGTGCTTAAATTCTAAACTGATATATTTCATAATTTATAAGTTGTGTGTACGCATTGTAAACATTTATTTATTTATGTTTA
>Ga0224510_10001850_pt1 | contig 13410 bp, 7 predicted proteins | sample SF_May12_sed_USG_FD_170161 | JGI IMG/M metagenome (GOLD analysis project Ga0224510, IMG submission 170161) | Sediment microbial communities from San Francisco Bay, California, United States - SF_May12_sed_USGS_4_1 | ecosystem: Environmental > Aquatic > Marine > Sediment | place: USA: California... | reverse complement strand
TCTCGGGGATCCGCGCCACGAGGTCTTCATACACCGGCACCGCCTCGGCCACCTGCCCCGAGGCCATGCGCGCGAGCGCGACGAGGTTGGCCGTCATCGGATCGAGCTTGTCCAGCGCGTAGCTGCGTTCGGTGGCTTCGAGGCTCTCGCGCAGCCTGCCGGTGTGGCGCAGGAACCAGCCGATGTAGCGCCGGCCGTCGCCCGCGCCTGGCGCCCGTTGCAGGCGCTCCAGGAAGACATCGCCCTCGATGAAGCGGCCGAACGGCGGCATCACGAAGCAGCGTGACGCCAGCGCGTCGATGTTCTGCGCGTCCAGCGCCAGCGCGTGCGAGGCCTCGCGCGCGACGCGTGCCGCGCTCTCTGCCCGTTCGGCGAACGGCAGGTACACGTGCAGGAAGCCGCGCAGGTAGGCCAGCCGCCCCCAGGCCTCGACGAAATGCGGGGCACGCTGGGCCACGACTTCCAGCAGGCCGACGCAGGTGCGCAGATCGTCTGGCGCATAGGACTTCGGGCTGGCGCGCAGGTACAGGTCGTAGACCGCAGGATCGACCGCCCTCGTCGAGAAGCTGGAGAACGTCTGGTCGAGCGCCCGGGCGATCGCCTCGGAGATCTCGTCCTGCACCGCGAAGATGTCCTCCAGGCCCCGGTCATAGCGGTCCGACCACAGGGTCGTGCGCGACGACGCCTCCATCAGGTGTGCACTGATGCGCACGCGCCCCGCTACGCGCCGGATCGAGCCGTCGAGCACGTGCGAGCAGGCCAGGCGTTCGGCTGCCTCGGCCTTGCGTTCGCCGCGGAACTGGAAGCTCGAGGTACGGCCGATCACCTTGAGCTGGGTCCCGCGCGACAGGCGCTGGATGATCTCCTCGCTCACGCCGTCGGAGAAGTACTGCATCTCGGCGTCGCTCGACTGGTTGTCGAAGGCCAGCACCGCGAGCACGGGCAGGTCGTGCGACGGCGATGCCGCCGCCGGCGGCGCCGCAACGCGGGCGGACTCGGCGCTCAACAGGGGTAACGTGAAGCGGTAGCCGTGACCCGTCACGGTCGTGATCGCCGCATTGCCCAGCACCTTGCGCAGCGACGAGATCTGCACGGTGAGGTTGTTCTCCTCCACCACCACGCCGGGCCACACGCGCGCGATCAGTTCGTCCTTGCCCACCACGCGCTCGCGCTGCTCGATCAGCGTCAGCAGCAGGTCGAAGGCGCGCGCGCCCAGCGGCACCAGCTCGCCGTGCGCGAGCACGCGGCGTTCTGCCGGTCGCACCTCGAACCCGCCCGCCATGAAGACCGCGTCCAAGACTCTCCTCTTGCATGACCGCGCCGCTCCGAGCGAGACAGCCGGACGTCGCAGGCCCGGCCATTGTGGCCCGCCGGGCCCGCCTTAGGAACGCTTCACATCGTTTGGCCTCCGCTTGAGGACGCCAACGGCGTCGCCGCCGCACAGTGCGGCTGCCGACGAAGACGACGCGGCGGCCCACCGAAGGAGACCCCGACATGAGCGCGATGACCCAGCACCGGAGTGGCACGGCACGAGCCGCTGAACACGCCGACGTCGTGCGCAGGGGCTACCACGCCTTCAACACCGGCGACATCAAGGCGCTGCACGAACTGTTCGACGAGCGCGCCTCGTGGCACACGCCCGGCCGCAGCCCGATGGCCGGCGAACACCGCGGCCGCGCGGCGGTGTTCGCGCAATTCAGCCGCTATGGCGGCGAGACCCACGGCACGTTCACGGCCGCGCTGCAGCAGGTGCTGGCCAGTGAGGACGGCCGCGTGGTGGGCCTGCATCACAACAGCGGCGTGCGCAATGGCGCTCGCCTGGAAGTGGACTGCTGCATCGAGTTCGAGGTGCGCAACGGCCGGATCGTCAGCGGCCGCGAACACTTCTTCGACCTCCACGCCTGGGACGCCTTCTGGGCGTAGCGACCCGGGTTGCCCGACCACCCCACGCCCTTCACCGACAACGTCTTTTCACAGGAGCTTATTGCCATGACTCAATCTGCCATCAAGGTCGGCGTCATCACCGACCAGAGCGGTCCCTTGTCCTTCCTCGGCATCGCCAACGCGAACGTGGCCCGGATGGTGATCGACGAGATCAACGCCGGCGGTGGCCTGCTCGGACGCCGCATCGAGCTGGTGCTCGAGGACAGCGCCACCGACGACGCCGTGGCCGCTGTCAAGGCGGCCAAGCTGGTACAGCAGGACAAGGTCGACGTCGTGCTGGGCGGCATCTACAGCTCGACCCGGCAGGCCATCAAGGGCCCGGTCGTCGTGCAGGCCAGGAAGCTCTACATCTACCCGGAGCAGTACGAGGGCCAGGAAAGCGACCCGCTGATCTTCTGCACCGGCCCGGTGCCGGCGCAACAGGTCGAGCCGCTGATCCCCTGGCTGATGCAGCAGACCGACGCCCGCAAGTTCTACCTGCCGTCGGCCGACTACATCTGGCCGCACGTGATGAACCAGAAGGTGCGCGAGGTGGTCACGGCCCACGGCGGCACGATCACCGGCGAGGAGTACTACCCGCTCGACCACAGCGACTACGGCAAGACAATCGAGAAGATCATGGCCAGCGGCACCCAGGTCGTCTTCAACACCACCGTCCCGCCCGGGTTCGCGCCGTTCCTCGAGCAGCTTCACGACGCCGGGTTCGCGAAGCGCGGCGGCAAGGTCGTCTGCACCTACTTCGAGGAGAACTTCCTCGGCATGCTGCCGGCCGCGCATGTGGAAGGCATCTACAGCTGCCTGGATTACTACCAGACCGTCGGCGACCCCTTCAGCCGGCAGCTGCTCGCGCGCTACAACCAGCTCTACCCGGGCGGCGCCAAGTTCACCGCCGGCAGCGCGAGCACCGGCATGTACCGCGGCCTGAAGCTGTGGGAAGCCGCGGTGCGCGAGGCCGGCTCGCTCGACCAGGACAAGGTCATCGCAGCCCTCGACCATGCCCGCATCGCCCAGGGTCCGGGCGGCCCGGCTGCCATGGTGCCCGGCCAGCACCACGTGCGGATGAACATGTACCTCGCGCAGGCGCGCAGCGGCCGCTTCCAGGTCATCCAGGACCTGGGGGCGATTGACCCCAAGGAACGCCTGGTCGAGATGGCCCGCGTCTGAACTGCTTTCAACCCCGCCGGCGCAGCGCGCCGGCACTTCAACCCAAGGAGACAACCATGATGCTCGCCACCACCCAGGTCGAAGACGTCGACCGCTTCCTCAAGATCTTCTCGACCAAGGGCGCCGAGAAGCGCCAGCAGTACGGGTCCAAGGGCTCGGCCGTGTTCCGCGATCCGAGCGAACCCAACCGGGTCTGGGTGATCTTCGACTGGGACGAAGCCGGCTTCAAGAACTTCGTCTCCGACCCCAGCGTGCCGCCGATCCTGCAGGAAGCCGGCCACAAGGGAAGGCCGCAGGCGGCCATGCTCGCCGGCCGCTACGACGCGTAGTGCGCCTGGCGATGCGGGCGTCGGTCAGGCATCGACGCCCGGTATCGCGTGCAATCGATCCGGTGAGCGCCTAAGATCCGTGCCCTCAGTCTTCTCGTCGGGCTCGGGCGCCGACAGCATCGGCTGCCAGGGGCCGCGAACGCGGAGCACGCCGCCCGAAGCTTGGGCGAGTGCGATCGAAGGTCCTCACTGGAGATACATCGATGAAGCTCTACACCCACCCCATCTCGACCACCTGCCGCCCGATCATGATGTTCGCGGCCGAGCAGGGCATTCCGCTGGAGATGCAGGTCGTCGACCTGTTCACCGGCGAGCACACCAAGGCGCCTTACGGCGCGATCAACCCGAACCACCTGATCCCGGTGCTCGAGGACGGCAACTTCCGGCTCACCGAGAGCTCGGCCATCATGAAGTACCTGGCCGACAAGGTGGGCTCGCCGATGTACCCGAAGGATCTGCAGCAGCGTGCGCGCGTCAACGAGCGCATGGACTGGATCAACACCCAGCTCGGCCGCGAGTTCTGCTACGGCGTGGTCTACCCGCAGATCTTTCCCCACCACAAGCGCCGCAGCGCCGAAGCGCAGGAGGCCACGCTGCAGTGGGGCAAGGAACACGCGCAGGGCTGGCTGAAGGTGCTCGACGAACACATCCTTGGCCCGGGGAACAACTACCTGTGCGGTGATTCGCTGACGATCGCCGATTTCTACGGCGCCGCGTTCCTCACGCTCGGCGAAGTCGTCGGTTGCCGCTTCTCCGACTATCCCAACGTGCAGCGCTGGCTGGGCCGGATGAAGGCGCTCAAGAGCTGGAAGCAGATCAACGAGACGCTCGAAGGCGTCGTGGCTGCCAACAAGGACAAGTCGTTCGTGAGCATCTGAGTTGTACACCTTCATGCGCGGCCCCGACGGAGCCACCAGCGACAACCCGGGCTGCTTCCTGGAGGTCGTGCCGCAGTCGCGCATCGTCTGCACGTCGATGCTCACCGGTGACTGGCGGCCCGCGATCTCCTGGTTGCCCGTGACCGCGATGATCACCCTGGCCGATGAGGAGGGCAGCACGCGCTACACCGCCACCGTGATGCACCCCGACGCCGCGACGCGCGACAGGCATGAGCAGATGGGTTTCTTCCAGGGCTGGAACCTCTGCATCGACCAGCTCGATGCCTTTGCACGGGAGATCGGCTAGCGAGGCGCAGGCGCCCACCACGCTGCCTCACAGCCGGGGACCGCGCGGCAGCCCGTCCTTGTCGTACGGGCTGAGGTAAGCGCGCCAGATCCAGCCCGCCAAGACAAGGAGCAGCAACGCACCGAGCCACGGCCAATGCGCGGCGGCGAGGTCGACGAAGCGGCGGGCCAGCGGTGCATCATCGCCGCGCTCGTCGTTGGCCTGCACTGGCGCCACCCGAACGATCGCCGTCTTCTCGGCGAGGGGAGCGACCGCGGCGTCGCTCGCGGCGATGGTTGGCGTCGACACAGGCGTCCGTTCGGATCCCTGAGCCGCCGAAGCCGCATCGGCCACATGCACCACCTTCGGCGGCGTTGGCGCAGGCACCGATGCGGGAAGCGCTCGCGACGCACGCTCGCTCGAGGCGCTGGGCCCCCGCCGCGCCGGTGGATCGGGCGCCACCGTCGTCACGGGCGCTGCCGGGGCCGCCGAGGCGGCTCTTGCCGCGCCCCAACGGCGATACAGCACCTTGTACGCGCCCGACTCGCAATTGCCGATGACCTTCGCGTCCGACGGCGTCGGCGTGCCCGCCGGCACTGCCTCCAGCGAGAAGCCACGCACGCCGTTGGATTCGAAGCGCGCCGCCAGCGCAGCCTTGAAGTCGTCGCAGGCGGCGGTCTGGGCCTGCGCACCCGCGGCGAACGCGACGGCAACGACCAGCATGCCCACCACACTGCGGGTCAGACCCCGGTCCATGCCTGCGTCCATCGTCGGCTCCATTGCTTCGAGCGCGGCATTGTCGCAAGGCGCGCGCAGCGCGAGGCCGTGCGGCACGAAGCCGGGGCTTGTCCCGCGGCGCCGGCGGGTGCGGCAGCGGCGAAAAAAACGTGGCCTGTGGCTCATTCTTCGCGAGCCGCGCTGATCCATCATGGGCGTCAACACGAGCGGCTGGCCATCGACCTCGACAATGGGCCGATGCCCACCCCTGCCGCCCTGGCGATCCGCACCTCGTGATCGACGCATGTTGAGCCTGATCCGCCTCACCGTCCGTCGCGCCAGGCAGGAGCGCCTGCCCCAGGCGGCGGGCAGCCTGACGTTCACGACCCTGTTGTCGATCGTTCCGCTGGCCGCGGTGGGCTTTGCGCTGTTCACTCGGTTCCCGCTGTTCGGCCCGTTCGAGACCGCGCTCGAGGACCTGCTGCTGCGCAACCTGCTGCCGGCGGACATCGCGCGCACCGTCCTCACGATCGTGCATGAGTTCGCCGTGAAGGCCAGCGGCCTGACGCTGGTGAGTTCGCTGCTGGTGCTGGCCACGGCCATCGCCATGCTGCTGACCGTCGAGAACGCGCTCAACCGCATCTGGAACGTGCGGAAGAACCGACCGATCTTCAAGCGTCTGGTGCTGTACCTGGCGGTGCTTGCACTCGGACCGCCGGCCCTCGGCGTGAGCCTGTGGGCCACGTCCTACGTGCTGGGCGTGTCGATGGGCTGGATCGGCCCGCTGCCGCCGTCGGCCGCGTTCGTGCTGAACCTCGGCCCGGTCGCCCTGAGCTGGGCGGGCCTCGCGTGCCTCTTCTATTTCGTGCCGAACACGCGGGTGCGGCGGCGCGATGCGATCGCAGGCGGCTTGTGCGCGAGCCTCGCGCTCGAACTGGGCAAGCGCGGCTTCGCGACCTACCTTGTCAAGATCCCGACGTACAAGGCCGTGTACGGGGCCTTCGCGGTCTTCCCGGTCTTCCTGCTGTGGGTGTACTTCTCGTGGCTGGTGACGCTGGCTGCAGCGCTCATTGCCGCCAACCTGGACCGAGCCGCCGCAACGAGGTCTGCCGCGCGGCGTTGAGGCGGGCGTTCCATGCCGGGCGACCGTGTACGTCTCGACACCTGCACCCTGTGCCACGCCGCCACGACCGTCAACCCGTCTGCGCGGCGAGGGGGCCGGGTCGCACGAGACGCACGCGAACCTCGTGCGTGCCGCCGTCGTTGACCAGCGCGACGGCATCGCCGGCACTGGCGACGCCATCGACGCTGAGTCCGGCCGCGTCGGCTCGTTCCACCTGCACGTGGTACTGGGTGTCGCGGAAGCGATAGGTCAAAGCAAAGCCCGGCCAATCCGCCGGCATGCACGGCCGCACACGCAGCCAGGCCCCGTCGTCGCCCACCTCAAGCTGAACGCCGAGCAGCGACTCGACGATGAGCCGGTACATCCATCCGGCCGAGCCGGTGTACCAGCTCCAGCCGCCACGGCCGGTGTGCGGTGCCACGCTGTAGACATCGGCCGCGACGACGTAGGGCTCTATCTTGTAGGTCGCGACCTCCTCGGCCGTGCGGCCGTGGTGCAGCGGATTGATCAGGTCCATCAACCACCACGCTCGAGCCGCATCACCGAGGGCGGCGAAGGCCATCGCCGCCCACACCGCGCTGTGCGTGTACTGCCCACCGTTTTCGCGCACCCCGGGTACGTAGCCGGCGATGTAGCCGGGGTTGGGGCCGCGGCGGTCGAACGGCGGGTCCAGCAGCTGCACCAGGCGCGCCTCGGGGCGCACCAGGCGGGCCGCCACCGCATCCATCGCGCGCTGCGCACGCTGCGTCTGGCCGACGCCTGACAACACCGCCCAGCTCTGCGCGATCGAATCGATCTGGCATTCGACGCCGTCCTGCGATCCCAACGCTGTGCCATCGTCGAAGTAGGCGCGCCGGTACCAGTCGCCATCCCAGGCGTTGGCCTCGAGCCGAACCGCGAGTTGTTCGCGCTCCGCGTCGCATCGCTGCGCGAATGGCTCGTCGGCATGGCGGCGTGCCAGGCTAGCGAACTGCCGCAGCACGTCGCAGAAGAAGAAACCCAACCACACGCTCTCGCCGCGGCCGTGGTGGCCGACCTCGTTCATGCCGTCGTTCCAGTCGCCGGTGCCCATCAGCGGCAGGCCGTGCGCGCCGTAGCGCATGCCGTGCAGCACGGCGCGCACCGCGTGCTGGTACAGGTCTGCGATCTGGTTTGATCGCTGCGGCAGGTCGTAGTACGAGTCGTCGGCGGGCGGCACCGGCCGGCCCTCGAGGAAGGACACGCTCTCGCCCAGCACGCCGCTGTCGTGCGTGGCGTTCACGTAGCGGCACAGCGCCAGCGGCAGCCACAGGAAGTCGTCGGAGATGCGCGTGCGCACGCCGCGGCCCGCGGGCGGGTGCCACCAATGCTGTACGTCGCCCTCGACGAACTGGCGGCTGGCGCACAGCAGCAGGTGTTCGCGCAGCACTTCCGGGCGCGTGTGCACCAGCGCCATCGCGTCCTGCAACTGGTCGCGAAAACCGTAGGCGCCGCCCGACTGGTAGTAGCCGCTGCGCGCCCACATTCGACACGCCAGCGTCTGGTAGACGAGCCACCCGTTGGCCAGCAGGTTCAGTGACACATCGGGTGTGTTCACTTGCACCGCACCGAGCGTGTGGCGCCAGTGCGCGTGGACCGCTTCGAGGGCCTCGCGCTGCGCCGCGCTGCCGCGAAAGCGTTGCACCAGTTGGCCGGCTTCGTCGAGGCTGCGCCCCATGCCGAGACGAAAGACGATTTCGCGCGTCTGCCCCGGGGCCAGGTCAATCGGCACCTGGATCGCAGCGCAGGGGTCGAGGCCGGCGCCGACGCGGCCCGACAGGTGTCGCCGCCGAAGTGCCGCCGGGCTGCCCAGCGAGCCATTGCGGCCGATGAACTCGGTCCGGTCGCCGGTGACGGTGGCCAGCGCGCGGTCACTGTCGTCGACGTCGAAGAAGGCGATCCAATCACCGAAGTCGTTGCTGAACGGGTTGCGTGCATACAGCGCGCCGTTGTCTTTGGCGATCTCGGTGCTGACGTGAGGCGCCGTCTTGGCGCGCATGTCGCCCAGTACCCATTCGACGTAGCCCGTGGCCGACAGGCGCCGCGGGCGGTCGCTGTCGTTGCGCAGCACCAGCACCGAGAACTTCACTGCAGCGTCGAGCGCGACGAACATCGTCAGCTCGCCGTGGATGCCCCTGGCGTCGTGCTCGAACACGCTGTAGCCGAAGCCGTGACGCGTCAGGTAGGGCACCGCGTCGCCCTCGTCCGCCGCGCCGGGCAGCGAGGTCGGGTGCCAGACCTCGCCGGACTCTTCGTCGCGGAGGTAGATCAGCTCGCCACCGGCATCGGTCACCGGGTCGTTGTGCCAGGGCGTCAGGCGCAGCTCGTGGGCGTTCTCGCACCAGGTGTAGGCGCTGCCGGCTTCTGACACCACGGTTCCGAAACGCGGATTCGCCAGCACGTTGACCCAGGGTGCGGGAGGTCGCCGTCCGGCCATGGGCGCGATGACGTACTCGCGCCCGTCGGGTGCGAAGCCGCCGAAGCCGTTGTCGAAGATCAAGCCTCGCGTCGATGCCGGCCCCGCGCCCGCCAGTGCCGGCTCCTCCGCAGGGTCCCGACCGGGAAGCGCCGCCATGGTGGCGCGCGCTGGCACCAAGGGCGCAACGCGCCGCTCGGCGGCCGGTTTGCGCATGATCTGCTGTTCGAGTGGCCCGTGCCGGTCATTGACGATGACCCGCGCCACGGCCTGCAACAGGATGCGGTCCTCGCCGGCGATCTGCTCGGCATGACGCACGAAGATGCCGCCCGGTCGGTCGACCACTTGTGCTTCGATGCCGGCGGCGATGAGTCCGAGGATCTGCTCCTGCAGGCGCTGCCGATAGCCATCGCGTTCTTCGTTCCATATGACCAGATCGACCGCCAGGCCCTTCAGACGCCACCAGGCGTGCGCCTGCACCATCTGCTTGACCAGCTCGATGTTGACCGCGTCGCCGACCTGCAGCAGCACGATCGGCAGATCGCCCGAGATGCCATAACCCCACAAGCCCGATTGGCTGCGCCGGTTGCGCAGCAGCAGGGCGGCATCGGCGCGATGTGTCGGCTGCGAATAGATCACTGCGCCGGCCAGGCGGGCGTAGAGCTGAGTGTCGGCCTCGCTGGCGTTGATCTGGCGCAGCACGACCTGGCTGTGCGTCCACGACAGATCGAAGACGCGGTCGGCCAGGCGCCGATCGACGAACTTGTGCACCAGCGCCAGGCAGGCCTCGCGCGTGTCCGCCATGCCATAGACGATGTCGATGGTCGCGGTCTGATCGGGTTCGAGCGTGATCACACGCCGCGTCGCGACCACCGGGTCGAGGACCGAACCGGCACTGCCGGACAGCGCGCCACCGGCTCGCAAAGCCTGCGGCGAGCACGGGCTGCGGCCACGGCCGACAAAGCGCGCACGATCGGTTTCGTGCGTTGCCGCACCAACCCTGGCGCCATGCACCGCCATCAAGTGAAACATGTGCGGCGGATGTTCCCCGGCCGAGCGTGGCCGGCGGGTGCACAGCAGCGCCGCCGGCTCGACCAGCACTTCGGTTTGCACGAACAGCTTGCCAAACGCCATGTGCTGCGCATCGGCCGCGGTGGGTGCGATCACGACTTCGGCATAGCTCGTCAACTCGATGGTCCGCCGTGCGCGGCCCAGGTTGGTCAGGCGCAGGCGCCGCAGTTCGATGTCGTCCTCCGGCGAGACGACGATCTCGGTGTAGGCGTCGATGCCCTGGTCGCGGCGGCGGAATTCGGCACGCCCTTCGGTGAAGATGGCCTCGTAGGAATCGGGCGCGCACAGCGTCGGCTGGTAGGCCGTCGACCAGCATGTCCCCGTCTCGGTGTCGCGCAGATAGCAGAAGCTGCCCCAGTTGTCGCTGGTGGTGTCCTCGCGCCAGCGCGTGACGGCCAGGTCTTTCCAACGGCTGACACCGGCGCCGGTGTGGGTCAGCATCACGTGGTAGCGACCGTTGGACAGCAGTTGCACCTCGGGTGTCGGCGTGTCCGCGCTGGTGATCAGGCGCAACGGCGTCGCGGCGGCTCCGATGTCGCTTTTCACCTCCGCACGCTCGGCGGTGTGGGGATGGAAAGCCAACACCTTCGGCACGCGTTCCTGGAGCAACAGGAGCGTGGCCTGCAGCCCAGGGTCGGCCTCGAAGCGGCGCTGCATCGGTTGCCCGAGCAGTACGTAGGCCAGCGACAGCAGGCTCATGCCCTGGTGGTGCGCCATGTACGAGCGAACGATCGCACTCGTCTGACCGCGCGGCAGGCGCGACGGTGTGTAGTCGATGGCCTCGTAGTAGCCGAAGCGGCTGGCCAGCCCGGCATCGGCCAGGCGCAACAGATTCTGGCAGGCCGCGCGCGCATCGACCATCAACGCCATCACCGTCGCGTAGGGCGCCACCACCAGGTCTTCGCTCAGCCCGCGCTTCAAGCCCAGGCCCGGCACGCCGAATGCGCGGTACTGGTAGTTGAGCTGTGCGTCGGTGGCGTTGTAGCCCGACTCGGAAATGCCCCAGGGAACGTCACGCTGACGTCCGTAGCTGATCTGGCGCTCGACGGCCGCGTGCATCGTCTGGTCGAGCAGAGTGCCTTCGTAGCTGGGCATCACCAGCATCGGCATCAGGTACTCGAACATCGAGCCGCTCCACGACAGCAGGACCGCGCGACCGTCCAGCGTCGTCAGCAAGCGGCCGAGGGCAAACCAGCTCGCCTGCGGCAGCACGCCCTGCGCGATCGCCGTGAAGCTTGCCAACCGCACCTCGGACGCCAGCAGGTCGTAGTGGCCGGCGTCGAGCCGCCGCTCGTCGACGTTGTAGCCGATGGCCAGCAGGCCACGGGCCGGGTCGTAGAGGAAGCCGTAGTCCATGCGCGCCAAGGCACCCGCGCGCTCGGCCAGTCGGTGCAGTGCGGCGTTGCGCTGCGCCAGCGCGTCATGCGGCGCGCCGGCATCGGCGACAAGGATATCCAGTTCGGCGAGCGCCGCATGGCATTGCGCCCGCAGCGCTTGCGTCCAGCGCAGCACTTCCGCGCGCTCGTCGCTGCCGCCGGGGGTTGGGTCGTGTTCGGCCACATCCTGTGCGCAACGATCCAGGGCGTCGATCAATGCGCGTAGCCCGAGGTTCGATGGCGGCGGCTGCAGCAGCGCCTCGTTCAACAGCTGCGCGAAGCGACTGAGTGCGTCGTCGGGTGGTGCACGTGCGCTGGCGCGTTGCAGCAGGCGCAGCGTGTCGGCGAGGCCCTCCAGCAGCAGTATCGTCCGCGGCGGGGTGTCAGCCAGCTCGGCCAGGCCGGCGCGCAGCGTCAGCAGGTGGCCCGCCAGGTTGCCACTGTCGACGGTGGAGACGTAACGGGGTCGCAGCGGCTCGAGCGTTTGCGTGTCGTACCAGTTGAACAGATGGCCTTGATGCTTCTGCAGGCACTCCGTCGTCTCGAGCATCGCCGTCGTGCGCTCGATCAACTGGCCGAGCGTGATGTAGCCGAAATCGTGAGCGGCCAGATTGGACAGCAGCGCCAGGCCGATGTTGGTGGGCGACGTGCGATGCGCGATGCGTTCCACCGGATGCTCCTGCACGTTGTCCGGCGGCAGGAAATTCTCTTGCGCGGTGACGAAGGTTTCGAAGAACGCCCAGGTGCGGCGGCTGAGCAGGCGCAGAAAGACGGTCTGCTCGGCCGTCGGCGCGACTCGTTGCGGCTGCAGCGGCCGGCTGAGCCACCAGACGATCGCTGGCGAGAAGAACCACAGCACGAGCACCGGCGCGGCAAGGGCCATTGCCATCGGCCGGTAGACACCGAGGCCGACGACGGTGACGGCGGCCAACGTCGGTCCGATCCACATGCGCCTGGCCGTGCGCAGCAGGTCCGTCACGGCGTCGTCGGCGATGCGACTGGCGGCTGCGGACGACGCTTGCCATTCGAGCAGGCGCCGCCCCGTGACCCACAAGCGCCACAGCGTGCGCGCCACGGCGTCGAGACTGAACGCGGCTTCGTAGGGCAGGCAAGCGAGGTTGAGCGCAGCCTGGCCGAGTGACGCCCATGTGGCGGGGACGACCGCACCCAAGTGCTGGCGCAGCCGCAGTTCCTCGGGCTTTCGCAGCACGCTCACGACCATCGCGATGAACGGCGGCACGAACAGTACCGCCAGGCCCGCCAGGGTCCACAACCACGGTGGCTGCAATACGCTCCAGCCGAGCATGAACACAGCAGTCAGCGCAGCGGGCACCAGGCTGCGGCGCAGATTGTCGACCATCTTCCAGCGCGACAGCGCCGACAACGGGTTGCCGATCCTGACGATCCGTGTGCGGGTCGTGCCGTCGCTGGCGACCTCCGTCAACGGCACCTTCAGCCACGGCATCAGCCAGCCGATGATCTGCCAGTCGCCGCGAATCCAGCGGTGGCGGCGCTTCACATCGGCGTCGTAGCGCGAGGGCGGATCCTCGACCAGCTGCGAATCGCTGATCAGGCCGCTTCGGGCATAGCAGCCTTCGAGCAGATCGTGGCTGAGGATGCGGTTGTCGACGAGGCGGTCGCCGAGGACCTGCTCGAACACGTCGACGTCGTAGATGCCCTTGCCGATGTACGAGCCTTCGCCGAACAAGTCCTGATACACGTCGGACACGGCGCGTGTGTAGGGGTCGATGCCGGGCTCTCCGCCGACCAGGCGCGCATAGCGTGATCGGTTGGCGCCGGGCAGACTGACGCCCATGCGGGGCTGCAGGATGCCGTAGCCCTCGACGACGCGCGGGGCGCCAGGCGCACCGCCGAGACGCGCGCGGTTCAGCGGGTGCGCCATCGTGGCGACGAATTGCCATGCGGTGTCGCGCGGCAGTTGCGTGTCGGTGTCCAGCGAGATCACGTAGCGCACACCGCGCAAGGGCACCGTGTCGCCGACGATCACCGAGAAGCGTTCGCCGGGCCCGACGGCGGCGTGACCGCGCAGCAGCGCATTCAAGTCAGCCAGCTTGCCGCGCTTGCGCT
>Ga0224510_10001848_pt1 | contig 13415 bp, 19 predicted proteins | sample SF_May12_sed_USG_FD_170161 | JGI IMG/M metagenome (GOLD analysis project Ga0224510, IMG submission 170161) | Sediment microbial communities from San Francisco Bay, California, United States - SF_May12_sed_USGS_4_1 | ecosystem: Environmental > Aquatic > Marine > Sediment | place: USA: California... | reverse complement strand
GAGTGAAGTGGCGGTGGTCGGGGGGCTGCGGGAGCAGATTGCGAAGCTGGAGGCACGGCCACCCAAGATCGTGGAGAAGGTGGTGGAGCAGCGGGTGGAGGTGCCGGTGGAGAAACTGGCGGAAAAAATTGTGTATCGAGACAAACCAGGTCGAACCAAGAAGGTTGAAGCGACTACATCAGACGATGCCAGGAAGGCTCCTCGACGCAGTCCGGATGATCTTAAAAGAATATTTGGTGTCGGTCCTGTGCTAGAGCGATTTCTCAACGAGCAGGGAGTGTTCGGCTTCGATCAGATTGCGAAATGGACCAAGGCAGACATCGACAAGTTTGAGCAACAACTGCCCAATTTTACGGGGCGCATTACACGCGAAAAGTGGGTGCGCAGCGCTATTGAAGAACACTATAAGAAATACAAGAAGTGGTTGGGAGAGGGGAGCCCGACGATCACCATGCCGGAAACGCGCTAGCAGAAAGTCGTTATCTTCCCAAATCTCCGTCAACGGAAATGTCTGACTCGCTCGCGTGCTTGTCGAGAAATTCCCCCAGTCAGGTCATACGTTCTCCATGAGTCACTCGCCGTTGGTTGCATTTCTCTCACTTTCTTGAGCAATCTGTCGCTCCATGAAATAGTGACCACACGGTGCGCGGCACGCCCCTCGAACACCAGCTCTCATAGTCTTTAAACGTGGAGGTCCTGAATCATGACGCCTATGCTCACAACTTACCGATACGCGGTGTTGTTGCCTTTCATACTGGTCTTGGTGACAGGCTGTGCCCAGTCTGTCGTGCAGGGAAATTCGTCACAGGAATATCTCGGGATGGGGATCGTGTCGGGGACGTTGGGCGAACAACAACGTGTTGCCCAGTGCGTCGGGGAACCGTCCTCTATATCCGTGGTTGGCCAAGTCCAGGCTCTGGAGGGTGGGGCCTATCTGGTTCGAGACGCCCAAGGGAAGGAAGTCCGTATCCCACATGATGAAAATACTCGGATCGATCGACCCGCCCACGTGGGCGACCGCATTCAATCCTGGCTTGATCGCAACGGACGTGCCGTGCTTATTCGTAATCTCGATGGAAGTGGTCGATAGCGCTCGTTCAAGCCCTCGTGTATCAATACCGCCTCAAAAGAGACGGATTGTTTCGATCTCGTAGTACGCTGCCACCATCAACGGTGTGCCTCATTTCTTCCCATTGTTGCAGCTGCCTCTACCTCCATGACTTAGTGCTGTGCCTGAGATTCAGCGATGGCGTCGAAGGTGAACTTGATCAGCGAGCCGAACTGGACGTCCCTATCCTTGAACCCTTAAAAAACATCGACTTCTTTAGGCAGTTCCGTATCGATCCTGACCTCCATACACTTGTGTGGCCAAATGGGGCTGATTTCGCGCCAGAGTTTCTGCACGCCAATATCGGGGTCACCGCCTCACGTCCGTAAGCGATATCACGTCATCCAGAACGTTGTGAAATCCAGGCTGGTACCACTACGCCGACCACACCAGGCAACCTCCAGGCCCGAGCAGCCCGTAACACGACTGACGGCCTTGCAGATTCGGAACTCAGTTCGTCTCGTCCCCGTTCATTCGACTCGTGAATGTAGAGAGCCAATTGCCATGTCTACCTCAAAGCTGCTTGGGGAGTCAGTTCTTCATCTTGCAACAGGTGGAGGAGAACTCTCATGAAGTTACGTCAAATACAGACTCCCGACCCCATTGTATCTACACTGACCCCTTTACGTGACACTTAAGTCCACCATAAATGGGTTCTCTATCATCGGAGCTCCTCATTACGACGGAGGGAAAATAGTATCGGCTTTGCTCAGCGAACGAGAAACGCTGACCACTGAAATATATACGGGGCAACGCTGGGAAGCATTACCATTGACCTCAGACACCTTGGCGGTTTTGCCATCAAAACAAGTTGCGCACCTACTGGATATTCCTCCCACCAAACACCGCATCTTGATCAAAGACAATTTGAACGGCACACCGAATAAGCCCAATATAGCGCTCAGCCTCACAGCTAGCTTACTAAAACAATCCGCCAGCCACCTTGAAGACGGCCAGACACTCGCTAGAATATCGACTGCTATAGGACCGAGAAGCTGTGTGTAATGCGGCATTCTGCTGCACTTGAAGTGGAACCTTCCTTGGATGTAATTCTACTATGGTGAGAAATCAGCTCGCCTCATCAACACCCTGCGTACACCCTTCGTCTATTGCAGAGAGGAAATTACACCAGCGTGGAATACGTAGACTTGACTAGGACAAAAGAACGGTGATGTGATTCTGGCATGATAGACTCTGGTTTCGCCAAAGAAGAGCTGGCCGCCTTGTTGAGAACCTTCACGCTCCAGGTCATCGATCGAGCGACGCCTCTGAGGAGCTGCTAGACCCAAGCAGCAAAGTTGCGACACAAAAACGCAAGCCCGATAGGCTCTACGGATGGGATACCACGCGATTCAGGGTAATGCCATGAGTTCCAATACAACACTCTCGAAACGTGATTTGCTCATCCTGAGTTCCCTCTTTCTCCTAGAAGCGTCACTTGTGGTTATGTTGCAGGCTCTCCACATTAAGGGAGAAACGTCCTTCGACGTATTCCTGCCTCGCTTGTCAGGGATGGTATTTCTATGTGCGACCGGAGTCTTTCTTGTGAGCGGCACTATCTTTGTTCGCAGGTATCTGGAGCATATTCGAGTACCTTCAGGTAGCTTCCGTTTGATCGTGGCAATGAACATCATCACCGTGGTGCTTGCCGTGGTGATCGCAGAGATCGCAGTGAGAGCCGTCGTTCGCAATGACTACGGGTACGAAGCGATTGGGACTCTAGTTTTGAAGCCAAAAAACTGGACGGCCATCAGGAGCCACTATCAGAAAATGATCAGACAAAAACGTGGCGACCAACTGTTATTTTACGTCAAAGATCCTTTACTAGGATGGACGGTAGGCCCAAGTAGGCAGAGTGCGAATGGGCTATATCAGTCCAGTGCAGAAGGAATACGCGCTCCGGGTGAGAATAGTTCGTTTCGAAGCAATATCGGACAAGTAGATATTGCAATGGTAGGGGATTCGTTTACCTTCGGAGAAGAGGTCACCTACGAAGAGTCCTATGGGCATCAGTTGGAGCAGATGCTGGGTTCTCCGTTTCGAGTGTTAAATTTTGGGGTACCGGGATATGGGCTGGCTCAAATGTTCTTGCGGTATGAAAGGGACGTGCGCCCATGGAATCCAAAAATTGTCATCTTTGGCTTCATCTCAGATGATCTGAGTCGGACCCTGTGGATCTACCCCTTTCTTGGTAACTTTCGATGGAACAACCCGTATTCAAAGCCTCGCTTCATTTTGGAAGAGGGGGAACTCAGGAATGTCAATATGCCTCTCTTGACTCCTGATGACATCTTTTCTCGAGAATCCATCGCTGAGCTGCCCCTTGTCGAGTATCAGAAAGAATACGATTCAAGCGAATGGGAGCGACACTTTTATCACGCGTCCTATCTTATTCGGCTCCTACTGTCCTGGCATTCTTCGTCGCCCGATGAAAGGGATGAGACGTCCGAGGAAGCGCTCCTGTCAATCAATGCACGACTGTTGCAGGCGTTTGTCACATTAGCGACGCAAGAGGGCACTATCCCGCTTGTGGTATATCTGCCGGTTGAAAGCGAACTCAACAGACTATCGCGACAACCCCTTGCCAAGCAGGTGCTTGAACGGGCAGGTATCGCCTACGTTGATCCGACATCCTGTCTCCTGGAAGTCAATCCCTCTGGTCGGTTCGCACCGCTCAACGGCCACTACGCATCACAAGGGAACCTCGCAATCGCCAAATGTCTGCTACCCGTTGTTTATCAAGCTCTGAGGGAAGCTGCTCCTGATGGGCGGATGCCGAAGCGATAGCGTGGCATCAGAGACGGGACGGTAGAACTGGTTTCGCATATGGTGCGAGGGCGAGCCGTTCGGACGACACGATAGCTCTCAACTTTCAAACTCTGTGGAACCATTGCACCGAGGACGATGAGCAAACTACCAAGGATCATCGCCCATCGGCTGAACACACGCCGACAAACATGTCTGGGCTTTGCCACGCCACTCGAAGTCTATGCGCACCTGCGCCGTCATTCACCGGTCGCAGTTGGAACTTGAAACCGCTCAGCAAAAACTTTAAAGTCACAAACCATGCGTGTGAAACAAGAACATAACTCGGACAGTCTTAGACATCGCATTTCAGTATCAATGATTGTTCTAGCGATGTTGTTATTGCTGGATGGCTGTGCCAAGAAACCCACCCAAACACAACTCAACGAGCAACTATTTCAGGCGGCCGGGTCAGGGAATGTAGCACAGGTGCAGGCGCTGCTGGCTGCCGGCGCCGACGTGAACGCGAAGATGCCCGACGGCTCGACGGCCCTGATGGCGGCCTCGACGAATGACCATGTCGTGGTGGTGCAGGCACTGCTGGCCGCCAGCGCCGACGTGAACGCAAAGGGAACGACCGACGGCGTGACGGCGCTGATGCTGGCCTCGCTGGAGGGCCATGTCGCGGTGGTGCAGGCGCTGCTGGCCACCGGCGCCGACGTGAATGCGAAGATACCCAACGGCTGGACGGCGTTGATGGGTGCCTCGCTGAAGGGCCATGCCGCGGTGGTGCGGGCGCTGCTGGCCGCCGGCGCCGACGTGAACGCAAAGGGAACGACTGACGGCTGGACGGCGCTGATGGGTGCATCGTTGGAGGGCCATGTCGCGGTGGTGCGGGCGCTGCTGGCCGCTGGAGCCGATGTGAATGCGAAGATGCCCGACGGCTGGACGGCGCTGATGGGTGCCTCGAAGGAGGTCCATGTCGACGTGGTCACATTGCTCAAAACAGCTGGAGCACAGTGAGACACCATACTCACACCATCAATGCCAAGCAGGGAACCAGTGCTGCACGTTTTGGAATCCGAGCGCTCACACTACTCGGAAAATGGCCTGTCCCACCCTTCGAAATGGGGCCTTGCCCCCAGTAACGTCCCTCTTGCGCCGGACGTTATTCATTCGAGTTGTTATCATGCCTTGCGAGATAACTCGTTCAACTCTGAGTAAGTGCAGGAAGGGATGGACCACGCGAGAATCCATGAGGATCACTTCAATTCTCAAGCGTTGTGATGTTGTTTGTGAGCTGTAGGCCTCACGAGGTGATCTCTTTCGATTCAGGGAGTATGTGAATGGATTCATAGTTCTTCCACAGAGCTACCGGCCTCTCGCAATCGTGCAGTATTCCTATGACTATTCGTACGCATTGAGAAGACCATACCGTTCTCCAGGGCGGCAGGATAGTAGCGCTGGAAGGAGCGTAAGAATATTCCTTGTTGGCTTTGGGAATGCCGGATCTATCTCAGAGATCCAGATGACCCCATTCCCACATCGGTCCTAATGGACCCTCTGGATGTCTCGAGCGGGTGCGGGTGTAGCGGTGGTGTTTGTGCGTATATCGTGAAGCGCAGCTCAGTTCTCTGCAACGCCCTCTGTCACACAAGCGGCTTTTGGACGAGGACAGGTGAGAGGCAAGTTCTGCTAGGAGGTACTGGCTGTGTCAGATTTTCGTTCGCCGTCAGGGTTCTTCGTGGTCTTCCCGAAGAGATACCCTGCGATCGCGCCGAGTATGCCGGTCGCGGCGGTCAGTTGCTGGTCGGCTTTGGCTAAGATCATGACCAATACGGTGGCGAAGATGACCAGGACGAGCCCGCTGCCGTTCACCATGGTTTCAGAGGAGGCCGCGATTGTTCTCAAGTTCCACAGCAACAGAAACAGTGATAGAAGGCCTGCCGTCATGACACTGAGCGCGAGGATCAAGTCGTTGGTGCTGGCTTGCATGCGGTAGCGTGCGTAATCCACAGTATCCTCTGCTGGCACGGCCTTGGTGGATTGACCGACGTTCTCTGCGCCCGCCAAGACTTCATGTTGTAATTCCAGAAGAATATCCGATGCATCGTTAGTCTTGGTTTCTGCGAGAGAGGGGCTCGCCGCAGCGAGGAGGCTGCCGAGGAGCATCAGTAGTAGAACTAATTTCATGGGCGGCCTCTTAGTCGAGTGCTCGAAGGAGTTGCGTAAAGTACGCCACTTGATTGAACCTTTTATTTGTGCGCGCATCATCGAGATTGTTTTGGATACTCTGTTTCAACTGTTGCTTTTTCGAGAAATCGAGGGCTCGTGCCTGCGCGGCAATTTTGGCGATTCGGTCCAGATCGTCTGCGGAGAGCTGCGCCCGTGCTGGGGGTTGTTGTTCGATTGAACGCGGTTGAGAGGGAGACGGCGGGGCATAGGGAAAGAGCTCGGCCCCAAATATGACTGAGGGGAGAAGCGCCGCACAGCTGCACACAAGCGCGACAGGTCCGAGGAACCGTCGGACAGCCATGATGAATAATCGCGTGAAGGTGAATGAGTCGATGATGTTCATGTGTCGGGGTATCTGCAAATCGCACACCAGGCCTAGTCGCATGCGCATATGACACGAATTAGTGAATTTCTGAACTGTATGAGGCGGGTGTCAGCGTTGAACTGTATCTGTTTGGATAGGGGGATGGATCTGTTTAGATTCAACTTGCGCGAGAGCGCCTACGTACTCTTAGGGAGCACAATGGATTCCAGCGTGGCGGGATAGTAGCGCTGGTGAGAGCGCAGCAACTGAGGATGTCGGCAACGACGTGGTACTAGGGAGCGAAGAGTTCCGCAAGCAGGGCGAGGATGTGCCTTTGGGTGGATTCGTCAATCTTGCCCATGCGTTTGACGAGTCGACTTTTATCTACGGTTCAGATCTGATCCAGCACAATCTGCCCTGACTTGCCTTTGAACCGTACGGGTACACGAGTGGGATAGGACCTTCCCCTGGTTGTCATTGGAGCGACGATGACGGTATCGATGTGCTGATTCATTTCGTCCGGTGAGATGACTAGGCAGGGGCGGGTCTTGCGAATTTCACGGCCTTCGGTGGGATCCAGGCGTACGAGGAAGACGTCGAAACGGGATGTTACCACGTCCAATCTTTCCGGTCCCACTTGGAGATCGAGGCGGACTCGGGATCCAAGAGTTGATCGTCCCCATGACGATGCATTTGCTCAAAGGCTTGGCTCCACCCTGCTCGCGCCTTTGAGGCCGACCGAATGACGAGTTGTCCTTGCCGGATTTCTAGATCGACGGCTCCGTGCAGATGGCACTGCTCAATCACAGTCTTCGGAATCCGGATGCCTCGGGAATTTCCAATTCTGACAACCCGCGCTTTCATCACGCCTCCTTCGCGTAGAGTCCTCTTATGGAGGGTAATTACATTGGCATTACTGCTTTTGTCAAGCTTGTTGGCGAGGTCTTCAATGAGAGAGGAGGCCCTCGCGGAGATCGTCGGCAACGGCAGTCCAAACGAAGATGCCGATGCGGCTGACGGTGTCAGAAGGTCAGGTATCGTGAGAACGTTGTTCTGCAAGGGCTGCGAGCAGCATGGCAGGGTAGCACGGTTGTATTACTTTGAGACAGTTATGATGCCAAGGTTCGCTCTTCGAGTGAAAGCAGGGTGATTTTATTTCCACGTAAGTGGTAGATTGAAATTCTGCGACGTCACGCTCACTCGATTCACCCATTTATAGAGGAGGAAGAGCCGATGGGACTGTTTGGATCAATCATGGAGAAACTCGGATTTGGTGCGGCTGCAGCACAAGCTTCGACGCCGCTACAAGCGGCTGCCCCAACGTCAGCCGCGGCTCCCGCTGCCAAGCCTGCTGCACCAGCGCCTGCGGCGGTCTCGGCGGTCGATGTGGTAGGCAAGCTCGAAGGGCTCGCGGCGAAACATGCCGAAAAACTGAACTGGAAGACTTCGATTGTGGACCTCATGAAGCTGTTGAGTTTAGACAGCAGCCTGACTGCACGCAAGCAGATGGCGACTGAACTCGGATGCCCGGCAGACAAGATGGGCGATTCGGCTCAGATGAACATGTGGCTGCACAAGACTGTGCTGCAGAAGTTGGCCGCGAATGGAGGGAATATCCCCAAAGAACTCTTGCATTGAACGAGCACGGAGCGAGGGAACGTTATTTCCCTCGCTCGTTTTCGATCAGAACCGGACGGGAGACGCTGAGGCGGTGAGGTGCTTCCGTAATGACCAAGGGAGTTTGTTCGAGCTCATCGACCACCGGATGGGAGCCCATGTCGATCGACCCTTTAAAGAAGGCTCCTTCTTCCATCGAAAAAGACGGAGAGGACACATCGCCAAGCAGCACGGCAGGCTTGAGCAACTGAACTTTCCCGGTTGCGGTCACGTTCCCATGGATCTTGCCTCTGTTTACGACGGTTTCGGCGATAATTGAGCCTCGAATAATCGCATTCTCCCCGATCACGAGCATCCCCTTCGCGTGAATTTCTCCTTCGATAGAACTGTCCAGCTGAACGGTACTATGAAAGTGGACGATGCCTTTGAATGTGACATCTTTCCCTAGAACTGTAAAATTCCCACCCTCTGGTTCCATCTCGCCTCGCTTTTTGTCCCACATCGTGACGATCCTCTTTGAGCTGGAGATAAGGTAGTCGGTACCCGTTCTGTCCTTGGACTACACTTGCCTGTCACCGTCATCGGCGGCGATCGCTGTGCGCTGTGTCAGTGGAGAACGGAGGACAACATACAGGAGTCGGCGGAAAGAATCAAAGGCTGATCCGAAGAGAGGAGGCTAGCTCGGGAAGGGCGGTCAGGAAATGGTGGTGTTGAGTCGTAGACGCACTGGCCAAACTATCGCCTACGGAGACAGGGTCTCTGCCTCGCTCTGCCAGTTGGCGAATTCCCCTGGGATCGCGTATGATTGCACAGGTCTGTAAACGAAATATCGGGAGGGCAGTATCCGATGGATGTCGAGGCGTCATCACGATGGTTGGTACTGATCGGCTGTGTCAGCGCTGGATTGGGCGTGGCAGCCGGCGCATTCGGCGCGCATATGCTCAAGGACATCCTGGAGCCACCAATGTTGGCGGTCTACGACACGGCGACCCGTTACCAGATGTATCAGGCCTTCGGCATGGTCCTGAGTGGGTTTGCGGTTCGCATGGGGCGTGACGCAGGTGCAGCCAAAGCCGGGTGGCTATTTCTTGCGGGGACGTTCTTGTTCTGCGGAAGTCTGTACGGAGTCTCGTTACTGGGTATCCGTTGGCTGGGAGCAGTGACGCCAATCGGAGGTGTATTGTTTATCGTGGGGTGGGTGATATTGGGTTGGCGCGCCTGGCGCGGGGCAGGAAGTTGAAGAGGGCTAAGGCTGGCAGGCGGCCGTTCGCTTACCGGTAATTGATCCCCATCCTCCGGTATTGTTCACAAACGACCCTTCGATCTTCGCATCATCTTTGATGAACAGCAGGCTGTCTTCCTGAATGCGCCCGTTCTGTTCCCATCTCAAATAAATGGCATCTCCCAGGACAATGGTCTCTGCTGGTGTCGCGGTATGGGCCGATGCCTGTCCAGCTGGAGGAAACATGACGACGGCCTTCTGGTCCCCATGGTTCTGGTGATTATGGATGGTCCACTGCCAGGTTCCGCAGAGTCGAGCGAGACCTTTGGCCTGCCGGATGCGGTCTTTCCACCAGTAAACATCCCACCAGGCCTTGGTTGCCTGCCGACTGGACTCAAATGCGGTACGCTGGGCAACCAACAGCAGTTCCGTGTTGCGTTGGTCGGCACGTGTCTCAGGGGTCCCGAGAGTCTGGTGTTCTTGAGAGAGGCGGAATAGGTCGGAGAGCGATGCATTCCGGCTACGAGTATGCAACCAATCTTGTCGGGCCGCCGGAAGTGAGCTGGTGGTCGAGGATTGGTTTGCGTTACGGCCGACGGATTCAGCGAGTTGCCACGCAGCCAGTGCACCCATCAATTCAGAGACGGACTCCGATAATTCAGCCAATCTGAGTTCCTTGACGATCTTACTCGGGAGTCGTGTGGCTCCCAACGCTCCTGCGGCATCCTTTAAGCCCAGAGCGGGGCCGACGGTCGTTGTAAACAGCGTCATGGCTGTTTCATCCGAATCGATAGCTGCCAGTTGCTCGGCGCGTTGAGTCACCACGTCGGTCAATAACATCGGTGACGCGTGGTCCTCTGCTCCTGCGAGTGAGGGGAGGAGGCTCACGCATCCAAATAGCAACAGGTATCCCGCGCCGGCTGAGGTCCGGCGGTCCGGAGTGTGACGCTGTCTGCGGCCATGAACCGGTGAGTGAATCGAGAAGGGAAGGGGCTGACTGCTTCGCGTCATGTTCCTTGGAAGCAAGCCTTTAAAAAACTCGTGGTTCGTTCCCAGGCGAGGGTCGAACTCTCCGTGTCATAGACGCTCGGCTTCATCTCGTTACAAAAGGCCTGGGAGGCCTCCGGGTAGAGATGAATGTCGACACGCTTGGCATATTCCGTCGAGGTGCTTCGGAACTGCTCAATGTCGTCTGGTGTGGCCCACGTGTCTTTTCCTGCCTGGTGATACAGTACCGGAGAAAAGAGATTGTTCAACAGTTCTTTGGATGCGACCATCTTGCCGTAATACGACACGGCTGCGCGTAACCGTTTCCGTTGACAGGCGAAACTCAGCGCATAGGACCCGCCCATTCCGTACCCGACGACTCCATGAATGTTCTTCTTGGTGATGGTGCGAGTATTGAGATATTCACAGCAGGAATTGATATCGATGAGAACCTGTGCATCATTCTGCCGTTCCCGCAGAGCAGCCGCGACGTCGTCACTGGCGGTGACCATCCCTCCCTGCCGGCCGTAGAGATTCGGGAGGATCACCATATAGCCCTCACAGGCCAGTCTGGCCCCCAGGTCTTTCATCTGCCCGGTTAAGCCCCACCAGTCGTGCAGCAGCACAAGCCCTGGATAGGTACCAGGTGATTGCGGCCAAAATAACAGGCAATCGACTTGATGCTCCTTGGGCATCTTGGACTTGAAGTAAGGGTCGACCATCTGATCGCTATGCGTAGGGATCGGCACGCCGCTTGGGAAACGCGCGGTACCGGTACCGATCTGATCCAGGGTGAACGGGGCGGGGGGTGTGATGAGCATGGTCGGAATGCCTTTAGCGAAGCGGTCTTGCACTCAGCATCACGTTTACTATATGAAGCCACTTGCGGGAAAGTCAAATGCGTGCTGACTATGTCTACCCGCGAACATTCTATCTTAGCCATTGGGGAGGGGTATGGCTCCTGATCGCATCGGAGTAGGGTTGATCGGAGTAGGCCGGCATGGGCTTCGGTACGCCAGGCATATCGTACATGATCTGCCAGCCGCTTCCCTTCGGGCCGTCTGTCGGCAACATCCTGAGCAGGGGTTCGATCTTCCCGGAACTTCAGCGATCAAAGTCTATGGGAGTGCAGAGTCGTTGATTGCTGATCCAACAGTTGATGTCGTCGTTGTGGTGACTCCTCCTCTCTATACCCGGGACGTCTGCCGGTTGGCAGTCCAGGCTCGCAAGCCGATGTTAATTGAAAAACCTCTGGCCACGACGGCGACCGACGCCAACGCGATGGTTACCATGGCTCGCGAAGCCGCGGTTCCGTTGATGACAGCGCAAACCCTTCGGTTCGACAATACGATACAACAGACGAAGGAGCTCCAGCCTCGTATTGGACGGTCCGAACGACTCCATCTCATTAGTCAAATCGAGAAACGGGAGACCGCTCCAGGCCATGCCGATGGCTACGGCAAGCGTGGAGCGTTGCTGGAAATCGGTGTCCACATGCTCGACCTTGTGCGGGTCATGACGGATGAAGAGGTAGATGAGGTGCGTTGCACGACGGACGTGCGGCCAGTGCTGTCACCGGAAACCGCTGCGTCGATTCGTCTCGTGACGTCCGGCGGAACGGTTTGCCAGATTGAAATTGCTCGAGTGTCGACAGGCCGGGTTGGTCGAGCAGACTGGTGGGGGGCCAAGGGACGACTCGAGGTCGACTGGCCAGCGTGCCAAGTTCGCTGTTGCGACGGCACTGGAACCCATGCATTCGATCTGCCACCCTCTCAGACGGTCCTTGCCACACTCACGGCCTTTCTGCAGGCCGTGCGAGAGGGTACGCCCATGCCTATTACGGGAGAGGATGGATGGCGTGCCGTGGAACTTGCCGAGGCCTGCTACCAGTCTGCCCAACTCGGTGGGGCTCCGGTCACCCTTCCCATCTCAATGTATTAAGGCTCCGCGACGATGTGCGTGTCGGTTTCTTCGATGCCGTCGATGGCATGGATCTTCGTGATCACGACGTCGGAGAGTGCGCGTTCGTCCTGGACATTGATGAAGAGAAAAATATCCGGTCGGCCGAAGCAAGAATGGGCTTGTTCCACGCCGGAGATGCGTTTGAGTGATGCGACAACGTCCTTGGTTTTGCCTGCTTTTACCTTGATCAGAATGTACGCTCGGGTTGCCATATGATCCTCCCTCCTCTATGTGTGTAAGGCTGAGTGTCTATTTGCCAGTTTGCGGCCCTCGTGCCGGGGAGTTCCAAGTTTCACGTTCCCAGACGAAACCAGATCGTGAGATCAGAAACAAGGAACTTGAAACTTATGGAGCCTATTGAGCAGTCGCTCCCGGCATCGCGTTTCGATGATGGGCATACACTTCGTCAAAGTTCTGTCCTCGTGCCTCAAGCGCCGCTCGGCCATCTCTCACGAGTTGCATCAACAGTCGAAAATCGACCACGGAGAGGTTGAACTGGCCAAGACCAGCCGCCATCTCCTGTCGCTCTTCAGCAGACGCTCGCCGATCTGCGTCCGCGAGCGCCACCAACATGTCGGCGGTCCACCCAGTAGAGCGAAATTGTTCTAGCGCCATCGGCACATCCCCACCAGTGGCAGCTAAGGCACGGTGCGCGAAGTCCTGTACGGATCGATCTGTGCCCTTGGCAAAGACTGATTGGAGTTGGATGACGGATTGAATCACACGATCGGCTTCTCGGCTCCCTTCAGGTGGCAGGACCTGGGCTTGCTCGAGCGTCGCGAGCACCGCCATGGCTGATCCGACATATGGAGATGCACGCTGTGCTTGCTGCGTCAGGATCGACGCGCCGTTGCTCATTGCGAACGACGCAGCACTGTCTACTGGGGAGAGGAGGAGCCAGAGCGCAACACTGAAGATCAAGATCGGGCAAGCCTTCCAAATCAGATCGTCATCGGTTCGAAACCCTATCCTTCAGGCGGGGGCTGAAGGCACACGGACGGATTATACAGAGTGGGGATGGGGGGTGCTAGTGAGGAGGTCGCAGCCCGGGGTTTGCCCGGGGTTTGATTGAAACTCTGATGGAGACTTCCTATAATGGCTGCGGGTTGGCCGCGGTCCAGAACAGAGAGGCAGTGGTTCCATGCTTGCCAAGGTGAGGAGCGCGGCCCTTGTCGGGTTGGATGCGCATCTTGTCGACGTAGAGGTCGATATCTCAGGAGGGCTTCCGCAGTTTT